>ENA-OQRB01001077-OQRB01001077.1-human-gut-metagenome-genome-assembly--contig:-NODE-1077-length-16854-cov-10.154295_pt1 | contig 16854 bp, 20 predicted proteins | sample MGYA00243235_ERZ505100 | MGnify/ENA primary metagenome ERZ505100 (study PRJEB26097, sample SAMN02712145) | human gut metagenome | biome: Gut microbiome | host: Homo sapiens | place: Denmark...
AATCGATCTCGTTATTCTCTTTACCACAGAATACGCAAACTTTTTTTCTTCTGCGGCCGCCTCTTCTCTTCATTGGAGAATCTGGTCTTTCGCTTCTATTATTGTAAGCCATGTTGGTTTTCCTCCTGTTTTATTCAGTTCTAAGAGCTAAGCTCTAGTTAAATGGCAATTCCTCGTCAATGCCATCCGGAATGTTCATAAAGCCCTCTGCAGCGGTTCCCGGGTTCGGCATAGATGCCTCCGGTGCACTTGTGCGCGGATGGGAAGCAGCATAACTGTCGCTGGAAGCCTTGCTCTCAGCAAACTCCTGATCTTCCACAACAACCTCTGTAGTGTAAACCTTCTGTCCATCACGGTTGGTATAGCTTCCGGTCTGAATACGACCTGTAACGGCAATCTTCAGTCCCTGACGGAAATACTTCTCAGCAAACTCTGCCGTACGTCCAAAAGAAACACACTGAATGAAATCAGCACTTGCTTCTCCATCGCGACGGAATCTTCTGTCTACCGCTAATGTGTATCTGGCAATTGCCAGTGCATTCTCTCCTGCGGAATATCTTACCTCAGGATCTCTTGTTAAGCGTCCCATTAAAATTACTTTGTTCATTATTATACCTCTTTCTTCTTAGTGAGTGAACGGGTTTCTTAATGGTGCTTTCTAAAATCCATCTGTAAAAAGATTATGCGTCTTTACGAACGACTAAGTATCTTAATACGTTGTCCATGATACGTACATGTCTTTCTACTTCTGCCGGACACTGTGCGTCTGCCTCAAACTGAATAAAGTAGTAGAAGCCTTCATGCATTTTCTGAATCTCGTAAGCTAATTTCTTCTTACCCCATTCTTCAACTTCTGTGATCACGCCGTTGTAACGTGTGATGTAGCCTTTTGCTTTCTCAACTACAGCGTCACGTGCTTCGTCCTCAAGCTTAGCGCTCACAACTAATGCTAACTCGTACTTGTTCATGCTTGTCTTAACCTCCTTATGGTCTTTTGGCCCTTTGCCTGTCAAAGAGCAAGGATATGAAATATATCACGATTGTTGATTCTAGCATATCTTTCCCGTGATGTAAAGCATAAATTTAATTTTTTTCGAATTTTTTCAAATCTCGTGTATTTTTCTCCACAAGCTTGCGTGCCACCATGATCTGATGTCCGCAGCCCATGCATTTCAGACGGAAATCCGCTCCTACACGGAGGATTTCCCATTCTTTGCTGCCACAGGGGTGTGCCTTCTTCAGTGTGACAATATCTCCTACTTCATAATTTAATCCCATTTGATACTCCTCATTTTTAATTTGCAGATCATCCCAGGTTCCCATATTTTCAGACTCTTATCTGAGAAAACACCTGCCCGATCGGTTCTTTAATAAGAAGATCCGCATATTTATCCCTCGGTGTCGGTGCCTTGTTGATCACCACCAGATGATTTCCCCGGAAATAATCGATCAGACCTGCTGCCGGATATACCGCCAGAGAAGTTCCCCCGATGATCAACACCTCCGCCTCTGAGATCACTCTTACTGATTCCTGGATCGTATAGTCATCCAGTCCTTCCTCATAAAGGACCACATCCGGCTTGATCATGCCGCCACACTCACATCTTGGCACGCCATCTGCATACTTCACATACTTCGCATCGTAGAATTTACCACATTTCGTACAGTAATTGCGATGGATGCTTCCATGAAGTTCCAACACATTCTTACTTCCGGCAAGCTGATGAAGCCCATCAATGTTCTGCGTGATCACCGCCGTAAGCTTTCCCTTCTGCTCCATCTCCGCAAGTTTTCTATGCGCCGGGTTCGGCTCTGCATCCAGAAACATCATCTTATTCTTATAAAATTCATAGAATCCCTCCGGATTCTGCATAAAGAAGCTATGACTTACGATCTGCTCCGGCGAATATTTATACTTTTGTTGATATAACCCGTCCGCACTTCGGAAATCCGGAATATTGCTCTCTGTAGAAACCCCTGCTCCTCCGAAGAATACGATTCTTTTACTGTCATCAATAATATTCTGTAATTGTTCTACTTCTTTCTCGTACATATCTGTTCCTCCTGAATCTTTATATTTTTTATTCCTTACGAATGCATGGCGATGCAAAAAAACTGCCCACAGCCTCCAAAGGCTGCATGACAGTCATTTTCCTTCTTACTTTTTATTCTCTTTTCTGATCCATGCAGCCACTTCATGCAAGTCCGCCAGTTCTGCCGTAATTCCTTCTTTTGCCTCTTTTGACACAACTGCTATGTCCGGCACATAGATCGTATATCCGCCCGCTGCCTTTCCTGCCAGAAGTCCCGGTGCACTGTCCTCCAGTACCAGGCATTCCTTTGGATCCTGCCTAATCAGCTCTGCTGCTTTCAGGAAAATGTCCGGCTCCGGCTTCCCACACTCCACCATATCTCCGTAAATCGCATTCGAAATCAGATGTTCTATACCGGACATATGTATCAGCCTGCTAGCACGCTTTCTTTCTGTGGATGTCGCAACCACAGCCGGAATCTCATGTTCTTTTAAATATTCTAATAAATCCTGCAGTCCTTCTTTATGCGGAACAGATTCTTTTGTCACTTCGTCGAAATACTCATGCTTCATTGCACGCGCTGTATCGTAATCCAGTCTGTCTCCAAAATATGCTGCAAATTTTTTTCGGATCGCCTGTGGATTTCTTCCCCGAAAAGAATCTGTCAATGCTACCGGAATATCCACGCCCAGCTTTTTACCTGCGTAAATCCATCCTTTGGTAGAAAGACGTTCTGTATCGAACATCGTTCCATCCATATCAAAGATTACACCTTTTACCATATACTTTATGACTCCTTATTCTCACTGTAACCGGTAAAGAATTCGGATAACGCATCCAATGTCTTCACAAGCACCGGAAGCTCGGTATCATCCAGTTTATCCAGAATGGCCTGTGTCATCTGTCTGTGATAATCTTCATGATGGTGGTAAGCCTTCACACCTTTTTCTGTCAGCTTGACAAGAACGACTCTTCTGTCTTCTTCGCTGCGATGACGCTCTACATATCTTTTGTTCACCAGACTGTTCATGGCAGTCGTAAGGGATCCTACGGTAATATTAAGCTTTCTGGCAATCGAAGACATATTATTCCCGTCGCCAAGTCCGACTGCCTCGATCACATGCATATCATTATTCGTAAGGTCTTTGAACTCATCCGTAATGATTGCCTTTTCTTCCAGTTCCCATATTTCATTGATCAGACTGACCAGTGTCTGATTGATCATCTTATATGCATCATCCATTCCCATCTTCTGTAATTTCCTTCACTTTAACTCTTCATTCTTTACTCTTATTTTTTTATTATACCCTTTCTGGTATCAGAGAATCAATAACTTCTTTTACAGTTTCCAGATGAGTTGCCTGATATGCATACGCTCCACAGAAAAGTAACGCATCATCTATCTTTCCTTTTGCCGCATTGATCAGTGCCTGAGTGATACAATACGGCGTGGTTCCCGGATTACAATGCTTCAGACACTGAAAACAATGCGCCGGTGCAATACGCCCCAGTTCTTTTACTTTTTTCATAAATGGATTCAAGATTGCACGTCCCGGCATTCCCACCGGACTTTTTACGATCACGATGTCTTCTTTTCTTGCATTCAGGTAGGCTTCTTTATAGCGGATATCTGCATCGCATTCTTCTGTTGTAACGAATCTTGTCGCCACCTGTATGGCATCTGCTCCGAGGGAAAATGCACGCGCTGCGCTTTCACTGTCATGAATTCCCCCCCCCATCGCAACAGGAATCTTTTTTCCATATTTTTCCGAAAATGTATGAATGACCTGCATGATGGCTATGATTTCTTTTTCGTAGGAAGTTCGGCATTTTACATAGTCTTCTGCCCCAGCATCTATACCATACGTTTCCAGTTGCTCTTCATGAAATCCAAGATGTCCCCCTGCGAGCGGTCCTTCGATCACAACCAGATCCGGGATTCTGTGGTATTTTTTGTCCCAATATTTTAATATCACATTTGCCGATTTTGCAGTCGATACGATCGGTGCGAGTAAGATGTCTGACTCACCCACATATTTCGGAAGATCCGTCGGAAGTCCCGCTCCCGATACGATCAGATCTGCTCCTGCTTCTACCACCGCATGCACATATTCTTCATAGTGCTCCATGGCAACCATCAGATTGAATCCAATGATTCCGTCCGATGCAATCTTTCTTGCTTTCTCATACTCTGATTTTATCGCTCTTAAATTCGCTTTTAATGGATCTTTTATAAAATCTTCTTCTCTAAAACCAGGCTGAGCGGCAGAGATGATCCCTATGCCGCCCTCCTTTGCAACTGCTCCAGCAAGATTTCCAAGGCTGATACCAACTCCCATACCACCTTGAATGACTGGAACTTTTGCTGTCTTTGTTCCTATTTTCAGTGGTTGTATTTTCATATATTTTCCTCACTCTATTATAGAATCTGTTCGTCCATAAACATTGCCTGTAAAATACATCGTTTTCTTATGATATATAGCAGTGATTTACTCTGCTCCATATTACATATTCCTGAAACGCTCATATCTATGTTCTATTAACTCCTGCTCTGACAAACTTTTATATTTCATCAGAAATTCTTCGATTGCCTCATCCATCTGCATGATCACAACATCCATATTCTGAACGATATATTCCTCCGGCTCTGCAAAGACACGCTCTACAATTCCCTGTGCCTTCAGATTCTCTGCCGTCAATTTCATCACTTCTGCTGCTTCTTTGGCCTTGGAGCTGTCTTTCCAGAGGATACTTGCGAATCCTTCCGGTGAGAGGATGGAATAGATGGAATTTTCCAACATCCATACTTCATCTGAAGTGGCCATCGCAAGTGCTCCGCCACTTCCGCCTTCTCCAATGATGATTGAAACAACCGGAACCCTTAATCCGGACATCTCATAGATATTTCTGGCAATGGCTTCTCCCTGTCCGCGTTCTTCTGCTTCGAGTCCACAGAATGCTCCCGGTGTATCAACCAGACAGATGACCGGACGAGAGAATTTCTCTGCCTGTTTCATAAGTCTTAAGGCTTTTCTGTATCCCTCCGGCTGTGGCATACCAAAGTTTCTTTCGATATTTTCCTTCGTATTTCTTCCCTTTGCCTGTGCAATCACTGTTACCGGCGTGCCATGGAATCTTGCAACGCCACCGATGATAGCTTTGTCATCTGCGAAATACCGGTCTCCGTGGAATTCTACAAAATCTGTAAAGAGTGCGTCAATGTAATCACTGCCTACCGGCCGGTCTTTGCGTCTGGAAAGTTCTACTCTCTGCCATGCGGTCATATTCATCTTGCTGCCTGATGTCAGTTCCACATCACATTTTTTTCTATTAAATCCTGTTCCTTCTCCTACCTCATGAAGTGCCAGAATCTTAGAAAGTGTCTCTTTCATCTGAGGGCGCTCCACAATGGCATCCAGAAATCCATGTTCCAGTAAAAACTCTGCTCTCTGGAAACCATCCGGAAGCTTCTGTCCGATGGTCTGCTCGATCACTCTTGGGCCTGCGAACCCGATCAGAGCTTTTGGCTCTGCCAGGATCACATCACCGAGCATCGCAAAGCTTGCGGTTACTCCGCCAGTCGTGGGATCGGTCAGTACGCTGATGTAAAGAAGTCCGGCATCACTGTGGCGCTTCAGTGCTGCGGATGTCTTTGCCATCTGCATCAGAGAGACGATTCCCTCCTGCATACGGGCCCCTCCGGAGCAGGCAAATAAGATGACCGGAAGTCTTTCTTTCGTTGCCCGTTCTACCGCCCTTGCTATCTTCTCTCCAACTGCCTCTCCCATGCTGGCCATCAGGAATCTTCCATCACAGACTCCGATAACCGCCTCGCGGCCGTCAATCTTTGCTTTTCCTGTTACAACTGCTTCTGAAAGCCCTGTCTTTTCCTGTAATTTCTTCAGTTTTTCTTCGTATCCTTTGTATTCCAGAGGATTTCCTCCCTGAAGATCCGAATCCCATTCTTCAAAAGAACCTTCATCTGTGATCATCTCGATTCTGCGTCTTGCATGCACGCGGAAATATCCTCCGCACTTTGGACAGATATAATGATCTTTCTTTACATCCTCCGCAATGATCGCTCCCCCACATTTATTACATTTGCGAAGTAATCCTTCCGGAACTTCCGGTCGTCTGGTAAATGTAATATAATTCTTTCTTCCGACAGCAATTCTGGTCTTTTTAAATACGTTGTCCAGCTTCATCAGCAGTCACCTCTACAGCCTTTCAATAAATTCAATATCTATATTTCCCTCAATATAATCCGGATGATTGACAATCCCATACTGATAATCAACATTCGTATCGATTCCTTCTATAATGACTTCTCCAAGTGCACTCTGCATCTTACGGATCGCTTCCTGACGATTCTTCGCCCACACGATCAGCTTGGCCACCATGGAATCATAATACGGCGGAATCGTATAGCCGCTGTATATCGCAGAATCAATACGGATACCCTTTCCTCCCGGAAGATACATATCTGTGATCGTTCCCGGGGACGGACGGAATCCTTTCTCTGGATTCTCTGCATTGATCCTGCACTCGATCGCATGACCGGTCAGTCTGATATCTTCCTGTGTATAGGATAATTTCTGTCCGGATGCAATGCGGATCTGTTCTTTCACAAGATCTACACCTGTCACCCATTCTGTGACCGGATGTTCCACCTGGATTCTGGTATTCATTTCCATGAAATAAAAGTTCCCGGATTTTTCTAATAAGAATTCGATGGTTCCGGCATTCTCATAACCTGCCGCTTTGGCAGCTTTTACCGCAGCGTCACCCATCTTCTTTCTCAGTTCATCCGATAATGCAACAGACGGAGATTCTTCGATCAGCTTCTGATGATTGCGCTGAATAGAACAATCTCTTTCTCCCAGATGGATCACATTGCCATATTTATCCGCCAGGATCTGGAACTCAATGTGTCTTGGATTTTCTACAAAATGTTCAATGTACATCGTCGAATCGGCAAATGCCATCTCGGTCTCTTTCTGAGCCGTCTGGAATGCAGACTCGAACTCTTCCGGTGTCCAGGCGGTACGCATACCTTTGCCCCCACCTCCTAAAGCTGCCTTAATGATAACCGGATAGCCAATCTCTCGGGCAAGTTCTGCACCGGTCTTTGCATCGTAGACGGGTTCTTTGCTTCCCGGAATGACCGGTACTCCCGCTGCCATCATCGTATTTCTCGCAACCTGTTTATTTCCAAGACTTGCAATGACTTTGGAATCCGGCCCGATGAATGTAATATTGCACTGCTCGCACAGCTCTGCGAATTTACTATTCTCTGACAGGAATCCAAATCCCGGATGGATTGCATCTGCACCGCTTATGATCGTTGCACTGATGATATTTTCCATACTGAGATAGCTGTCCTTTGACGGAGCCGGCCCGATGCAGATGGCTTCGTCTGCAAGCTTGGTATGCAGTGCTTCTTTGTCTGCCTCTGAATAGACCGCTACGGTCTCAATTCCCATCTCACGGCAGGCGCGGATGATACGCACCGCGATTTCTCCTCTGTTTGCGATCAATACTTTTTTAATCATCTTTCTTTACACTCTCCTATGTTGCTCTTATCTATCCGACCATGAATGTAAGCTCTGCACTTACGACTACTTTTCCATCCACGCTCGCAACTGCCTCGCCGACACCGACAGGTCCTTTTCTGCGGATGATCTTCGTCTCCAGACGTACCTTGTCTCCCGGGACGATCTTTCCTTTGAATTTGCATTTATTGATACCGCCGAAATATGCAATCTTTCCTTTATTTTCTTCCAGGCTTAAGATTGCAACCGCACCGGCCTGTGCCAGTGCTTCGACCGTCAGCACGCCCGGCATTACAGGTTCTTCCGGGAAGTGTCCCGCAAAGAATTCTTCTCTGTAAGATACGCATTTATATCCCACTGCATATTCTCCCGGCACATAATCTTCGATGTAATCCAACAGAAGAAATGGATGACGGTGCGGAATGATTTCTTTGATCTGATTGATGTTCAAATGATTCATATTGTCCTCCTACACGATGCGAAATAACGGCTGTCCGTATTCCACGCCTTCCTGATTATTTACCAGAATCTCTGCAACCGTTCCGCTGTAATCGCTTTCGATCTCATTCATCAGCTTCATGGCTTCCACGATTCCGAGTGTCTGTCCTTTTTCTACTCTGTCTCCGACTTTTACGAAGCTTTCTGCATCTTCTGCAGGTGCTGAATAAAATGTTCCTACCAGCGGAGACTCTACAATATTTCCTGCGACTGCTTCTTCCGCAGCTGCTCCCAGTGTCTGATCCCCTTCTGCATTCGTTTTTCCCATCTCAGCAGAAACCACTCCGGCAGAAGCTGTTCCGGTCATATTCACCGGTGCAGACACATTTTCCGTCACATAGCATGTATTTTCTTTCTTGCTCAAATGCAGTTTGATACCGTCTTCCTCATATTTAAAGCCTGTCAGATCTGACTTTGACACAGCATCTATGAGTTCGATCATTTTCTCCATTTCCATATGTCTTTGTCCCTCCTGCAATTCTCCGCTAGTCTTCATATCTCTTTAACAGTAACACCGCATTATGTCCGCCAAATCCAAGTGAATTTGTCAGTACATAATTGACTTCTTTTTCTACCGGCGCACCGATCGCATAGTTCAGGTCACACTCTTCATCCGGAGTTTCAGTTCCGACTGTCTGATGGATGAAGTTGTCCTGGATTGTCTTCACACAAGTGATAAATTCCACACCTCCGGCCGCACCGAGCAGATGGCCGATCATGGATTTTGTCGAGTTGATCACAACATCTTTTGCCGCATCGCCAAGAGCCAGTTTGATCGCACGTGTCTCGAACAGGTCATTGTGATGTGTACTGGTTCCGTGTGCGTTGATGTAATCCACCTGGGAAGGTTCGATTCCGCCTTCTTCCATCGCAAGTTCCATTGCTTTGGCTGCACCGCTTCCGTCTTCTGCAGGAGAAGTAATGTGATATGCATCTCCCGTAGAACCGTATCCGACAAGTTCGGCATAGATGACTGCACCACGTTGTTTTGCATGTTCCAGTTCTTCCAGAACAACTACACCTGCACCTTCTCCGAGAACGAATCCATCCCTGTCTTTATCAAATGGTCTGGATGCCTTCATCGGATCTGTAGAAGTCGAAAGTGCTGTCAGACTTGTGAATCCTGCGACTCCGGTCTCACAGATACATCCTTCTGCTCCACCCGCCAGCATCACTTCTGCGTCACCATACTGGATCGCACGGAATGCATCACCGATGCAGTTTGTTCCACTGGCACATGCTGTAACGACATTCGTACATTTTCCCTTCAGACCGAGCTGAATGGAAATATTTCCTGCTGCCATGTTCGAGATCATCATCGGAACAAGAAGCGGATTAACTCTTCCCGGTCCTTTAGTCCGGATTTTTTCGTATTCTTTTTCTACAGCCTGCAGGCTTCCGATACCGGAACCCACAATTACACCGACACGGAACGGATCTTCCTTTGACATATCAAGTCCGGCATCTTCGAATGCTTCTTTTGCCGCTGCCACCGCATACTGGGAAAATGGTTCCATTCTTCTTGCTGCCTTAAAATCCATTCTGTCTTTTGCCTGAAAATCTTTTACCTCTGCTGCAATCTTTACTTTATATTCTGTGGTGTCGAATTTGGTAATCTCTCCGATTCCCACTTTTCCTTCTTTGATGCCGCTCCAGAACTCCTCTACCGTATTTCCGATCGGAGTCACTGCTCCAAGTCCTGTCACTACAACTCTTCTCTTCATATATCTTAATCTCCTTTACATCACCATACCGCCGTCTACATGCAATACCTGTCCAGTAATATATCCCGCATCCTCTGACGCAAGAAATGCAACCGCATTCGCCACATCTTCTGCTTTTCCGAATTTTCCAAGCGGAATCTGTGCGGCAGACACTTCTTTTATCTTTTCCGGAAGTACTTCTGTCATGTCGGTCTCGATAAATCCCGGTGCAACTGCATTGACCGTGATTCCTCTGGATGCCACTTCTCTGGCTGCTGTTTTGGTCAGTCCGATCACACCTGCTTTGGACGCCGCATAATTTGCCTGTCCTGCATTACCGCTGACACCTACAACAGATGCCATATTTATGATGCGTCCGCTCCTCTGGCGGATCATCTGGCGGAGCGCAGCTCTTATTGTATGAAATGTTCCCTTCAAGTTTGTGTCCAATACCTTATCAAAATCTTCTTCTGACATCTTCATAAGGAGTCCATCCTTTGTGATTCCTGCATTATTAACCAGAATATCAATTCTTCCCTGCTCCTTGATCACCGTCTCGATGAATTCTTTACAGGCATCAAAATCGGCCACATTACATTGTATGATCACCGCTTTACCGCCTGCAGACTCAACTTCATTCTTTACTTCTTCGGCTCTTTCTCTGGAACCGTTATAGTTGATCACAACTGTTGCTCCTTTTGATGCAAGCTTTACAGCGATTGCTTTTCCGATTCCTCTGGACGCTCCGGTTACAACTGCAACTTTTCCTTCCATTGTCTGACTCATCTTTAAGCTTCCTCCATCATCTTTCCACTATCTGCAAGTTCGGTGCAGACTTTATCCACATCCTCCCACTGGGAAATGTGGAATACTTTCACACTTCGGTCGATTTTTCTTAAAAATCCTTCCAGTGTCTTGCCCGGTCCGATCTCAACAAATGTATCAACACCGTCTGCGATCATGCGTTCCATGCTCTGCATCCAGCGCACCGGTGAACTGATCTGTGTCGTAAGAAGTCCCGGAGTTTCTCTGATGTCTGTTACCTTCTCTGCTGTTACATTCGTTACATACGGAATTCTTAATTCGTGAAATCTGGTATGTTCCAGTTCTTCCGCCAGTTTCTCTCCTGCCGGAACCAGCATCTGAGAATGGAACGGTCCGCTGACATTTAACATAATGGTGCGTCTCGCCCCTGCTTCTTTTAACTTTGCAGCCGCTTCTTCTACAGCGTCTGTCTTACCGGTGATGACGATTTGTCCCGGACAGTTATAGTTTGCGACCGACACATCAGCAATCGGTTCGATCACTTTTTCGATTTCCTCTGCCGCCATAGAAATGACCGCACACATGGCTCCTTCTCCTGCCGGAACCGTGTTCTGCATCAGGATTCCTCTTTTTCTTACCAGGCGGATCGCATCCATATCGTTCATTCCTCCGGCAGCTGCGATCGCCGGGTATTCTCCCAGGCTTAATCCTGCTGTGATATCTGCTTTCAGTCCTTTACTTTCCGCAACTCTTGTCATTGCCAGACAGGTCGTGACCATTGCTGCCTGTGTATATTCCGTCAAATCCAGCCTGTCATTTTCTTCAAAGCAAAGTTCCTTCATATCCAGATCAAGTTCCTCACCTGCCTGGTCAAATATGTATCTTGCAATCTCACTGTTTTCATAAAAGTCGGCTCCCATGCCGGCTTTCTGAGCGCCCTGTCCCGGATAAATAAATGCAATCTTACTCATAGAATCCCTGTCCTCCGATTAATGCATCTGTCTCTGTTACCAGTTTCTGGATCAGATCTTTACATGACATTCTTTCTTTTACCATGCCGGCAATCTGTCCTGCCATTACGCTTCCGTTCTTTACATCACCCTCTACGACTGCTTTTCTGAGGCCGCCAAGTGTGAGCTTTTCCAGTTCTTCGAATTCTGCTCCGGCATTTTCCAGTTCCAGATATTTTCTCGTCATATCATTGCGAAGGGCTCTGACCGGATGTCCTGTGGTTCTTCCTGTTACTCTGGAATCAATATCCTTCGCTTTGATGATTCTTTCTTTGTAATTCTCATGTACCTGGGATTCATCTGTTACAACAAAATGTGTTCCCATCTGGACGCCTTTTGCTCCCAGCATGAATGCCGCAGCAATTCCTCTTCCATCGGCAATTCCTCCGGCTGCAATAACCGGAATACTGACTGCATCTACAATCTGTGGAACAAGTACCATCGTTGTACTCTCGCCGATATGTCCGCCGGCTTCACAACCTTCTGCTACCAGTGCATCCGCACCACAGCGTTCCATTCTTTTTGCCAGGGCCACAGAAGCAACGACCGGAATAACCTTTACGCCGGCTTCCTTCCACATCTTCATGTATTTCTCCGGATTACCCGCACCGGTGGTAACAACCTTTACGCCTTCTTCGACAATCACCTTTGCAACTTCATCTGCATAAGGACTCATCAGCATGATGTTGACACCGAATGGTTTGTCTGTCAGTTCTTTTGCCTTGCGTACCTGATCTCTTACCCAGTCTGCCGGAGCACTTGCTGCACCGATGAGTCCCAGTCCGCCGGCTTCGGATACACCTGCTGCCAGATGGTATTCTGCCACCCAGGCCATACCGCCCTGAATGATCGGGTATTCAATTCCTAATAATCTGGTTACTTCTGTCTGCATAATCTCTATACTCCCTGTCTTTTTATAATTTTCTTACTCTTTATGAGCGTTCACATACTCTACAACATCACCGACTGTTACGATCTTTTCCAGATCTTCCGACGGAATCTCGATTCCATATTCATCTTCCAGTGCCATTGTCAGTTCAAAAAGATCTAAGGAATCTGCTCCGAGGTCATCTTTGAATGATGCGTTTTCTGTGATTTTGCTTTCCTCTACTCCTAAGTTATCTGCTACCATTTTTTTAATCTGTTCTAACATATCTTTGTTCTCCTTTTATTTCTGTTTTTGTCTCTCTTTTTTAGCTTTGGTTCCTTTTTAATTCTTTTGCACTTATAAGGGTTGCTTATCTGAGGCTTCTTACCACTCCAGAATGCTGGCCCCCCAGGTGAGTCCTGCACCAAATCCTGCCAGGATAATCTTCTGTCCTCTGTTCAGTTTCCCGGCTCGGTTCAGTTCATCGAGAAGAATTGGAATACTTGCGGAAGATGTATTTCCATATTCTTCCAGATTCATCGGAAATTTTTCTATCGGTTCACCCAGCCGCTTTGCGATTGCTTCTACAATTCTTCTGTTCGCCTGATGCAAGATGTAAAAACTGATTTCTTCCTGTGCCGTGTCATTCTTTTCCAATACTTCTTTTATTGCCTGCGGCACGCTCTTTACAGCAAACATAAATACTTCTCTTCCATCCATCTGCATCAGATATTCTTTTTCTTCCGGCTTTGGCATATCTTCCGGTGATAATTCGCTTCTGTCATATCTGCTTTTACAGCGAAGTGCTTCTCCTCTAAAGCCATCGGAGTGTGTTACCGGAAGATAATATCCCGTATCTTCGCGCTTCAGCACTGCCGCTCCTGCGCCATCCCCGAACAGGATACACGTCCCGCGGTCCTTCCAGTTCGTCAGATTCGATAAACTCTCGCTGCCAATGATCAGTGCAGTCTGATACACGCCCGCATTCAGATAAGCCGCTGCCGTATTATAAGCAACCACAAATCCGGTGCATGCCGCACTCAGATCAAAACATGTCGCATGCTTTGCCCCAAGGTCTTTCTGCACTTCACAGGCTGTACAGGGAAGTATTACATTTGAAGAAATCGTAGACACGATGATCAGATCCACATCTTCTGCAGCAATTCCCGCATTTTCAAGTGCCTGCCTTCCGGCTTCGGCTGCCATGGATACCGTCGTCTCTTCTTTGATAATATGACGTCTCACGACTCCGGTTCTCTCCCGGATCCACTCATCACTGGTATCAACCAGTTTCGCAATGTCATTGTTGTCCATTGCAAATGATGGTACGCAAGATCCTGTCCCACATATTCTTCCAGTCATTATAAATACCTCTGATTTATTTTGATTCTAAATTATTTTGACTGTCAAAGTATATATCAATAATTTTTGTTTGTCAAGTATTTTGAATATCAAAATATATTTTTATTTTTCCGGACGTCTGGTGTTTACCTGGAATTCATATAATTATGATAATATATTTTAACTTATAGCAGTTTCTCTTCCCATTCTTTTTCTTTGAAGCCGGTCAGAACGAAATTATCTCCGATTACTAATGGGCGTTTTACGAGCATTCCGTCGGTTGCCAGGAGTTTTAACTGGTCGTCTTCGGTCATTTCTTTTAATTTGTCTTTCAGGTTCATCTGTTTGTATATCATACCACTGGTATTGAAGAACTTTTTGAGTGGAAGTCCGCTCATTGTGTACCATTCTTTTAATTCTTCGTAAGTTGGATTTTCTTCTTTAATTGCTCGTTCTTCAAATTCTACGTTGTGTACTTCCAGCCACTTTAATGCTTTCATGCAGGTGCTGCATTTTCTGTATGCAAATACTTTCATCATAGATTCTCCTTTTCCATCTTTCTAATTTTTTACAATATCATTACTGACGTTTCATATCGTTCTTCCAACGTTTTATTTCTTCTACACTATGTCCTACTGCTTCTGCAATCATGTCTTCCCTTGCTCCTAATTCAAGCAACTTCATTGCTGTTTCATATTTTCCTTTTTCTTTTCCACGCTCTTCTCCTATTAACTCTCCCGCTTTGTAAATCTTATCCATCTCTTTACACATAATCTCCACTCCTTCCTGTGTCTCTTTCAATACTCTTACCCGCTCTGCCAATACTTTGCTATACATGTCTTCTGCCTTTGTACAATGAAAATCATGCATCAATCTGCCCAGATCTGTATTTTCTTTCATCCGGGCGTTAATATATATAATTTCGCTTTTATCATTATAATCTCTGCCGGTTTCTCTTACAGTCCGTTTGATATGTAAGATGGGTGCAACTTCATTTTCTACTTCCTCATCTATGATAAAAATAACCTTTGATTCCGGCAGTTTTTCAAAATCTTCTCCCGCAAACAGACTATGTGCGTCTATTATACTGCTGTGGTAGCGCAATCTTTTTGGGCCTGCTCCGGCTTTTTCCTGCTGTACTTCTATATCATATATTTCTTTTCTGCCATTCACAGCCACACAGTCAAGTACAGCCGATCTTCCCTGTAAATTCTTGTAATCTTTCTGAACAACGACTTCTGTTAATTCCAGATCATCATTTTCAGTAATAACTCTTAATACATATTCCGCACATTCCAGAATATTTAACACGTTCCGCATGAACATATCACTCATCATTGTCAGCTCTGCGACTAACTTCTCATAATATCGGAACCGTTCATTAACAAAACCTGTCTTTAACAAATTCGTATTATTCATAGGCTTCTCCTCTCAGTATAAACTTATCTTTACAGTATTTCAATGCGATAATAATTATATTATCAAGTATATTTGCAAATGATTTTAATCTTCCGTTTCCATCCTTCATAATGGAATCCCACATTTCGAATATCTGATAATTCAACATTTATTTGCTTATTCTTTTGTTATATATTTTGAAAAATTTTGATATATTTATCGATGTATTTCATGATTGGAACGAAATGTTCCTTAACTCAACGAATTATAATATAGAATGATATGTTATAATCATGAATGTACCAGTTTTATCTGATGCATTCACCTAATATGACTTTTTATTTTATCCAATCCTTTTTGCTTTAGAAACCATGCTGGATCTGATATACGTCATTCCTGTGACCAGATAAATGACAGCTACAACAAGAACCGCCAATATACCAGTATTCAAGAACATATTTGCTATTAATGTAAGCAACAATAATATCGGTATTACTTTGTTCAATACAATATACGTCTTATATGCACTTTTGTATATAATTTCTTTTTCTGCTTCATCACAGCTTTCCACCCACTGTTCCGTAAATTTGCTTGAAGTTGGATCACCTTTTTTCTCCGGATGTGCCGCCTGTATCGCTTTTACATAACGTACAAAAAGATAAATATCGTAGAAATAGCACAGTATAAATATAATGCAGGCGAATAAAAAATATCTGGATTTTCCTGATTCTATATACTTCAAAGAATATCCAAAGGATAAAATTATGATGCAGGCCACCTGTGACACCAAATTAACCCCACTGGTCCACGCTCCCCATTTTTCTTCTTCGTAATCCAGTTCATAGAATCTGTCCTCATCTACATCCTTCATTTCTTTGTATACATTTTTTAACCGGTATAAACTGTATTCACCAACAACTACCGTAACAACCGCGATTATAATCAGAGCTGGAAATATATATTGCTGAATCGTTCCGTTAATCGTTCTGATTCCTGCATCTATTCCTTTTTTCATCAGTTCATAGATGACTACCGACACGCCTCCGGCGATTCCCCCGATTATCACTGCCGCGAGCATCTTCCACGTTGCGGTAAAATAACTACTTTTCTTTTCCTTCATCATTTATCTCCTCTTCATATATAAAAATATCTTCTACACTGACTTCACAAATCTTCGCAATCTTTAATGCGAGTGTTACTGACGGCGAATAGTCTCCTCTCTCTATCTGGCTGATCGTCTGTCTGGATACGCCTGCGAGCTTTCCCATCTCGGTCTGATTGACGCCAAGTCTTAATCTGTATTCCTTCAATCGGTTTAGTAAAGGCAAATGCTCATCTCCTTTATCAATCATATTTTGACAACTTTTCTTGTCATTTAAATTCTAACAGATGACAACTATAGTTGTCAAGTTTCTATTTAATTCACTAGGCCAAATCCCCGAACCCTAATAAAAGCTTACAGTTCTCCATTTAATTATTATGGCATGCGAAACCGCAGGAATAAACTTACAAGGTCCTATCCTGTGCATACGGACTCATGGTTGGTAATTCTTAAGTAAAAAAGTTGACCGTTTGCTCACAAAAAATCCACTGTCTGAGACGAATGTCGAGTTTGGATTTTTTGTGAGCTCGTTTTTAGGTCAACTTTTTTGCTTTAGAATTTCCCCATGTTGGAGTCAGCACAGG
>ENA-OQRB01001084-OQRB01001084.1-human-gut-metagenome-genome-assembly--contig:-NODE-1084-length-16714-cov-7.163035_pt1 | contig 16714 bp, 17 predicted proteins | sample MGYA00243235_ERZ505100 | MGnify/ENA primary metagenome ERZ505100 (study PRJEB26097, sample SAMN02712145) | human gut metagenome | biome: Gut microbiome | host: Homo sapiens | place: Denmark...
TCCTCTGCAAGCATTTATTAGCTGCGGAGGTAAATTTCTTCTTTTCTTTATCACAACCTATCGTTTAAAAACAAGTTTTCAAAACTTAGCTTAAAGCTGCAGTAATGATAGCCATGGAGTAAACTTCCAGAGCGTTGCATCCTCTAGACAGATCGTTGATCGGTGCATTCAGACCAAGAAGGATCGGGCCGTAAGCATCGAATCCACCAAGACGCTGAGCAATTTTGTAACCGATGTTACCGGCGTTGATGTCCGGGAAGATAAATGTATTAGCATGTCCTGCTACTTTTGAATCCGGGCATTTTGTCTGTGCAACACGCGGAGATACAGCAGCATCGAACTGAAGCTCACCATCGATAGCCAGATCCGGATTAGCAGCTTTTGCTTTTGCACAAGCGTTACGCATTTTGTCAACATCCTCACCTTTACCGGATCCGAGTGTTGAGTAGCTTAAGAATGCAACTTTCGGATCAATACCGAAAATCTTAGCACAATCAGCTGTCTCAAGAGCAATCTCTACCAGATCATCTTCTGTCGGTTTGATATTGATCGCGCAGTCACCCATTGCCAGTACTTCGTTGTCGCCTGTAGCAGCCGGACGAACGAGGATGAAGCAGGATGATACGATCTTGTTACCCGGTTTTGTTTTGATCAGCTGAAGAGCCGGACGAACGGTGTCAGCTGTAGAATAAGTAGCACCACCAAGTAAGCAGTCAGCAACGCCCATTTTTACGAGCATTGTACCGAAGTAGTTACCGTGAGATAATGCTTCGCGGCACTGATCCTCTGTCATTTTACCTTTACGAAGTTCAGCCATCTGTGCAACCATCTCATCCATGCGGTCATAGTTCTTAGGATCGATGATCTCTGCACCGTTGATATTGTAGCCTGCTTCCTCAGCAGCAGCTCTAACTTCAGCTTCATTACCAACTAAGATTGGTTTTAAGAATGTACCTGCAAGCAGACGTGAAGAAGCTTCCAGAATACGTGCATCTGTTCCCTCAGTAAAGACGATTGTACGAGGGTTGTCTTTTAATTTCTGTATTAATGTTTTGAACATTGGTTTCGTTTACCTCCATTAATAATTTGATATACTCGTCAGTTCTATTGTAAACGTTTTGCCCTAAAATGCAAGGAAAATGCCTATTGTTTTGTATAAAAAAACGATAAAATCTTTTCAGTTTTACCAGCAAAGTAAATGTATTAAAAAAAAGGCTGTTTTTATGCTGAAAAAGATACATCGCATTTTTATCAGATTAGCATTCAAAAAGCATCTGATGTATTTTTTCACCGGGTGCAAGCGTCAGAATATTGGAATCTTGTGTCCCTGTAATCAGATGTTCCAGTGTTGTGATATTTCCGGGAACGGTTTTCCGGTCAAAGCTCAGAAATGTGGCAGTCGTATCAGCATACTGTTCCACGGGGGGCAGGTCATAGCATCCTGTATCAAGGACTGTAAGAGTATGATAGCCGTTGTAGAGAGTCTGCAGGATAAAATTACGGGTCTCTTCATCATATGTCTCAGAGAGCATTTTATATTGTTGTAAAATTCCTTCGTGATCCAGAGTCCAGCCCCGGGTCAGATAGAGGGCATCTTTCTGTGTTTGTTTTCTTTCTGTCCTTGGCTGACGGCAGGCAAGCATATTGATACAATCGTCAAATTTTGGCAGACGCAGCATTGTGTTCGGACTGACAAGTCCTGCAGTACCGTTGCCGCACAGACCAAAGGTAAGCAGAATCTCATCCTGGTTTTGCAGCTGGTTAATATGTTCCTGCAGCAGCTGGTTCAGATTTTCCGGTCTGTTGTGAAGGCCACGGTCAATCCATATGACTGGAAGCGTAAGGTGTGTTTTTTCTAAAATGTGGTTTACTTCGTCTTCCAGCATGGCGCAGGAGATGAGTGTGCGTTTTTGGTTTTTCATAAGAAGAACGGCTCCTTTGGTTAGCGTTAATGATGGTATCGTATCATAAAAAACACATAAAATGAATATTTTTTATCAGAAAAAGCTTGCATTTTATTTTTATATCCGTTATAATAGCACTTGCGTTAAAGACGTATGCGCCTTTAGCTCAGTTGGTAGAGCAGTAGACTCTTAATCTATTTGTCCAGGGTTCGAATCCCTGAAGGCGCAGTATCAGCACTGTTTTTGATGAATTAGCATCGGGGACGGTGCTCTTTTTTTTGGATCTGTTTCTACAGATGGAGACATATGTAAAAGTAATCGTTTATTTCATTTGTGGAAAGTTACTGGATCTGTGGAAAAATAAAGGAAAATCTATTTCGTGTACTAAAAAGGGGACTATTTTAGTCCCCTTCTACTACATCTTGCATAAAATATTGATTGCATCCTTGTTCAGGAGGCATTTTTCATGTTCATTCAGATAAGCTTCAGAAATTGCATCTTTTTCGACCATGCCACCGAATTCACCGGCGGATACGATGCGCTGAGCCTTTTTATTGCCGTCTTCTGTATTCGGGAAGTCTACCATCAGGTAGTAGACACCGTCATCTTTATACAGACGGCTTTCTGATGCCTGGCCGTATCCAAGGATCTTGCAGAAGTCGATTGCATTATCCAGACTTGGAAAGAGAATCTGCCAGCGAACGGTCTCTTTTTCATTGCTGTCAGGCTCGATCAGCATACCGGAAGCTTCAGAACCATCTTTTTGGATGGATTCCAGAGAATTCTCAGCCTGGCAGGAGATCGACAGCATCAGGCTCCGGTCAGGAAGAAATGCACCGTAAAATCCCTGGATTCCATTGTCTGTGTTAAGCCCAAGAACTTCTTTCCCTTTCTTGAGAAGAAGATTCAAAAATTCTTCGGTACGCTCCCTGTCCTGTGTCAGATCTTCCAGTGAGTAGCCAAGTGCGGCAATCTCTGCTTCTGTGATAAGGCAGTTCATTCTGGTGTCGGATACTTTCCAAAAAGTCATATGCTCACCCCCTGATTTGTAAAATCTATTGCTTTTGTAATCTTATTTGTTCTATAAGTTATATAACAAAACGGGTGTATTGTCAATATATTTTCTATATTTTATGATTTTTTCAGAAATATTATTTGTTTTTCATTCGTTTGATCACTTTCAGTCGGGTAAATTCTTCCCGTTCCTTCTCTTCCAGTGCATTTGTAATCGTATATACGAGATTGTCATACATCGGAATCGTAATATTTTTCAGGGCATTTGCCCTTTTCTGTGTCTTTTTGATACTTGAAGCCAGCCGGTACGCTGCATTTTCTACCTCAGAAAGCTTGAGTGTCAGCTCCTTTACACGGCAGAATGCATCACGGGCGATATCGATGGATTCTCTGGAAGTACTGAATGCATAGGTTGGTCTGGTATTTTCTTTTTCGTACTTCACTTTCGGAATTTCTGTTCCCATAATGCTTCGCGTCTGGATGCGGATAGAATCCTCGATCGGAACTGTATAGGCAAGTTCTTCTACTGTACTGATCCCGTGCTCGATATTCGCCCTCTGAAGGCACTGATAGGCATAGGTGAAGGTTTTATCGATTTCTTCCTGAATATCCTTTGCTTCGTCGATTAAGCCCATCAGCTCGCGGATCAGAATGTTCCGCTTCTTGTCCATCAGCTCATATCCCTGTCTGGCAAGTGTCAGTGAATTTTTCGCAAGTATCAGATTTCCCTTGGTGGGAAATGAACGTGGATCCATAGACTTCCCTCCTTAGCCTTTGTAGTATACGTCAAGAATCTTGGTATCGACACGGTCAAGTTCTTCTTTTGGAAGGATTCTAAGCAGTTCCCAGCCAAGATCCAGGGTTTCCTCGATGGTACGGTTTTCATTCGGTCCCTGGCCGATATAACGCTCCTCGAATGCCTTTCCGAATTCCAGGTATTTCTTGTCAATCGGAGAAAGCTCGTCTTCTCCGATAACGGAAGCAAGATTCCGAGCCTCTCCTACTTTAGCATATGCAGAGAAAAGCTGGTTTGCCAGGTCCTGGTGGTCTTCCCGGGTATATCCTTTTCCGATACCGTCTTTCATCAGACGGGACAGGGACGGAAGAACGCTGATCGGCGGGTAGATTGCCTGTCCGTGAAGATTCCGGTCAAGTACGATCTGTCCTTCGGTGATATAACCGGTCAGGTCAGGGATCGGGTGGGTAATGTCATCATTTGGCATGGTCAGGATCGGGAGCTGTGTGACAGAACCATTTACTCCTTCTACGATTCCTGCACGTTCATATAAGGTGGCAAGTTCACTGTACAGATATCCCGGATATCCTTTACGGCTTGGGATTTCTCCTTTGGAAGAAGAAACCTCACGCATGGCTTCGGCAAAGGAAGTCATATCGGTAAGAATGACCAGAATGTGCATATTTTTTTCAAATGCAAGGTATTCAGCGGCGGTCAGCGCAACCTTCGGGGTGATCAGACGCTCGACGACAGGATCGTTGGCAAGGTTCAGGAACATTGCCACATGGTTTGCAACACCGCTCTCCTCAAAGGTTCTGCGGAAGAAATCAGCTACGTCATGCTTGACACCCATTGCGGCGAATACGATGGCGAAATCCTCATTCGTGCTGCCGCCCAGAGAAGCCTGCTTTACGATCTGTGCGGCAAGCTGGTCGTGCGGAAGACCGTTGCCGGAAAAGATCGGCAGCTTCTGTCCACGGATCAGTGTGGTCAGTCCGTCAATCGCAGAAATTCCGGTGCGGATATAGTTACGAGGGTATTCACGTCTGACCGGATTTAACGGAAGTCCGTTGACATCGCGCACCTCTTCAACCGTGATCGGTCCAAGGTCGTCGATCGGTTCGCCGATTCCGTTAAAGGTTCTTCCAAGCATTTCTTCGGACAGACCGATTTCCATCGGATGTCCGGTAAGTCTGGTGTGGGTATTGTTAAGAGACATATTTTCCGTGCCTTCAAATACCTGGATGATTGCTTTGTCCTTGTAGACCTCCACAATACGTCCCATTTTGTGTTCTTTGCCGTTTACGACAAAATCTACGATTTCATCATAAAAAGCATCCTGAACGCCTTCCAGCGCGATCAGAGGGCCGTTAATGCTGCTGAGGCCTAAATATTCAATTGCCATTTTGTTTTCCCTCCTTACGCGTTCTTTTCCATGATGCGGTCATGGAAAGCATCAATGTCTGCCAGATACTGGTCAAGAAGCTGAAGATTGTCATTTGGAACATCGTATTTGATCGCAATGACACGTTCAAAAATATTTTCCTCCTTGAGGACAGACATTGGCATATTCATGGCTACCAGTTCGCGGCAGCGTTTGTATAAATATAAAATGATTTCCATCATTTTGTACTGCTTCTGCAGAGAGACACAGGTATCATCCTTGTGGAATGCATTCTGCTGCAAAAATCCGAGACGGATGACTCTTGCGATTTCCAGAACCAGTTTCTGATCGTCCGGAAGTACATCACTTCCGATCAGCTTTACGATTTCCATCAGGCTGCTCTCCTGGTTCAGAAGTGCCATGATGCGGTTGCGGTAGTCAACGAATTTGGGTGATACATTGTCGTGGTACCAGGCGGCGAGATCGGTCAGATACTCGCTGTAGCTGGTCAGCCAGTGGATCGCCGGAAAATGTCTTGCGTAGGCAAGGCTCTTGTCCAGGCCCCAGAAGCAGCGGACGAAACGTTTGGTGTTCTGGGTGACCGGCTCGGAGAAATCGCCTCCCTGAGGCGATACGGCGCCGATAATGGTCACGGATCCGTCACTGCCATTTAAGTTATGCATCATGCCTGCGCGCTCGTAGAAAGCAGACAGACGGCTGGCAAGGTAAGCCGGGAAACCTTCTTCTGCCGGCATCTCTTCCAGACGGCCGGAAAGCTCACGTAAGGCTTCCGCCCAGCGGGAAGTAGAGTCTGCCATGATCGCTACGTCATAGCCCATGTCACGGTAATATTCAGCCAGGGTAAGTCCGGTATAAATACTTGCTTCACGGGCAGCTACCGGCATGTTGGAGGTATTGGCGATCAGAGTGGTTCTGTCCATCAGCGGATTGCCGCTCTTTGGGTCCACAAGCTCTGAAAACTCTTCCAGCACCTGTGTCATTTCATTTCCACGCTCGCCGCAGCCAATATAGATGATAATATCGGCATCAGACCATTTGGCGATCTGGTGCTGGGTCATGGTTTTTCCGGTACCGAATCCGCCTGGGATTGCGGCAGTTCCACCCTTTGCGATCGGGAACATGGTATCCAGGATCCGCTGTCCGGTGATCAGAGGGACACTTGCCGGGAAACGGTAGCTTGTCGGGCGCGCCTTACGGATCGGCCAGTGCTGTATCATGTTGAGCTGTTTTTCTGTTCCGTCGGAAAGCCGCAGAGTGACAAGTGTATCTTCAATCCGGTATTCTCCGTCCGACGCGCAGCAGATTACTTCACCTTCCACATCCGGCGGAACCATACATTTGTGTACGATCGCACTGGTCTCCGGAACCTCCGCTATAATATCTCCGCCATGAAGGTAATCTCCTTTGGCCACGGTGATGTGGGTATCCCATAATTTGTCGCGGTCAAGCGAATCAACGCTGACGCCGCGGGTGATAAATGCACCGCCGCCCACATTTGCGATCTGCTCAAGCGGGCGTTCGATTCCGTCAAAAATATTGTTCAGGATTCCAGGTGCCAGAGTTACAGATACCGGACTTCCGGAAGCCTCTACGATTTCTCCCGGTTTCAGCCCGGAAGTCTCTTCATAGACCTGAACAGTCGTGATGTCTTTGTCCAGGGAAATGACTTCGCCAACCAGCTTTTCCTTTCCCACATAGACCATTTCCGACATCATGAATCCGGTGTCACCCTTCAGATAGATGACCGGACCGTTTATTCCATAAATAGTTGCTGTCTTATTCAATTCCTGCACCTCCTGCTGCAAAACTGAACTGATGATATTCGTAATCGACTGCAGCCTGGAAGCTGTGGTCGATCAGAATATTACGGCCTCGGATTACAGCACGCATACCGCCCATAAAATCATATTCACTGATGGTGATCGTCATGCCGGTACGTTTTTCCAGTTCTGTCTGTTTCTCCTTATCAGAAGGAGAAATATAAATGGTCATCTCCTCGCCATCTGCAAAGCGTGCGGCTTCGCGGATTTTGCTGCAGAGATAGTCCAGATATTCGTCTGTTTTTGTAAAGTCAGAAAGAAGCTCCTTTACTTCATCAAACAGCCTGACTTTTAATTCATTTTGTGTTTTGCCAAGAGCACGTTTCAGTTCGGTTTCGGCTTTTGCCGCAGCTTGATTTACCTGCCTTCTGGCTCTTAAGGTCTCGGATTTGATACGGACCTCAGACTGTGCGGTCGCTTCTTTTTTATGCTTTTCAAATAAAGATTCAAGCGCTTTTTTGTGATTGTCAATGATCGCATTTCCTTCAGAACGGGCTTCAGTCATGACCGTTTCCTGTAAATGCGCTATTTTCTCTTCAAGCGTCATTGTCTCACCTTCTATGCCTTTCTAGTTAAAGTTTCAGTCCAATCGCTTCATTGACGTATGAGGTAATGAAATCCTTTTTACGTCCTGTTCCGTGTCTGTCCGGAATTTCGATCAGAAGAGGCATCTTTCTTTTTAACTTGATCTCATCGATGAGATCCGGAAATTCTCTTCCAAAGCGTTCCGTCAGAAGAATGATACCGATCGACTTGTCGTTCATGGCAGTTTCCAGCGCATCACGCAGCTCCTGCTTTTCATGAACTACGACACCGTCCACGCCGGCAAGCCGCATTCCGGTATAAGTATCCACGTTGTCACTGATCAGATACATTTTCATGATTACAGTCTGCTGATGATCATGAAGGAGATGATAAGACCGTACAGGCATACACCTTCTGCAAGACCTACGAAGATAAGGGATTTACCAAGGACGCTGGAATCCTCGCTGATAGCTCCAAGAGCTGCGCTTGCTGCACTTGCTACGGCAATACCGCCACCGATGCAGGAAAGACCGGTAACAAGAGCTGCTGCAATGTAACCAAGACCGGTTGCAAGACCTGCGCCTGAGGCAGCGGCGTCTGCCGCATGTACCGGTACACTTCCAAAGAGCATGATCCCTGCTACAAGGAAGGTTCCAAAGTAAGAAAGAACATTGAAGGCAAGTGCACATTTATAACGTCCTTTATTTTTTTCTCCGAGCAGGTAATATCCGAATGGAATGAAAATGCTTAAAACCAGTGCGGCAATGAGAATAAGTTTAGTTGCTAAAGTCATGATAATTTCCTCCTAAAATGAAAAACTAATTTTTTGCAGTACCTGTATAAGGTTTAAATTCGCGGCCGCTGCCTTTGTAGAAGCGGCTGAACATCTCGTAATAGACAAGTCTCAGGACCTGGATTCCAACGATCAGTCCTTCGAATCCACATACAAACAGGTTGCCGAGTACGATCACTACCCAGTTAATATGCCCGCTTTCGGCACCGGCAAGCATCAGTACAACCTCCATGATGGAAGCGTGGCTGACTGCGAATGCACCGATACGGATAAAGGAAAGCGTATTTGAAAAATAGCTGAGCAGGGTTTCAAATAATTCAAAGAATGCCTGGGTGACAAACATTGCTTTGCTTTGTTCCATTTTTTCGGTTTTCTTTTTGATCTTGTTCGTCAGCGGCTCTTTCAGTGCGATCAGAAGAAGCGGTACTCCGAACATCACTGCAAGAACGATTCCACCCGGCAGAGAGTGACCTGTCATGAAAAGAACGATGCAGGTAACTGCTGCCCCGTAGAATATCAGCCCTGCCACGCCGTTTGCATCAAACCAGGTTGCTTCGGTATCTTTGGCACGGATGCCGTTGATAATATGGAAGATCATAGAAATCAGGATGATTCCCATACCAAAAGCAATCGATACGATAAATACGGTATTCAGCTTTCCGATAAACGGTAAGGTAGTCATATGATTGATCGGTCGGATCCATTTGGCTTCTATAATGTCTTCAAATCCAAACACACTTCCAAACATAAATCCAAAGAAGGTGGAGAAGATTCCGGCAAGTGATACGATTCCGGCAAGGTTCATTTTCTTTGTGAAATACAGGATCGCACCGCCGATAAAGAGCAGCAGCCCCTGACCGACATCCCCGAACATGGCGCCGAAGATAAAGCTGTACATGATACCTACAAAAATGGTCGGATCCATCTCACCGCTCTTGGGAAGACCGTACATCTTGATGAACATTTCAAATGGTTTGAAAAGCTTTGGATTCTCAAGCTTGGTAGGAGGTTCTCCAAAATACTGTTCCCGGTCCTCTTCTACTACGATATAAACCTTGTCATCTCCCTGTGCCTCTTTGATAAATGCATTTGCATCTTCTTCGGACATCCAGCCGCAGAGGATGTAGTATTCTTCCTGCTCGTCTGTCTCGGTTCGTGCCGCAAATTTCCGGATATCAAAGTTATCGGAAAAACGTTCCAGCTGAATTCTTGCACCGAGTAGTCTGGAAGCGTTCTTGCGGAACATCTCCTGACGTTTATCCTTCACTGCCTGGATTTCATCGGTCAGATTCTGGACTTCTTTATCCAGGCTCCGGTAAGCTTCCAGCGGGGTTCCGCCAAAGTCTTCCAGCAGATCGACTTTTTCAAAGTGGAGAGACCGCATGATCGAATCGACCTTTCCTGCATCAGCATCCGATACAAAATAAACGCCATAGACATAAGAGGCATCTCTGGAGCCTTCCAGAAATAATGCATCAATGTCTTCAAGAAGCGCTTTTTCCAGCCGGTGATAATAATCCACATTGATTTTTCCAAATCTTGTGCGGATGTATTTGTACTGCATGATCTCATGCAGGTCAAAATCCAGAGAAGTAAAAGGTTCCAGGACTTTCATACGTGCCTGGATATTCTCTCTCTTTTTTTTCAGTTCTTCTTTTTGCTGCTGCAGATCCATGTAGTCATGATTGATAGAACGAATCATCTCAAGGATCTCGTCTTCGCTCTGATCAAAGGATGGCTCTGCTGGCATGTCTTTCATATATCCCAGAAACTGTGTCACTTTTGCGAGTGGATCACGGTAAGGGTTCATTTCCAGAAATGGCATCAGATTATCTACTGTCTTGAGCTCCGTGAGTGCATTTTCAAGCTGCATCTCATATTTGGAAAGATACCGGTTTGTCATGCGGTCGATGTCGGCGCGTGGTCCGGTAATGCTCAGGAACTTCATCTTAACAATCATTTCGCTGTTCCTCCTATATAAGTTAATGTCTCACGTGCAGGAAGTCCGTAGCGAACACATTCGAGCACAGTTGTAAGCTTATCAAGCTCCTCTTCTTTCAGAAAAAGATAGGTATTCACGGTTGCGATGGAATAAGGGTTACTTCTTCTGTCTGCCAGGTAGAGACGGTACAGGCAGTCTTTGTAAATCGTCTCGATGGACGCTGGTGTCTGAGTATCGGTGTGACGCAGATAAGGCGTTCTGGTAACCAGCTTTAAAAATTCATCGACAGACGGTGCTTCTACAAGATCCTTCAGCTGATCTACATGAATCCGGTAGTGTATCGGGATCAGCAGTGTGGAAATATCCGGCGGAAGCATGTTGTAATATTTTTTTGCACGGTAGATCCACTGCAGGTTCAGCAGGTCGATCTTTGCTCCGGCATCTCTGGTGAAAATTTCCAGTTCCTTATGCTTCAGAATCTTTTTGCGTTTCTTCCACATGGTTGTAAAATAGTACAGATTCAGTGCCAGATCGTAATCAAAAAGGGTAGGGTTCTCCGCATTTTCCAGACGTTTTAACGGCGCATAGTATTCTGTGCCCTTTAAATTTTCCACCAGCTCACCGATATTCCCCGAAGTGATCAGTTTATCGATGGAGAGATCCGAATATTTGTCGAAGAATATTTTCTTATGATCCAGATCAAAAGGCTTCTGATAGTGGTTGAATACAATACGCAGACAATAGTTGATCAGATTCATCTCGTAGCGCTTCAGATAAAGCTCCAGGAATTTTTTCTGATCCATTCCGGAAAAACGGTACAGGCGTGTATAATCACTGTAAAGTGACTGCACAAGAAGCTTCTCAATCTCACCGCGGTGAAGACGGTTTTCGTCCATATCTGCAAGGACATTCCGATATCCGGGATGTTCTTTGAGATAAGCAGCAACTTCGGTTACTGTATGAAATGCGGCGATATTCCGGAAATCTTCATCAGTGAGCAGTTTCGCCTGCATGGCGCGTACTTTTGTTACGATGCCACTGTATGCAAGTAAATTTCCCATATGCTATCCCTCTATGATACGTCTGACAATTTTCTCGGCATATGCCGTATGCTTCTCTTCAAAATCTTTTTTAAGTTCTTCGATCGCTGTCTGGTTCTTACGGTTCTGCCTTGCAAGAATCTCATCCATCTGACGGTTTAATCCTTTGTGGATATCGTTCAGCTCCTTTTGGGTGTGATCTTCAAGTTGTTTGTCGAACTGATTGCGTTCATTTTGAATGCGTTCTTCCAGTTCTGATTTTTCCAGTTCCGCGTGTTCCACAACAGCTTCGGCTGCGTGTTCGATTTCGGAGAGCTTTTTAACAATATGATCCATTGTCCGACTCCTTTCTTAGAAATTATTTATACATTTTTAATAATGCATACATATTCTACTACTTTAAATTGGAAAAATCTACTAAATAATAAGAGAATATCATAAGAATATTTTATACAAAACTTATAAAATATATTTTTGGGTTTTCAAATATTTCAGAATAGTATAAAATAAATAAGGTTATACATATTTTCACTAAAGGAAGAGAAAGATATATGAGGTTAAGAAATGTACCGGGAGCAGATGCTTATCTGACAGCTCATCCCCTTGTAATTAAAAATGAGACCAGATATCGCGGCACCTGGAAAGAGACTTTTCAGAATCCGGAGAATCCGATCCATATTGAGATCGGGATGGGAAAAGGACAGTTTCTTCTGACACTTGCAAAGGAGAATCCATCCATCAACTATATCGGTATCGAACGTTATTCAAGCGTACTGCTTCGGGCGCTGGAACGCTTTGACAATGACGAGGAATACAAGGATGTCAACAATATTCGTTTTATCTGTATGGATGCGACAAATCTGCCGGAGGTTTTTGCTGTCGGAGAGATTGACAAGATTTATCTGAATTTTTCAGATCCGTGGCCGAAAGCACGTCATGCAAAGCGCAGACTTACTTCCAAGCAGTTTTTTGAGCGGTATGACAAGATCCTTGCCTTTGACGGAGTCGTTGAATTTAAGACAGACAACAGAGAGCTGTTTGACTTTTCACTGGAGCAGGTGGAGTTGGCAGGCTGGGTACTTCTGGCGAAGACCTATGATCTTCACAATGATCCGACACTCAGCAGAGGGAATGTTATGACTGAGTACGAGGAGAAATTTTCCGGGCAGGGACATCCGATCCATAAACTGATCGCAATGCGCCAGTAAGACAATTGAATAAAATGCAACAGGCAGATCATAAAGGCGCTGAGTGCGTAAGATGATCCCTGGCAATATAAGAGACAGCAGATACGGAGCAATCCGCACATCGGCTGTCTTTTTGCATATATTGTAGAAAGAGGAAGTCAGGAAGGAACAGATATGCGGAAAAAGCATCATTTTCAGAATTGTATGCGGGGGTTTTGCTATAAGAATCCAAGATTTAATAAAAAGCTGATCTGTTTCAGAAATTCTTTTCAGGAAGTCTATAAAATCTTAAACCCGAAATGTGGATGCCACTAATCCAGTCCTTTTTACATAGCCTGAGATGGCAGAAATGAGGAAAGTGTATGGGTATCGCATTGATCACGAAGGATTATGAAAATACAGTCGGAAAGCAGAGGATGCCGGTAATTGTGGAGTTTTACGCATCATGGTGTCCAAAGTGCGGAATGATGTATCCTGTTGTGGAAAGGATTGCCAGCCGGTATCAGGGAAAATGGATTTTTTATAAGATTGATATTGATATATCGAAAGAGATTGCAGAGTATATAGGCATTGAGATCGTACCGACGTTTGTGGTGTACAGAGATGGAAAAATCTGTGGATATACAACCGGAGTTCTTCCAGAAGAAACTCTGGAAGAACGAATCCGGGAAATGTTAAGAAAATAATTGGTGGAATCAATTATTCGTATGATGAATATTTTGCGCAGGTTGCATTGACTTGCTATGTTAAAATTCGAATACAGCAACACCGTATGGCGGAAGATCGTAACCAAATGAATATGGTCTTCCATCACATTCCTGTTTCTTTGCTTTATATACTGCCGGGCGGGCTTTTCCGCTTCCGCCATACTGCAATTCATCACTGTTCAGTACCAGGCGGTACTGTTTGCCGCGTGGTACGCCGACACGGTACTCCGGTCGTTCGATCGGTGTGAAGTTACATACGAATAAAAGGTTCTTTTTTGCGCCCTTTGAATGACGGATGAAGCTGTAAATACTTCGTGAGCTGTCATCTGCATTGACCCACTCAAAGCCTTCCATGCAGGTATCCTGTTCATACATGGCTTTGTTGTGTGTGTAAAGATGCAGCAGGTCACGGTAGAAATTCTGGAGTGCCTGATGCTCCGGCTCTGCAAGGAGATACCAGTCAAGCTCACGCGCCTCGCTCCACTCGCGGAGCTGTCCGAAATCCTGTCCCATGAAGAGAAGTTTCTTTCCAGGATGTCCCATCATGAAAGCATAACCGACCTTCAGGTTGGCGAATTTCTCAAATCCAAGACCAGGCATCTTATTGAGCATAGAGCATTTTAGATGTACCACTTCATCATGTGATAATACAAGAATATAATTCTCGCTGTATGCATAGGTTAAGGCAAATGTCATACCGTAGTGGTCGCCTTTGCGGAAATATGGATCCAGCTTCATGTATTCGGTAAAGTCATGCATCCATCCCATGTTCCACTTCAGGCTGAATCCAAGACCATCATCTTCCGGTTTGCCTGTTACTTTTGGCCATGCAGTGGATTCTTCTGCGATCATCAGTGCGCCAGGGTTACGTCCGGTAGTAACGGAATTCAGATGCTTGAAAAATTCGATTGCTTCCAGATTCTCATTGCTGCCGTATTTGTTGGCGATCCACTGACCGTCTTCTTTACCGTAATCAAGATACAGCATGGAAGCAACAGCATCTACGCGGAGACCATCGATGTGATAATGTTCGATCCAGAACAGTGCGTTGGCGATCAGGAAGTTCTTAACTTCTGCTTTACCATAATCGAAGATCTTGGTTCCCCAGTCCGGATGTTCACCTTTCTTAGGATCTGCATATTCAAAGGTAGCTGTGCCGTCAAAATCAGCGAGTCCGTGTGCATCGCGTGGAAAATGTGCCGGTACCCAGTCAAGGATTACGCCAATCTTATTCTTATGGAAATAATTGATCATATATGCGAAATCTTCCGGCGTACCATAACGGGAGGTTGGAGCATAATATCCGGTCACCTGATATCCCCAGGAGCCGTCAAATGGGTATTCTGAAATTCCCATCAGTTCGATATGAGTATACCCCATCTTTTTTATGTAGTCTGTAGCTGCATGCGCAAATTCACGGTAGCTGTAGAACCCCTCATCTTCACGTCCCGGATGGCGCATCCAGGAACCGATATGTGCTTCATAAATGGAAATCGGTGAGGAATGGAAATCCCATTCTGCCCGGTGCTTCATCCAGACACTGTCACTCCATTTTAAATGGGAGATATCAGCAATCCTTGAGGCAGTTCCCGGTCTCAACTCTGCACTGTTCGCAAATGGATCAGCTTTGTAAAGCTTATCTCCGGTCTGTGTCTCGATACAGTACTTGTAAAGCTGTCCGAGCTGTGCTTCCGGAACAAATGCGGTATAGATTCCAAGCGGTTCCTGACGATTCATAACGTTTGCATCTTCACTCCAGCCGTTGAATTCACCGATTACGGAAACTGATCTGGCGTGTGGAGCCCATACTGCGAAATATACGCCGGTTTTTTTTCCATCTTTTACAAAATGTGCACCCATTTTTTTATAGATTTCATAATGGGTTCCCTGTCCGAATAAATATTGATCTAATTCGCCGATTCTATAATCAGCGGGTTTATCTGTTGTTACAGTTTTTACAGACTTTTTAGCTGTAGACTTTTTAGCAGCAGTTTTAGCAGCTGCCGGTTTTTTTACAGTAGATTTTTTTACGGCCGTCTTGCGGGTCGTGTTGGTCTGTTGTGCTGTTGTTTTTTTTACTGCCATCCCATTCACCTTCTATCAAAGATATTTAGGAATATTATACTAGAAATAGCGATAAAAAGAAAGAGTTTTGGACAACTTATACACTTCTTATGTAAGATGTCTAAAACTCTTTGTTTATAGTTATCGGTTTGGTCTGCATATACAAAAGAACGCGCCGGAAGCGCGTTCTTTGTAGAAATCTTATGATTTAAAATCATCTTCTTTCAGGATGATGTGGTCTGAATTATCAGTGCTTCTTCCAAATACCCGTTTCACAAGATGTTTTACATTTGCTTTCTGGGAATGTGAAATTGCTTCATCCATGATCTCTTTTACTTCTGCAACAGTAACCGCATGATCTTCTCTCTGCATCATATCAATCCGGCTGTATAATGCAAGGATTCCCATTTCATCGATACGGTATCCGTTTTCCTTAGCATAGGTCTGACCGAATGTAACCAGTTCATCATTGATGAATACCGGAAGCTCCAGTCTGGAAGTAAATTTACGTTTGAATTCGCGATGGGATGCAAACATTCTTTCCAGCGGTTTCTTCTGGTCTTCCAGAAGGAAGAGAAGTTCGCCGGTCTGTTCATCCATCATGTCATTCAGTTCACGGATGGTTCTGTCATTCATCTTGGAAGCTTTTTCGATGATCAGTGCGCCACCGTTCAGCTTATCGATGATACTTCCGATGTCCTTTTTGTTCAGAGAATCACCGGTTACGATTGCAACTTTACCCTGTTTGAGTCTGCGCTGTTTCTGGATTGCTTTTACAATATCAACTGCGAGGACTGTTTTTCCGCTTCCCTTGCGGCCAAGGATCAGGATGTTGCCTGTGCGGGAAGTTCCATAACGGTTACGGCAACGTTTGTCGTTATCAAGGATTTCAACAAGCTGTTCGCTGACACCACGGATTGGTACAAAGTAAGAGAACAGCTGCTTCTGCTCTTCAGTAAGTCCAAGCTTCAGTCCGATCTCACTTGTTGCACTCAGATCGTAACGACCCTGTACAACGAATCCGGTATCGAATTTACCCATGCGTTCGGTGATTTCATCTTCTGACGGTTCTTCGATTTCAAGAACTTCGTCAATATCAGGAGTTGGCGCTGATTTTGAAGTTTCTTTCTTTGGCTCAGGAGCCGGTTTCTCGTCAAATTCAAGATCAAGATAATCATCACTGCTATCTAATTCTTCTTCATCTTCAAAGGAATCAAGGTCTGCAAAATCACCATCATCTTCGTCAGAATCATGATCATCGATATCGAGAGCAGATTCTTTTTCAAAATCAAAATCCTCTTTATGATCTTCATCTAATTCATCATCGATCTGGTAGTCATCTTCGTCTTCATCCTCGTATTCTTCGTCATCGTCATACTCGGAATCATCTTCATCCTCGTATTCCTCGTCGTCGTCATACTCGGAATCATCTTCATCTTCGTATTCCTCGTCGTCATCATACTCGGAATCATCTTCATCTTCGTATTCCTCGTCGTCGTCATACTCGGAATCATCTTCATCTTCGTATTCTTCGTCATCGTCATACTCGGAATCATCTTCATCCTCGTATTCCTCGT
>ENA-OQRB01001128-OQRB01001128.1-human-gut-metagenome-genome-assembly--contig:-NODE-1128-length-16283-cov-5.057185_pt1 | contig 16283 bp, 6 predicted proteins | sample MGYA00243235_ERZ505100 | MGnify/ENA primary metagenome ERZ505100 (study PRJEB26097, sample SAMN02712145) | human gut metagenome | biome: Gut microbiome | host: Homo sapiens | place: Denmark: Copenhagen...
AGCTGGATCATGAGTTTCCCGGATGAATATACCGCATTCAAAACCTATGCAAAAATGTACCCGAATTCCTGTACCTTGCTTGTTGATACCTATGATGTGCTGAAATCCGGTGTACCAAACGCGATCCGCGTATTCGAAGAAATGCGCGAGGAGGGCATCCAGCTCACTCACTATGGTATCCGTATCGACAGCGGTGACCTTGCCTATCTTTCCAAAGAAGCTTACAAAATGCTGGCTGCTGCCGGTTTTGACGATGCAACGATTTCTGCATCAAGTGACCTCGACGAATACCTGATCGACAGCCTGAAGACTCAGGATGCCAAAATCAATTCCTGGGGTGTCGGCACCAACCTGATCACCAGCAAAGACAACCCGGCTTTCGGTGGTGTATATAAGCTCGCCGCAGTCAAAGACGACGGAAGCAGTTCCTTCACTCCAAAAATCAAACTTTCCGAAAACACTGAGAAAGTCACCAATCCTGGTAACAAGACCGTTTATCGTATTTACAGCAAATCCACCGGCAAGATCAAAGCTGATCTTATCTGTCTCGCAGACGAAGTCTTTGATCCGGAGGAAACTATGATCATTTTTGATCCGACTGATACATGGAAAAAGACCAAAGTCCTCGGCGGCACCTATGAACTCCGTGAGCTTCTGGTTCCTGTCATCCGTGAGGGCAAACGTGTCTATACTTCTCCTGAAGTCATGGATCTACGTGCATACTGCCAGAAAGAACAGAATACTCTGTGGGACGAATCCCGCCGTCTCGTAAATCCGCAGAAAGTTTACGTAGACCTTTCTCAGAAGCTGTTCGATCTTAAGAAAAACCTTCTTGAAGAAATGAGCGAAAAAGCTCTCGATTAAAAAGGCTTCATACTCCCCTCTCACCTTTCATATACTGGAAAATGAGGGGGGATTTTTATGATTACTGATCACACACGTCTTATCAATAAAGAGTATCCACTTCCACCGGACTATGTGCCACCGGATCTGATCGACATCGGACTTCCATTTGACTGTGCTCCCGGCAATCCCAAAAGACTTCTCGAAAAAAGGACTGCATATGCTGCCAGAGAACTGATCTGTCGCGGTCAGCACGAGGGAATCAGTCTGTGCTGTGTCTCCGGTTACCGCTCCTATGACCGCCAAAAAGAACTTTTCCGTGGCAGTTCCTACGTCGCAGCTCCCGGTACCAGCGAACATCAGAGCGGTCTCGCCATCGATCTTTCCAGTCCATCCGTGCAGATGAAGCTTACAGAAAAATTCGGAGATACTCCGGAGGGACGCTGGCTTGTCTCCCACGCACCTTTTTATGGATTTATCCTGCGCTATCCTCTCGGAAAAGAAGACATTACCAGGTATCCTTATGAACCCTGGCATATCCGTTTTGTCACCCGAACCCTTGCCATCTACCTTACAAAAACAGGCATGACGCTGGATGAATACTATAGTATTCAAAAAAAGAATTTTACTATGACAGTTTAACGCGTTAATTTACTTTATTTTTTGGAAATAACGTGTTATACTACTGTTCAAAGCTGATAAAAACACAGTATTTGTGTGAAAATATCCATGGAGGAAACGATTATGTCTATGAAAACCAATCACCAGCTTCCGCTTCCGGAAGTGTTGAAGCAAGAATATCCACTCAGCAAAGAGCTGCAGAAAGCCAAGCTGCTTCGCGATCAGGAGATCCGTCGTATTTTTACCGGCGAATCAGATAAATTTGTCGTTCTGGTCGGCCCTTGTTCCGCAGACAACGAAGACACGGTCTGCGAATACGTCAATCGTCTCAAAAAAGTCGCTGACAAAGTATCTGACAAGTTAATGATCATTCCAAGAGTCTATACCAATAAACCACGTACTACAGGTGACGGCTACAAGGGCATGCTTCATCAGCCGGATCCGGATAAAGCCCCAGACCTTCTTGCAGGAATCATCGCAATCCGCAAAATGCACATCCGTGTGCTTAAAGAAACCGGTCTTTCCTCAGCGGATGAAATGCTTTACCCGGAAAACCGAAGCTATCTGGATGATGTGCTTTCCTATGAAGCAATCGGTGCACGTTCCGTCGAAAACCAGCAGCACCGTCTGACCGCAAGCGGCATGGACATTCCGGTCGGCATGAAGAATCCGACAAGTGGTGACCTGTCCGTTATGCTTAATTCTGTAATTGCCGCACAGCACCCACATCACTTCATCTACCGTGGCTGTGATGTAGAAACCAGCGGAAACGAACTTGCACATACGATTCTCCGTGGTGGTGTCAACAAATACGGTCAGACCATCCCTAACTATCATTATGAAGATCTGATGCGTCTTTATGACCTGTATGGCAAAAAAAATCTCAAAAATCCAGCTGCCATCGTAGATGTAAACCATTCCAACTCCGGAAAGCAGTTCAAAGAACAGATTCGTATCGTAAGCGAAGTACTTCACAGCCGCAACTACAATCCGGATCTCCACAAACTGATCAAAGGTGTTATGATCGAAAGCTATCTGCTTGAAGGCAGACAGGACATCAGTGACCACATGACTCCGGGCTGCTCCATCACCGATCCGTGCCTCGGATGGGAAGATACGGAACGTCTCATTTACGAAATTGCTGAGAAATGCTAACTTATTTTCAATAAACTCCCTGTTACCCAAAATGGAAGACTTTCGGTTCTCCGAAAATCTTCCATTTTAGTTTTTATTATTATTTTATGATTCCATCTGTCGTCCGAGAAACCCTGCTGCTGTCTGTACGAGCATCTTTTCCGGGTTTCCGAACTTTTCTCCATTGCCTTTTCCGATCAGTGATACTGAACCAATCGCATCTCCGTCGCAGATGATCGGCTGTACAATCACTGCTCCCGCATTTTCTTTCTGGTTCTCGACCAGAGATATTTTTCCGCGTTCCCCAGAATGAAAACAACGCATTTCTCTGTCTGAGATTACTCTGTCCAGTTCCCTGCTGATCTCCTTACCGGCAAATTCCCTGCTCTTCTGCCCTGCTGCCGCCACCACCTGATCGTGGTCTGTGATACATGCGACCATTCCTGTCGCCTGAGCCAGTGCCTCGGCATATTCTTTAGCAAAAAGATTCAATTCTCCGATAGGCGAATACTTTTTCAGGATGATTTCGCCTTCTTTATCCGTAAAAATCTCAAGCGGCGTACCTTCCTTTATCCGCAATGTGCGACGAATTTCTTTCGGAATCACAACTCTTCCGAGATCATCGATACGGCGGACGATTCCTGTTGCCTTCATATTTTTTATGTTCCTCCTATTGTTTTTCCATATTTATATCTTCACAAGTGTCGTTTGCTGTACCGTTATTATATGGAAAAACAGGAGAATTATGTGTAAAACTGTGAAATCGTTTTTAATGCAAGCGGATTGATGCCTGTCGGAATAGGATGCGGTTTTGCAATGTAAAATCCCTGAAGCAGATCCACTCCAAGTTCCAGAACTTTGTTGATTTCTTCCGGTGTTTCCAGACCTTCCGCAACAATCTTCATGTCACGTTTATGCGCATACGCAACAATATTTTCCACGATCTGCTGCTTATCCGGATCCGTATCAATGTCACGAATGATCGAAAGATCGACTTTAATATAACCCGGTGCCAGATCAAGAAGGCTTTTTTCATTACTGTAACCACTTCCATAATCATCCAGTGCAAAGACGCCATTGAATGCCGACGCATTTTTCTTGTGCTGCAGTGCGTGATAATCCAGTGATTCTTCCTCTGTGATTTCGATGACAAGCTGCTTTGCCAGATCTTTAAAACGCCGTGCAAATTCTTCCTCGTCTTTTCTGTCCATATGCTGGCTCGCAATGGAATTTACAAAGAGAAGTGCATCTCCCTTTATCAGATTCTTTTCTTTCAGTTCTTTGAATTCCTGTGTGGCGTGGAATAACGTCATACGCTCAATTTCACGCAATGCACCTTCTTCACGTGCAATTTTCATAACTACATCCGGGCTCTTCAATATCGGAAGTTCTGATCGCATCAGAGCCTCATAAGCTTCAATCTCACCGGTTTTGGCTGAAACAATCGGCTGGAAGTAGTACGTAACCAGTTCTTCTTCCACAAAACGATGAAATTCACGCCGAATCTGACTGTCACGAAATTCTTCTTCGTAAATATCCTGATTAAACTCTGCAATTTTGCCTTTTTCTGTCTTTTTGACCTGATACATGGCAAAATCCGCATGTTTTCTCATAACTCCCAGACTGTTACTGTCCTCCGGATACCATGCCACACCACCGGAAATACTTAAATGCAGCTTCTGGCCATTCGGCAGGCGAATGACCTTTCTTTCGATTGCTTTTCTCAACTTATCGAGCTGGTAACGAATCTCATCCTGACTCTTATATCCATGGAATAAAAGATTAAACTCATCACCGGAAATATGCGCACTTAACGTTCCTTTCGGTGTGCCTTCTTCCAGGCAACGTCCTGCCTGACGGATATATTCATCGCCCCAGTCATGACCAAATGTATCATTTGTATACTTGAGGTTATCCAGATCCATCATAACCAAAGCAGCATGGCCGATCTTGTCCGGATGACTGAATATTTTTTCACTTTCCCGTTTAAATGCACGACGGTTATGCAGACCGGTCAGTGCATCATAATCTCTTTCATGTTCGATTCGGAGACGTTCCATCATAGCAGTTGTCACGTCTTCCACCAGGCCAACCTGTACCCAGCCTTCCATTTTCACTTCCATTCGTACATAACGAAGACCTCTCTTCGGAAGCCGGACACAGTAAATATTTGTATCACCTGATTCTGATTTGAAGAAATAATTTTCTGTAAATTCTCTCAGTATCTTTCGAAACTCGTCGAGATTCAAAACAGCATCTGCACTAAAAGGCGCTCCTATCACGGCAAAGAAATTTTCTGTAAAAAATACACTTCCTGTATCAAACCGAATCTCATATCCACCGATCTCCACACTCGCCATTTCCATAATACGCAGGAATTTCGTAGAAGTGTTCAGGACATCCTGACTGAGCTGTGTAATCGCATCAGAAAACTGATCCAGTTCACGGATTCCTGTGCTGGAAAGTTTCGGAATCGTATTTCTGCTTCCCTGTGCTTCTGCCACTTCCTCTGAAAGTTTTGCAATCGGACTTGCCAGACGCCGACTGATAATATAACTGCATACCACACCAACCAGCAGCGTAATCAAAATTGTCAGCTTCAGCATTGCAAAAACCTGATTTCCAAATGCATAGAGTTTTTTTTGCTCTACTGCACCAATCAGCATCCACTGTTCTTTTGAAAATGGCGCATTTTTGTTGTACAGTTCCAGCGGATATGCCGATACCATGTATTTCTTTTTGCCGGCATTCATTTCATAAATATTTCTGGAAAGCCGGTTCAACGTAATGTCTTCACCCACTGTACCTTTCAGTGTTCCTTCTTTTGACGATACATCTACAGATTTTACATTTACAGTATCTGAGTCCAGATCTTCTCCTGTCTCAGCCAGAATATACGTACCTGTATTATTATTCTGAAGTTCCGTATATGGAATCATCGTCTCCAGATAAGTCGTAAGCATTTCCACACCTATGACACCATATACTGTTCCATCGTCCAGAATCAGCGGAACAGAATATGCCACCACTGAACGGTCATCTCCCGGCAGAGTATACGGTGTACTTGTCCAGCGTCCGTAATCCACTGCATTTAGCTGTCCACCATCCTTATATGCTGCCTGAAAAACAGGATAAAGAATTCCCTCGGTTTTGTTATTTTTGAATTTTATTCCCGGTGTCCAGCCCTTGTCCGTAGAAATCCCAAGAGACTTAACAAGCTGCACCGGCGAACGCTCAAGCAGAAGATCATAATTTCTTTCGGAAGCGGCTGTCATCGGATCCAGATCTCTGATATAAATTCCCTGCAATACAGAATCTGTCTCACGTTCATCAAGATCATGTGTATTAAATATCACAAAAATACCATTGACCGACCTGTGGCGCAGCACATTGATAAGACTGTCACTGGTTTCTTCCATCAGAGATGCACAGGCTTTTTCATCAGAATCAAGTTTTTCAATATCCAGTCCTGATGCAATCCTACTTTCTACAGCATTATTCAATATACCGGATATAGACGACAGATTTTGATTTTCTACCATAGTGGTTTCCAGATAATTCTGTCTGTTTTCCACCTGTTTTTTCAGAATATCCACGGCATTCTGGTTAAGCTGTTTTCCTACATTTCCAAAGTACAACGTAGCCACTAAAAGGAACAATTCTATTATCAATACAATCAGCATTGCCTTAAATATTGACTGAAAAATCGATTTTTCTTTTTTCCTCTGTTGATGCATCCGGAAAAATCCTCCTTCTCCAGTTTCAGAATACACTAACCTTCATATGTCTGTAATTTTGTCAGCGTATCTTCATACCATCTGTCAAAATATTCTTCGGTCAGAAATTCTTCGGTTGCCGCTTCCATCGTCTGTCCGGCATCAATTCTTTCCTGAACAGCCTTTCTGTCCGCATCTGCAAGATCACTCATCGAATATTCCAGTACTGAACGGGCATCCTGCCCGCCTTCAAATGCCGGTGTTGTATATAATTCATTGTTATTTACTGTTTCAACAGCTTTTGTCAGAACCTTATCCATAGATTTTGGAAGATCTGTTCCACCCTTTCTGATCTCAACCATATCGTTTGCTTTTTTGGTTACCGGAAGATATCCCGACCCAATAGAAAAGCTGGTATTGTTCTCCGGTTCTGTAAGATATTTCAAAAATTCAACGCTCGCTTCGATTTCTTCATCAGAACCTTTCGTTACAACCATTCCGGCTCCCTGCTGTACTGCAACCTTTTTTCCTCCCTCAAACTCAGGCGGTGTAAGTACTTCCAGTTCAATATCATGTGATTCTGTGTCACTGGTCATTACCTGTGTCGGGAAAAATGTGGCACTTGAAGTTGAACCCACATATGCCAGAATATTTCCTGTTTTAATATCATCACTGCGAAAACGACCGGATGCCGCAAAATATCCTTTTACATATGGAACATAATAATTGTCCCAGAGTTTACGGACAATCTCTTTGTCAAAATTTAACGTCATCTTACCGTCTTTCACTTCAAAAAGATTTCCTCCAAGCTGTCTCGCACCTACAAACATATAATTTGCCATTGCATCTCTTCCAAACAGTGCCTTACCGTCATCTGGTTCTTCTGTCTGTTCATCTGTCCAGTTATAATATTTTTCTGAAGTCTCTACCAGCCCCTCTACGGTCTCCAGATCTGACTCGTCTGCACCGGTTGCCTCAGCAAATTTGTCCCAGTCCGTTTTATTCAGAAAAAGAAGTTCTGTAGATTTTGCAACCGGGAATATCTTAATACTGCCGTCACCGGAGAAATCACCTTCTTTTAAATAAGCATCTATATATTCATTTTTTTCTTCATCAGTCAGATAATCACTGAGATCGATCACCTGACCTGCCTGATCTAATTTATACGCAGTATCTGCATATGCAGAAAAAATATTCGGCATATCGGCCGCACCGACTTTTTCTTCGGCAGCATCCATTACATTTGATTCCAGCTCATTAACACTTCCCAGACTGGAACTTTCTACAATAATATTCTTTTCTTTACCTACGCTCTCATTAAAAGAATCTACCAGAGCATTAAATGCATCCAACTGTTCTCCGTTATAATAAGTCCATACCGTCAGGTTCACAGGTTCATCTGATTTGCGGTCCCCACCCCGCATCCTGTAAGCATTCCTGCAAGCATTGCACCTCCGGTCAGTGCTGCAATTATTTTCTTCTGTTTCATCTTATCTCCTCTTCAGAACTTTCATATATCTTTACAATCATATAGCATTGCAGACACAACTTGATTTTATTGTACCATTTCATGAATATATCTTCAATAATGGGTTCCCTGTATTTTCTGCACAGAAAAAGGGGCTGCCGCACTAAGTGCAACAGCCCCGTCAGTCTTATTTCAGATATTTTTTATCTGTTCTTCCTTCTTTTTTCCTTAAGCAGAAGAATTACTGCTGCCATGGAAAGTAATGCCAGATACAGGTTGGCTTCTGTCGGTGCGGAATCTCCTGTCTTTACAGCTCCGGAAATTTCTGCAGCCCCGTGCTCAGACTCTGAGAGTCCCGGTTCTTTCTCATTCTGTGAAGAAGGCTTTCTTTCAGGCTTTTCTTCAGAATCATGATTCTGCTTCTGTCCCGGTTTTTCTTCAGATGGCTTTTCAGCCCGGTAGCTGTTGACATAATGAACCTCACCATATGTCGAACCTATATCTACATTGCCACTGACATGGATCAGAAGTGGATTGTCACTGTAACCTGTATGACCATTTGAACGAATCACCAGATTGCCGGATCTTACATCTTTTCCAAAGATATCACCTCTCGCTATAATGTCAATGTTCTCTGCTGTCATTCCTCTGATTTCCATTTTGTCCGAAATATTATTCAGATAAATATCATCAGCTTTTGCTTTGATACTGTCCACATCTGTATTCATTCTGTTTTCCGGTATACCCAGACTGCCATTGATCTCTGCTTCCAAATGTCCGCCGCTGATCATGGAATCTGCCGTTTTACCGGTCAGATCACCGTCAACTCTGATCTGTACAGTACCGTCTTCTTTCTTTCCGTGGATTTCATCCACAATAAGATCTCTGTCATTTTCGAGATAAACATTATCTGCGCTTGCTTTGACTTCTGAAACACTGACACTGAATGGATTATCCGTTGTTCCGATGTCGCCATCCGCTGCGGACAGATCTGCTCTTTTTGCTTTAACTGCCGGAGCTTTTCCCGGAACATCTTTCAGATTTCCATCTACCCGGATCGTAACATCTCCGGTGCCATTACTGCTGTTGATGTTGTCTACTGTAAGATCAGACGGTGATGTAAGAGAAACATCTCCTTCTGCTTTTATTTCAACAGTTCCACCAACTTTAACAGAGAGTCCATGGTCTTCTTTTCCTACTTCACCGTTGGATCTGATATCAAGATTTCCACCGGCGATAACCGTTGCAGTTTCCTCTTCCGCTTTCTTCTTAGCCTCTTCGTATGCAGCTTTTGCTTTCTTAAGTTCCTCCTCAGCTTTTCTTAATTTCTCTTTCAGTTGATTCAGTTCTTCTTCACTTGCTGCATATTCCTGTCTGGCTTTTTCTGCTTCCTCATGAGCTTTTGCATAGTTTTCTTCTGCCTCTTTACGGGCTTCTTCTGCTTTTGCAAGTTCTTCCCGTGCCGATTCAAGATCTTTTGCAAGCTTCTCAATGTCTCCGCTTTCCAGAAGTTCTTTTGCCGGCAGGAGTTCTTTCAGAAGTTCTTTTGCTTCCGCTTCTGTCAGCTCACCTTTTTCCAGTTTGTCCTGAATATCCTGGATTCTGTTCAGCATTTCTTCCACAGATCCTTCTGTATCCTTCAGATTCTGAAGCTGATTGCTCAGTTCAGATTTCTGTCCGTTCAGTTCGTCTCTGGAATTTTTCAGTTCTTCAAGCCGTTTCGTTTCTTCCGGTGTAGGATCTTCTTTTGCTTCCAGCTCACTTATTTCCGCTTCGATATCCTGAAGCGTCTGATCCGTGTCTGAAAGTTTCTTTTCAAGCTCTTTTTTAAGCTGATCTCTTGCTGCATCAACAGCTTTCTGAATCAGTTTCTCACGGTCTTTCTGAAGATTTTCCATATCCTGGATCTTCTGTTCCAGTTCAGCAGACTTATTCTGCGCTTCATCTTTTGCTTTTTCAGCTTCGGATTCTGCAGATTCTGCCTGATCTTTCTTATCACGAAGAGGTGGAAGAATCAGTTCTTCATGGACACGTTCATCTGTTTCTGCGGCATCTTTCTTCACCTGTGCTTTATCAACATCTGCTTTTGCATCTGCTGCTTTATCTGCCAGGTTTCCGTTTCCGTCGTATACACTTCCGTCTGCGTCCAGAACAAAATCTTTCTTTGTTTCTACCTGTTTCAGTGTAAGATCTCCGCTGATTTCACGGATCACTGCACTGTCTGCTTTTACAGTGAGAGTTCCATCTGTGGAGGTATCCACTTCGTATGGATTCTCTCTTGTTCCGACTTCATTTCCTGCGATCAGTGTGATGTTCTTTGCAGTTACTGCTGCCGGTTCATCACCGCGGTCGCCTTCAAGAATGGAACCACCTGCTGTTATGGAAGCATTTTCTCCGGCTTTCACTGTTTCGGCCAGTACATCTCCACCAGCTTCAAGAGCAGCATCTTTTCCGGCATTTACTGTATCAACAGTAATGTTTCCGTCTGCTTTTGCAGTTACATTTCCAGGAGCGGTAAGATCATCTGTGTAAAGGTTTCCTGCTGCTGCAAGAGTAAGATTTCTTCCGGCTTTTGGTTTCTCTACATACAGGTCACCGGTTCCGCCGTAAGACTTCTTACTGCTGGACAGTGTGAGGTCTTTTTCGGCTGAAGCATAAACCTTTCCGGTCTGGCTGTCAGTCTGTGCATCCAGACTGTTCTTTGCCTCCAGTCTGATATCTTCGATCGCATCTACAAGAAGCTTTCCTCTGATATCCACTGTGATCGGATCTGTTTCTGTACCGATACGCTTACCTGTAAGGCTGCTGTTTCCGTTACCTGCTGTGATATTTACCAGTCCTGCTTCTTTCTGATCCTCTGATCTTCTGTCAAGAATATCGGAATCCATATCTGTCGCGATCTCTACAGTTCCTTTTGGTGCTGCGATCACGCCGAGGCCGATGTTTCCTTCTTTTTCCTTTATCTGGATATTTTCTTCTTCGGAAGATGCATTCAGAATGCCTTCTTTCTTTGAATCAAATACCCAGTTTCCGGTATAGTCCACATAGCCGGATACGGTAAATTCCGGTTCCCATACAGTAACTGTGATCGGATTTCCGTCTTCATCTACAGTTTCGCTATTTTTCTTCACCATACGGAATGAAATTTTCGGATCTTCAAGTTCTTCTCCGTCTTTTCCTGTCAGAATTTTATCAGATACCTGATATTCTTTCTGGATCAGGTCTGTCAGGAGGCTGCTGATATTTTTCTTTGCTTCCAGTGTAATGTTGTTTGCAGTTATGTTGGCAGGTTCTTCAGTCTCTGTACCATTCTGGTTAAGACCAATGATGCTTCCGCCGAGTGCTTTCACTGTTACATTGCCAAGTGCAATGTTTCCAGGGGTAAGGTCACTGCGGTTGGTTTCAATACGTCCGATATAAAGATCGCCGGCTTTCTGGATTACCGTAATATCTCCGTAATTGCTGATATTGATTCCATCAGTAGTTCCTGTAGAAGTACCGATTTCAACAACCATGGAAACCGGATCTTTCGATATGCCTGTCGGGCGTCCCGATTCAGCCGCTTTTTTCAGCTGTTCCAGAAGTTCTGCTTTCTTTTCTTCTGCAAGCTTCGCAAGTGCCTCTTCAACAGCCGCTCTCGCTGCTTCCAGTTCTTCTTTTGAACTGTCCTCAGACTCCAGAAGTTTTTTGTATGCCTCAAGTGCATCACTGATCTCTTCTGTATCCAGATCAACTCTGATATTAATCTGTCCGTCTTTGTCTTTTGGTTCAGAATTGTAATCTTCTGTCAGTCTGTAATGCTCTGCACCTCTGATAAAGGCATTTCTTACAGTAACGATCTTAAATGGTACATTTGATTCTGTTACATCAATCACCAGAGGAATTTCTCTGGATCCGATGTCTCCTCCGAAGGAGAAGGAAGAACCATTATTATAAACATCCTTGCCAAGAATAATTGTACTGGTCTTTTCTTTTCCGTCTTTCTGGATTTCTCCGAGAAGACTTCCTGAAAGATCAAGAACAACTTTGCCCTGTGCATTTAATGTTTCGCCAATAGTCAGGTTTCCTTTCTTCTGGTTTTTGTCTCTTGTTGTGACAATCAGTGATGCATGACTGCTGTCCGAAGAGGAAACATCTGCTTTTTTGACAGTTACGTTGCCGTCTGTGGCATTTACTTCTAATACAGCATTATCTTTGAGGCTTACATCATCCGTACGGATGTTTCCGTTTTCTGCTTTCAGCAGAATTTCCGACTGTGCATTTGCACTGACATTTCCCGTCCGGATATTTCCCTTTTTCGTTGTCAGCAGAATTTTTGACTGTTCACTTGCACTGACATTTCCCGTCCGGATATTTCCCTTTTTCGTTGTCAGCAGAATTTCTGACTGTTCATTTGCACTGACATCTCCGGAAACAATATCTCCGTCAACTGTGCTGACATCAAGTTTCGGCTTATCTGTACTTTGGGTTCCATTTACAGAGATCCTGTCAAAGCTTACATTACCTTTGTTCAGAATTTTCAGAGTCATATTTGCATTGTCTCTGAATTCCATATTGGAAAATTCCACATTGCCTGTGCTGACTTTTATGTCTGCCAGTGCGTTGTTTTTGAGTACAGAATCTTTGAATAATACATTTCCATTGAAATTCACATATGCGGTTCCTGTGAATTCGCCTTCATAGGAAATATTTCCTTCAGCATCCTCAACTGCTTCTCTGCGGAAGATCACATTTGTGGTTCCGTTTTCTTTTGAAGGTGTCACTTCCATCGGTTTTTCAGAGTCACCATATCTGGTGGTTCCTTCACCTTTGCTCAGAAGAACAAGCAGGTCGGAAACGATTTTGATTGTTTCCTGGTCACCTTTTACCTGAACAGTTCCGTTCTTCGGACTGGTGATCTCAATGATCACTTCTCCGCCCTCAACTTTGCCCAGAATGAGGTCTGTGTCATCTTCAAGATCAGCATAGATTCTTGCTGTATCTGCTGTCAGGCTGGACAGATTACCATCAGAATCAATGGTGCTGTTATCTGTCATAATATAAATTGCTTTATTATTTCTGACTGACAGTGGGTGTTTCACTGTGTTATTCAGAATAGAAAGAAGTTTCTGTTTTCCGTTGCTTAAACCAAAACCTTTTTCTGTTCCGTTTGCATCATCACGTGCCAGCAGATAATCACCATCTGCTCCAACATATTTATACTTCTCATCTGTCTTTGTAAGCTCCACCAGTGTACCGTCTTCGCTGTAACCGAAGTAGTGTGCACTGTCATAGTTATACAGACTGTCTGCAGGTGGATCCTGATGAAGTCCGTAAATACTTGTGTAAACGTCCTGTGAAAGCTCCATCAGATAAGTTGCAGTTCCTTTTGAGATTGTTGTATTCAGTTTTCCGTTGCTGTCAACAGTATATTCTGAATATGCACGTTCTGTTGTGCCGTCCTTAGTTACTTCCACATACTGTGTGGATCCGTTTTCGGATTTTCCGGAAGAAATCTCATATACACGGAAAGTTCCGTCTGGTTTCAGATATGCTGCGATCTGACCGGATTCATCCAGGAAAAGAATTGTTCCTGTCGGAAGACCGGAAGCATTTTCCATTGCTTTATCTACAACCCTCAGGTAACGGTCAATGATTGCATATCCGTTGCTGTCACGTGAAGCAGCAAACTGTTCTGTCGCATTCTTGAAGTAAAGATATGCACTGTTACTGCTGTCAGTATCTGATTTCTCGATCGGGCTGATGATGATCGTTCCCGGTATATAACCGGTTACTTTTGTAAAGGAGATCGAACGGTTTACCCCTGTTTCAAATCTTGCGTCCCGCTTGCTGGTGTAAGCACCTCTTGCCAGACGTTCCGCTTCTTCATCAGTAAGATAAACATATCCGTTTACTACCTCTACAGTACCGATATCATCACTTGCTCCGATAAATAATCCGGATTTCTTTCTGTAATACAGACTTCCGTCAGTAAATCCGTCAACTCTGTACCGCTTTCTTCCTTCTGCATCTGTCACATCTGTTTCGAGTACATATACTCTGTCACTGGAAGTGTCATATGCATAATGTTTTTTTCCGCCAGCCATTGTGTAATAAGAAATAAGACTGATATCATATCTTCCGCTCAATTCTTCATTAATGGCTGCAATAAGGTCTTTATCGACCTGTGGATTCAGAATGACAACACCGTTCTGAATGTGACTTCTGATCATTCCTGCAAGTGTGGAACTGAATGCAGCTGTCACATCATCTCCGGTAAGCCAGCTTCCTGATCCGTCATTTTTCTGAAGAGAAAGGAATACCCTGGAGTAAACCAGATCTCCGTTCTCATCTTTTTTCTGCTGCATTCCGGGTGCGATCGCCACTGTTTCATTCATTCCAGGAGTACTTCCGGTATCTGTCGCATTTTCGTCCTTGCGGACTGCAACAAAACTGTAAGTCCCATCCGGGAACAGGGCAAGCACACGGTCAGTTATCAGCAGAATACCTTTTTCATCTCCGTCATTATCCAGGAAAGTTACAGTTTTATCAGTAGTCTTATAACCACCTTTTGTCTGATTTTTCAGTACCGTTACAGGTGCAGATGAAATGCGGATAAACAGGTTCTTCACTGTTTCATAAGCTGCATGTCTCTTCAAAAGCCAAATGCCTTCCTCTGCCTGATACCATTCACCGTTAGTCTGTTTCAGATCAAATGTGAACCAGTAGTCATTACCCAGCAGGTCTTTTCCTTTTACGTTTATTGTCCAGGTCTTTGTATCATCATCATATCTGTAATAGATATCTGAATCAGCGCTTTCCTGGTAAACTGTGTAGGAATCTGCTGCTTTCGTACCGTACTGACTGTTTCCGACTGTCGAAGATGTTACCTCACTGCCGATTTCCAGTGCTTTATCACTGCTGCCTGCATTGATTCTCTCAGAAACAGAACCTTTCTCATTGTAAACAGTTTCACTTACTTCTTTGTCGCCGTTATTTGTTTTCAGAGAAACCACAAACTTCCACGGTGTGTTATACGTTGTATATTCCAGAGTTTCGCCTGTGTAATTATATTTCTCTGTCTTTGTTGTCTTAGAAAGGGTTACAAGCACATCAACAATGATATTCGGTGTAACTTTTCCTTTCAGCTTAGCCATGATCACATTGCGAATGGCATCTGCATATCCGGAAAGTTCTGTCTGTACACCGGCTCCTTTCAGTGCCGTTTCTACCATACTGGTGATGGCATTTTTGTTTCCAAGTGCATTTTTGACAGCTTTCTTTGCTTCTTTCAGTGACTGATTCAGTGATATTGTTTTTGCTTCCAGATCTGCTCTGTCATAAATGTATCCTTCCTTGAATTCATAATGACCGTCAGTTCCGGTTACATGTACCACATGGTATTTTGTTCTTCCTGCTTCCGTGATACTTTCAAGAAGAATCCAGCGTCCGTCTTTTGTCTCCATGATCGGTGTACCATTGACAACTGTATTTGTTCTTTCGTCCAGGAATACCTGCTTGTAGAAAACAACGATTCCATTCGGAAGCCGCCAGCCAAGTCCTTCTTCCAGACCTGATGACTCAATATAGGTTGTCGCACCATTCTGACCAATTTCCATATAGGCTGTGCCGTTTCTGAAGGTGATCTTCTGGTTAAATGTGTTTCCGCTCTCATTAATGGTAATGGTCAGATTTCCATTGGAATCTGTTTCCACCTTCATATTGGAGAGATCATAGATTCCGCCGCTGTAATCTTCAGATTTTTCATCATGAAGCCGGTTAATGATTCTTATAAGTTTCTTTGACACTCTGTCTACTACAACAGTTGCGCCATTTGGAAGAAGATAAGTGTCATACTTCGATGTCTGAGATACAAGGTATGCATCTGAAACAAAAGTGATATCTTCGCTCATATTTACGAGCATTCCGTCATCTGTCAGCCAGAAATCTGTATTGTTGCCGTTTGCATCTTTGAGCTGTACTTTCCGGAAGGTTTTGCCCTTTGCGCCCGGCAGTGTCACAAAGTCCATTGCTGTTCTCGGAACAGAAATGAAGTAATCATCTGCTGAGTCCGGTTTTCCTGCGCAAACCACCTTCGGTGCCTCAACACTTACATAAACAGTGCTGTTCTGACCTCCGATGATCTCTTTGAGATTGAGGGCTGCTTTTTCTCCGATGCCTTTCTTTGCATCATTCATCTGCTTCTGGGTCATCCACTCTCTTACCAGAGTAAGGCTGAGATAGATATCTCCGCCGGCTTTTACTTTTACTTCATTCGGACTTGCCGGTTTTGCAGATACCATACCAGAGATTCCAGGATAACTGCTGATATCAAAGATATAGGCACGGAACGGATTCTTAACACCATCTCCGATTTTTCCTGCTCCGCTGATATACAGCTTGTTGGCTACTACAAATGCCTTTCCGGAAGTCTTAAGTGTTCCGCCATTCATCTCGATGGTAAGAACGCCTTCGCCCAGATCTGTTTCTATAGAACCTTTTCCATCCGCTTCAGAAGAGCC
>ENA-OQRB01001136-OQRB01001136.1-human-gut-metagenome-genome-assembly--contig:-NODE-1136-length-16202-cov-11.958630_pt1 | contig 16202 bp, 12 predicted proteins | sample MGYA00243235_ERZ505100 | MGnify/ENA primary metagenome ERZ505100 (study PRJEB26097, sample SAMN02712145) | human gut metagenome | biome: Gut microbiome | host: Homo sapiens | place: Denmark...
GCATCTGACGAAAAATCCATTCGCCAGCCGACCACCTCATTTGTGCGGTGTTGCCCAAGGAAAATGACAAATTCCGCGTTCCGCATTGTTTTTTTTTGTTTTGTTTTCTTTTTGTCCTTTCCGCTTCCCGGTCTTGACACGCGGCGAAGGATACGGTACACTTTTCCACGTAGAAACGCTTCGGCTTTTGCGGAAGCGAGTAGTATTTGAAGGAGGTTTCCCTGTATGAAGAAGATGTTTGCGGTTTTGCTGGCGCTGTGTATGGCGCTGACCTGCCTGACGATGGCGAGCGCGGAAGAAAAGACGTATCACGTCGGCATTTTGCAGCTGGTGCAGCATGAGGCGCTGGACGCGGCGACCAAGGGTTTCCGCGACGCGCTGACGGAGAAGCTTGGCGACAAGGTTGTTTTTGATGAGCAGAACGCTTCGGGCGATACGGCTTCCTGCGCCATGATTGCCAATGGCTTTGTGGCGGCGGAGGTTGACCTGATTATGGCGAACGCGACGCCCGCGCTTCAGGCGGCTGTCAGCGCGACGGCAGATATTCCGATTCTCGGCACGTCGATTTCCCACTACGGCACGGCGCTGGAAATCAGCGACTGGAAGGGCTACACGGAAATCAACGTTTCCGGCACGAGCGACCTCGCCCCGCTGGACGGTCAGGCGAACATGATTGTGGAGCTGTTCCCGGAAGCGAAGACGGTTGCGCTGCTCTACTGCTCGGCGGAAGCGAACAGCGCTTATCAGATTGGCGTTGTGAAGGCGGAGCTGGAAGCGAAGGGCATCACCTGCAAGGAATACGCTTTCACCGACTCCAACGACGTTGCGTCCATGGCGCAGCAGGCGACTGAATGCGACGTGCTCTACATCCCGACGGACAACACCGCCGCTGCCTACAGCGAAACGATTGCCAACGTCGTCGTGCCGGCGAAAGTGCCGGTCATCGCGGGTGAGGAAGGCATTTGCCGCGGCTGCGGTGCCGCGACGCTGACCATCAGCTACTATGACCTCGGCTACAAGACGGGCGAAATGGCGTATGAAATCCTCGTGAACGGTGCGGATGTTTCCACCATGCCGATTGCTTTCGCGCCTCAGTTCACCAAGAAGTACAACGCCGCGATCTGCGAAGCGCTGGGCATCACCGTCCCGGACGACTACATCCCGATGGACTAATCAATCGATACATTTTGCGAAGCCATAGGGCATTTCGCCTTATGGCTTCGCTTGCGTTATAGTAGGAGGAAGATTCCGTGGAAATTATGAAGCTGCTCAACGCCTTGCCCGGCGCGGTTTCTCAGGGCGTCATATGGGGCATTATGGCCATTGGCGTCTACATTACTTACCGCATTCTGGACGTGGCGGACTTGACGGTGGACGGCTCCATCGCCACTGGCGGCGCGGTCGCGGCGATGCTCATCATCAGCGGCTGCAACGCGTGGGTGGCGCTGGTGGCGGCGTTCGTCGTCGGGATGCTGACGGGCTTGGTGACGGGCGTGTTCCACACATGGATGGGGATTCCTGCCATCCTATCGGGCATTCTGACGCAGCTTGCGCTCTATTCCATCAACCTTGGCATCATGAGCAACAAGGCGAACACGGCGGTGAATGCGAATAAGTATGACCTGCTGGTGTCCCTGCGCAACGTGCGCAATTTTTCGCTTGACAACCCAATTCTGCTGCTGCTCATTATTACCGCGGCAGTGATTGCGCTGCTGTACTGGTTCTTCGGCACGGAGTATGGCTGTGCACTGCGCGCAACGGGCGCAAACGTCAACATGGCGCGCGCACAGGGCATCAACACCGGGCGCGCGAAGGTCGTCGGGCTGATGCTGTCCAACGGCTTGGTGGCGCTCTCCGGCGCGCTGCTGACGCAGTATCAGGGCTATGCGGATGTCAGCATGGGGCGCGGCGCGATTGTCATCGGCTTGGCGGCAGTTATCATCGGCGAAGTACTGTTTGGCAAGATTTTCCGCAATTTTGCCACGAAGCTCATCGCCGTGTCCATCGGCGCCATCATCTACTACATCGTCATGCAGGTGGTGCTGTGGCTGGGTCTGCCCACGAACTACCTGAAGCTGCTCACGGCGCTGGTTGTGGCGATGTTCCTCGCCGTGCCGCACTGGAAGAGCCAGCTTTTTACCGCCCGCAGCGCTCGAAAGGGGGAGAAGCAGAATGCTTGATATCAATCATATTGCAAAGACCTTCAATCCCGGCTTGATTACCGAGAAGCGTGCATTGGCGGATGTTGACCTCCATCTGGCGGAAGGTGATTTCGTCACAATGATTGGCGGCAATGGCGCGGGCAAATCCACGACGCTCAACGCCGTCGCGGGTACGTTTATGGTGGATCGCGGCAGCATCGTCATTGATGGCGTGGATGTGACGCACCTGCCGGAATACAAGCGCGCGAAGTATCTGGGGCGCGTGTTCCAAGACCCGATGAACGGCACGGCGGCAACGATGAACATTGAGGAGAACCTCGCGCTGGCGTATCGCCGCGGGCAGGGGCGGACGCTCCGCTGGGGCATCACGGCGAAGGAACGCGACGAGTACCGCGAAAAGCTGGCGACGCTGGGGCTGGGGCTGGAAGACCGCATGAGCAGCAAGGTTGGTCTGCTTTCCGGCGGACAGCGGCAGGCGCTGACGCTGCTGATGGCGACCATCAAGCAGCCGAAACTCCTCCTGCTGGATGAGCACACCGCCGCCCTTGACCCTAAAACGGCGAAGAACGTGCTGACGCTGACGCAGAAAATCATTGCGGAAAATCACCTGACGGCCATGATGGTGACGCATAACATGAAAGACGCGCTGGAGTACGGCAACCGCACCATCATGATGCATGAGGGCAAAATCATCCTCGATATCGACGCGGAAACGAAGAAGCGCATTCGCGTCGAAGACCTGCTGGTGATGTTTGAAAAAGCAAGCGGCAGCGAAATCAACAACGACCGGATGCTGCTGGGATAAAGCTGGAACTGAAAAGAATGCGGACGAGGTAAAAAAAGCGCCTCATCCGCATTCTTTTTGCCGAATATGAAAGAAAAAAACAGCATAAAAGCGAATGATATGCGGAATAAGGATAATTAGTGACCATTTTTTCGCATAGAATTTACAATTCGCCATCGACAATTGGACGAAAATGTGATATACTGCTTTTTGTTCCTAAAGAATGGAACGAAACTTTCGCGGCGGACCTCCGTAGCGAAAATATTCTGGAAAAGAAAGAGAGGAAAATGAACATGAAGAAGTTCCTTGCAATCATGATGGCGCTGTCCATGATGCTGTGCGCGTTTGCCGTGGCGGAAACCGCGAGTCCCGTTGCCAGCATGGTCGCCAGCCCTGTTGCCAGCCCCGTTGCGGATATGGTGGGCGACCCGGCGGATCTGCCGGCAATTGCGGCTGTGCTGAACGGCGGCAGCGAGGTCTATGTTCCCTCTGACAAGACGAACAAGACCCTGCAGGATGCCCTGAACGACGAGTTCACCGAGGGCGCAGGCTATGATTCCTTCGCTGTGCTGGATGTGGACGGCGACGGCAAGCTCGACGTGGTGCTGAATGTGACCGTGAACGGCGAAGTACTGGGCTATCTGGTGCTGACCAGCGCCGATGAAGTCATCTGCGCGTACGGCTTCTACTACCGCGCGATGATTGGCCTGAAGGAAGATGGCTCCTTCTCCTTCAGCAGCAGCGCGGTGGAATACGGCGTGGCGACTTTCTACAAGGACGAGAACCGCGATGCGCAGTACAATGTGCTGGCGGAAAGCAAGCTGGATGAAAACGAAAACGTCGTCTATTTCGTGAACGGTGAAGCGGCGGATGAAGATGCCTTCACCGCGGTCATCAACGCGCAGAACGAAAAGGCGGATGTGACCTTTGTGCCCGCAACGGCGGAAAATCTGGCGCTCTACCTGACGATTGAGTAATCAACCCGTCCAAAGCAACCTCCCGACATGGATTGTGCCGGGAGGCTGTTTTTTTCTTCAAATCAATAGATAATCATCGAACGAAAACCAATTTTCGATACGAAACCGTTTTTTCGTAAAAGACAGCGAAAATCCACCGGAAACTTGGCAGATATGGCATGAAAATATGGATAGACAGACAAATATCCATTGACAAAACGATTTCGCTGATGCTATAATTAAAAGGAAACTGCGGTCAAATACGCAGAAGAAAGGAACGATGGATATGAAGAAGCGGTTCCTGCACCTGTTCAGCCTGATGCTGGCGGTGCTGATGCTGATTCCCTGCGTAGGGTCGGCGGAAGAGGCGGAAGCGGTGGATAACGGCGTGATGCGCGAGGGCTTGACGGCGCTGGAGGCTACCCGCCTGATGGGCAACGGCATCAACCTCGGCAACACCCTGGAAGCCTGCGATAACAACGTCGGCATCAAGACGAACACGCCCCTTAGCTATGAGACGCACTGGGGTCAGCCGAAAACGACGCAGGCCATGATTGACGGCATGAAAGCGGCGGGCTTTGACACCATCCGCATTCCCGTGGCTTGGATGACCAACGCCACCCACCTCTACGAAGGCGACTACACCATCGACGCTGACTACATGGATCGCGTGGAGGAAGTTGTCCGCTATGCGCGCAAGGCGGGCATGTACGTCATCATCAATGACCATTGGGATGGCGGCTGGTATGGCATGTTCGGTTCGGAAAGCGCCGAAACCCGCGCACTGGCCATGGAAGCCTACAAGGGCATGTGGCAGCAGATTGCCGAACGCTTCCGTGATTACTCCGATTACCTGATTTTCGAGAGCGCAAACGAGGAACTCGGCGGCCGCTTCGACGAGAATTCTCCGCTGTACTGCTCCGATTCCGTCGTTACCTACCTGACCGACGACGAGCGGTACGCGCTGACGAACGAAATCAACCAGACGTTTGTGGATGTCGTCCGCGCGACGGGCGGTAACAACGCGACCCGCTTCCTGCTGATTGCGGGTTACAGCACCGACATTGACCAGACCTGCGACGATCGCTTCCAGATGCCCAAGGACACCGTGGACAGCAAGCTGATGGTTTCTGTCCATTACTACGATCCGTGGTCGTACTGCGGCGCGTCCAGCGCGGTGAGCGCCACCAAGTGGGGCAAAGTGAGCGACTATGAGTACATGGATCAGCAGCTGGCAAAGATGACGAAATTCACCGAGGCGGGCTACGGCGTGGTCATCGGCGAATACGGCGCGCTGCCGTGCAGCGACGGGCTGAAGGACAACACGCTGGCGTACCACACGGCGTTCCTTGACGCCTGCACCAAGTACAACCTGACGAACTGCCTGTGGGATTGCAGCGGGCTGTACAAGCGCGTGTCCCAGACCTTCGCGGATGACGATATTCTGGCGATGTATCAGGAGAAGCGTCAGGCGAACGAAGAAGGTCAGGATTATGCGGATGTGCAGGCGGCTGCTGCGGCGGAAGCAGCGGCAGCTGCAGCGGAAGCCCCCGTGACCTTCCTGCAAGATGCCGTGGTCGTGGACGACCAGACCGCGCTGGCGTGGATTATGTGGAACGACGGCAGCTGGGCGCTCACCCACAGCGTCGGCGATACCTACAACGCGGATTCCATCTCCGAGGGACTTGTCGCGACCAACGCCATCATCACGGGCGAAGGCAAGTACACTGTCGGGCTGGATTTCACCGGCACGGCGCAGGGCTACTCCGCGTCCGTCGCGTTTGCCGCCATCGGCATCAGCAACGGCGAAGCGCTGTACCCGAACTACCTCGTTAACATCAAGGAAGTGCGCATCAACGGCGAAATCTACCGCCTGAAGGGCCGCGCCTACACGACCTCTGACGACGGCGTGTGCACGCGCGTGAATCTGTACAACGAATGGGTGACGAGCGTGCCCAAGACCGCGCGTCTGCCCGGCGGCAACCTCGCCGGCGCAACGCCGACGCCCATCAACCGCAACGACGCTGTCATCGCCGAAATCAAGACGATTGAAATCGACTTTGAGTATGTACCGATGAACTAAGGCAAAAAGAAGCCCGAATCAGCGATGGTTCGGGCTTTTTTGAATGCGGATGATTTCACTTTCTATAATCGCGTGCTTTGTCGCAGAGAGTTTCGCGTCCGCAGACGCGGCTGGAGCAGCAAAAAAGACATGCTTGATGTTGAAAGTCAAGCATGTCTTTTTGCAATCTGCACTTACTTCAGATACTGCACCGCCAGAATCACAACGCCCAGCACCACCAAAACCACGCCGACCACCCGGTTGAGCGTCTCCGGCTTCGATTTGTTCGCAATTTTCGCGGCAATCTGCGCGAACAGCAGCGTGAACGCCATGCACAGCGCAAGCGTCCATCCGTCCGGCAATCCGCCGATGGTGAAGTGGCTGACCGCACCAGTCAGCGCCGTGAACGCCATGATGAACACACTCGTGCCGACGGCGGTTTTCAGCTCATAGCCCATGACGGAGGTCAGAATCAGCAGCATCATCATGCCGCCGCCCGCGCCGACGAAGCCGCAAATCATGCCGATGAACGCGCCGCAGACAATCGACTGCACCATGCGCTTCTTTTTGCTCACGTTCTGCATGGCTTCGCGCGTCGTCATCACCGGGCGGATGATGAACTTGATGCCCAGCAGCATCGTCATCAATACGCTGAAGCTGCCCATCGTTCGGCTCGGCACAAGGCTTGCGACGTAGCTGCCTACGACCGTGAACGCCAGCACCGCAGCCATCATCAGCAAGCCGTTGCGAATGTCGAGATTCTTGTTTTTGCCGTATGTCCACGCGCTTGCGGCACTCGCCAGCACGTCGCTCGCCAGCGCAATGCCGACCGCCTCATACGGCTCCATGCCCAAGAACGTAATCAGCATCGGGCTGATGACCGCCGCGGCGCTCATGCCCGCGAACCCCGTGCCTAAGCCAGCGCCTAAGCCCGCCAGCAGGCATACCAGTACTTTTTCCACCATGAGGAAAGCCTTCCTTCTGTCGATTCTTATGCACATTGTAGCGGATTCGTGTGTACTCAGCATGAACATTGCGGACGAAAATGCAAAATTCGCGCATCAGGCGAAAATCCGCCGCTGATGGCTGGAAAATTCCGCAAGAAGCCGCGAAACCGCTTGTGCAAACGCGCATTTCGGGCTATACTACCCTCATCAGCAGAAGGAGGATAAGCATCATGTGTACCGCGATTCGCCTGACCACGCGCGACCACTATTTCGGCAGAAACCTTGACTTGGAGTACAGCTATCAGGAGACCGTTGCCATCACGCCGCGTCGCTATCCGTTCCATTTCCGGCACGAGGGGACGAACAGCGACCATTTCGCCATGATTGGCATGGCGTTCGTCGTCGGCGGAATGCCTTTATATTATGAAGCGACGAACGAGAAGGGCTTGAGCATGGCGGGGCTGAACTTTCCCGCGAGTGCCGTGTATCACGACGTGAAGCCGGATTGCGCGAACATCGCCAGCTTTGAGCTGATTCCATACATTCTGGGGCAGTGCGAAAGCGTCCAAGAGGCGAAAACGCTGCTCCAGCGCCTGAACATCACCCGCGACGGCTTCAGCGAGCAGCTCCCGCCGTCGCCGCTGCACTGGATGATTGACGACCGCGAGGGCTGCATCGTCGTCGAGTCGATGGCGGACGGGCTGCACGTCTACGACAACTGGTCGAACGTGATGACGAACGAGCCGCCGCTGCCGCTGCAATTGGAGAATCTGGCGCACTATCAGGCGCTTTCGCCGGAAGAGCCGGTGAATCGCTTTGCGCCTGCGCTGCCGCTGAAGGTGGGCGGACGCTGTACGGGCGCGATTGGCTTGCCGGGCGACTGGTCGCCGTGGTCGCGGTTCGTCCGCGCAGCATTCCTGACGAACAACTCCGTCTCCGGGGACAGCGAGGAGGAGAGCGTCGGGCAGTTCTTCCACATTTTAGGCGGCGTGGCGCACCCGCGCGGCTGCGCCCACCTGCCGCATGGGTATGAAATCACGGTGTACACAAGCTGCTGCAACGCCGACACGGGCGTCTACTACTACACGACCTACGGCAACCAGCAGATTTGCGCGGTGGATATGCACAAGGTGGATTTGGACGGCGGCGAAGTTGTGTCGTATGAACTGAAAAAGCAGCAGGGGATTCATTACCAGAACTAAAAGCAGGGCAGGGGTGCAGAACGCATCCTTGCCCTTTTGGCTTAGCCGATGCAAATCACCGTTCCCGACGAGAAGTCGCTGGGCAGCAGCGTCGGGTTCAGCGAGAGCAGCCGCCCACGCGTCGTCCGAAAGCGCACCGCCAGCGTGTCCAGCGTCTCCCTTGGCTGAATGGTGTACGAGCGCAAGCCGGCGCACGTCTGACGCGTGCCGGACGGCGGCGCACAGTACGCGGTGCCCGCAATCAGGTAGCCCGGCATCAATTGCGGATTCGCGCTGCGCATCGCCCGATAGCTGACGTTGTGCTGCACCAGCAAATCCGCGTAACTCTGCCCCGACTGCACCGCGGACAGCGTATATCCTGACGGACAGACACGGGTCGGCGTATCAGGCAGGGCGGGATATTCGCCGTCGTCCGGCAGGGGAATCACGGGCGTCTGGCTGTCATCGGGCAGGGCAGGGTACTCACCGTCGTCCGGCAGGGGGATGGCGGGCGTCTGTGCGTCGTCGGCGCCGTCCGCTTTTGCCGGAACACACAGCACCTGCCCGACGGTCAGATTGTTCTGTGACACGCCAGGATTCCGCTCGGCGAGTTCGAAGGTCGTAATGCCCAGCCGCGCGGCAATCGACGCGAAGGTGTCGCCGTCTTCAACCACATACGGCTGACCGCTGATGCAGGTATAGATGAAATTGGGCAGACAGATTTCCTCCCCGGCGGTCAACGTGGCAAAATCGACGCCGGGATTGATGACCTGCAGCGCCTGCACGGTGGTGGCGTATGTACGGGCGATACGCTCGGCGGTGTCGCCCTCCTGCCAAGTGTAGCTCTCCGCCCCGCGCGGACAGACGCGCCCGATGGCTCTGCGACCTTGCTGTTCCATGCCTGTTTCCCTCCTGTTTGCACTTTTCGGCGGGTTTTGCGCCCACCATTCAAAATTTATGCGCCGGGCAGCGGTTTCATCCCTTGCCCTCGCTGCTATTCTATGCTATAATGTTCGGCAGGTGTGCTGACGCGCCGATTTTCGTGTGCCTAAGTTTCACCAGAATCTGGTTGTTTCCCCTGAACCCGACACATTTCGGTGCGCCTCGGTTCGGGCGGGAAAACGAAAGAAACCATGATGCGTATACAGAAAATGTGCATCAATATGCAGCTTTATACTTCTGCGACATCTGCGAAGAATGATGGAGGGAATTCCCATGAAGCATCTGCTGAAGCTCCTCGACCTGAGCAAGGAAGAAATCACGGAGCTGCTTGACCACGCTGACCGCCTGAAGGCGGAAACCAAAGCCGGCGTGGAGCACCACATCCTCAAAGGCAAAACGCTGGGCATGATTTTTGAGAAGTCCTCGACCCGCACGCGCGTCAGCTTTGAGACGGGCATGTACCAGCTGGGCGGTCATGCGCTGTTCCTGTCCAGCCGCGATCTGCAAATTGGCCGCGGCGAACCGGTGGAGGACACCGCGCGCGTCCTGAGCCGCTATCTGGACGGCATCATGATTCGCACCTTCGCGCAGGAAGAAGTGGAAACGCTGGCGCGCGTGGGCAGCATCCCGATTATCAACGGCTTGACGGACTTCTGCCACCCCTGCCAAGTGCTGGCGGATTTGCAGACCGTGCGCGAGTACAAGGGGCGCATTGAGGGGCTGAATATGTGCTACATCGGCGACGGCAACAACATGGCCAATTCGCTGATTGTCGGCTTCCTCAAAATGGGCGCGCATGTGTCCATCGCCTGCCCGAAGGCGTATCAGCCGGACGCGCAGGTGCTCTCGTTCACCGAGCAGTACCCCGGCAAGTTCTTCATGACCGAAAGCCCGGAAGAAGCGGCGAAGGATGCGGACGTCATCTTCACCGACGTGTGGGCTTCGATGGGGCAGGAGGAAGAAAAGGCGGTGCGCGAGAAGGCGTTCCGCGGCTATCAGATTAACGCGGAGCTGCTGGCGAAGGCGCATCTGGGCTGCATGGTGCAGCACTGCCTGCCCGCGCACCGCGGCGAGGAAATCACGGCGGATGTGTTTGAATCCCATGCCGACCAGATTTTCGACGAGGCGGAGAACCGCCTGCACGCGCAGAAGGCAGTCATGGTTGCTGTTATGGCGGACAAGAAAGACTGGTAAGCAACACGCGGTTTTTGCCCCAATAGAAAAATGGAGGAAACGAGCATGAAGGGCTATCTGCTGCTGGCCAACGGTCAGCTTTACGAAGGCACGCTGATGGGCGCTGCGAAGCCGGTCATGGCGGAGCTGGTGTTCACCACGGCGATGACAGGCTATCTGGAAACCCTGACCGACCCGTCCTACGAAGGGGAAATCGTCATTCAGACGTTCCCGACCATTGGCAACTACGGCGTGATTCCGGAGGACTTCGAGTCGCCGCGCCCGCGCCTGTCCGCGTATATCGTCCGGGAACTCTGCGATGAGCCGAGCAACTTTCGCTGCCAAGGCAAGCTCGATGATTACCTCAAAGCGCAGGGCATTCCCTGCCTGACGGGGGTGGACACCCGCGCGCTGACCCGCGTCATCCGCAATGCGGGCGTGATGAATGCCGCGCTGCTGACCGAGAAGCCGGAGAATCCGGAGGAAATCTGCGCGCAATTGAAGGTGCTGCCGTTCCATCCGTCGATTCAGGACGTGACGTGCGACGGCGTTCAGCCCGCGAAGAAGCCGGGAATCCACAACGTCGTCCTCTGGGATTTCGGCGCAAAGGCGAACATCCAGCGCGAACTCGAAAAGCGCGGCTGTGCGGTCACGGTCGTTCCGGCGAGCGCGACGGCGCAGGAAATCCTGAACCTGAATCCCGACGGACTGATGCTGTCCAACGGCCCCGGCGACCCGGCAGACAACACCGCCGTAATTGCGAACCTGCGCGAGCTCATGCGCCACCGCATCCCCACCTTCGGCATCTGCCTGGGGCATCAGCTGCTGGCGCTCAGCCAGGGCGCAAAGACCGTCAAGCTGAAGTACGGCCACCGCGGCGCGAATCAGCCCGCGAAGGACGTCAAGACCGGGCTGTCCTACATGACGAGCCAGAACCACGGCTATGCGGTGGACTGCGACACGCTGCCGGAAAACGCGTCCCTGCGCTTTGTCAACGGCAACGACGGCACCTGCGAGGGCGTGGATTATACCGACATGCCCGCGTTCTCCGTCCAGTTCCACCCGGAAGCGTGCGGCGGCCCGCTTGACACCCGCTTCCTGTTCGACCGCTTTATTGCCATGATGGGAGGGAATAAGGAATGCCGCTGAATCCTGATCTGCACAAAGTAATGATTATCGGCTCCGGCCCGATTGTGATTGGTCAGGCTGCCGAATTTGACTACGCCGGTTCGCAGGCGTGCCGCGCCTTGAAGGACGCGGGGCTGGAAGTCGTGCTGGTCAACCCGAACCCCGCGACCATCATGACCGACCATTCCTCGGCTGACCATATCTACATTGAGCCGCTGACGCTGGAAACCCTGCGCCGCATCATCCTCAAGGAAAAGCCGGATTCTCTGCTGTCCACGCTGGGCGGGCAGAGCGGTCTGACCCTCTCCATGCAGCTGGCGAAGGAGGGCTTCCTTGAACAGCACGGCGTGAAGCTGCTGGGCGCCAAGTGCGAAACGATTGAGAAGGCGGAAGACCGCCAGCAGTTCAAGGACACGATGCTTTCCATCCACCAGCCCGTCATTCCGTCGGAAGTCGTGGAGACGGTGGAGGATGCGCTCGCGTTCGCCAAGACCATCGGCTACCCCGTGATTGTGCGTCCGGCGTATACGCTGGGCGGTTCGGGCGGCGGCATCTGCCAAGACGAAAAGGAGCTGGCGGAAATCGCCGAGAATGGTCTGCGTCTGTCGCCGATTACGCAGATTCTGGTCGAGAAGTGCATTTCCGGCTGGAAGGAAATCGAATTCGAGGTCATGCGCGACAAGCTCGGCAACGTGATTGCCGTCTGCTCGATGGAGAACATCGACCCCGTCGGCGTGCATACGGGCGACTCCATCGTCGTTGCGCCCGCGCTGACCTTGGCGGACAAGGAATACCAGATGCTTCGCCGCGCCGCACTGGACATCATCACCGCGCTGGAAGTCGAGGGCGGCTGCAACTGCCAGTTCGCGCTCAATCCCGATACGTTCGACTATGCTGTCATCGAGGTCAACCCGCGCGTCAGCCGTTCCTCCGCATTGGCGTCGAAGGCGACGGGCTACCCGATTGCCAAGTGCGCCGCGCAGATTGCCATCGGCTACACGCTGGACGAAATGAAGAACGCCGTGACGGGCAAGACCTGCGCCGCGTTCGAGCCGGCGCTGGACTACATCGTGGCGAAAATCCCGAAGTGGCCGTTTGACAAGTTCGTGTACGGCAAGCGCACCCTCGGCACGCAGATGAAGGCGACCGGCGAGGTGATGGCGATTGGCGTGAACGTCGAGCAGGCGCTGATGAAGGCGGTCCGCGGCGCGGAAATCGGCTGCGACACGCTGCGGATGAAGTCGATGGCGAATCTCACCGTGGATGAGCTGCTGGCGCTTATCGGCAAGTGCACCGACCAGCGCATGTTTGCAATGTACGAGGCGATTGCGCGCGGCGTGACGCTGGAAAAGCTGCACGAAATCACGAAAATCGACTACTTCTTCCTCCATAAGTACCTGAACCTGTACAACATGGAATGCCGCCTGAAAGAGGGCAACATCGACGCGGAGACGTATCTGCGCGCGAAGAAGATGGGCTATCCGGACAAGGCGATTGAGCGCCTGTCGGGCGAAAAAGTGCCGATGCACCGCGACCCGGTCTACAAGATGGTCGATACCTGCGCGGCAGAATTCGCGGCGGAAACACCTTACTTCTACGCAACCTATGACGATGAGAACGAAGCGAAGGAGTTCCTCGATGAGCGCCCGAAGAAGCCGTGCGTCGTCGTCTTGGGTTCCGGCCCGATCCGCATCGGTCAGGGCATCGAGTTCGACTATGCGTCCGTCCACTGCGTGTGGATGCTCAAACAGGCGGGCTACGATGTCGTGATGATCAACAACAACCCGGAGACGGTTTCGACCGACTTTGATACCGCTGACCGCCTGTACTTCGAGCCGCTGACGGCGGAGGACGTGCTGGGCGTGATTGCGACGGAGAAGCCGGTTGGCGTCGTTGCGGCGTTCGGCGGGCAGACGGCAATTAAGCTGACTCACGCGCTGGAGCAGGCGGGCGTGCGCATCATGGGTACGTCGGCGGATATGATTGACGCGGCGGAAGACCGCGAGCGCTTCGACGCGGCGATGGAGAAGTACGGCATCAAGCGCGCCAAGGGCCGCACGGTCATGACGAGCGAAGAAGCGGTGGCGGCGGCGAACGAGCTGGGCTACCCGGTGCTGGTGCGCCCGTCGTATGTCCTGGGCGGTCAGAACATGATTATCGCCTATCAGGACAGCGACATTGTGGAGTACATGCGCATTATCCTCGCGCAGGGCATCGAGAACCCGGTGCTGATTGACCAGTACCTGATGGGCATCGAGGCAGAAGCGGACGCGATTTGCGACGGCACGGACGTGCTGATTCCCGGCATCATGGAGCACGTCGAGCGCTCCGGCATCCACTCCGGCGACTCCATCGCTGTCTATCCCGCGTGGAACCTGACCGGCGCGATGACGCAGCGGCTGATTGAGGTCACGCGGCAGATTGCGCTCGAACTCGGTACGCTGGGGCTTATCAACATTCAGTATATCGTCTATCATAACGAAGTCTATGTCATTGAGGCGAACCCGCGCGCCAGCCGCACCGTGCCGTACATCAGCAAGGTGACGGGCGTGCCGATGGTTGACCTCGCCGTCCGCGCGATGCTGGGCGAAAAGATTCGCGACATGGGCTACGGCACGGGGCTGTACCGGCAAAGCCCGTACTACGCGGTCAAGGTGCCGTGCTTCTCCTTCGAGAAACTGGCGGATGTCGATACTCACCTCGGCCCGGAGATGAAGTCCACCGGCGAAGTGCTGGGCATCGGCACGAACCTGCAGGAGGCCATCTTCAAGGGACTCGTCGCCGCAGGCTACAAGATGCGCCATCAGGGCGGCATTCTCGTCTCCGTCCGCGACAAGGACAAGCCGGAAGCCATTGACTGCGCGCGCAAGTTCGCCAAGCTCGGCTTCAACATTTTCGCCACGCCCGGCACGGCGCGCGCCATGCAGGAGCATGGGCTGTACGCCGCCGTCGTGAAGAAGGAAGCGCAGGAGAAAATGCTGGAAATGGGGCAGGTGCAGTACGTCATTTCCACGTCCAACAAGGGTCGTCTGCCGCAGCTGGAATCCGTCCGGATGCGCCGCAAGGCGGTCGAACGCGGCATTCCGCTCTTCACCAGCCTTGACACGGCGAATGCCCTCGCCAACGCGCTGACCAGCCGCTACTCGCTGGGCAACGTCGAATTGGTGGACATCAACAACATGCGCACCAAGCACAAGAAGCTGACCTTCACCAAGATGCGCGGCACGGGCAACGATTACCTGTATTTCGATTGCTTCGACCAGACAGTGGAAAGCCCCGAATCGCTGGCTGTGCGCCTGTCGAACCGCCGCACGGGCGTTGGCTCGGACGGTATTGTGCTGATTATGCCCTCAACCATCGCTGATGCGAAGATGCGCATGTTCAATGCCGACGGCACGGAAGGCTCGGTGGCGGGCAATGCCCTGCGCTGCGTCTGCAAGTACCTGTACGAGAACGGCCATGTGCGCAAAGACGAAATGGCGGTCGAGACTGGCAGCGGCGTTAAGACGGCGAAGCTGTTCATCCGCGAAGATCAGGTGTTCTCCGTGCTGGTGGACATGGGCTGCCCGGCGTTCGCTCCGGCGAAGATTCCCGTCAAGCTCGACGGCGACCGCGTGATGATGCGCCCTGTGTTCCTTGCGGGCGAAAAGCGCGAAATCAGCTGCGTCAGCATGGGCAATCCGCATGTCGTCATCTTCGTGGAGGATGTAAACCGCATCCCGCTGGAGCAGGTGGGGCCGCAGATTGAGACGGACAGCCTGTTCCCGGAACGAGTGAACGTTTCGTTCGCCCAGATTGTGGACAAGAACGACATCGTGATGCGCGTATGGGAGCGCGGTATCGGCGAAACGGCGGCCTGCGGCACGGGCGCGTGCGCGGTGGCAGTCGCGGCAGTCGAAAACGGCTTCTGCACCCGCGGTGCGGACATTGATGTGCGCCTGCCCGGCGGCACGCTCGTCGTCCGCTATCAGGAGGACGGCAAAGTCTGGCTGACTGGCGACGCTAACACCGACTTCACGGGGACTATCGAAATTTAATTGGCAGCGGCATCTCGTTTTTCACGCGGGATGCCGCCCTTTTTGCAAAAGGGGAGGAAATTTGCATGAAACACGTTCTTTGCTTTGGCGACAGCAATACTTGGGGCTTCATCCCCGGCACCTGCAAGCGCTACGACGAACACACCCGCTGGACAGGCGTTTTGCAGGACGAACTTGGCGCGGACTGGCGCATCCACGAGAACGGGCAGAACGGCAGAACCACCGTCTTTCCTGAACCCGGCAAGAATTTCATGACCGGCTTGGGCGCGCTGCCTTACGCGCTGGACACCCTGCGCCCGCTGGACGCCATCATCATCATGCTTGGCACGAACGACCTGAAGGAGCACACCGCACAGGCGAGCGTCAACGGTATCGGCACGCTGATTCGCACGATTCAGACGTTCGACCAGCTGTACCCCGCGAGCGTGCCGCTGTTCGGGGATAACAAGCCGCGGATTCTGGTACTGACGCCGATTGAGATTGGCGAGAATGTGGCGGAGTGGGACACGCTGTACGGCAAGGGGCAGGAATCGCGGAAATTCCCGGCGCTGATGAAGGGCTTGTGTGAGTGGCTCGGTGTGGAAATGATGAATACGCAGGAGATTGTGCAGCCGTCAAAGGTGGATGGGATTCATATGATGCCGGAGGAACATCGGAAACTGGCGCTGGCGGTGAAGGAAAGGTTATTAGGGCTTGTAAAAGCCTAAAAGCCCCGAAAGTGGACAGTAGGGAAGCGCACCCAAGCCGGGCTGCCCAAAAAGGGTCAAGGGGCAATTGCCCCTTGCAGGGTGCAGGGACAGCGTCCCTGCTGGGGTTTGGGGCAACGCCCC
>ENA-OQRB01001140-OQRB01001140.1-human-gut-metagenome-genome-assembly--contig:-NODE-1140-length-16159-cov-16.401950_pt1 | contig 16159 bp, 10 predicted proteins | sample MGYA00243235_ERZ505100 | MGnify/ENA primary metagenome ERZ505100 (study PRJEB26097, sample SAMN02712145) | human gut metagenome | biome: Gut microbiome | host: Homo sapiens | place: Denmark...
GCAACTGGGGCGGCTTCAACCTGCTGGTCAAGCTGAACCAGCGCAACCCGGAGGTCCAGAACTACCACTACGATACGATCCGTTTCTGGGTCCGCGAGTTCGACATCGACGGCATCCGTCTGGATGCAGCCGACGTGCTGGACTTCGAGTTCATGAAGGGCCTGCGCCGCCTGGCCAACGAGGTCAAGCCGGAGTTCTGGCTGATGGGCGAGGTCATCCACGGCGATTACAGCCGGTGGGCCAACCCCGAAATGCTCCACTCGGTGACCAACTACGAGCTGCACAAGGGCCTGTGGAGCGGCCACAACGACCACAACTATTTCGAGATCGCGCACACCATGCGCCGTTTGCAGGGCCTGTGCCACGACACCCGGCTTTATCTCTTCTCGGACAACCACGATGTGGAGCGCCTGCCCAACAAGCTGCGCAACCGGGCCCACATCCGCCATATTGCTCTTCTAGTATATACGCTTTGGGGCATTCCGTCCATCTATTATGGCTCGGAATTTGCAATTGAGGGCAAAAAAGAGTGGGGGAGCGACTGGCCGCTCCGCCCCTGCCTGGAATTGGATGACTTCAAGGATGCGCTGACCACCAACCCGGTCACCAGCGTATACGCAGCGCTGGGCCGACTGAAGGCCGCGTGCCCGGAGCTGACCTGGGGCGAAGTGAAAGAGTTGCAGCTGACCACCCAGTGCTATGCGTTCGCCCGTGTGCTGGACGGCAAAGCCGTCGTGGCCGTCTTCAACAACGGCGACAGCCCCGCGCAGCTGGAGTTCCAGCTGCCGGTGGAGGCCACCGGTGCCGAAGACCTGCTGGCCGACCGCGTGGGCAGCCAGCCGATCCTGACGGAGATCGAGTGGGGCCGGATGAAGGTGCAGCTGCCCTCCAATTACGCTACGCTCCTCCGCCTGAAATAAACTTGCACATTCCTGCGGGGTCTGTTATTATAAGGTAAAATCAGAAAACAGGGGGGCATTCGGATGAATGCTGTACAGCGCAGAGAAGTGATATTGGAGCGGCTGAGCAACGCCGACGCACCGGTCAGCGCCAGTGTGATGGCGGCGGAGCTGGGCGTCTCCCGCCAGATCGTGGTGGGCGATGTAGCCCTGTTGCGGGCCGGCGGTGCGGCCATCGAAGCCACGCCGCGGGGATATCAGTTCCACCCGGCCCCCGGCGGCTACACCGGCATCCTGGCCTGCGTCCACCGCACGGCGGAGGAGATGCGCACCGAACTGTATGCGGTGGTGGACCAGGGCGGCACCGTGGTGGACGTGGCCGTGGAGAACCCGCTGTACGGCGAGCTGCGCGGCAACCTGAACCTGTCCAGCCGGTATGACGTGGACAACTTCATCCAGCAGGCGGCGGATACCCCCGAATGCCTGCTGAGCCGGATGACCGGCGGGGTGCATCTGCATACCCTCCGCTGCCCGGACGAGAAAACGTTCCACCGCATTGAGGCAGCGTTGGAAAACGCGGGTGTCCTGTATAAAAAAGAGTAACAAAACCCGCAGATTCTGTCTATCAACAAAATCCGAAAAGGGTTGGGTATCCGACAAAATACCGAAAGAGGTGGATTATTTTTGGACATCCGCATCGAAAAGACCGACCGCGCCATCGAAAAAGCGTTTCTGGAACTGCGCAGCAAAATGCCGCTGGAAAAGATCAAGATCAAAGACCTGTGCGCACTGGCCTGCGTGAACAAATCGACGTTCTATGCCCATTATGAGGATATCTATGCACTGTCCAGCCGGTTGGAGGACAAGCTCATTGCCGACATTCTGGCCGGTGTCTCGGCGGTGGAGCTGCACCCGGTCCGGACGGAGGCGCTGACCCGCGAGCTGTTCCGGGCCTTTGTCCAGAACAAAACGGCGGTGAACATCCTCTTCGCCGATTCCCGTCAGGGCATCTTTGCCAACCGCATCGAAAAGGGCCTGCGGGAGCGCCTGACCGCGCAGGACCCCACCTTCGCCAACGACCCCAAGCGCGGCATCCTGCTGTCGTTCTGTGTGCAGGGCTGTTTCTATGCCTTTACCAACAACAGCAGCCGGATGGACGAGAAACACCTCGTGGACCTTCTGGCAGAGATCGCCAGAGCGGCGCAGAAAATCAAGATGTGAACACAAAAAAGAGCTTCCGGCATCCCAAACGGTGCCGGAAGCTCTTTGTATCTGTGGGAGAATCACACCCCCGATGCGCCGTAGTTTGCCAGCACACGGGCGGAGGGGTCGTTGACGTTGCAGCCGGGCCATGCCTTGTTGGGCATCCAGAAATCGACGATGGTGCGGCTCTGGTCGTGGTAATATTTCTCGAAGATCTCGCGGTAGAACAGGCACCTCCGATTTAGATATTGTTGAGCAGCAGATACTAAGCAGCAATTGTTTCGTATAATTTATACCATGAATTTTACGTATTTTCAAGTACTTTGAAAAATTCTCATGAAGTATATCGCCTTAAAATTTATAAAAGGGAAACACTTGTAATATTGTGTTGCATCTTATAAAATAGAGGTATCATCAGTTTGCCCTAAGATAGCAAAGGCAGGTGCATCGTTATGACTCCGGAAGCAAGAGCGCGGGAACAGATCGATAACAGATTGCGGCAAAGTGGCTGGACAATTCAGGATCTGAAACAACTAAATCTGACGGTTGCTTCTGGTGTTGCAGTGCGCGAGTTCCCTACCAACACCGGTCCGGTGGATTATGCACTTTTCATTGAGGGAGTGCCAGTTGGTGTTGTAGAGGCAAAGAAAGACGAAGAAGGTCAAGCGCTGACAGATGTGGAAACGCAGTCCAGCCGCTATGCAAATAGCCAGTTCAAATGGGTAAAGCGGGAGTACAAGGTTCGGTTTGCCTACGAAGCCACTGGCGAATTGGTGCGTTTTACCGATTACGCAGATCTTAAATATCGTTCGCGCGAAGTATTCTCGTTCCACCGCCCGGAGACGTTGAAACGCTGGCTTGCTGAACCGGATACTGTGCGCAACAATCTGAAGCGTATCCCGCAGCTGGATGAATCGGGCTTCCGCAAATGTCAAATCCGTGCAATTCATGGTCTGGACACTTCGTTTTCAGAAAATCGGCCGCGTGCTCTTGTGCAGATGGCAACCGGCGCAGGCAAGACCTTTACAGCCATTACTGCCGCCTATCGGCTGTTGAAATACGGCAGAATGAATCGCATCCTGTTTCTGGTAGATACCCGTAGCCTTGGTGAACAGGCCGAGCGCGAGTTCATGGCCTACAAGCCCAATGACGATCCTCGCAGCTTTTCGGAATTGTATGGTGTACGCCGGTTAAAAAATTCTTATATTTCCGGGGATGTACAGGTCTGCATCAGTACGATTCAGCGGATGTATTCCATTCTAAAAGGGGAAGAACTGGACGAACAGGCAGAAGAGATTCCCTTTGCGGAATATGTCACCGCCGAAAGCAAAGCACCAAAAGAGGTCGTCTACAATGCCAAAATTCCGCCGGAGTTCTTTGACTGTATCATTGTAGATGAATGCCATCGTTCGATTTACAATGTATGGAGTCAGGTGCTTTCCTATTTTGATGCGTTTATCATCGGCCTGACCGCTACGCCGGATAAGCGAACCATCGGCTACTTCAATGAAAATTTTGTCAGCGAATATACGCGAGAGCAGGCCGTTCTGGACGGCGTTAACGTTGGCGAGGACATTTATCTGATCGAAACCGATGTGACGAAAAATGGTGCAACCATCCTGAAGCAGTTGATCGAGCGGCGTAACCGCCTGACGCGCGCAAAACGCTGGGAGCAGATGGACGAGGATGTGTTCTACACACAGTCCAAGTTGGATAAGGATGTCGTAAATCCAAGCCAGATCCGTGCTGTGATTCGCACCTTCAAAGAAGTACTCCATACCACGCTGTTCCCCTACCGGAAAGAAGTCCCCAAAACGCTGATTTTTGCCAAGACGGACAGCCATGCAGACGATATTGTGCAGATCGTCCGGGAAGAATTCGGCGAAGGAAACGATTTTTGCAGAAAGATCACTTACAGCGCACAGAATCCGGAAGCTGTTCTCAGCTCGTTCCGGAATGACTACAACCCACGTATAGCCGTTACCGTGGATATGATCGCGACCGGTACGGATGTAAAGCCCATCGAGTGCCTGCTCTTCATGCGGGATGTGCGCAGCAGCAATTACTTCGAGCAGATGAAAGGCCGCGGCACCCGCACGCTGAGCAAGGATGATTTACAAAAGGTAACATCTTCTGCTACGGAAAACAAAGATCATTTTGTGATCGTGGATGCAGTGGGTGTAACCAAATCCAAAAAGACCGCGACCCGCACGCTGGAACGCAAGCCGGCGGTTTCCATGAAGGAACTGATGATGAACATTGCACTCGGTGCGCGGGATGAGGATACCTCGACTTCTCTTGCAAACCGTGTGATTCGTCTCAGCCGCAGGATGGAACGCAGCGAACACAAGCAGTTCAAAGAAACCGTAGGGCAGACCGCAGAGCAGGTTGCGGAGAATCTTCTGAATGCCTTTGATGAAGATGTCATTCAGGCCAAAGCACAAGCAGAAAGCGGCGTGCTTACGCCCGCACCGGAACAGCTTGCACAGGCTCAGAAAGAACTCATCAAACAGGCCGTTGCACCTTTCCAGAAGCCGGAAGTGCGCGATTTCATTGAAAATGTCCGCCGCAGCCATGATCAGATCATCGACAGCGTTAATCTGGACAAAGTACTCTTTGCTGGTTATGATACCAATCAGGAGGAAACGGCAGACCGGGTGATTTCTACATTCAAGAATTTCATCGAGGAAAATAAAGATGAGATCATTGCCCTGCGCATCATCTACAATGAAACGTATAAAAAACGTCCGATGGTACTGAAAAAACTGACGGAACTGTATCAAAAACTCAAAGCAAAGGGCATCACGGTCGAACGTCTGTGGGATTGTTATGCCATCAAGCAGCCTGACAAGGTAAAGAAAGGCACTCTCGCTCAGCTGACCGACCTGATTTCTATTATCCGTTTTCAGATGGGCTATACGGATACCCTCTCGCCTTTTGCCGACCGGGTAAACTACAACTTCAAACAGTGGACCTTCCGCCGCAACACCGGTGCGGTTCACTTTACCGCTGAGCAGATGGAATGGCTGCGGCTGATCAAGGAGCATATCATCACATCACTGAGCATTCTGCCGGAGGACTTGGAGTATACGCCGTTTGACAGCAAAGGCGGCTTGGGTGGGTTCTATCGGGTGTTCGGAGAAAAGTATCAGGAGATTTTGGATGAAATGAATGAGGAATTGGTAGCGTAAGGAGGAAAATATGACATTCAATTTTAATACTCCGATGACCTTTTATGAGTTTTTGGCTCTTTGTTTATCAGTATTGGCTCTTATTTTGCCCCTTATAAAAACCATCTACAAAACATGGATTCAACAACCAAAATTGAAATTTTTACCAGCAGGTCGCACATATTTGTATTTTAATCAAAGTGGCTCGTACATTCGGATCGATGGTGTATACGAGGCGAATGTAAAACCAGTATCCGTAAAAAATATCGCAATAAAAATCGTTCGTCAGAAAGATGATCGAGTATTAAATCTATCATGGGGAACATTTATTTCTCCAGTAAATCAAAGCATGGTAGGAACGTATGTAAATACAACTGAATGTGCACATCCGTTTAGGATAGAATCAAATAGTATGGCATGTACATTCACAGAATTTTCTGATGCGTTTGATGCATTTGGAAAAGCCTTTCGAAAAAATACTACGGTACTCTTCAACAAAGTAGCCGAAATACAGTTGACTGCTCCTAATTACCAGGTTGCATATGAAAAATATACAAAATTTCCAGAATATGTAGAAGCAAAAAGATTTGTTGAAAGGGAGTTTTTCTGGGATATAGGAAAGTATAGCATTGAAATCAAGGTTGATTACAATTCCCCTTTTAACAAGCCGAAAGTGTTTCTTTATACTATCGTTGTGGGGGAAGCTGAACATGAGAATCTCGTTCAAAATATAGATGAGTCGCTACTTTCACCCTTAAAAAGTGCGTATGGTATTAAACTGAATTATCACAGTCCTATTGTAGAATTGCAAGAAAGAAATAAAAAAACAAATGTATAATTATATTCCTCTTGAACAAGCAGCTGATATATTGGATTCATATCGAAAACCAGTTAATAGTAAAGAACGACTGAATCTTATTAAAGGAAAACCTTTGGATGAACTTTTCCCATATTATGGTGCGACGGGGCAAGTTGGATGGATTGACTCCTTTTTAACCGATGGTGAATACATTCTTTTAGGTGAAGACGGTGCTCCATTTCTTAATCCATACGCTGAAAAAGCATATATTATCTATGGAAAAACATGGGTTAACAACCATGCACATATTCTCCGTTCCAAAACGAACAACGAGTTCCTTTGTTATTATCTAAATTATTTCAACTATAAAAATTATGTCTCAGGAACAACTCGTCTAAAATTAACTCAAGCACAGATGAGAAAAATTCCTATTCCGAACATTCCTAGTGATGAACAATCCCGCATTGTTGCCCACATCGAAGAACTTTTCTCGGAGCTTGACAAGGTTGTTGGTACGCTCAAAACCACAAAAGAGCAGTTAGAGGTATATCGACAGGCTGTGCTGAAAGATGCGTTTTCTGGTTTTGAGAAAAAGGACTCTATTCGTAATTTGACTATGGTTGTTACAAGTGGCTCACGAGGCTGGGCAAAGTATTATTCTAACAGCGGTGCTTTATTTGTAAGAATCGGAAATTTAACACATAGTGGCATTGATATTGACTTCAGAGATATTCAGCATATCACTCCACCGGATAACGCAGAGGGCGTTCGGACAAGGTTGCAGCCCAATGATGTACTCATTTCTATTACTGCCGACCTTGGAAGCATTGGTTTTGTCTCAGAGAAGGTTGAAGAAGCATATATAAATCAGCATATTGCTTTAGTCCGATTTCAAAACCCAGTGCAAGGAAGATTCATGGCGTGGTATCTGCGAAGTGAATATGGGCAGAAAGATTTGCTAAAGAACAAGCGTGGTGGTGGAAAACTCGGATTAGGACTTGATGATATCCGAGATACCCCTGTTCCAATTGTCGATGATATTACCGCAACAGAAATCGTAGATAAAGTTGAAGAGCAACTTTCAGTTTGCGATAGCATTGAAAAAACAGTTGATACCGCGCTTACACAGGCGGATGCAATGCGGCAGAGTATTTTGAAACAGGCGTTTGAAGGAAAAATCTAATAGTATGAGCTTGGAAATACAAAAGAATTATAGGTTCAACATACAGCAGAAGGCATCTTTAGCACTTATCCAAACTGACCTGAGATACTTGTATACGATTTATACGCTTACTGCCAATAAGAAATTAAGCTACAATTATTGGGTATCTTGTTTGCCGTATTTCGGACTGATTATTGACGGTGCCGAAGATTGGATAGAAGCGTACAATCGCTCATCAAAAGTGAAACTTCAAATAGAGGAATTCACGCCTGAAGAACAGTGTTTTTACGAAAATGCTCGTAGTACAATCAAATTATGGAGCAAACCATACAGTGAATTGTACCATTGTTTGAAACAGACGTATATTGAAAATGACGGTTACTTTTCAAGTCTTTGTAAACCGATTGCAAAATGGCTGCATTTGTATGATGTTTTTGGTGTGAACTTTGTAAACGGTCATGCTTGTAGTAATACTGTTTTGGAAAATTTATATATTCCGGGAATCGCTTTCAAAAATTATGATTCCAAAAAGCTCATGGCTTTTTCAATAATTGCAGGTAAATACACTTACTGCTTGGGTGCTTGCAATGCGTTTCCGACCAATCCAGAATTTCATTTTGTTTCAAAAGATTACGGGGGTATTGAGAAACTACCGATTGGAAATTCATTTAGTGACAAGTTTGTTTTATTCTGTATTTTATGTCAGATTCAATTTGTATTGTATGGCGTCGATGATTTGATTTTATGCGAGTGCCCCACAAAACTTCGCTTTCTGTATTTGCAATACTATTATATTTGTGGTTTTTTGGATGACTTAAATAACTCATTGGGAACAAATTTTTCAATGAATGAACAGTATGCTTCCGAGAAATTTCGTAATGCAATGGCACATTACAAAATGGGTGTAGCACTCAAGCCAAATGAGATTATTTGTGATGATCCATTATTTGGGTTAACGCAAAAGTATTTTAATTGTGATTATGCTATGCTAAAGCGTACAATTAAAGAGAGTCTTTTACGGCTTGCGAATCAATTAAACGATTATCTAAAATTAGTATAAAGGTGTTATATGTCAGAACAATCTTCTAATATCGTCTCCAAAGTCTGGGGACTTTGCAATCCGCTGCGGGACGATGGCGTATCCTATGGCGATTATCTTGAGCAGCTTACTTACCTGATCTTCCTGAAAATGTCCGATGAATACTCTCGCCCGCCGTATAAGCGAGAAACCGGCATCCCGAAAGGTTACACTTGGTCGGATATGAACACGCTTAAGGGCGCAGAGCTGGAAAATCAGTACCGCGCTATACTGGAGCGGCTGGGCGATGAGGGCGGTATTTTAGGGCAGATCTTCAAAGGGGCCGTCAACAAAATCAGCAATGTTTCCATCCTGTACCGTGTGGTGCAGATGATCGATAAGGAAAACTGGGTGTCCATGTCCTCCGATGTGAAGGGCGAGATCTACGAAGGTTTGCTGCAAAAGAACGCCGAGGACGTAAAAAGCGGTGCAGGGCAGTATTTTACACCCCGCCCGCTCATCAAAGCAATGGTGGCCTGTCTGCGCCCGGAACCGAAAAAAACGATCGCTGACCCCTGCTGTGGAAGCGGCGGCTTTTTCCTTGCTGCACAGGCGTTCTTGGCGGACCCAAAGAACTATGCACTCGACCGCACAGAGAAAGAATTCCTGAAAAACGAAACGTTCTATGGAACTGAACTTGTGGTTGCAACCTTCAAACTCTGCTTGATGAATCTGTATCTGCACAATATCGGTGACCTGTACGGCAAAGTCCCCGTCATGCGCGGGGATGCGCTGCTGTCTGACCCGGGTTATCGTGTAGACTATGTACTGACGAACCCGCCGTTCGGTAAAAAATCCTCCATCACCTTCACCAATGAAGAAGATGAGCAGGAAGAAGAGGATCTGGTCTACAACCGGCAGGATTTCTGGACGACCAGCTCAAATAAGCAGCTCAACTTTATCCAGCATATCAATACGATTCTGAAGCCGACCGGAAAGGCGGCCGTTGTTGTACCGGATAACGTTCTGTTTGAGGGTGGTGCAGGCGAGATCATTCGTAAAAAGCTGTTGGACACCACGGACTTGCACACCATTCTCCGCCTGCCAACTGGCATTTTTTACAAGCCGGGTGTAAAGGCAAATGTGATTTTCTTCGATAAGCGTCCCGCCAGCCCAGAGCGTCAGACAAAGGAAGTATGGATCTACGATTTTCGCACAAATGTTCACTTTACGCTTCGTCAGCATCCCATGACGGACGCTGACTTGCAGGATTTCATTCAATGCTATCATCCGGAAAACCGCCACGAACGCACAGAAACATGGTCACAGGAAAATCCAGAAGGCCGCTGGCGCAGATTCACGGTAGATGAAATTCTGGAACGAGATAAAACCAGCCTGGATATTTTCTGGCTGAAGGACAAGTCGCTTGCTGATTTGGACAATCTCCCTGCGCCGGACGAACTTGCCGCGGATATTATTGAAAATTTGCAGAGTGCTCTGGAAAGTTTTCAGGAATTGATGGGGCAACTGAAAAAGAACGATTGAACAGTATTTTGCAGTATGTTCTGTTTTCCCGACACAGAGTCTGCAAGCGTATCTATCAGCACGTATTTATGACGTTGATTGTCCAATGTGGGTTCTGGAAGAACGGATTGGATTTGGCGAATTTTTGCGTATGTACCGTTTTTATGCAGAACGAAATCCGCAGTTTGCGCCACTGTTACTCCAAAGAGTTTTGAATCCGGTCAAAAGTTTGCGCAATGCTTGCGCGCATAATAACTGTGTGCTCAATGCGCTGTCTCGCACGAGCACAACAAGGCCATCACCTGAGATCTCGGCCTTTACAGCTCCATAAACAGCCATTCCAGCTCGTCCTTGTGCTTGGCAAATCGGGCTGCAAAATTATCTTGACCTGTCATCTTTCTTTATCCTTTTCGAGTCAGATGAAGCTGCACGCTGGGGTAATCGCCAAACAGCTGCGGCAGGACAAGTCCCGCATACAGCAGAGTGCTGCCGCTGAACCGCATCCCCTTGTGAATGCCGTCCTCTACGTCGTGGGCATACCGGGAGCCGAAATAGTCGATGCCATCCAGTTCATACACAGCATCTTCTTCCAGCCCACGGAAGCACAGGTGGATGGGCAAGGGATTCGCCTGCGGATGGGTCACCACCAGATTCAGCAGTGCCTCGCTGCCGTCCTCTGCGGCAAACTGCCATGCCGTGAAATATGCGTTTTCTGCCGGGTCGGTCAGCCGGTAATAATCGCCGGTACGAATCAGGTCGTTCAGCCGCTTGAACCGCTTGATCTGGTTTTTCACTGCAGTGCACTCGGCGCGCTTTAATTTGCCCAGATCCAGCTCGTAGCCAAAGGTGCCGCTCATCGCCACCACAGCGCGGGTGTCGATGGGCGTAGTGCGGCCGGTCTGGTGGTTGGGGCAGGCAGAAACATGAGCACCCATGGTGCAGACCGGATAGCCAAAGGAGGTGCCGTGCTGAATCGTCAACCGTTCAATGGCATCGGTATCATCACTGCACCAAATCTGGGGATAGTAGCACAGCATTCCGGCATCAAAGCGTCCGCCGCCGCCTGCGCAGCCCTCGAACAGCACCTCCGGGAAGCCCTGCGTCAGCCGCTCTGCCAGCGCATAAACGCCCAGCATATAGCGGTGCATGATCTCACCCTGCTGCTCGGCAGGGAAAGCACGGCTGTACACATCGCTCATGCTGCGGTTCATATCCCACTTGATATACTCAATGTGATGCTCCCGCAGCAGCTTGCCGATAACCCCTTCCAGATAGTCCACCACCTCCGGGCGGGAAAGATCCAGCACCAGCTGGTTGCGCCCCATGGCAGGCTTGCGTCCGGGCAGGGTCAGCGCCCAGTCCGGATGGGTGCGGTACAGCTGGGAGTTCTCGTTGACCATTTCCGGTTCGATCCACAGGCCGAATTTCATGCCCAGTGCATTGATCTGCTCGATCAGCGGGTCCAGTCCGCCGGGCAGCTTTTCGCAGTTCACAGTCCAGTCGCCCAGACCCTGATTGTCGTCATTCCGGGTGCCGAACCAGCCATCGTCCAGCACCATCATCTCCACGCCGAGAGAGGCCGCTTTTTCAGCGATCTTTACGATCTTTTCGGTGTTGAAATCAAAATAGGTGGCCTCCCAGTTGTTGATCAGCACCGGGCGGCGTTTGTCTTTCCACGGGCCGCGGCAGATGTTGCGCCGCAAAAAGCGGTGGTACTGCTGGGAAAGCGGGGTCAGACCCTCTGCCGCAAAGGAGAGGATCACCTCCGGGGTGTCAAAGGTCTCGCCCGGCTTCAGGTTCCACGCAAAACGCTCCTCCTGAATGCCGCTCACTACCCGGACAAGCCCGGTCTGAGAGCGCTCCACGTCCATCTGGTAGCTGCCGGAATAGACCATCATCACCCCGTAACAGGAACCGCTGGTCTCCGTTGCATCCTGCTGGCAGAGGATCAGGAAGGGATTATTGTGGTGGCTGGAGCTGCCCCGTACCGAAGAAATGGTCTGGATATTGGTGCCCACAGCTTCCCGCTCCAGCTGCCGTTCCATAGCGTGTCTGCCATGGAAATGCAGCAGATCCCATCTGCCAAAGGGCAGATCCAGACAGGCAGATGCCGCCTTGTCCAGCCGCAGCGGGTTATTTCCGTGGTTTGTCAGCCGCGCCGCACGGGTGATGACATCCTGCTGTGCAAACACGCCGTACAGCAGCTCCAGCGTCAGACCGGTGGCCTCGTCCTGCATTCGGACGATCAGGGTCTCGGCATCGTTTTCCTCTGCGTGGGCACAGGGCAGACCGGTCAGCTGATATTTGCTCGCCTCCACCGTGTGGCTCACATAGGTAAAGTCTGCGCCAAAGGCGCCACGGCTGTCGGCCACCGTCAGGCAGGAGAGACGGAAATCGCCCACGTTGCAGCCGGTATACTCCTGCGGGAGCAGATCCGGGGAAACGCCCCGGTGGGTGCGGTAAGCGTAGTAATCCGGCGAAAATCCCCGGTCTGTGCGGGGATACAGCTGCATCAGGTCCCCGGTGCCGATGGTTTTGCCGTAGTACAGATGCAGCAGGTGCCCCAGCGCATCCACCTTCATGTGGTAGCTGGTATGGGCAGTCTCCAATACAAAAATGCGGGCCTCGGAATCAAATCGAATACTCATGGATCCTATACCTCAACGAGATTATTTTTAATAGAAATGCCGACAGACAGGCGGTCGTGTCGGAACGGCTACCCGCCTGTCGGCTATGATGAAGGAGAAATGTGAATTGCTTATTTAGGGGATCTTCGTATTGTGTCACACCGGCCGGGTCGATTTTCTTGCTTTTGTCAGCTCTTACAAAAGCAGCGAGAAAATTTTGTGCATCATCACATTGTACAGTTTCTTTTCTCTTGTTGCGTCATTATTATACTATCTGCCAGCGGTTTCGTAAATGCAAAAATGCGACTTGTTATATCTCAATTTGAAGGAATACTGCGAATTATGTTGAAGTCATAACGCATTTTGGTATATAATAAGAAAAAGTGGGCAGGAGGTATCTTGTATGCAAGAATGTACAAAAAGAAACGTATCAACGGAAACAAAATTAAAGTTTCATGTGTTTCAGGATGAACGATTCGTCGATCTCAACTTATACCAATATGGCTGGGAGCAGACAGAGCCTCTACACTCCTATGGTCCCTATGCCCGCAACCACTATCTGTTCCACTATGTCATCTCCGGCAAAGGGCTTCTGTTTGCAAACGAGCAGGAATACGCCATCGAGGGCGGGCAGGGTTTTCTGATCGCTCCCGGTCAGGTCACCACCTACCGTGCCGATGAACAGGAACCGTGGGAATACACATGGATCGAGTTTGACGGTCTGCGTGCCCACGAAGCCCTGAACCTTGCAGGCATCAGCGGACAGAACCCGGTGTACTCGCCTGCGAGCACCAAAGCCGGACAGCTGCTGCAAGAGCAGATGCTCTTCCTGGTAAATCACAGTCAGGACAGCCCCATGCGTCAGATCGGCTACGGCTTTCTGTTTCTGGATCAGCTTGTACAGTCCTCTGCCTCCCATCAGGCACAAAGTCCCCGCCGCCTGCGGGACTTCTATATGAAGGAGGCTCTGTCTTTCATAGAGCAGCATTACAGCGAAGATATTTCCATCGAGGACATCTCCTCCTTCTGCGGACTGAATCGCAGCTATTTCAGCAAGGTGTTCCGGGATACCATGGGCGAAAGCCCACAGGGGTTCCTGCTGCACTACCGCATGGCACGGGCGGCACAGCTGCTGACTGAAAGCCGCCTGCCCATCCGCACCATCAGCACCATGGTCAGCTATCCCAATCAGCTTCACTTTTCCCGTGCGTTCAAAAACGTATATGGCATCAGCCCACGGGACTATCGTGCAAAGCATTTTGCACTATAAAAATTGGTCTCATTCTCCGCTATACGCCTTTCGTTTTTTCCGACATATAAAAACACCCCATTTGTCAGACCGAATACTGTCGGACAAATGGGGTGCTGTTCATTCAGGGGCGCACCCTGTTTTTTACTATGCTTCATCATTTTCTGCGCGCAGCATCCGGTATCCGACACCAACATGGGTCTGGATCAGATGCGGCGCATCCGGGTATCGTTCCAATTTTTTGCGCAGGGACGCCATATAAACACGCAAAGAGGCAATGTCGTTTTCCTGCGTACTGCCCCATACTTTCTGCGTGAGGGAGGTATGCGTCAGCACTTTGCCCACATTATGCGCCAGCACACACAGCAGCTTGTACTCGATGGGGGTCAAATGCAATTCATTCTCGCTCAGCCAGACGCAACCTGCCGAGAAGTCGATCTTCAAAGGACCATTGACAAAAACCGGGCTATTTATGCCGTCAGAAGCCAGCAGATTCAATCGGCGCTGCGTTACACGCAGTCTTGCCAGCAGCTCATCCACGGAAAACGGCTTTGTCAGATAATCGTCTGCGCCGTTGTCCAGTGCCTCGATCTTATCAGAATCTTCGCTCCGGGCACTCAGGACGATGATGGGCAGGTTCGACCATGTGCGGACGCTGCGGATGACCTCGATGCCGTCTATATCGGGCAGCCCAAGATCCAGCAGCATGATGTCCGGATTGTGGCTGGTAGTCATCATGATCGCCGTTTCCCCATTGGAAGCAGTCAGATATTTATAGCCGTGGGTTTTCAGGGTCGTTGTGATCAGACACCGTACAGGAACATCATCCTCTACGACCAGAATGGACGGCTTATTCATGAATGTTCACCTCGCTTTGCGGCAATGCAAAGGAAAAGACACTGCCATTGGGAATGTTGTCACGCAGGGTCAATGTTCCGCCGTGAGCCGTCAAGATCGCACGGCAGAGGGGCAAGCCCAGTCCAAGGCTGCGGTGGCTGTCTGCGATGCGGCTCTGCCCGGTATAAAACATCTCGAACACCTGTGCTTTTGCGCGATCCGGAATGCCGGGACCGTTATCTGCAACTTCCACTACGATCTGATGGTCTTTCCGGTAAGCCGAAATCTGAATAACCGAGCCCACGGGGGTGTATTTGATGGCGTTATCCACCAGATTGACAACGACCTGCATGATCAGCCGTGCATCCACATTGACCAGGAGGATCTCGTCCCCATACTGTGTTGTGATGGTGTGTTCGCAGCTTTTCCGGTTGACATGATGCAGTGCTTCTTCGATCATTTCGTCCATCAGCTGCGGTGAGATCTGCAGATTCATCCGCCCATCTTCAATGCGGGTGATAGAAAGCAGATTTTCCACCAGACCGATCAGCCATTGCGCATCATCAAAAATATCGGTGCAGATCTTGTTCCGGGTCTCTGTATCCAGCGTTTCTCCGTTGGAAAGCAGATTGCTGGCATTGCCGGAAATGGAGGTCAGCGGGGTGCGCAGGTCATGGGAGATCGTGCGCAGCAGGTTTGCCCGCAGTTCTTCATTCCTTGCCTGCAATGCAGCTTGCTCTTTTTCCAGCGCGTTTCTGCGGTTTTCGATGGCCAGCGCACCTTCGCCCAGAATGGAAAGCAGCACACTGTTTTCAAAGGCATCCAGCGGTTTTTCGGACAGATCGATCCCAATCACTCCAAACACGCCGCCTCCGGTCCGAAGCGCAAGATAAAGCCCCTTTGCATCCGGGTAGCTATCCGTGCCTGCGCCGGAACGCTTTTTGTTTGCAAATGTCCAATTTGCTGCATCCCGTTCTTCCGGCGCAGAAAAGATGTTTTGCGCAGTTTCCCCGTCAACCGAAAAAATCTGTTCTGAACCAAGACCTCCGTTTTGTTCCGGGTAGACGATCAGGCTCCGGTTCAGCAGCTTCATCAACTGGGACGCTGTCTGAGAGAGGATTTCTTCCTCGTTTTTTGCTCTCTGTAAAAGCTGATTCGTATCAAACAGTACCTTTGTCCGGAATGCTGCCTGCGCAGACATTTTTGCATGGTCTTTCAGCCGTGTTGTCAACGTACAGGTAATGATTGCAGAGGTCAGCATCAGGGCAAATGTGACCTGATAACCGGGATCATACGCATGGAATGTCAGGCGCGGTTCCGTCAGAAAAAAATTGTACAGCGCAACACTGGCAACGGACCCCAGCACACCGCAGGTGTAGCCGCTGGTACACAATGCGGTGAACAGCACCCCCAGCATATAGAGCATAATAATATTATAGCGCGCAAAGTCCAGTTGCAAGAAAAAGAAGCCGATGAGCGTGATGCAGCTCAGGATGCCTGCGGTGATCAGCAGATCACGGGCAGACGGCAAAAGCGGACGGGTGAACAGCTTCCGTCCTGAACCGTAGCCGTTCTCTGCAGAAGCATCCGGGATGATATAAATATCCAGATTGGGTGCAGTCAGCGTCAATTTTTCAGTCAGTGACGGTCCACTCCAGAAATGGCGGCGAT
>ENA-OQRB01001141-OQRB01001141.1-human-gut-metagenome-genome-assembly--contig:-NODE-1141-length-16156-cov-17.187193_pt1 | contig 16156 bp, 6 predicted proteins | sample MGYA00243235_ERZ505100 | MGnify/ENA primary metagenome ERZ505100 (study PRJEB26097, sample SAMN02712145) | human gut metagenome | biome: Gut microbiome | host: Homo sapiens | place: Denmark...
CAAAAATCAGACTACAGACACGCTATACACTCTTATGCTACATAATCCAGTTTACGGCAGCCGGGCTCAAAGGTAACGTTGGCCAAAAACAGGCCGGTTTTAGGGTCGGTCAGCGGGTTCAGGAACGACTGGCCAATGAAAAACTTGGCATAAGCGGTGTTTGCGGCACCGGTTCCAAAAAACATTCTGCTGCTCAAATTCATGTTTATCCATGCACTTCATACTTGTTGCCTCCTGTTTTTCTGTGTCCCTGCCCTGTTGTGCTTGACGCTGCGGCGCTGGGATACTATGTGACCGCTATATTTTTTCAAAACCCCTTATCGAAAAAAACTGCCCGCACAACGGCTTATCATACCGTGTACGGGCAGTTGATTTATCATTATCTACTTTTCTCTCAGGTCTGGGTCGATAAACGCAACCCCACCTGGTACCCCAGCAGGGTGCGGGTTTCCACCGGCTGATGGCGGATGAGGGAAAGCAGCTGCTGTGCGGTACGGCGGCCCAGCTGTTCGGCATCAAAAGAGACCGCCGTGATCTGTGGCGTACACCCCTGCAGCGCTTCGTCGTCATACAGGGAGGCAAGACGGATATCCTGCGGCACGCGCAGGTTCAGCTGTCTCAGGGTGCTCAAAGCCAGCTGGGCAACCTGGTCATCCATGCACAGGATGCAGTCCGCCCCACGCTGTACCGCGAGCTCCACAGCGCTGGTGCGTAGATCGTCGCTTTCCAGCTCCAAAAACAGCAGGCTCTCATCAATCTTGCAGCAGGCGCGGTCATGCGCCTGCTTATAGCCTTCCAGGCGGGACTGGTTGACGGTGTACAGCATGGATCCGCCCAGCAAAGCAATGCGGTGCAGGCCCTTCATCAGCAGCAGGCTGACCAGCTCGCGGCAGCCGCCCACCTGATCATGGTCCACCGAGATGACATCCTGGTCAGCCGGGCGGCCAATGGCAACAAAGGGGATGCCGCTTTTTTGCAGCATGGGGATCAGCGGATCACGCTCCAGCGTGCGGGCCAGAATCACGCCATCAATCTTGCGGTTGACCAGTAGACGCTGCATCGGGCTTGTTTCCTGCTCGCCCACCATCGTCATCAGCACATCATAATCATTGCGGGTGGCAATATCGTACACGGCGCTGACGGTTTTGCGCAAAAATGGTGCGGCAAGGTTGCCGAACTGGCGCGAGAACACCAGTGAGATATTATAAGACTGCTGGGTTACCAACCCGCGTGCCAGCATATTGGGCACATAGTTTTTCTCTTTGGCGTACTGGACCACGCGGGCGCGGGTCGCTTCGCTGACACGGCCATTGCCCGAAAGGGCACGGGATACCGTCGTCTTGGACACGCCAAGGTCTTCAGCCATCTGGCTGATGTCAATTTTTTTTTCTCCTTCTGTCTGTTTACGGCGCGGCATGGGTTTACTCCTGTTAACGTTTGCTTCTATAAGATCTTCTTTCTGTCCTTGCCGGTTTTCCGCCCCACGGGCAGTTCCCAGGGTACTGTTCCAGAAACCAGTCCCCCACCCCGGCCATTCCCTACTTGGTTAATGGACTTAACATATTATACCACATTTTCCTGGATCATGGTAGCCCCCTGTGCAAAGAAAGCAAAGAACACGCTACCCCAGTACGGGGTCATTATATCATTCCTGGCTCTGCTTTTCAACCGATTTCTGGCTCTGTTTCCGCTTTCCAGTGTGTCTTATAACCTGGTAAAATTTTCTCATTTTGTCCGTATCCTGCTCAGTCATCGTACCTGCGCCAAATTGGGCAGCTTGGGCCAATGCCAACAGAGCTTCGGCATCCTGGGGTTCAAGGGCGGGGACACAACTTTGCAAAAATGCGGCAAACTCCGGCGCATCGGATGGTGTATCCGGCGGCAGGCCGCGACGCACCAAAAGGCGGTAGATGCTGCCAAACACGGCCAGCACCCGCGCGTTGCAGCTGCCCCGGCCATACCCCATGGCATGGCGATGGGCCAGCACCAGCAGCACCACAGCAGCCAACAGGCACCCCCCCAGCAACGCCACCAAAACCAGCCTGCTGCGGGGCACGATGGTGGCTGCGGGTTCGTTTGCGCTGCTCTCCCCTGCTGCGGGGGCAGTGTCTTGACCTTGAGTTTCGGGCAGCGGGTCGGTGCGCAGGTCGGCCTGTTGGGCACTGACCAGCACGCCGGGGGTCATCTCCATGGGGGTCCAGCCCTGGCCGGAAATGTACACCTCCGCCCAGGCGTGGGCGTTATCGTCCTGCAAAATGGCGTGCCAACTGCCGTCCTCCTGTTGGGTAAACAGGCTTTGCGGCGCGGCATAGCCCACCACATAGCGCGCAGGCAGCCCGAACATGCGGAACATAACCACCGCCGCCGAAGCAAACTGCACACTGTACCCCTGTTTGGATTCCGTTAAAAAGTAACGGATGGGGTCGGCCCCCTCCGGCGGCTGGGGAGCGCTGGCGTTATACTGGTAGTTGGTGTTTAGGTAGGCGCGGATGTAATCGCCAATGTCCGCAGCTTCGGTCAGCTTCTGGTCCTTTTTGGCTTCATCGCACAGGGTTTGCAGCTCGTCATAGCCGTCCGGCACGGCGGTGTAGCGGCTGGCGGCGTAAGCGGCATAGGATGCTTCCATCCGGTCCAGCACGCTGGGGTCGGCATCGGCGCGGGCTTCCAGCTGGGTTTGGGCGGTATCCCGCGGGTAATACAGGAACACATCGTCCTGCGCGGTCTGGCCCGCGGCGGCGCCATCGCCCTGGATGGTGTAATAATCACCCCAGTAGGCGTTGTACGGTGCATAGGTGTACTGGGTATCGGCGTGGATGCGCTCCACCGTCAGCGTCTGGGGCTGGGCGGTGCCGTCATAGGCGGTGCGCAAAAACGGCAGGCTGGCAATGGTCAGCCGGGCGTTATCCTCGGTTTTCCAGTTCATAGCGGCGCTGTCAAAGGCATCGGTATCAGGGGCCTGCCAGGTGGTGCCGTCATAACTGCCGCCGATAAATCCCCGCAGGTATACGGTTTCTTCGGGTTTGTCGCTGGCGGTCAGGGCCAGATCCGTCACTCCGCTGACCTGGATACCCCCGCCCTGGTTCAAGGCGCCATCCGCCACGCCACCGGCAGCGGCTTCTACCTGAATGTTCAGCCTGCCGCCGCTGACCCGCGGCAGCCAGGTAATGGCGGTGCTCAGCGCGGCGGATTCCACCCGCTGGGCCGCGGGCTGCAGCCAGCCAAGGGGAACCCCCAGCGCCGGGCGCAGCAGCCACCAACAGGGCAGCGCCAGCGCAAGGCAAAGCCCGCCCGCCGCCAGCGCGGCAGACTTTTGGATGTTATAATGGCGGCAAAGGTTCTGGCGGTAGTTTTCGGTATCGCGCCTGCCCCACAAGGCCCGCCGCTGCACCGAGCAGGAAGCCGCCCACGCCCCCATCCAACCGGCCAACAGCAGCAGGCAGGCGGGCACAGCAGGCGCGGCCCCGGCCAGCGCCAGCAGCACAACAACGGGCAGCAGCATTAGATCCAGCAACAGGGCATCCGCACGGCGCAGGGCCGCAGCGGCCAGCGCCCCGGTAACGGGCAAGGCGGCCAGCAGCAAAAACAGCCCCAACTGCGCCGCACTGCCGCCCTGGGCCACCGGCAGCGCGCTGCCAAGGCGGGCGTTCAGGCTTTGGGCAATGTTCCCGGCGCACTGCTGCGCCCCGGCCAAAAAGTTCCGCTGGCAGATGAACAACACCACAAGATACACAATCACCCCCGCCAGCAGCCCCCAGCGGCGCAGGGCTTGCGGCGCACGCAGGAACAGCGCCCACCCGGCGCAGAAAGCGGCTGCCGCGGGCCACACCCACAACGGCACCGCAATGCCGAACCCGGTGGAAAGCACCAGCAGCAAACCAAAGGTGAGCGCCAGCAGCAGCGCGGCATCTGCCGCCAGCCACAACGCGGGGTGCGCTGCGGGGCGCTGGGTGCTCACCAGCACACGGTCCACAAACTTCAGCCCACTGCCGGGGTCGGCAGCGCCGCGCCGGCTCAGGGCAGTACGTTCTTTTTTGCGCTTGGGCGGGTTTTTGCGGTGCTTCGCCGCCTGTTGGGGAAAATCCCCCCATTCCTCCGCTCCGTCCAGGTCCTCACCGGGGGTCAGGGCAGCGCGCAGGGCGGTCAGCGGTTCGCGCACCATCAGGCGGTCCAGCTTGGCGCTCAGCTTCCAGTGTACCTGCTTGATGGTATCCCCGTCCCGGTACTCCCGCAGCTCATAGCTGCCGCCCAGGGCGGCGCGGGTGTCGGCTTCGTCGCCGTCCTCATCGGGGGCGGTTTCCGCTTTGGCTTTGCCAGCCGCGGCAGCGGGCAGCACACAGATGCTCTGGCTTTGCACGGCAGCCGGGCACGCCGCGGTGAACACCCCCAGGTGATCCCGCAGGGTGATGCCCCGCACCGCAATGCTCCACACGCCGCTTTTGCCTGCGTTTAGGGTAATGCGCTGTTCGGCGCTCTCCTTGCCGCCCAGCATGGCGGCGCAGCGCAGGGTGATCTGCCCGCCGCCCCATTCATCGGCGGCGTTCAGCAGCACCACAAGCGCAGGGATGGGCAACCGGCTGCGGTTGCGCAGCCGAACCGTCAGGGTAAAATCTTCGCCCTGTATCACGGGTTTGTCCGGCACCAGCAACTCTGCCGTTACCTGCCTGCGCAGATAGGCGGCATCCAGCCGCAGCAGCACCAGAAGCACCAGCGCAAACGCTAACAGGAACACCGCCAGCGGTGTCTGGGTGATGAGCGCCGCAGCCAGCAGCACCAAAAGCACCAGCGCCCGGCCCAGCTTACCTGCCATGGCGGTCAGCCTTTTCGGGGCGGGGACGCGGCACGGTGCGCAGCAGGTCCTGCATTACGCTGTCCACCGTTTCGCCGCCTGCGCGGGCCTGGTCGTTCAGCACCAGGCGGTGGCGGGCAACCGCATCAAACACGGCGGTCACATCCTGCGGGGCAACAAAATCCCGCCCCGCCAGGTACGCCGCCGCGCGCGTCATGCTGGTCAGCGCCAGGGTGGCACGGGGGCTTAACCCCACGGCCAGGCGCGGGTCCTTGCGGCTGGCCTGGGCCAGCGCCACAATGTAGCGGTACATCAGCTCATGCACAAATACCGTGCTGACCTCCTGCTGCATGGCAAGCAGATCCGCCTGACCGGCAACGGGGCGCACACGGTCCAGCAGGCGGCCTTTGCTCTGCCCGGCCAAAATTGCCAGCTCCGCTTCCTCATCGGGGTAGCCCATTACGGCGCAGACCATGAAACGGTCCAGCTGAGACTGCGGCAGCATCTGCGTGCCGGCGGCGCCGATGGGGTTCTCGGTTGCAATTACGGTAAAGGGTGCGGGCACCGGGCGGGTAACGCCGTCCACCGTCACCGTGCCTTCTTCCATCACTTCCAACAAAGCCGACTGCGTGCGGGAGGAGGTACGGTTGATCTCATCGCCCAAAAACAGGTTGCACATCACCGCACCGGCGTGGTACACAAACTTGCCGGTCTCTTTCTGGTAAACGGAAAATCCCACCAAATCGGACGGCAGAACATCCGGCGTAAACTGCACGCGGCTTTCTTTCAGGTCCAGCGCGCGGGCAAAGGCCAGCGCCAGCGTGGTTTTGCCCACGCCGGGAATATCCTCAATCAGCACATGGCCGCCCGCCAGCATGGCCATCCAGATGGTGTTTACCGTTTGCTGTTTGCCCTGCACGGCCTTGTTTACTTCGGCCGTAACGGCGGCGGCCTGCTGTGTGTACTGCATGGTTAATCCTCCCGGTGTTTTTTCCATATCACCATAATGCCAACGGCGGCGGCAATAACCACCAGCCCGGCCCACAGTGCGTTGTTTTCCAGCCAGATCATGGTATTGGAGATCGCGCTCCCCTCGGATTCCGCGCTGCCCTCCCCCGGCAATGGGGTCAGGGCCTGGGGGGCCACTTCGGCAATGGAGCTGCCGCCGGCATCCTCCACGGTCACCTGGCGCGGCGTTTCGTCCCAGGTAGCGGCGCTTTCCTGCAAATCCTCCTCTTTGGTGGTGTCCGCAGCGGCGGTGTCGTGCTCCGCAATTACCAGGTAGCGCTGGCTGTTGCGGGTGTAGGGGTGGCAGGTGGAAAGGGTCAGCAGGTCCCGCCCCGGCTGGATCAGCACGGCGTTGATATCGCTGGGGTCAATAATTTTCAGCTCGCTCACGCGGTAAATCAGCGTTTCCCACGGGGTGGTCAGCTGGATCTTGTCCCCCACCTGGATCTGCTGCACGTTGCGCAGCATTTCCGCGCCATAATAGCCGCGGTGGGCGGCAATCACGGTGTTGGTGTTTTCGCCGCCCAGCGGCATCGAGGTCTGGCCCAGCAGCGCCGCGCCTTTGGCCAGGTTTTCGCGGCTGGCGCCCAGGTAAACGGGCAGCTCCAGGTTCAGGCGCGGGATCCACAGCACAGCCAGCACATCATCGTCATAGCCATAGGCAGCAAGGTCCAGCGGGGCTTCCTCATAGGCGAACGGGTCGGTCAGGCCGCTTTGGCCCCCGGCGTAAATTTCCGCGTTATAGTCCTGCATCGCGGCGTACAGTTCAGGGTAGGCGCGTTCCGGCTCCGGGGGTTCGGCTGTGGTTTCCTCCGCCGCGGGGGCGGTGGGCTGGGCTTCGGCGCGGGCCGCAAACTGCGCAGCGGTTTTGGCGTTGCGGGTGCTGGTCCACCACTGGGCGGCGGTGGGCTGTATCAACAGCGCCAGCCCCAGCAAAATGGCCAGCCAGGCCAGAATTTTAGCAATCAGCCGTCCCATTTAGTCATCCTCCTCGCGCTTTTTGCAGCGGTGCAGCAGCAAAAGCAGCAGCAGCGCTTCGCCGCCGATCACAATGCTGCCCGTTACCGCGATCCACGGCCAGGCATCCACCACGCGCTTGACCACCGTTCCGGTGCGCAGCGCCTGATACTGCACGGCCTGCGGGGTGTTGGTTTCTTCCTCTCCATTATAAGGGATGCGGGTGCCGCGCACAAGCATGCGGTGGGTGTTGATGGCATACGGCGTGCAGGTAACAAGGGTGCAGTAATCCTGCCCCGCGGTGATTTCCAGATCCTCGGTGTGCTCCGGTTCCACCACTTTGATTTGGTCCACCTGGTACGCCAGCGTTTCATCCAGAATATGCAGGTAGAAACAGTCGCCCTCTTCCAGCTTGTCCAGGTCGGTGAACAGCACGGCTTCGGGCAGGCCGCGGTGGCCGGTCAGCACGCTGTGGGTGCTTTCGCCGCCAAGGGGGTAGCTGGAGCCTTCCAGATGGCCAACGCCCCTTTGCAGCACATCATCGCTGGTGCCTTCGTAAATCGGCAGGTTGACGTCAATTTTCGGGATGGTGATATACCCCAGGCTTTCGCCCACATCCACAAGGTCCACATAGCTGGTGCCGGTATCCTCCGCTTCGCCTGCGGCATCGCGCTCCACGGCGCTGTCCAGCTGCTGGTTATAGCGGCGGGCGGCCTCCTTGGCGGCGTCCAGTTTTTCGGTATCCATGCTTTTTACGGTATCATCGTAATTTTGGATCGCTTCGCTGGCGTGGCGCTGCGCCACCGCGTTGCTGATAACCGGGTACGATGCCACCCCAATGCCGGACAGGATCATCAAGGCCGCAAAGCCGACTTTTAGTTTTGTTGTGGTATCCATAGCGTCACCGCGAACCTTTCCGTGAGAGGGTTGAAGTTGGGAACTGATGCAATTAGAAATTAGGAATTGGAAGTAGGCAAAAGAATAAAGAATAAAGAATAATGAATAATTGTGGTGGACCGCGCCGCATTGCGCCGCTCAGGAGATATTGGGTTGGGGGTGGTTTTTAGGGTAGTGAATAACAATAAAATAATCTGTAGGGCCTTACGGCGTTGCACACCACAAAATTGTAATAAACCTCGCCCTGCATGTAGGGGGCGGCGTCCCCGACGCCCCGTTTGACGGGCCTAATAATTGCCGCCCATCCACCCCGCGCCGCAAACGTTGCAAATCATTTGTAGGGGCCGATGCTCGCCATTGGCCCGTTGACGGGCCTTGCCCTATTTATTTTTAGGTCCTGCACGGGGAACCACCCCTCAGTCACCTTCGGTGACAGCGCAAACAGCGCCCCGTCCCCTCTGTCGCTTCGCGACATCTCCCCGCCCCGCGGGGAGTCACCCCTCAAGGGGCGCCAATATCTTACCTTATGTTTGCGGTGGCTCCCCTTGAGGGGAGCTGGACGCGGAGCGGCCTGAGGGGTGGTTCCCCGCCACAAACCTAACCCGTAGGGTGGTTCCCCACGCAGAACCTAAAAATCAACCGAACAACGGCCATGTACACCCAAAAAATTTATTTCCCAATAACCCACCATAGGGGGAGGGCCGGATTTGGCCCTCCCCCTGTGTATGATGGATTATCCCTCTATACCCTATTGGTGAATTGTAACATTGTTTTGCCTTGCGGCGGGCGCATCAGGCGCGGTTCTTCTTTTTCAGGCTCAGCAGCACGCCAACACCGGCCACAACCAGCAGCACGCCAATGCCGCTGAACAGCAGGGTGCCGAAACCACCGGTGGTGGGCAACTTGAAGCCCCTACGGTTGATGACAGTAACCGTGATTGTAGCAGTGTCAGTAACGTCTTTTCCCTTATCATCGGTAAACTTCGTTGTTTTCTGATCCCAATCATGCTTTGTCAAAACGCCATCTTTGTACTCAAAGTTTTCATTCCAAGACGTCTCTTCGCTAATGTTCAGCGTAACCTTGACAGGACCGTTCAGCAAATTATAACTATCAAGAGTCTCTTTCTCAACCAAGTAGTAATCACCATTTGCTAAGCCATCCTGATAAATATTACCTTCGCTATCTGTTACCAACGTATCTGTGTTTACTTTAACCCACACTTTTCCAGCTTCTGCAGTAGGCAGGCCATATGCTTTCACTTCATCCGCTGTCAAAGCCTTATCTCCGGCTTCCTGCTCCGGAACCTGCTTGTACAAGTCAAACTTTACACCGACTAGATTCTTTTTATCATCACCGTCTTTATGCACATTGATTGTATAGCTATAAACAACGGTATCGTCATGAATCTCGCTGTTAGAGCTATCATCCGGATGACTATTCACATCAATCTTATTTGTATACTTCAACTTTGCAGTATTGTGATTACCATCTTTCGGCGTGCTAGCAGCAGCCGTCATTTCGGCAGTATAAGAAATCACAATATTCTTCCCTGCATAATTTTCCATAGCAGCAGGGGTAAATGTAATCTTAAAGCCATTTGCAGGAACATCTTCACCCTTGGTAGTAATCCTATATACCGCTTCATCCACAGCAATGCCTTCGCAGGTCAATGTAGCATTCCCATCATACTTCAAGTTGTTAGGCGTATCCGTTACTTCAAAGGTGCTAAGTTTCGTAATGTTCATAGGAACACTTACCGTAATCGTATACGGAACATGGTCGCCTACGCTGTAATCTGTATCTTTTGTTTCGGTATTGTCTTTAGCAATTACTTTCTTTTCCAGGTCAGGCTTTTCATTGATAACTTCAATGGCAACATTTGCTTGCGTTTTCTCACCATACGTAATATTGCCATCGCTGCCAACTACAAACACAATCGGAGTCTGATCAAGAATATAACCATTATCCGTATCATAGCTCTGTTCGATAAAACGGTAGGTACCCTGAGACAGACCACTTACAGTAATCTTGCCATCAGTCGTCTTTAACGTTCCAAGATCTTCACCCGTTTGCTCATTTTTGGTTACTTCTTCCCATGTTTCGGGATCATCGTTTACCTTCTTTTCAAGCTTGTATGTAACGCCACTCAGATCCACTGGAGTTCCACCGCCCACGCGGCCTTTTTTCTCCAAGGTCACTTTGCCGTAGGTCGTTGCATTTTTAGGGAATACATACACATCGTACATCCACTCTGCCTTATTGGTCGGATTTGCCATAGGAAGCGATACCAGGAACGGTGTAACCGGGGTCGTTACCTTATCGGGGGTTTCAGTTTCGATAATAACATACAAGCCAACCGGCAGGCCATTCTTACCATCGCCAAACTTTACAATGCCCTTCTCGTTCGTCGTACCAGAGTCGTGTGGCTTAGTAGCATAGTCAGAAAGAATCTCACCATTCTTAACATAAGTGTCGATGTTTACCATGTCTGTGCTCTTACCATTATAGTACGCGACCAGATCATCCGCATCCATTACCTGATAATAGGTAAACGTTGCACCTTCCAGGTCTTTTGCATCTTCGGGCACTTTGTTCTCGTCTCCTGCTACACCTGTGCCCTCTTTATCCTTGTCACCATTATATTCATACTTGTGAATCGTGATGGTACCCTTTGCATTTTTATCAATAGCGCTAGCCAGGGGAGCTGTGTTTGTAGTCTCACCTGTTACCTCATCTGCCATTGCTGGCATGGCGCACAGGCTGAGGGCCAGAGCGGCGCTCAACAGGCCTGTGAGAAAACGTTTTGCTTTTTTCATTTCAGTACCTCTTCTCTTAAAAAAATCATCATCGGATGGGCGGCGGGGCCGCCCGGCTTAAGGGTTCTGCATCAGCACGGCGTGCAGTGCGGGGCGCTGCAGCGGGGAAACGCTGCCGCGCCGCCCGCACTGTGCCGTGAAGAAAAAAGGAGGAAAAACTGGGCCGCTTGCCCACTTGGCTTAAGGTGCATCTGAAACCAAAGGAAATAACGGATATTTCGCAGCCACAAGCAGGATGTAAGGCAAAGAGCCGCCGGAATCCTTTCCGGATTCCAAGGCTTCTTAGCGCAAAATCCGGCTGCGCTTATAGAAATAGGCGATATTTTCCGCTTTTCAGTTACACCCCCGGCTTAAGGCTGCGCCCTGCCGTAAACGGGTGCGCACGGGCGGGCAGACCCTGCATCCTGGGGGTTGCTGGGTTTCCGGGGGATGGTTAATGTCGCCGGCCCCCTTTCCTGTTGTAGCGGAATGTGAATATCAACAGCCCTGCCACCGCCAGCGGCATGCCGATCAGCAGCCACAGGCTTGGCGCGTCTGCACCCGTGTGGGGCAGCTCAGGCGTTTTACGGTTCAGAACGGTAAGGGTCATGGTGTAGGTGTTATTGGCGCCCGGCTTAAACTTGCCTTCGTCCGTAATTCTCTGCCCATCAATATAACACTCGCCGCCTTGGGTAAATTTGATCTTAATTGGCTGTGCCAACAGGTTGTACCCCGGATGTGCCTTGGTTTCCGTCAGGCGGTATGTACCGGGTTCCAGATTTGTGAACACACCGGTGATCTTGCCGTCGCCCTTCGTTGTGGCGGTAATGGAACCTGTGTTTTCGTTATCGAATTTATAGGTAGTCTCTACCTGCGATTCTCCTCCGGTTGTTGTTTCGACCAGCTTTTCCAGCTTGAACTCAACATCTTTCAAGAATACTTCTTGGCCCTCATTATTGAGTTCCGCGTCCTTCTTGATGATATCCAGTGCAAACTTCGGGTTCTGCAGCTTGTTGGTCAGCACAATCTTGCCGCTGCCGCCGGTGATGGTTCCATCGGGGGTTACTGTGGCTGGCGTTGTAGTTGCGCCGGTTTCGCTGTCCTTTTCGCTGTTTGCTGTTGCTTCAGCCTTTACAACATACGTTTTGCCGTCAATCGTAATGGTTCCGTCTTCCGCTGCCTGTTTAAATTGGCCAGCCTCTACCGTACCTTCCACAATGCGGTAAATATAGTTATTATCCGCACTGCCGCCAACCGGGTACTGATCCAGGTTGTTAAAGGGATACAGCCAGCCGTTATCTGTATGGCGAACCGTAACATATTTGCTGCCCGAGGTCGGGTAGTCAACAACCTCCCATTTGGCATCCGCAGCACTGTTTTTGCGCTGGAGCTGGATGTAAATCTCGTTCGGCTGGTTCGTTGTACCAAGGACCGTATCATTTGCATCTTTCCAGAGCTTATCGAACTCAATGTTGATCAGTTTGCGCTTGGTGTTGGTAAAGACTGCGGTAACTTCCAGATCGTTCGGATCGTTCGGATTTTTGCTCGCCACAATCTCGCCTTCCACCATGGTGTTGTCGATCACATGGGCGTATTGACCATCCGGAACGGTTACGCTTTGCAGTCTGGAATCATCGGTTTTGACTTCCTCGATGGTATAGCGGGTGCCAACGGGGATGCCGGTGATGGTTCCGGTGTGTTCTGAGTTGTTCTCATCGCTCATGTTGATCTCAACATACTTTATGATGGGCTCTTTTTCCAGACCCTCACCGCCAACATCATTAAAGGTAACTTTGAAGGTGTAGGTGCCTTTAATGGTATCTTTCTCACCGTCTGCGGCCTTCTTTTGGATTTTCAGCCCGCCGGTTTTGACGGTGTTGACGTATTTTACCTTTAGCTTTGTCAGCGTGGAGCTATTTTCGTCCGGATCCTTATAGGAGCGGAAGACGATGGTGTCGCCTTTGGGTTTGGTTCCGGTATAGTTATTACCCGTTTGATCATCATTCGGTCTTATTTTTTCCGTTCGGCCATCATTGGGGCTGCTTCCCTCCTGCTTGTCCAGCGACTTGTTCGTGTCGGTAACTGTCACGGATTCGCTATCGCCCTTCATCGAAGTAACCGCCTGCCCGTTCTCGCACACCGTCCATGTGGTGTCGTACAGGTTTCGGTTCAGTTCCTCTTTGAGCGAAATGTAGCTGCCGCGGCGGAACTGGTCACTGAAGGTAACGGTTTCTCCATCTTCCAGAACAAAGCGTCCGTCATCGTCCACTAACTGGGTGTCGCTGTCCTTGGTGGAGGTGTACTGTGCGTTTATGGCGTTTTGCAACTGACCGCTTGTGGCGGAGCCGTAATCCGGGATTTCCTTCTGATCGGTTGTAAAGCCGGTCATCGTTTTTGGCACCGCTTTGGGAATGAAGGTAAAGTTCCTGAAATAGATGTGGCGGCTATAGTTATCGCCCACGCGGATGGTTTTGACCTTGCCGTTAAAACCGTCCTGCGCTTTCATCTTGTTCAGGTCCAGCTTTACGGTGACCCATGCGCCTGTCTTCACTTCGACCGAGCCATACGTTGCGCCGTTAATGCCTGATGTGCCAAGGCTGCCTTTTTGGACGTCATTTTCATCCAGCAGTTCCAGATACAGGTTGTTGAGGGAAAGTTCACCTCCACCATCCTTTGGATCAACGTAAACCTGGAACGTAAGGAAGCGCATGTTGTCTTTGATATTGATGGGGGCATTCAGCGTCAGGATGCCATAACGTTGCTTACGCGCTGCACTGACGGGTTCCGTATCCGTATAGCGTGCGTACCAGTGAAGGACCTGTTCGGTATCTTGCCCGGGATCTGGCTTGGAATCTGGCCAGTGGTTTGGTTCCAACCTGAAAATGTAGTCATCGCTTCCTGTGGTTGCGGGTTTAAACGTGTTACCACTTTCCGCAGTCAAATCCACCTTTTGGGGCTTAATACCGCCCGTATCCGGGTCAGCGGCCGGTGTTGTTCCATAATGGGTTGCCTGGTTCTGGATGGTGAAGTTGAAGATTTTCTGGCCTGTAAAGCAGTTTTTGAAGTCATCATCAGTAACGTTGGTCAGATCGACCACTTTTTGAACCTGCAGCTCGTTATTATCCAGGAAGTTGAACGCCACCGCCATGTTGGACTCCCACATACCGCGTTCCATATAGTACATGGTAAGGGTGTGCTTTTTGCCTTTGTCGAGTACAAGAGGAGTGTCTTTCTCTACAAGAGGAGTGCTTTCCGCGTAGAAAGAGATTTTCTCGCCATTATATGTTACGGTCTTGACAGCGCGATTGCCATTTGTTTCATCTTTATCATTATCTGACGTTCCGCCTGTTTTGACCCTACTGACATAGGCTGTTACACTATTTTTCTTTCCATCTTTTGTATTTGTCTCGCCAAATTCCAGCAGGCCGGAAACCTTACCATGGGCGCCGCCAACGTCAAGCGCCAGCTGGCCATCAATGAATACCCAAACGTCATCGTCACCGGAGAAGAAGAACTTGATGCTGGTTTTTTCCTTTGTTCCATCTGCCTTCTCTGTTTCAACTTTGCCGTCATCCGTCAGGGTAAAATCCATCTGCAGCTTGGTGCCAAAGCCGTAATTGTAGGTAGAAGCATTAAGAGAGGTTGCTGTTTCATTGAACGGGAAGTAGCCATAGGAATTTACATCCTTGCCATCTTTTTTTATCGTTTTTAAGGAGGAGTCAGATTTAAGATTGCATGACTTTTCCCGCTCGTCTGTGCTTGATTTCAGGAAATATTGATCTTGCTTGGTATCCTGCTTCAAGTACAGGGTCGTATCTTGGCTGTCAAAGTACCAGTAATCAACGCCCTTATCCTCATCAAAAATCTGTTTCTTGGTAAAGGGGAACGCAACATTATTGTACACATCGCCAAGCTTTGCATTTTTGCTGTTGGTGCCGCTCAAAAACGCTTCATCGAAGTGTGGTTCTACTACTTTTGTATCTTTCAGTGTATCCTTCAGCAGCGGTTCACCTGTTGCATCACCAGTGGAGGTTTTGGATTCAACCAAGCCCTGATAGGCATAGTCATAATGTTCGCCATCGTTATTTCCATTTTCATTGATTGTGGAGTTATTGATTGCCATGAAGCGATTTTCATTATTGAAGTCGCTATTAAGCCCCCAAAGATTCAATGCAGCACTAATCGCAGCAAACGTATATCCCCAGCCAGGATAAGAAGGCTGGAAATGTCCGGTATAAATCGGGTATTGGGCCTTTGCCTTCTTATAATAATCGCTCAGCGCCTGATCAAATTCACGGAAGGTTACCCAGTTGCGGTAACTTACACCAGTCCATCCACCGTAGTTATCACGGTTCATGCCGTTCAACTCGTAATCTGTATAATAGTCATACAGCGTACTGGTAACATATTTTGTGTCTGCTTCTTCCGTAAAATCAGCGGGTTTAATATCTACTACTTTAGTGCCAGTACTCTTCCCCTTTTCGGCATCACGCGGGGTGGTGTCTTTTGGAGCCCAGTAGCCGCCACGTTGGCCCTTGCCATATACTGCATCGTCATTCGTATCCGCATAGAAGCACTGTTCCGTTTTCTGATAGTCTGAAGGGATGGTTTCCCAACCTGTACTGTTGCCGCAGGTTGCAAGGTCCTCATCGTCACTCAACGGATACGAGGAGAATACAATTTTGGTATAGCCATCCGGCACATCTGCTGCATAGTAATCTGTGCCCTCAATCCGGCTCATTGGGCCGCCTATGCTTTCTTCGCCATCTCCTTTTAAGCGGTAGTAAACCGTACTTTGATTGGCTTTGGGGATTGAATAGTCGCCGGTATCTCCCGTCAATGCCATCTTGGAAAAAGTAGCATCGTAATAGATACGGAAAGAGTTTTCTTTACCCCATCTTACGTTGTCTGTGCCAGTATAGATAAAGCAGTTACTTGTTTCACTGTATAGAAAGGATTCTTTATCATCACTAACAGATTCGTTATAGAAGTTATAGTATTTGCTGGTTTTGTTTTTACCGTCCTCAACCCATGTAAACTGAACATAAGAGCATTCCACGTCTGGGATGGTAAAAGTAACGAATTCTTCCTTAGCAACAGGTTTAGCTTCTGAGCCATCATTAACCAATGTTAAGGTTTCACTTTTTTCATCAGGGATATAGAAATTTGCCTTTACGTTCGTTAAATTAGCTGTACTGCGGTTTTCGAACTTGATGGGTTTGTTTGCATAGTATGTATGACTCGTCAGGATGGAATCGTTTGTCCATTCACCGCTTTTTCCATCAGCAGTTGGAACATACATTTTGTTATTGTAGGAGCTTATAGGTTTCGGTTCCGGCTGCTTTAGCGTAATCTGTGCTGTCCATTTATCATCCCTGTATAACTGGAACTGTATTTCATAAAAGTTCTCTCCTCTTATATCTTTACAATTCTTAACGGCATAAATCTTATGTCCATTTGTTTCCCATCCAGTCGGCTCCATTGTATGCGACTGCCAACAATTACCATTAGTATTTGCATCAGTATTTACATTAAACCTAATTTCATCGGAATTTAAAACGGTCACATCTTGGTTTTTATCATTTGGCATCGTATCCGGAACGACAAAGTAAACCGTGAATCCATCTGTCGCTTCCGGCTCACTAACTGCCTGCACGCTATCCACGCTTTTTGCGGCGTACATCTTCTGCGGCTGTTCGGTCGGTTCCGGGGT
>ENA-OQRB01001176-OQRB01001176.1-human-gut-metagenome-genome-assembly--contig:-NODE-1176-length-15842-cov-7.235890_pt1 | contig 15842 bp, 11 predicted proteins | sample MGYA00243235_ERZ505100 | MGnify/ENA primary metagenome ERZ505100 (study PRJEB26097, sample SAMN02712145) | human gut metagenome | biome: Gut microbiome | host: Homo sapiens | place: Denmark...
AACGGATATGCCGTGCGGAAGCAACGAGGCTTTTTGTACGCGGAAGGGACGGTGCCTGTCCTGCTGGTTGCGCATCTGGACACCGTCCATCGCACCCAACCGGAAACGATCTGCTATTCCGCAGACGGCACGGTCATGATGTCACCGCAGGGAATTGGCGGCGATGACCGGGCTGGCGTGTATATGATCCTGCGTCTAATTCAGCGCGTTCATTGTCACGTTCTGTTCTGTGAGGATGAGGAAACCGGCGGACACGGGGCACGTGCCTTTACAAAGTCCGGAATCGAACCGGACGTCAATTATATCGTGGAGTTGGATCGCACGGGCAGCAACGACGCGGTATTCTATCAATGCCGCAACCGGCAGTTCGAGCAGTATATCAACAGCTTCGGTTTTCAGACGGCGTTCGGGAGCTTTAGCGACATTTCCATTCTTGCGCCGCATCTGAATCTTGCCGCGGTCAACCTCAGCACCGGCTACTACCATGCGCACCAGCCGGGAGAATATGTCCGGTTGGACAAGGTGGAGGAGTTGATCGGCCGTGTGGAGAAGCTCCTGCAAACGAAAACGGAACGGCTTTCTTACACGCAGAAGTTTACGGCAAGAAAGCTGGGTGAACCAAACGATTTGCAGCGGAAACGGCTCATTGCATTGTCTGACGCGCATTTTGTCCGGATCAATCACCAGAATGTTGCCGACGGGCGCGGATATTATATGGACATAAGCGGCAGAATTTATCTCTATCTTGAGGAATGTGACCGTATGGTACATATCCGTGACGCAGAAGCATTCTGCATGGATGGCTCTGCTGCTACATATCAGGCGGGGTCAGCAAAAGAATACAAGACCATAGAAATGGAAGAAGCCATGCGTCTGTTGGAGCAGGAGCGCGCGGCAGGATAATATGCCGCCCACCCTGCAAACAGGCATCCATCTGCTTGCAGGGTGGGCATACTTCTGATATAATAATAAAAATTGTAAAGGAGGCGGAACGATGATAAACGGATGGATCATGAGCGGAGACACTGCGGTTGCGTCTTTTCATGGCAGAGTTGTAACACCGATTCTGCCGGAGCGATGCCCTCTTTGCTTTCAAAAGGGCGGCGATCTTGAAGCGTGGCTGGAATCAAGAGCCATTGACCGGCACCGCACAAACAGCAGGATCCTGAAGCGCATTCTGCGCCTTGGCGATACGTCCGATCTGAACACGGCGCTCCATGTGCATGGCGCAACGATCACGGACAATTATTGGGTCAAGACGGAGGATGAAGCCAATCTTACATGGGCGGATGTTGGCTTCCGGGAAAATTATTTTGCCGACCTGGCACTCAGCGGCCGGTTCAGCAGCATCGCAAAGAATTACACGCCCGAAGAGCTGCGCACAGCAACACCGGAGCTGACGAACATCGGCAGCTATGAAAAGTGCTGGCGGCAGAAGAGTGGCCATTGGATCATGGTGAAAAGCGGAACGCCAGAAGAGCATTTTTCCGAGATTTTCACGGCAGCACTCGGCAAGCACCTCGGCTTTCCCATGGCAGAGTATACTCTGGACGGTGCGTATGTCATTTCAACGGATTTCACAGATGGCCGGCTGAATTTCGAGCCGATGGCGAATCTGGTGCAGGACAACGAGGACTATGACTTCAACTATGATGTCCTGCAAAATCTAAATCCGTCGCTTCTGAAACCCTATCTGGACATTCTGTTCATGGACGCGCTGGTATTCAACGTTGACCGCCATACGCAGAACTACGGCCTGCTCCGCTCCCGCGAGACAGGTGTGATTTTCTCGATGGCGCCGAACTTTGATAACAATATGGCACTGATTTCCAGAGGCTACGCAAGCGCCCTGAGTAAAATCGCAAATCCGCTCATCGGACAGTTCCAGGAGCTGCTGCGGGAGAAAAACATCCAGTATGCTGTTCCGACGCTGACAAAAAAGACTTTGGAAACCATCGTGAACGAGATCATGCCGGACGCGGAGATTCGCAGAGATTATGTTGTCCGGTTCGTCTGGCAGAATTATGAGCGTCTGTGCGCAATGTAAGCAGGAACCGAACCGGCAGTACACTTCAACATGTGCTGCCGGTTTTTTGTGTGCCTTTTGTTGAACCTGCCGTACTCCATACGTATAAGAAAAGTACGGGAGGTAAAATACAATGCTAATTTCTATTGACCACGGGAACAAACAGGTAAAAACGATCCACCATGCGCCGTTCACATCCGGGCTGGTATGCAGCGAGGTACGGCCATTTGGAGGTGAAACGCTGACCTATCAGGGAAAATACTATACGCTCACAGACCAGCGGATTCCATATCGCCGCGACAAGACGGAAGATGAACGCTTCTTTGTGCTGACGCTCTTTGCAATCGCGTATGAACTGGAAGCCGCATCTTTCTACGGAGCGGGCCCAGTGCGCGTACAGCTTGCGGTCGGCCTGCCACCGGCACATTACGGTGCGCAGCAGAAACGGTTTGCAGAATACTTTCTGAATCGGGGCACGGTCAGCTTCGCGCTGCACGACAGGCCGTATGAGGTTCTGATCGACGAGGTCAGCTGCTATCCGCAGTCGTATGCCGCAGCCATTACAGTATTCCAGACGCTGCAAAGCAGCCCCAGAGCGCTTATCATTGATATTGGCGGTTTCACGGCAGACTATCTGCTGCTCCGGAACGGCGAGGGCGACCTGAGCGTCTGCGATTCGCTGGAGAACGGCGTGATCCTGCTCTACAACCGGATCAAATCGCGTGTCGCAGCCGAACAGGACTTGCTGCTGGATGAGGCGGAGATTGACGCGATCCTGCTCGGCAGGGACAGCGGACAGCCCGATGCAGTATCGCAGATCGTGCGGCAGCAGGCACAGGAATTTGTCAGTGACCTGCTCAGTTCACTGCGGGAGCGGATGCTGGAATTGAAAAGAGGGAAGGTAATCTTCACTGGCGGTGGGGCCGTTCTGCTCCGGCAGCAAATCGAAGCGTCGGACAAGGTGCGCGAGCCTGTTTTCATTGAGGACATTGCCGCAAATGTGAAAGGCTATCAGCTGCTCTATCAGGCGGAACGGATCGGTAGACACAATGGATATTAAAAAAGACCCCGGAAAATTCACGATCCGCTTCTGCATGGCCGACCCAAGACAAAAGAGGGCTGTCAAGGAATTGAACGCCCAAGGACGCCTGAAAGCACAGTTTCTGACAAACGCTATTCTGCATTACGTTGGAATCGAAAACAACGGCGGCGCACCCTCGCGGGCCGAGCTTGAAACGATCGTCCGTTCCATACTGGAAAATATTCCACGGTCAAGCCAGGCGGTTGGAGCGCCAGCAGAAAGCAAGGTGTGCGCCAATGCGGCACCGAATACATTCTTAACAGAAGAAAACCTCAATACGATTGCGGGCACGCTGAAAGCGTTCCGCAAATAATGTCAGCTACAGAATCTCCACAGAAGATTTGCAGATCTTCTGTGGAGTTTTTTATAAGTACACCAGCGCAGTGGGTAAACGGACATTTTAAGACTATTATAAAGTATGATTGCCTCCGACAGTATAAAAATCAAGATAATATGAATTTATAAAGGTATATCTACCTCTATACATTTCTGTATCATTTTAAACGTGCCAGTTAAAATATAAGTAGCATTTTTTAGAAGCTGAGGTGGCGTATGTCCGTATCGTACAAAGTAATTGGCCGGCATATTCAAGAAGCGAGAAAACGAATGAAATTGACACAACGGGAAATCGCAGAAAAACTGAATATGTCTGATACGTATTACGGAAAGATCGAGCGCGGTGAATGCCGCACAAATTTGGAACGCCTGGCTCAGATCAGTGTGCTGCTGAATGTCCCGTTGGAGGATCTGATCAGCGGCTGCATGGAGAATGCTGTGCCGAGCAATGCGGACAATCCGCAAAAGCTCAGTCTTGCCAGGCAGTTTTCAGAAATTGCCTACGGCTGCTCGGAGAAAAGCCGCAACCTTATGCTGCGTGTATGTAGAGACATTGCGCAGGCTGACAGAGAATAAAATACAGATTCCCCATTGCCCGTTCGTTTGAGCGGGCATTTGCTTTTCACAGCGGTGCGGTCAACGATGGAAAAGCGATCATATCCAGCAAAGTCCGGAGGCGTAAACACAGACCGTGAGCAATGATCCCGCAAATACCAGCTTCTCCGTATATATCCGCTGTTATAGCATCTATGACTCTCAGGCTCCGCCGCATCGAATCTTTCCACGGTGCAGAAATCCCCCGTATCCGTCTGTTTTGTCCGAACAACAGAACAGATCAATACGGAGGATGCTATGCAATATAGAAACAGCGGAGCAAGCGAAGAACATGTGATTCAGAACCAGTTTACCGCATATTTGCTGGTGGCACTGCGGCGAAGAAAGAGGGCCTTTCTTTCCCGCCGCAATAGCCACCAGCAGCATGAACAGCCTATAGAATCAAGCGACAACGTGTTTGTGTCCACCTATGACATGGAAGACGCAGTATGCAGGGCGCTTGATTTGCAGACCGAATATGCCGCACTGATGCGACTTCTGGAAAAGCTTCAGGAGCGCGACAGAATGATATTTCTTTCCAGAGCGTTGGAAGAACGCTCATTTGCAGAGTTGGCCGACGAATTTCATATGGGCTATAAAGGAGTAGCTGCGATTTATTACCGCACGATCCAGCGAATCAAAAAAGAACTGGAGGAACGATAATGAATTTCCTGGAACTGCTGATTTGTGCCAAAGCCGGAAACAACGAAGCTGCTGAACGCATTCTGACGATGTATCAGCCTATTTTGGTAAAGGAATCTGTTCTTGCCGGAGCGCTCGATGAAGATCTGTATCAGGAGCTTTGTCTGCAGTTGTTTCTTTGCATTCGGAAATTCCGTATTTAATCATGTTGAAACAGGAAGGATGCCTCTTTCGGGGCATCCTTCTTTTCATATAGCAGGTACGCAAATTGAATCCGCTCAGCCGCAATAAATAGCAGTAATATATAAATGGTGGATAAAACCCTCAAAAACTTTTCCCAAAGTATAGCACTTGGGGATCGTCGATTGAATTTCTCTGTAATTTCAGGGGTCTTCGGCGCATTGACCAGAATGTCTGACGGCGAATGAGCTTTACGAACAAATATCAAGGAGCGCAATTTTCTGAATGGCACGCCGCTTGGATTCCAAGGACGGATGCACGTACAACTTTAGTGTGGTGCGAACGTCCGCATGGCCCAACAGCTCGCTCAGACTTTTGACATCCATGCCGGTCTCGATGCAGCGTGTTGCGAATGTGTGACGCAGCACATGGAAATTTCGGCAGCGGATGCTGCATCGCTTCAGGAAACCGTTGAAATAGTAACGAAGTGTACGCGGCTCCATCGGCTTATCCGTCCGGCCGGTCAGGATATATGCGTGTTCAGGCAATCCACGGACCGCGGTTTTCAGATAGCAAAGCATGTCCGATGTGAGCGGGATCACGCGCTCCGAAGCGTCGCTTTTCGGCGTTTGCACCAGCAGTTCCGTTTTCGTGCCTGTCTGAACCCGCTGCACAGCACGTGAAATATCTATCGTACCGGCTAAAAAGTCGATATCGGATACCTTCAGCGCACAGATCTCGCCAATTCGCATCCCGGCGCACAAGGCCAGCAGGATGGCGATATTCTTTTGATTAGGTATGTCTCGGATATTCCTTGCCATCCGCTGCACCTCCTGCTCCGAAAAGACACGCACACGCTTTTGTTTGTATGACGGCAGCGGCATATTCAGCGCATCCGTGTAAATGTGAAACTCCTTCTGCGCAAAGCGGAGCGCGCTTTTCAGCAGTACAGCCAAATCGCGCACGCTCTTTTCAGAGAGCGGGCCGCCGGTGCGCAGATTTCCGCATTTCCGTTTCTCAGCCAGATACCCAGAAAGTTCTTTCGCCGTCAAACCTGCGACACGGCGCTTGCCGAGCTTCGGAAGAATATGAAGGTCAATGACAGTCTTGTAGCGGGCATATGTGGACGGCTTCACATCCGCATGACTTAGAAACGATTCAAAAAGCTGATTTACCGTCAAAACGGATGTTCCGGCGCTGCGTGGCGCAGGTTCCGGCGTACACGCCCGAAGCCGCTCACGGATCTTATTCCGAACGTCTGCGCAGCTCCGCCCATAAACGGATACATATTGCGCACGTCCATCCGGCTTCCTGCCGCAGATATAACGGCCCTCCCAGCGTCCATCCCGACGCTCATAGATGTTCTCGCCTGTGTTTGACAAGAGAATCCTCCTCCCCAATAAAATGCTGTTACCAGAATGCTGACGGCGATTTGACTTTTTTGCGAAGCACGAAACCGGCAAACTCCATAGAATCAGCGAACATATATTTGTCTTCCCGATATTTTCTTATCGTTTTACTTGAAAATGAGTGGGAATCAGATTGACAATTTCCTGCCTTGTTGTATAATATGAGTGAAATAGGGCGAAAGTCATGGAACTCGTCTGGTTTCAAAGTGCTATACTTTGGGATATACGAACGCCGTAGATTCTATTTTAGTATGGCACGGTGAGCAAAGTGTAATACTGCTCAATTTTACAATTTCATATCGTTGGTTTTTGTTTGCTGAGGATGTGTAATCACAGGTCGCGGCCGGTTGGACTGAGCCTGTGATGAAAGAGGAAGGCTGTGCGCATTGGGAGTGTGCGCGGCTGCTCGCCCGGAGCCGTAAGGATGAGCAAGATCCAAAGTGATCCGTGGGGAAGCGTAAGACAGCGCTTGTTCGCGGGTCATGTGGCCGAAAGGCCGCCATTGTGGGGTTCCCCATGAGAAGGTAGGAATCAGAGCGCGGATGCGATCTGCATCCATAGTCCGAGTCGGAAGAATTGCTATTCTCGCTGCATGGGATTCTGTCTGTTTTATGATCCCGCGACGTGCAGAAGGTAAACAAAAACGTATGGTAGGCGGCACGATGATCTGCTTATCGTACTTGGCACGGGCGTCAATTTGTTTCCCCTTTACGGAACAAATTGCGCCTTTTTTGTGCCATATCCAGATTATCCCACCATAGGGATGGTATGCGAAAAAGTACGATAGGAGGAGCATCATGCACGACGAACAGCAACGCCAGCCTGCACAGCAGCCGGACGCACGCACCCAGCAGGTTCTGGGCCGCGTCAGGCACATCATCAACAAAAAGAACACCCAGTTTATTCTCGACCACCAGCACGACAGCCTTGCGGCGCTGTCATTGTACCTGCGGGACTGCATGGAGGACATCGGCCATCCGCCCGCGCGGGTGGAGGTCATCGGCGGCGATTTCTTGGAATTCCGCTTTGGCTCGTGGCAAAAGGCGCTGCGCAGCGTCTACGACGGCAAGGCCGCCGAATTCCTGAAAAATCCCCCGGCGTTCGCGAACCGGAAGATCGTGCGCGACCTCTGCGCGGCAGCGGGGGTGCAGCTATGAAAGACAAGCCGTTTTACTATCAGGATAACCGGGCGCTGCACGAACGGAAAATGAACGAGGCCGCGCGGTTGGAGATATCCAGACGGAACATTGAATTCATACTGGAGCACCAGAAGGATTCGGCGGCGGAGCTTGCCAAGTACCTGCGGCGATGTCAGGCGGAGCTGGGGCACGTCCCGGCGCAGTCGGAAGTCCTCGGCGGCGATCTGCTGGCCCTGCGCTTCGGCTCGTGGGTCAACGCGCTGGCATACAGCGGCTTTCCGGTCAGCACTGGCCCGGCTGTGAGCAATTTCCCGCTGGAACGGACAGCGCTGTTCCAGGCGGAGTACGAACGCCAGTCCGCGCTGCACGCGCAGGCGAAAAAAGACCGTAAAAAAGCGGCCGAAGCCGCTCGGCGCGAACAGAAGTCCGAGAAAAAGCGCGCGGCAAAGGCCGCCGAAGTGCAAACATAGATTTTCTTTCAAAGAATATGAAATCTATTTGGAGAAAGGAAATCACAGGATGAAAAAACGGAAGACCCCCATTCAAGGAAAAGGCCGGCGCTTTCGGGCAGACCTTTGGCTGGATGAAAAAATCACCGGGCGGACGCTGAATGCGCTGCAGATGCGCGGCATCAAGTTTCCCGATGGCTGGAATCCCCGGAAAACGCCGGAGTTCAAGCGGGAATACCAACGCCAGCTGACGCAGTTCCGTCAGCAGCAGGCGGCAAAGAAAACTGCGAAAAAGGAAACGCAGCAGGCAGCGCAGAAGCAGGCGGAATCGCCCGCGGCCGCGCCGGAAACAGCGCTGCCCCAATAATAATGTATGCCAATCTGAAACGGACAGATTTGCAGATAGATGTGCGTCTCATCCCCCTGAGATTCGCTTCATTGTGCGTCACAGACGCAAGGCCCCGGCTCTGCGCGGGAACACAGAGCCGGGGAACCCCCTTTCGCATATCCGACAATATGGTGATTGCAGCATCCGGCTGTGACATAGACCCAATGCAGGGCTGTTCCTCGACTGCATTGGGAATCCGCGAGGAACGAAAATTTCTGCAAAAGAAAGGAGTTTCTGATTATGAAACGAACTGGCAGAGTATTGGCAATCCTTTTGGCGCTTGCAATGCTGCTCAGTGTAACAGCATTTGCAGCCACAACTACCTCGACGTGGTACGGCTACGGCGGCGATACGACTACGCACAACGCCGCAGTCACTTCCGCGCCGACCAGCACTTCCCCCACAATCACAAGAATTGACCTTATGAATGCTGGCAGCGGCTGGGACGGCGTTGACAACGTTCCGGTTATGCGGACGATTGACGGTGTGACCTACGCCTACGTCTTCTATGACGGCCATGCTGCCGGCGGCAGACTGGCAAAGATCAACTGCAACGACGGTGTTCTCGTATGGGACAAGCAGATGACCGGCGCTTCCGGCTTCCAGCTTTCCTCGCCGCTGCTGGTTCCCGGCAGCTCGGACGGCACAGGCGACACCATCTATCTGGCAGCGTCCTATGCAGAAACTTACAGCGATGCCAGCTTCACGGGCAGCGACGCGATTGCTGCTGGTGATACCGGCCTGACCAAGACGTTCAATATTTCCAACATTACCACGAGCAGCAACCGTGTTGCGGCTGGCATCTATCTGGGCGAGACCACGGTTGCGAACCGCGGCACGATCGGCGTTACCGGCACGGCGCAGATCACCTGCGGCAGCGCAAACGTGACGCTGAACCTGATTACAAGCGGCACGAACAGCGGCACGAATGTCGTGATGTACGAGCAGCCTGTCTACACCGGCACGGAGATCACGAGCTACAAGTATTACTATTATGTCAACTACAACATCAATGTTGGCTCCGGCAATGTCGGCACGGCGCAGACGCTGACGCTGACGATCAAGCTGACCGGCGGCGACGGCACGCTGCAGTATGTCGATACCTATGCGCAGGTTGCGGCGCTCCAGAAGGTCACCGGCATCGAGACCAATGACGCAGGCGCAGCGGGCGTGGAGCATCCGTCTATCGTCAGCGGCATCACCGGCCAGATCAATACTCCGATCACGACGGACGGCACTTACCTCTACTTCGGCACTTGGAGCGGCAACTCGGCACAGCCGTACTATCAGGTCAAGATCAGCGACAGCAGCTATAAGACCTTTACACCCGGTGCCAATGGCTTCTATTGGGCTGGCGCAGCCGTGGTTGGTGACTATGTCTACTTTGGCAGTGACGGCGGCAAACTCTACTGGCGTTCTGTCTCTGACTTTGCAGCTACCGGCGGCACCGTTGATCTTCCCGCTGTGAACAGCAATGCAGCAGGCAACGTTCGTTCCAGCATCATGGTCGATGGCACGAAGATCTATTTCACTTCACAGTATCCCAGCGGCTCCAGCTTCGGTAACTTCTACTGCTTCAATGCAGGCAGCGGAGAACCGACACTCGCATGGGGTGCAAACATTCAGGCTACCTACAGCGGCACAACGTATTCCGGCAACTGCACATCTACGCCGGTGATTGCAGAGAGCGGCAATATCTATGTCGGTTTCTACAGTGGCTTTAGCGCGGGCGGCCTGATGAAGATTACCGCTCCTACCTCTGGCACAGTTGGAACAGCCAGCCTGATTACAGTAGAGGGCGCGGCATTTACGCAGCCGGTGCAGTGCACCCCGGTCGTTTATACAGAGGAAGACGATCTCGGAAATCCCATCGATTACTTCTATTTCAATACGAACGCATCTAAAGGAGCAGGATATTGCTTCTCGGTTGCTGCTGACAGCACGGACGCAACGCAGGTGTGGGCTACGACTGGCGATACCTATGCATTAGGTGGAATGGCAATCTCCAATGGATATGCCGTTTTCGGAAACGACTATAATCATCTCTATGTAGTGAAGTAACAGCCTTTCGGTGGGGGGAGGGCTCCTTACGAGTCCTCCCCCCTGAATAAAATAGAAGGAAATCGGAGAAGAACATGACACGACGGATTATTGCGATTCTTCTTTGTGCCGTGCTAATGATTGGATTACTCCCAACGATTGCTTTTGCAGAGGGAGACGAGTCAATTAGTTTCAGTGTAAAAGCGGGACTTGATACATTAGTATCTCCTCCATTCTACGCACGATATTTAAACGGCCCGAAAGAAGAAATTACCGGAAACGTTATACCGTCTCAAAGAGATGGGGCATGCTTTTCTGGTATTAACACGATTAGGTTTAAAGAATCAGATATTCCCAGCAATATATCTTTCTTAGGTGTAAAAATAAACGGGAAACTGATTGAACCACCCACTCAACCGAATAAATCAAACACCGTTTCGCTTGAAGGGCTTACTCTGGCTCCAAAGTTATCGATGAACAAAAACCGGGAATATTTGTTCATTTTTGCCGTGGCAAAAGCAGATCAAGCCCAGTGCGAAAATCTCCGTGATTATTGCGTAAAAAACGGAATTGAAATTGAGTTCCTATTTGAAGAAAAACCTTCTGATCCAATCAACGCAACCCATAAGGCCACAGTGGATGAAACCAACGCGCAGTATGTGACAACAGCATATTATGGCGCAAATGACGGTGCGGATAAATGGCGTCTGACTGCCTCCGGCGCACCGGATGGTCAGGTTTTTGATTACTGGACTGCGGTATCAAATGAAGAAGCCTTTTGGGATGAGAGCTGGAACAGCAAGGACAATCCGCTGAATGTGGAGTTGAAGCAGGACGTCACATTCACGCCGCATTTCAAGCAGATGGATATGTCTCTGCTGGACGTATTCAAGCTCAATAATCTCTATGTGGAAGCAGACCCCAATAACGGACAGGTCACACCTGCGATCATCCAAAACCAAACGCCGGGCCTGTACTCCAACCTGATCACAGACAGCAGCTGCGTCTGCTATCTGACGTTCTCCGTCCCGAGCAAGCTGGCAGAAAAAGATGCCGCAAAGTTTGTGGTACGTCTTTACGCCGGTGACAGTGTGGACGAAAGCAAGGCGCTCGGACGCACGGAATTCATTGTTGGTACGTTGAATGCCGGCAATCATTATTTTAAGATGCGTCTGGACGATATCCCCAACGACATGACGCAGATCACGGCGGCGGTCGATTTCACCACCAACGCAGGCGCACGGGAGACTGAAACCAGAACCTATGATCTGCCTGCTACTATCCTGAATACCCGCAAGGGCGACGCCCTGCGCTATGTGGAGAATGCGAGCGGTTACATCACGATGGCGGCTGCGGGCGTGGACAACGTGACCGGTCAGCTCAATCTGGTCATGAGCAACGGCAGCGGCCTGTTTACGCTGGAAAAAGGAAGCCTTTCCTTTACCAGCTGCGACGTTTCCGGGCTGCACCAACTGAACCAGGTCAAATCGCTTGCATCCGCGGACGACGGTACGGTATGGGCCTATATCGCTTCCAAGAACAAGAGTGACCTGCCCACGCCCTCCGAAGGCTACACCTATAACGATGGCTATACCCACACGGTTGGTTATCTCGCTTCCTACGACGGCGAGACGTGGACGCTCCTTTCGGACAGTAAGATTTACGATTTCAGCGAAAATGAGCAGAGCAAGGAAGCAACCTGCTATGCAGCCAATCTTGGTGCGATCATTCCGCTGAAGGACGGCGTTATCGTAGCGAAGGACAAGACGTGGACTGGCAGCGAATGGACGGACGGCGGCCACGGCAAGGACAAGCTGATCCAGATGGACGGCAAGACCTACGCTGCGGACAGCAATGGCGTTTATGTCTATGATGCCAACGAACAGACGTGGCAGACGCTCACGACCAGAGTAACGGCTGGACAGTATGACCAGCTGAACGCCGCAAACGGTAAGCTGTCGATCTCGGCAAACAGCGGTAACAATGTCAGCGCGGTCTATACCAAGATGACGCTTCTGAATGTTGCAGATTTGTCTGTCGAAGAGGTTCCTACCACGATTTTCGGCAAGGGCGGCGCAGCGTACTACGTTATCAATAGTACTGGTCTCAGCTATGAGGGCGTTCCGTACTACTACTATTCTGGCCCGATCTTCAATAATAATCAGGATCGAATGACAGTTCTTTGCCGCTACGAGGGCGAAGGCGAGGATGCCGCGTGGATCCGCGTCAAGGAATCCGCATTCTGGTCGGATGCTGAGAATCCGAATCAGTTTGCAACAAAGATTCAGCCTGCATCGATTGATGTCTGCATGAATCCGGCTGCCGGTGTCACGCTGCATGGACAGACCTTTGGTCACAGCGTGAGCAGTGGCTCACTCTATCTGGAAACCGCATCCACCACGATCACCTTTGATCCCAACGGCGGCACACTGAACGGTGCGGAATCTGTCACGGGTCAGATCTACAGTGAGATCCCGGTCAGCGTCCAGACGACTGCCGCACGCGACGGCTATGTGTTCAGCGGCTGGAGCTATGACGCTGAGGGCAAGACCACCTGGACGAGCAATGACACGGTGTTCCCGGCAAAGGACATCACGCTCCATGCCAAGTGGATCGACCCCAGCGAGGTCGATGACCCGCTGGCCTACCATCGTCAGAGCGCGCTGGAAAGCCTGAAGCGCCAGTACGAGAAGTACAGCAAGTCTGACTACTCTGACGCGAACTGGGCAAAGCTCGAACAGGCGTATCAGGACGGTATCAAGGCGATCAACGAAGCGCCTGCCTCCGATGGCAAGTACATTGAGGACAATATCATTGCAGAGCTGAACAAGGCGCTGCAGGCGATGGGTGCGATCAAGCCCGACCGCGCAGGCAAGATTGACATTATTGTCTCGCTGGACGCGCAGACGCTCGGCCTCGGTTACTACATTGACCCGACCATCGTTACGGTGGACAAGTACACGCAGGCCAGCTATGTGATCACCGATCTCATCAAGCAGACGATCAAAGAGAAGTACAAGATGGATCTGGAAGGTGCGACGGTCTATCACGTCAGCGAACCGACTGTTGAACCTCCGTATGCCTACATGATGACGGGCACTGAAGCGAACAGCTTCTATCTGGCACAGCTCTACTGGCCGGATCAGACCAAGGCGCAGGTCGCAAAGTATATCCAGAACTATGCCGACTGGAAGACAGACGGCTACAAGGACGGCAAGTACCTCGGTGAGTTTGATTACTGCGACAAATCCGGCTGGATGTACTCCATTGCGGATCGTGAAACTGGCAATCCCTCCTTCCCCGGCGTTGGTGCAGCGGACTGGAGATTGTCTGACGGCGAAGTCATGCGCTGGCAGTTCACGGTTTGGGGCTACGGTGCCGACCTGGCTGCGGATAACTCCGAATGGGGCCAGCCCAGCATCGCATACAAGGACGATGGCACTGCCGCTGGCGACAAGACCGCGCTGACCGTCATGGTGGCGGAGCTGCGTCAGGTCTACGGCGACAAGCTGCTGCGGAACAACAGAACATATTTCGAGATTCATAGAGATGTGCTCTGCAACCCGCTTGCCACGCAGGAAGAACTCGACGCGGCTGTCGCAAAACGCAGCCAGATCGAGGAAGAACTGAAGGACGCTTATGCAGCTGAAAATGCCAAGGATCTAATCGAAGCCATCGGCACGGTCACGCTGGAGCGCAAGGCCGCCATCGAAGCAGCCCGCGCAGCTTATGATGCACTGACCGAAGAACAGCTTGCCATCTTCAATGAGCTCTATCCTGACCACCTGAAGATCCTCACCGATGCGGAAGCACGCTATGAGGAACTGAAGAAGGAGGCAGAGCAGGAAGAAATCGACAAGGCTGCGGCACAGGAAGTTATCAAGCTGATCAACGATATCGGCGGCGTTGAGTCCGTCACCGGCAGCAGCGGTCCGAAGATCAGAAAGGCCCGCGCAGCTTATGACGCACTGACCGACGCACAGAAGAAGTACGTTACCAACTATGATGTGCTCGTTGCCTGTGAGGAAGCGTTCGATGCGCTCCCCAACCCGGTTCCGACCCCTGTCACTCCGTCGAAGCCGAGCAAGCCGAAGGACGACAAGCCTACCACGGGTGCCTCGTTCACGGATGTTCCGAGCGGCAGCTGGTATGCGGACGCTGTGAATTATGTCTCTGAAAAGGGTCTGATGAACGGCACCTCCAAGAACAGCTTCAGCCCGAATGCCACCACAACGCGCGGCATGATCGTCACGATCCTTGCCCGTGTCGAGGGCGTCAACACCAATGGCACGCCGTGGTATGCGGCAGGCCAGAAGTGGGCGATGGACAACGGCATTTCGGACGGTACGAATATGATCGGTGAGGTCACGCGTGAGCAGCTGGCGGCCATCCTGTATCGCTACGCGAAGCAGAAGGGCTACGACGTGAGCAAGTCCGCCGCCCTGACCGCCTTCTCCGATGCGGACAAGGTCAGCGGATATGCGGCAGAGGCCATGCAGTGGGCAGTCGCCGAAGGACTCCTTCAGGGCTCGAACGGCAAGCTGAACCCGCAGGGCTCCGCCACCCGCGCACAGGTCGCGACCATCCTCATGCGCTTCATGGAAAAATTCGCAAAATGAAACACACAGTCCAACGTTCTGAATTGAATATTGGATAACCACCCAAGCTGGGCGGTTCCACGCCGTTTTTTCGGCGTGGAACCGTGCGGCTTATCTGTGTATTTTAGGGCATCTTTAGAATATACGGATAAACCGCACATAGGTGCGAATTTTGGCAAGGGGGAAGCCCTTTTCCCGAAGGGCAAAAAAGAATGAAGAAGCTATTTGAAAGGTTCCCATGGCTGCAGCAGGCCGGCTGCGGCGTGCTTGTCTGCGCGCTGCTGCTGAGTATCTGTCTGCCGCTCATGGGCATGCGGTCAGCCGAGCCGGAGAATCCAATTCTGGACGCCGCACCGCAGGAGATCACCGTCTTGCAGGCAGGGCAAGCGCCCGGCCATGCCGGAAACGGTGAGGCGGAAAGCAAGGATGCTTCCGGTTCTGGCGGCAGCACAAACAGTGAGCTGACCGGCGAGCAGGAGCAGCCCGATCCGCAGGAAACGGAAAACCAGACGGAACAGGGGCAGGACACCCAGCCGGAGCAGCAGCCGGAATCGAAGCCCCAGCAGGAAGTCCTGGCCGATGCCGCCATCGGTACGAACACGGATTCCAACAAGGGCGACGAGGGCGAGGAAGCCGGAGACACCGGCGAAACAGACGAGGATCTGCCGGAAACAGAACTTGACCTCGGTGCAGTGCTGACGTGGTACAAGTACGGCTCACAGGCAAGCTCCATGGTCTGCGCACCGGGCAGCTCTGTCGGCAAGCGTGTGCTGCTTGCACAGCTGGACGGCAGCAGACTGCGCTATGACGTTGATCTCACCGGACTCGACGCAGACGACGCGGAGATCACCGGTGTGCAGGTCGCTGCGGGCAATGGCGTACCGCAGGATGCGGATACGCGCGGTGTGCTGGACATGACGCTGCCGGACGGCGCGGAGTACCAGAACTATATCCTGACCG
>ENA-OQRB01001178-OQRB01001178.1-human-gut-metagenome-genome-assembly--contig:-NODE-1178-length-15823-cov-6.182648_pt1 | contig 15823 bp, 17 predicted proteins | sample MGYA00243235_ERZ505100 | MGnify/ENA primary metagenome ERZ505100 (study PRJEB26097, sample SAMN02712145) | human gut metagenome | biome: Gut microbiome | host: Homo sapiens | place: Denmark...
AACAGTTAAGAAGCAGATGCCAGGGAAGTGAAGCTATTATCACTGCTGTAAAAGAAGCCGAAAAGAAAGTAAAAGCCATATTTAAAAACTTAGGAATAGGTATCGCTAATGCGTTAAAAGGTGCTATGGGTGGTGTTAAAAATGCTATTGGCGGAGGAATAAAAGCCGGAGCATCCACTGCCAAAATTGGTTTAACAAGTTTAGTCAGTGCTGGAGGTAAAGGTTTAAAATCCATGACTTCTAGCGCGATGGGCTTTGCTGGAAAATTATTACATATCCAAAAAAGTGCTGCGACTACAGGAGGAACATTATTAAAAAGTTTCAATAAGAATGTTGTCAATCGTGTTAAGTTATTTAGTTTAGCATTATTGGGTGCAAGATCCGCATTTACTGCAATACGAAAAGCTGCTAGTGAATATATGAATTATGACACTGCATTAAGCGACACCCTACAGAACAACTGGGCTGTATTAGGTAGTATAATGGCACCGGTTTTAGAAAAATTGATATCGTTATTTAGTACTGCCGTTGCATATATTGTAAATTTCATAAAAGTATTGACTGGGATAGATGTCGTTGCTAGAGCCAATGCGAAAGCATTAGATTCACAATCTAAATCCGCAAAAAACGCATTAGGGAATCTTGCTAAGTTCGACGATTTAAATGTAGTTGATTTTGATAAAGGTAGTGATACATTATCACCATTAACAATTGATACTATTGATACCAAACCATTAGATGACTTCATGGCAAAAATAAAAGATAACGATTGGTATGGACTTGGTATGGAAATATCAAGAAAATTCAATGAAGGTTTGGCATTAATTAATTTTGACGAAGTTATCGAAAAAGCGGCTCAATTTGGAACAAATTTTAGTGATTTATTAAATGGGCTAATCGATGGCATGGATTGGGAACAACTAGGCTCAAAATTTGGGCAAGGGTTACAAGCTATTGTTAGTGCGTTATATAATTTCATTTATGGTACAAATTGGGGAACATTTGGTAATGGTATCGGAACAGCATTAGTTAATGCAATGGATAACATTGATTTTACACAATTGGGAGCCGTTTTAACAGGAAAGTTTAATGGTGTAGTAGAATTTTTAGCTGGATTCGTTAGCACACCAGATTTATGGTCAAATTTAGGTATAAGTCTTGCCGATGGATTTAACGGGGCTTGGGATAGTATTGATTGGAATGCATTAGCTACTTTAATAAATGATGGAATAAAAGGCGTATTAGATTCTGCTCTTGTTTTCTTACAAAATGTCAATTGGGAACAAGTTGGATTGGATATTTGGAATTTCATTGCATCCATAGATTGGGCAGGAATTGTATCTAAACTGGCTGAATTGTTAGGTGCGTCTATTGCTGGCATGGGGCAATTATTATGGGGATTTATTGAAACTGCGGTATCAGACATTGGGAATTATTTCAGTGAAAAAATGGATGAATGCGGTGGCGACATCATCGGTGGATTATTCAAAGGTATCATAGATGCTATTGCTGGAATTGGTCAATGGCTATATGACAACGTATTTTCACCATTTATAGATGGGTTTAAAGAGATGTTTGGCATTCATTCACCAAGTACTGTAATGGCGGAAATGGGTACTTATTTAGTCGAAGGGCTTAAAAATGGTTTACTTGGAATTTGGGATAGTGTTAAGAGTATTTTCACAGACTTAGGTAATAATATTAGTGAGAAATTTACTAATATCATGGGTAATATTAAAGAAATATTTAGCATTGATAATATTAAGCGCCACTTTACAGAAGTTGTTAATGCAATTAAAAATGTATTTAGTAATATTCCAAATTGGTTTAAAGATAAATTTAGTGAAGCATGGACAAAAGTTAAGAACGTATTCTCAACTGGTGGGAAAATATTTACCGGTATCACAGATGGTATTGGAAACTTATTTAAAACCGTGGTAAATGGCATTATTGGTGGTCTAAACAAAATTATCGCTGTACCATTTAACTCTATTAATGGAATTTTAAACAAGATTAAAAATATTAGTTTCCTTGGCATTTCCCCATTTAAAGGTTTATGGAAAGAAAACTTATTATCTGTACCACAAATACCTAAATTAGCAACAGGTACAAATAAAATCGAATATGAAGGTTTATATCACTTGCATAAAGACGAGGCTGTTGTACCAAAGAAATATAACCCTGCTGTTAACAATAAAGTATACGATGATAATAATGAAAAAATTATTACAAAAATAGGAGAATTGATCGATACAATTAAAAATCAAGAAACAACTAATATCATTAATGTTGGTGGTAAAACAATGTATAAGCAATCACTAACTTATGCTAATAGGCAAGCCAACATTACTGGTGAAAATATGATAAATGTATAGGAGGAATCATGAGTAATTTTAAAGGATATTATATGAAGTGTAATGGGTGTACTTTCCAAGATCCTGCTATATCTAGGGAAGGATATGAATTCTTCCCCTATCTTATTCAGGTTGCAGATTCGGGACAAGTCGCAAGTGGGAAATTGACAATAAAAGTATTACCACATATTAGACGAAAAATAAACTTAACTTTCCCACCTATGACACCTGAACAATTTAGAGTATATTCCAATGCGTTAAGATTTAAAGAAAAAGGAAAAGGTATGTATTTAACAATAGAAGCATATGACGATGATAGTGATACTTATATTACAGATACGTATTATCATAATGATATTGGATATAAACCTGTATTTTTAAATGGCAAACGTATGCTACAAATAAATAGTTTTAGCCTTATTGGGCATTAGTGGGTGAATATATGAACGAAAGAGATATCCAAAACTTTTTAGACCAAGGGTCTATTGTTGAAACAAAAATGGTTATATATGATAAAGCTGATAAAGATAATAGTATTACAATTACGGGATACGATAGTGTAAAATCATGGGAACACAATGAAACGAGATACTTGGAAAAATATGGAATAATTGGACGATTTGTCGCAAGAGAATTAACATGCGAATTGCAAAATATCACAGACGATTTTTCCGTTCAAGACAAATATATTGATTTGTATATAGGTTCTAAACAAGTTAGTAGAGGTTTACAATTATATGATTTTGAAAACGTGCGGGAAATTACTAAAGGTATAACTGTAGATAATAATGGTTGGATAACAATAGATTATGATAATACAAATGGCACAAGTACAAAATATTTTAATTACTATACTCATAATTTAGATTTAAAACCGAATACTAATTATGCAATTGTTACAGAAATAAAAGATGTGTTTGGTACGGGAAGTGTGTTACCTATATCATTACTACCAAATAACAATCCTGTACAATTTTCACGAGGCATTGACTATCGTTTCGCTGATTTGTTACCAAATGAAACTCATATAGAAACTCGTTCTACTATAGAAACATTTGCAACTGCTGATTTAGGTTTAAGAACTTTTATAGCATTTGGTGTAGGACAAAAAGGTTCAATTACATTTAGACTTTCTGTTAGAGAAAATACAAACCTAACACCAGAACAATTCGTATATGATCCATATCCAAAAGATACTACATTCTATTCGATGGGAACATTCATTGTTGAAAAACCAGATGACGACGAAGTAGTAGATGCTACAAAGTTTACAGCAAGTGATTTTACAACATTATTTAATGCTGAATTTGATAGCTCTTATACGGACGAACAATATGAAGATTCGTTTGACGAATTACTAGAAAACGGCGAACCAATTACTGCCTTATGGCTAGCTCAATATACATGTAAACAAGTTGGTGTAGAACTCGCAACAACTGATTTTACCAATAATAGTTTCATTATCACTAGCAATCAATTCACAAATGGTGATAGTTGCCGAGATGTCATGAAAGCAATTGGTATGTTAGCATTTTCGTGGGTTCGTATTGGATGGGACAACAAATGTTATATTGATTTTAGTGTAAAAAATTCTGTAACAAATAATTATGATGTAATTGACAACGATAATTATTATTCATTAGTTACACAAAATAAACAATATGGCGCAATAAATAAAGTAACTGTTGGACTAAGTAATGTTGAAGGTGAATCATTTTCAGTACAAGATAGTGCTGATATTTTGGAACATGGTGTTCATGAACTAAGAATAATGGATAATCCATTATTATATACAAGTGAACTTAGAAGTTTGGGTATTGCTGGTGGAGAACGCTTATTTGGTTTAAAATACGTTCCTTTTGAAGCTGAGACAATTGGACATGTATGGTTGAGTGGGGATGAGTTAATAAAACTTGTTAATATGGAAAACGAAGAGTATTTGACATATCCTCTTAATCGTATAATATCGTATAGTGGATATATTAAAACAACATTAAGCGCCGATGCTGAGACAGATGTTGAAAGTGATTATGATTATAATGGTACTGGTAAGCTGTCGAAAAACGTTTCTAATGCAACATTGGCAATCGATAGAGCTAATTCGAGAATAACAGGTACAATAACAAGCATTAATGCTATAAATACAAATTTAAATAACAACTATTACACAAAAAGCGAAAATGACGCAACAACTAAAGCTAATCAAGATAGTATAAATCATATTCAAGAAGTACAAAATAGCTTTAGTTTAGATTTAGAAGGTTTCAAAGTTCAATTAAATAATAATACCGACAAGATAACAAACATGGGATATAACTTTCAAACAGACGGATTACACATTTTAACAAATACCGATAAAAATAATGCAACATTGGATAATAATGGGTTACAAGTGCGAAACTATGATACTTTACTAGCTATTTATAATAATAATGGGTCTGGTGTTGCGAAATTAATTGTAACAGGTGATAGCCAAATAGGTTATATGAAAACAATGAAAAGAACTATTACTAGAAATGGAAAGAGTGAAAAAGTTACTAGTGAATTCTATTTACGAGATTTAATAGAAGATTTAGAAGATTTAGAAAACAATTAAAGAGGTGTAAACAATGGCTGCAAATAATACAAAATTATATCCACCTGCATCCAGAAAATATGGATATACATTATCAATAGAGGGATATGAGGTAGGTGATTCTTGGAATATAGCAAATAATACAAGTAATATTTACATTAATGGCACAATAAGTGCCCCTGGAACAGCGTCATTTTCTACAAACTCAAATCATACTTTACAAATCTATTATTATGATAATAACACATATCCAAATGGTATGTTGGTTAATGAAACAGTTGTAAAATCATTAAATAAAAATCAGTCTGTAAATGTAAGTGCTACAATACAAGTTGGGCATCAAGTAGATGGTAGTCTAAATGCAAAATTAGAAGCAAGATGGATAAAATCAGGAACAAATCAATATGTACCAGTTAGTGGTAGTGTTGAAACATCTTGGTTCTCTTGTTATACAATACCTCGTGCAAGTACATTATCTATTTATGACTTTTATGTTGAAGATGGTTTGACAATACGTGTCAGTAGAGCTAGTAATACATTTGTTCATAATTTGTATTATCAATATCAAGGACAAGCGAAAAAACTATTAGCAACTGGTATCGGTACTGAATACAATTGGCAACCAAATGTCGAAGAGTTCTATGGATACATTACATCATCAAGTTTAAGTGGTTCGCTTACAATTTTTTGCGAAACATATAATAATGGAACCAAGATAGGTGATTCACAGCAAACATGTATCGTTAAAATGAAAGAGTATACACCAACATTAAGTTTGAAATCAATTAAAGATATAAACCCTACAACTACAGCATTAACTGGTAATGAAAATAAAATGATACTCGGCAATAGTAACGTTCAAATTGAAACGGAATATTCTACTAAAACTGGGGCAAGTATCAATATCTATACTGTACAAAATGGCAATGATACCATTACGGATAACCCTGGAATTTTTGAAAAGCCGAGTAGTTCTAAATTTATAGTTACAGTTATTGATACAAGAAATAGATCGAGATCTATTGAAGTAAATATGAGTGTCCAAGAATATACAGATTTAATATTTAAAAAATGGTCGATAGATAGAAAAGAAGCTACATCAAATACTATTCACGTAAATTTCACATTATCGTATTTTAATGGAAACTTTGGAGTAGCAAATAACACATTAGGTGGTAATACTACGGCAAATAAAGGAACAATTAAATTACAATATATGGAAGGTACTACGGGAAATTGGCAAGACTTAGACGATATTATTGTGGATATTCCAAGTAACTCAAATGAAATTACTTATGACGGAGATATAGCACATACATTTAATTATAACAAAGCTTTCCAAATAAGATTAAGTACATTCGATAAACTCAAATCCACGTATATAAGTAGCTATGTTACCCAAGGTATCCCATTGATTGATAAAGGTGATGGTTTTGTAGACATCCATGGAGAACTTACGACTACTACGTTTAAAATGGCATTGGACGAAAGCTATAAATATAAAGCGGAGTTTTCTGCACCTATGTTTATTCCTAATGAGCAATATAGTGGAGATTTAAATGATTTACAAGTGATTGGTTTTTATAATATCACATGGGGAGCAACAAATACACCTTATGACGAAAATATAGTCGGTTTATGTATTGTATTAGGCGCAACTCCTGTATATACATATAATACAGCATTCTATCAAATATTTTTTGCAAAAGATGGGGATATATATTATCGTACGTCAAATTCTTCAACCCAATGGACAGACTGGAAAACAATTAGAGCAATTATAGGTTAACTATTAATTTGCTAAAAATAAAAATATATTGTATAATATAATAGAAAGGATTTTACTATGAGAAAAGATATTTTAATACAACTTGACAATTTTGGTAACGCTTGCGATTATAATAAAGTTATTGGAATCAATGGGGAAAATTTACAAGGTAAACTTTCTTTCATATTAGATACACCAATTAAAGGTGTAGGCTATATTGAAGTATTACATGATGAAGTTGCAGAATTAATTCCTGCTGAAACAGATGATTATCGTACATATTATATAAATATCAAGAATAATCTTTTAAAATATTCTAAATTCTATTTTCAATTACGTATAAATGAAGATAGTGAAACAACTTATCCTGTTTTCAAAAGTGTAATGTTAACTGGATATGTAGGCGACGCAATAAATGCTAGTGAAATTATTCCTGACCCATATCCAGATTGGGTATCAAAAGCGGATGCACAACTTGAAAAATATAAAAAACAAGAAGAAAAAAGAGAAGCAAACGAAAAACAACGAAATGAAAATGAAAATATAAGAAAAGAAAACGAAAATACCCGTATTACCAACGAAAAAGCAAGAGAGACATATATAAATAATTTAAAGCAAAGCGTTGATAGTGGGGCATTTAATGGTGCTGATTTTAATTATAAATGGGACGGCACAAAATTAGGTGTTAAAAATTCTAAAGAGACTGAGTATGAATATACTGATTTAAAAGGTGAGCAAGGAGAAAAAGGCGATTGTAATTTTGCAACATTTACGATCGAATATGCTTCTGGACTATTAATTATGAATAAAATGGAAGGCTTGCTTTTAGATTTTCAATTAAATACTAATGGAGAAATAGAGGTGTTAATTTAATGAATAATACAGTAACAAGACAAGTACTTGGAAAAGTAACAATAACTAGCAAAGGCGAATACGATTCATTAAAATCTTATGAAATATTAGATGTCGTAACTTATCAAGGTAGTTCTTACCTTTCTAAAAAATACAATAACAATAGTCTACCTACAAATGGTGATGACTGGCAATTATTAGCACAAAAAGGCGATACTTACGAATTAAGTGAAGAAGATTTACAAAGAATTGCAGAACAAATAACAAGCAATGCTAATAGTGCATTTAATCAAAATGTTAAAGAAAAAACCGATAGCTTTAATACAAACGCTAATTCAAAAACAGAGGCATATAATACAAATGCTACTGAAAAATCAAATACATATAACTCAAACCATACAGCAAAGGTAAAAGAATACAATGGCAACGCTAGTAGCAAACTAAGTGCTTACAACGCAAATGCCGTAACAAAAAATACTGAATATAACAGTAATCATACAAATAAAATAAATGATTACAATACTAATGCTTCAAATAAGGTTACTGCATACAATACTAATGCGGATGCAAGGTTTGAAGAATATAATACAAATGCCGATAATAAGATTGCAGAATATGACGAACATAGCGAGGAATTAAACAATAAAATAGTATCTACAAGGAATGAACTCGAAAGATTAAAAAGTAATGTATTAAATACTGGCGAAGATACTGACACATTCATTCATGTAGAAGATAGTGCTATGGCTGAATTGCAAGAATTAGAAATTGAGGGTGTAACTAAGCAAACGACTACGACTGGTAAAAATTTATTTGCTGACAATTCATATTATAATGTTCCAAAAAATGGTATAACCATTTCACATGACAATAATATAGTAACATTAACTGGAATAGCAACCGAACAATATGCTAATATGACATCAAACATGGCTATTGAAAAAGCAGATACATACACTTTTTCAATAGATAAAGCATTATCTTATCGTGTAAACTTTCGTACTCTAGATACAGATGGTTCGGTTATAAATACTTATTCGATTACAATCGGAACAAAAAGTGTTACATTCACGCTAACCGACACAGAAGTTCAAGCATATGTATACATATTTGCAGAAAATCTTAAAAATAAAACTATTAATGATACATTTAAAATACAATTAGAACAAGGTTCTACAGCTACATCTTATGAACCCTACACAGGAGGCCAACCAAGTCCCAGTCCTGATTATCCACAAGAAATAAAGGTACAAACAGGGGACATAAAGCTGACGAGTTGTAATAAGAATATGACGTATTTAAAGGAAGGCACATATACTCACGCTCCAAGTGGTTCGACTTGGACAATTGAAGGAGACACTATAACATTCAGTAAAACTAATGGTGCTTACGAAGGTGGAAGTTTAATTCTAGACACAGGCACAACTATGCAATTTAATAATAGACATGTGATTAGCGGAATGTATCCCAAAATTTCAGGAAATTATAGGATATCTTTAATCGTTGATGGGAATATTGTGGCTGGTACCGGAGGAGTAGGTGCTTTGACATTATATATAAATACGGACAATAACGTTTACTATGTAAAAGCAGCAACCGGTTCTAAATCAATTACAATACCGGAAGGCGAGTATATTACCAATATGACATTGTATTCACAATTTATAACAGCAGATAAGATAAAGATAAAGATACAACTAAAACGAGGCACCGCCGCCACTTCCTACGTCGACCATCTTTATTCTCAAATCACAGCCAAGTTACCAGAAGGAGAGTTCATTGGTAAATTTAGCGATACTAATAAAGACTATGTAAGCTTAGATTACAACAAGGAAGAAGGACAGTATCATGCAATAGTGAATAAGTATATTGGAAAATTTGTATCAAATGGTACGGAAAATTGGATTGAACTATACCCACATGGTTATTATACTAATATTCCAAATATGAAAATTAATACAAATTCCAATGTTGTTTCAAATATAATGAGCAATTATTATACTACATACTCACAAAATAATTTGTTCACATTATACGATTATGGTATGGCATCTCGTTCAAATCAAAGCCAAATTATAATTAAAAATAGTGATATCCCCACACCAGCAGATTTTAAATCTTGGCTATCAACACATCCAACTGAAACGTATTATTTATTACAAAATCCATACAAAATAGACCTCGGTCCAATAGACATGCCACTATCTTATAACGAGATAACTAACATCTTTACTGACAGCGAACTATTGCCTAAAATCAATGCAAAATACTATCGTGTATTTGAAAAAACTATTCAAAATGCACAAATAAATGAAAAAACACTAAAGCAAGAGATAACGGACTTAAATGCTACTATAAGTGATTTAGATACCAGACTAAAAGCACTAGCAACTAAAACAATAGAAGAACCAACCGAAAGTGAGGAAACAGTATGATATACGAAAAAGATGGAATAGTGTACTTCAAAAACGGAAGCCAGTACGAGATAGCCAATATTTCAACTCCTTATAGCGAAACGTTAGGGAGATATAAGTTGATGCTTACTGGCTCTGGTACTTTTGTACCTTTTAAAGAGGGCGAAGAGCCTAAAGAAATTTCATTTAAAGAGTTAGAGAAAAAACTAACGAAATAGGAGGATGATGTTGTGGAAATATTAAAGACTATTGCTGGATATATAACCGCTATAATAACTATATGTTCTGCCATGGCACTTATCCTAAAGACAATGCTAAAAGACTTGCAAAATCAAAATCGTATGCAATATCGTTACAATATTGTTAGTTTTGCGAGTGATTTACGAAAAGGTTGCTTAAAGACTAGAGACGAATATTTATCAATTTTCGAGCAGATTGACGAATATTTAAGAATTTGCAAGAAGTTTAATATACAAAATCATTTATTTGAAGAGGAAGTAAAATATATAAATAAAGCATATGAAGCTCAAGATATTCTAAAGAAAGGAAAAAACATTGACTAATATATTATGTTATGGTATAATCTAGTAAAAGGAGAGATTAAATATGAATGATGCGATAAAAGAAGTGCCTATGGCAACTGAAATGCTAAAGACGCAGAAGTTTATAATCAAATTACTAGGTATCATAATCATTACAGTCTTGGTATTATGGTTTACAACAATTGGTATCTTCGTTTGGTATTTGAACCAATATGATTTTACAACTACTACCGATGCCAACCTTACCCAAGATATTAGTGATAATGACAATACATATATTAGTCAAAGTGGTAATATTGATTAATGAGAATTAGACAAACATTTAGTAGTAGACGTACTACAACAAGAACACATAAAACATCAAGTTCTTCATCATCACGTAGACGCAATGGAACTAAAAAAATAGCTAGAAGAAAAAAGAAATGAAAATTGATTTTACTAAAGACGAGGTAGAGTATTTCAAAACCAATTGTTACTTTAGTGATGAAGAAGAAATTATTTTAGAAAAACGTTTAAAGAATGAAAGTATAACAAAAATTGCATTAGAACTTCATTATAGCGAACGTACTATAAAGAGAAGAATTAATTCGATAAAGCGTAAAATATTAAAAGTAATTTAATGATTTACGTAAATAATATTTATACTTTACATTTTATTTACGTTTTTTGGCACATATTTGACACGTTTCGGTGTCTTTTTTATTATATACTTAATATAGGTGGAATAATGATGACAACGAAAGAATTAAAACTAATGAAGACTAAGATAGCTAGTCTTAGCTATCCACAGTTAATGGCAATCATAAAAGATATGCACTTAACTGATGATGAGACAAAGTTATTAATGACAATTTATAACTGTGATTCAATGACTAAAAGTTGCATGGAAAACTATATTTCTCCACCTGTATATTACAAACATATACGAAAACTACTTATCAAGATTGACAACTATTGTAAGTATAAAAACTTAAATCTATAATATTTTTGCAAAGAAAAAAGCCTATTACTAGGCTTAAATGTGTATTAAGAGTGTCTGTTTAGATACTCTTTTCTTATTAATGTTTTACCTTTGTTGTTTAAATCATTTTTGTGATAATATTCAAACTCTAAAAATATCTCATTTATTATTTTTCGTTCTTCATTAGTTGGGTTATATCCTCTCATATTTATCAATTTAAGGATATTATTCAATACAAGATATAATTTGTATTCTCTAGTTTCAATTATATGTAAATACCTATGAGAATAATTTGTAAGCAATCCCCCATTGCTTATAACTCTTTTTCCTCCATCGCAATCTTTTTGAATATGATGGAATGATATAGGATTATCTCTAGTTATTTTATAATTCAACCAATCTACGTCAGGATTTCCATATAATCTTACTAACTCTAATGAGACTCTATCCATAGGCTACTTCACAAATCTATTACTACAATAATAGCCACGAACATTATCTACAATATTCCAACCATTTTTTGTACCATAAGTTTCGACTTCTTCGCCATACTTAGCTATCTTTACTAATTTACCTTTAGTATTAGGTGCTGTTCTAATATTTAATCCGTCTTTTGCAATACAATGTTTGGTATGTTTAATTAGGTTTTTATCCTTGTCTTTTATTACTTGATCGTCATACATGTTAATATATGCTAGTGGGTCTAGATAGTTTTTCTTATTCCATGTTACTTTTGACCCTTTAGATAAAGCAAAATGTAAATGATAACCGGTAACGATACCAGATCTGCCCATTTTAGCGATTTGTTGCCCTTTTTTAACTTTATCACCTTCGTGGACTCTTTGACTATCCTTTAAAAGGTGCCCATAATATGAAACTAGCCCATTGTCATGCGCTATAGCTATCACATAACCACCGGTTATTTGTCTACGATTATAGATTACTTTTCCATCATCGCATGCATAAATTGGTTGATTATAACCACATACATTGCCATACCATCCAAGATCGCACCCACCATGTTTATAAGTATATTTTTGTGTTACTGAAATATAATTTACTGGACATCTCATAATCTATTCCTCTTTTCTTATTTATTTCCATCTATTTTTCCGTCTTTTGCCAAATCTCTTAATTTGTCATATAAATGTTGCACAATTATTCTAAATGAACTATAACTAATAAATACTTTGAAAGACGAAGGAACATACTCATACGCATTACTACATACGTATTCAAATTTAGTCATACCATCTTCGTCCGTTTTTTCGGCGTCTAAAAGCAACGCATAAATCTTCTCTCTTATTTTCGTTTGGCAAATAAAATAGAACGATATTATAGCTACTAAAATTATACCTACAATTACTAACATTTCTTTTATATCCATTGTCAATCACTCTCCTACATATATTATATCATTTTTTCATTATTTAGTCAAAATTAAAAAAGTGCAAGGCTTGCACTTTTATTTTTAATTGGACGATAGAGTGAGATTTGAACTCACGTATAATGGTGTTGCAGACCATTCCCTTAACCACTTGGGTATCTACCGTATAAAGAAAGATAAATCTTTCCTTTTAATTATAAAATACAATTGGTTATTTGTCAACATTCCTACATTATTTGCCAACAGCAATATAAATCTCTATTAGAACAATCGAATGTATCGACTATTACATTGTCTATAATAGCAGTTATATGTCCTTGCGTAGTAGCTACAAAATGACCTTTAGGACATATTTTTGCAAATTGTCCTATTGTCATATTATCGTAACATTTCCGTGGATATAATCTGTCCAGGTAGTCCTCTACAAATTCAACATCATTCAATAGCAAACCTTTCTTGCCAGATAAATAACTTAGTTTTCTTTGACACTCTTCCCAACTTATTCCTTCCGCTACGCTTATACTTCTAAGTACGCAATCATCGGTTAACAAGCCTTTAGGATTAGCATTGTAATAATGATACATTACATTTCACTAATTTTTCTTGAATATCTTCTAATAATATCCATTTCTTCTTGGGAATCAACTTCATCTTGTAACATTGATATAAAATCAACAATTGATTGCATCATATATTCTAAACTTTGCGTGGTATTACCTGAATATGTATCTTTGCCGTAGTTATAATTTCTATAATCGTCGTGAACTCTATCTATCATATCTTCTCCACGATATCTACGTCCTCTATCAACATATCTACCTTGGGCGTCTCTCGAACGTCCACCCGCATAAGAATTATCATTATAATATCTCATATTTTCCTCCTTAATTTTCCAATAACATTCGTTTTCGATATCCTTATGAATATCGATCAATTTATATAGTAAATCAACATCTTCAATTTGTAGACCATTGTTTACTATGTTTCCCATTATTTTTTCAACTTCTTTTCTAGTCTTTGGGATAAGTCCATTGTTCTTATTTTCCTCTTCCATAGTGCCTCCTATCGTGCAACACTAATATTTAGCGTACCATTAATAATTATAGGTATTTGCGTATTTGTTGCAATTGGCGTAGCACCAGCGAAAACACTAGGTACTGAAGCAATTGTTAAAGTGGAATCTGCATTGCAACATATTCTTATTTTTTTGTTACTAGAAACACTTGCTAAATCTCCGGCTGCAGTTAAAGTTTGTGCTGAAACAGAATTAGGAATCAATATACCATCTTGATAAATACCTAACGCTACAATACCTGCCGTAGCACTAGTTAATACGGCGTCTAAATCTATTTCGTAAATACCACCTTTTAAAATTTTATAAAGTGGCGAACCTTCTACGTGCTGTAACCAACCGCAACAATTAGCACTTCTTGTTCTTAAATCGTCTTTTGTAAAAGTTACAACACTAGAATTACTTGATAAAGCAATTGGACTATTAATTACACTTTCTATCATTTTTATTTTCCTTTCTTTATTTTACACATTATTTGCATTTCTAATGTGTGTTTTTGCACATTTTTACACATTATTTGCATTTCTAATGTGTATATTTAACATTTTTTATACATCATTTACATTTTAATGTGTATTTTTAACATTTTAATAAAAAAGATAGGTTTTTAGCCTACCTTTTGTTAAGGACATAAATGTCCTTATCTTGCAAGTTCCCGTCATCGGGCTACCTTATAGGCATTTGCATTAAATTATAGTTGTACCAGTGCAGCAACCATTTGTTACTTGATAGTTTAAGCAACAATTAGGGTTTACAACCGGATATGATGGAACAGGTTGTGGTTTTAATTGGTTAACTAAATAGTTGTTTTGTGCATTTTGTGATGCAGCTAAACGTAACGCATTGATTTCATTTTGTTGTGATGCAATTTGAGCATTCTTATCTTCAATTCGGTTAGCGATAAGTTCATCATGTAAAGCACGATAATTACTATTAATACTGTCTACAATATCTCTAGTATTCATATTCATTGTGTTTTGTAAAGCACAAGTGTTAGTTGCTAAGTTATAGTTAACTCCTTGAATAGCATTTTGAGTTTTGCAGCCATTGTGTTATCATATAGATGTTTATTCTATATTTCAATATGTTTCCATATTGTTCAGACTATATCTTCACCTTTCTCATTTTGAGTTAAGGGACAGGCACTCTTGGGTATATTATATTCTCTTTTGAGTTTCAATACCTAGTCGTTGAGCCTTTACAAATCATTTAAATTTGTACTTGGTTGCTGATTGCCTCGGCTAATATTTTTTTTAAATTGTCTTTTGATAAATCATCATTATATTTTAATTTTATTAGTGTTATATTATTATTTTTACAAAATTCTTCCTTTATTTTATCTTTGTATCTTTGATATTCCAAAGTGTTTTTACCTTTATGGAAATAAGGTATATATTTATAATGTTGGATTCCATTATATTCTATTGCTAAATTATATTTTTCAAAATAACAATCTACTCTTAACTTTCTATTTGTTTGTGGATTTTTTAAATCATTAAATTCTTTCTCCAATTGATAATCACTTTTTAAAATTTCTTTAATAGTATCAAAGCACTTTATAGCACTTAATGAAGTATCACTTCTACTTTTTTCGATATATACACCATTTACTAAACCAATAAATTCTTTATAAGAGTTTATCCCTTGTTCTTCTAATAAATAATATATTTTTCTAGCGGATATATTAAATTTTTTTTCTATCTCACCAATTGAAACTTGATTGTCATTTATATAATTACTTAAATCATCTATTGTTATTTTTTCTCTATTTTTATTTCTATACCATTGAGTTGCACATTTTTTTGAACAACATTCTAAATCTTTTCTATAAGATAAAAAGTTTTTTTTACAATTTTTACATATAATATTATATTTCTTCATATTATGATATTTATATT
>ENA-OQRB01001204-OQRB01001204.1-human-gut-metagenome-genome-assembly--contig:-NODE-1204-length-15566-cov-6.891948_pt1 | contig 15566 bp, 9 predicted proteins | sample MGYA00243235_ERZ505100 | MGnify/ENA primary metagenome ERZ505100 (study PRJEB26097, sample SAMN02712145) | human gut metagenome | biome: Gut microbiome | host: Homo sapiens | place: Denmark: Copenhagen...
TTTTGGCATGAATATGCCAAAATCCCGAGACATACAAGCCAAAATTCCATTGCCGTAGGCAATCTGGAATGAATTTTGGCTACGTTACTGTGAACGGAGTGAACAGTAACAATATTTTGTCAGTACAGCAGTGCGTAAATATAAAGGAGAAGATTAATTATGGCAAAAGAATGTAACAACACTTCATGCGACAAAGCAAGCTGCGAAGGTTGTTCAAGCAGCAAGAAACAGCAGAGCTTTCAGGCAGAAATGAATGCTCAGTCAAATGTAAAACATGTGATCGGGGTTGTCAGCGGAAAGGGTGGCGTTGGTAAATCCTTCGTAACAGGCTCTCTGGCAAACATGATGGCAGCACAGGGATATAAAGTCGGTATCCTGGATGCGGATATCACAGGACCGTCCATCCCGAAAATGTATGGATTAAAGGGTGCAGCAATGGCAAATGATGAAGGTATCTACCCGATGATCACAAAAAACGGGATCAAGGTAATGTCCATCAACCTTCTGCTTCCTACAGAGGATACTCCTGTAATCTGGAGAGGTCCGGTTCTTGCAAATATGGTAAAACAGTTCTGGACAGATGTTATCTGGGGCGACGTAGACTATCTGTTTGTGGATATGCCTCCTGGAACAGGTGATGTTCCGCTTACAGCATTCCAGTCTCTGCCGATCGAAGGAATCGTGATCGTAACATCACCTCAGGATCTGGTTAAGATGATCGTTAAGAAAGCCTTTAATATGGCTGAGATGATGAAGATACCGGTACTTGGAATCGTAGAGAACTACAGCTATGTGAAATGTCCGGACTGCGGAAAAGAGATCAAAGTCTTCGGTGAGAGCCATATTGATGAGATCGCAGCAGAGCTGAAGGTTCCTGTACTTGGAAAAATGCCGATCGATATGGATTATGCAACCAAGGCAGACGGCGGATTCTTTGCAGCAATCGACAATCAGTATATTACTGATGCGCTGGCTGTAATGCCGAAATAAGAAAGTTGACCAAATAGCGAAGCGGATTGTGAATATCTGCCGGACTTCAGACTGAAAAACAGAATAGAAAATAATAAGAAGTTCTCATTCAGTAAGAAACGCGATTATAAAAATTGTTGTTTCAGTACTGAGTGAGGACTTCTTTTATTGTACAAAGGCTTTGCAACTGCAGCATAGAAATTTCATAGTATGGAAATTTTATAGTATGAAAATCCTGTAAAAAATTATCTGTAGTATTTTCGAAGGAAATTTTTTGATGAGTATGATGATCATATGGAAGTAAACATTTCAATAAAGCGTTCAGCAGCCTGAGAGACAGTAAGACTGTCATGCTGGGCAAGTATAAGCTGACGTCCGGGAAGAGGCTCTTTTAACATGAGCGGTGTCAGCTGATCATTTTCTTTTAACATATAATCAGGAACACAGGCAATCCCCAGTCCGATCCGTGCCAGATCCAGAAGCAGGTCATTACTGTTTAACTCTACTTCAGGAAGAAGTTTGAGATTATGGGCTGTGAATGCCTCTCGCAGATATTCACTGGTGGTACTTTTGGGGGAAAGCATCAGGATTGGATAGTTCAGAAGCTCCTGCAGTTCGGTCTGAACAGTGTGTACAGGAAAGTAATCCGTATTGGCAACGAATACATCGTGGAATTCTTTTAGCACACGTGTCTGAAAATGACTGCCAAGTCTGGAATTAGGACAGTTGCATACAATCAGATCTGCCTGACCTTTCTCCAGAAGCTCTGCACAGCCGATGGAGGTACTGTTTGTGACTTTGATACGGACATCCGGATAGGTTTGATGGAATTTCTGAAGATAATCAATGAGAAAATACCGGCAGATCGTATCGCTGGCAGCAATACGCAGCTGGCCTTTCAGCAGATTGTCTCCTGACAGGAGAGATTCTCCCTCGTCCAGAAGTTGGAGAGCCGGTTTTACATGCTGGAGCAGAAGTTCTCCTTCAGGAGTTAACAATACTTTCTTGGTACTGCGGATAAAAAGAGGATGATTTAGCTTCTTTTCCAGAGTTTTAATGGACTGGCTGACTGCTGACTGGGAGATAAAAAGCTGGCGGGAGGCCTCTGAGAAGCTGAGGGTGGTGGCAACATAGTAGAATACTTTGTATAGTTCAAGATTAATATCCATAGAAATAAATCCTTTCATAAAATAATGTGATGATACAAATTGTCGGCAACAATGGAACTTTAGATTGTATGTCTCGGGATTTTGGCATATTCATTCCCCAATATCTCGTCGACAGTGGAGTGTGAACGGTGATTAATTAACTATATTAATAAAAAATATAAGATATATTAATTTTACTAATGATATTTCCTATGATACTATAAAGAAAGCAATAGTTCAAGCAGCAGGTTCACTGGAGTCGGGCTGCAAGGTGCTTTTAAAGCATTTTTAAAACAATGCATACATAAGAAAGGAGTTTCTATGAGTAACGTAAGACGTGTCTATGTAGAAAAGAAACCGGCCTTCGCTGTACAGGCAAAGGAATTAAAACATGAGGTCAGCAGCTATCTGGGAATTAAATCCGTAACAGCAGTACGTGTGCTGATCCGCTATGATGTAGAAAATATTTCTGATGAAGTTTTTGATAAAGCATGCAAAACTGTTTTTGCAGAGCCACCTGTAGATGATTTATATCTGGAGAATTTTGAGGCAGCAGAAGGCTCCCGCATCTTTTCTGTAGAATTTTTACCGGGACAGTTTGACCAGAGAGCAGATTCTGCTGTTCAGTGTGTACAGTTCCTGGATGAGAATGCACAGCCTATCATTCGTTCCGCAACTACTTATGTAATTGAAGGAACTATTACAGATGAAGAATTTGATGCTATCAAGCATCACTGCATCAACCCTGTAGATTCCCGTGAGACAGGTCTGCAGAAACCGGAAACACTGGTAACTGTTTTCCCGGAACCGGAAGATGTTAAGATTTTTGACGGATTTAAGGAAATGCCAGAAGCAGAATTAAAGGAACTTTATGATTCTTTAAATCTTGCAATGACATTCAAGGATTTCCAGCATATCCAGCATTATTTCAAAGAAGAAGAGAAACGTGACCCGTCCATGACAGAAATCCGTGTACTTGATACATACTGGTCTGATCATTGCCGTCACACAACCTTCTCCACAGAACTGACAGATGTAAAATTTGACGAAGGTGATTACAAAGCACCGATCGTAGATACTTACAAGAAATATCTTGCTGACAGAGAAGAACTTTACAAAGGCCGTAAGGACAAATTTGTCTGCCTGATGGACCTGGCTCTGATGGCTATGAAGAAACTGAAAGCAGAAGGAAAGCTTGCTGACCAGGAAGAATCTGATGAGATCAATGCCTGCAGTATTGTAGTTCCTGTAGACGTAGACGGTAAAGAAGAGGAATGGCTGATCAACTTCAAGAATGAGACACATAACCATCCTACTGAGATCGAGCCATTCGGTGGTGCAGCTACCTGCCTTGGCGGTGCGATCCGCGACCCGCTTTCAGGACGTACCTATGTATATCAGGCAATGCGTGTAACTGGTGCGGCAGATCCTACTGTTTCTGTAAAAGAAACTCTCAAGGGTAAACTTCCGCAGAAGAAACTGGTAAGAAGCGCAGCTCATGGCTACAGCTCCTATGGAAACCAGATTGGTCTTGCAACAGGTTATGTAAAAGAAGTTTACCATCCTAACTATGTAGCGAAACGTATGGAGATCGGTGCTGTTATGGGTGCTGCTCCCAGACGTGCGGTTATCCGTGAGAATTCTGATCCGGGAGATATCATTATCTTACTTGGAGGACGTACAGGACGTGACGGTATCGGTGGTGCTACAGGTTCTTCCAAGGTTCATACAGAAGCTTCTATTGAAGTGTGCGGTGCTGAGGTACAGAAAGGTAATGCTCCTACTGAGCGTAAGATCCAGCGTATGTTCCGCCGTGAAGAAGTCAGCCATATTATCAAGAAATGTAATGACTTTGGTGCAGGCGGTGTTTCCGTTGCTATCGGTGAGCTGGCAGCAGGTCTTAGAGTAGACCTTGACAAGGTTCCGAAGAAATATGCAGGTCTTGACGGAACTGAGATCGCAATCTCCGAATCTCAGGAACGTATGGCTGTAGTAGTTGACCCGAAAGATGTAGATACTTTCCTTGGCTATGCAAATGAAGAGAACCTGGAGGCAATTCCTGTTGCAGTTGTAACAGAGGATCCTCGTCTGGTACTTGTATGGAGAGGAAAAGAAATCGTAAATATTTCCCGTGCATTCCTTGACACTAACGGTGCACATCAGGAGACAACTGTAGAAGTAGAAATCCCTAACAAAGAAGGCAATCTCTTTGAAGAGCGCCCGGATGTAGCTGATGTAAAAGCTAAATGGATGGAAACTCTGGCAGACTTAAATGTATGCTCTCAGAAGGGACTTGTGGAAATGTTCGATGGTTCTATCGGAGCAGGCAGTGTATTTATGCCATACGGTGGTAAATATCAGCTCACAGAGACTCAGTCCATGGTAGCAAAGGTTCCGGTACAGAATGGTAAAACAGATACTGTAACCATGATGAGCTATGGCTTTGATCCGTATTTATCCTCCTGGAGCCCATATCACGGAGCTGCTTATGCAGTGACAGAGTCCGTTGCAAGAATCGTGGCTACAGGTGGTGACTATAAGAAAATCCGTTTCACATTCCAGGAATACTTCCGTCGTATGACAGAAGATCCTAAGAGATGGAGCCAGCCTTTCGCAGCACTTCTCGGTGCTTATGCAGCACAGATGGGATTCGGACTTCCATCTATCGGTGGTAAGGACAGTATGTCCGGTACATTCAATGATATTGATGTACCTCCGACACTGGTATCTTTCGCAGTTGACGTTGCGAAGATCCAGGATGTGATCACACCGGAATTAAAGAAAGCAGGAAACAAACTGGTATGGCTTCGCGCACCGAAGGATCAGTATGATCTGCCGGATTATGCAGGAATCATGGATCAGTATGAAAAACTTCATAAAGATATGCAGGACGGCAAAGTTGTTTCTGCTTATGCACTTGACCGCCATGGTATTGCAGCTGCAGTTGCAAAGATGGCATTTGGTAATGGCATGGGCGTGAAGATCGAGCATAACCTTGATCCGAGAGATTTCTTTGCACCTGGATTTGGTGATATTATCCTGGAAGTTCCGGATGGTAAGGTTGGAGAGCTTTCCATTACTTATACAGTGATCGGTGAAGTAACTGCTGACGGTAACTTCTCCTATGGAAATACAGTGATCACTGTAGACGAAGCTGAAAATGCATGGAAAGGTACTCTGGAAAAAGTATTTAAGACAGTTTCTTCTGAGAATGATAAAGAGGCAGCTGACAGAGATGAGAAGCTTTATCGTGCAGACAGCATCTATGTATGCAAGAACAAAGTTGCAAAACCTCGTGTATTTATTCCTGTATTCCCTGGAACAAACTGCGAGTATGACAGCACACGTGCATTCGAGCGTGCAGGTGCAGAGGTGGATGTAAAAGTATTCAAGAACCTGACTGCTGAAGATATCCATGACTCTGTAGAGCTTTTTGAGAAAGCAATCGATCAGGCACAGATCATCATGTTCCCGGGCGGATTCTCCGCAGGTGACGAACCGGATGGTTCTGCGAAATTCTTTGCAACTGCATTCCAGAATGCGAAGATCAAAGAAGCGGTTATGAAACTGATCAATGAGCGTGACGGTCTTGCACTTGGTATCTGCAATGGTTTCCAGGCGCTGATCAAACTTGGCCTTGTACCGTATGGCGAAATCTGCGGACAGAAGGCAGATTCTCCGACACTGACATTCAATACCATTGGACGTCATATTTCCAAGATGGTTTATACAAAAGTTGTAAGTAATAAATCTCCTTGGCTGCAGAAGGCACAGCTTGGCGGTGTATACTGTAACCCGGCTTCACATGGTGAAGGACGTTTCGTTGCAAATGAAGAATGGCTGCAGAAACTGTTTGCAAACGGACAGGTTGCAACTCAGTATGTAACTCCGGATGGACAGCTCAGTGTTGATGAAGAATGGAATGTCAATGGTTCTTATATGAACATTGAAGGTATTACCAGCCCGGATGGACGTATCCTTGGTAAGATGGCACATAGCGAACGTCGCGGGGACGGAGTTGCTATTAATATCTATGGAGAGCAGGATATTAAGATCTTTGAGTCTGGTGTGGAATATTTTAGATAAAATATTTTTCCAGACGGAAGGTTCCCAGAGGAAGGACAGAAAGCGCTGTCCCTCCTCTGGACTCCACCCTTGCGCTTCTTTTTTTGGAGCGCTGGGATTGTGGTGTGGAGGAGAGTATTAACTTTGCGGATTTGCCTGGTTGGGTAGGTTGTGAAGTATGGGATGAAGAAGTTCAGAGTCAGGCGGATTGCGAATATCCGCTTGACAGAGTATAATTTCTAAGCAAAGCCTTCCAACGGAACTCAAAAAACAGAATGACCACACTAGAGTATAGATTGCTCCAGTGTGGTCATTTTCTTATTCATCTGTACCTTTCGTTTCGGAATCCTCTCCAAAATATCGCATCATTCCTGAGATTGGACTGGATTTAACAGGAACATACTTTGTCTTATATATTTTACATCTGAACTTTTCCAATTCGGATTCTATCTCATCAAATGCTGTTTGATATACCAATGTATTGACATATCCATGAGCTTTCACATCTTTAGCTGCAAAGAACAACTTATTCAAATCTACAACCTTGGATACGCATACAGCAAAATTTCCTTTCCCATCATTTAGCAAATCGAAGTGATATGCCTCTTCTCTGAATTGATAAACAAACTTTCTCATTTTATCAAAGATATTATTGTAAGCATATTTTCGAATTGAATGATTTGATATTATAAAATCTAGATTTCCATATGCATTATCGATCAATCCTAAATCAATTGAAGAAGCATCTTGATAAGACCTCATGCACCTTAAAAATGTATCTTTATAGGTTTTTAAGGAAGCACTATAGTATTTCTCTAGTTCAGCCTCAATGTCCGAATCCTCATTGAATGACATTGGTATATTCTCTTCAAACCACGAAATCAAAGCGCTTTTTGCTTTATGCGTAATACCAGAATCATCTATAAGTAATGGGAATTTTGCATTCCAATAATTTGCTTGTTCTTCTAATAATGCATCCTTAATTAATTCTACTGGTGCATCGAGTTCTAGATATTTGATTTTACGTAATTCTTTCAAAATCTTGTTTGACTGTAACCAAAACTCTTCCATTGCCTTTCGCTTCTCTACATAATATTCTGTAAGCGACATTATAAATCCAAGCACAGCACTTCCAAGCAATGCCATTGAAACATCATAAGAAATACAATTACTGTCTTTTCCAATTATGCATGCTACGCTGAGAGAAAAAATCGACACACACAGTGTAATAATGGTAAGCCATTTTTTTGCTTTCACTTACTGAAACACCTCCTTACGCAGCACCAATCCAACCATAACCTTGAACTGCCATGTCCGCAAAGTGGTTCATGAGCAGAGATACCTTGGAATCAAATGCTGCTTTATCATAACTTTCAGGCAGATCATCATTCAATGATAATTCCACCTCATATTTCAGCTTGGCACGTGGCTGTTCATCTTTATACCAATCCACTACAAGAAGACTGCTACGATTATCGACTAATTTCTTATAAAGATTCTTTGCAGAGAGTTTTACTTTTTGCTCTTCAGCCTGTGTTAATTTTTTTCCGGCAATCAGCAAATCGTAAATTTCTAGTTCTTCTTCAGTTAGACCTTCGGTATTGGCTCGATTGTCTTCCTGACGAAGTTCTTCAAGGAGCTTAACAAGTTGCTCGTAATAATCCTCATTTTCAGTGCCACCTGCATTATAGGAATCAATAATACGTTTGAAACGCTCTGAAAATTTAGTTCTGGTACAGTTTCTATTAAGCATCTGCTCAAGAGCTTGCTCGATGTATTCCTTCAAGTCATTAATCTCAATCGCCTTATACTTAGCAAACTTTATCTCTTTCCTCAATTGTTCAACATCAACTTTAGAAAGGTCAATTGCCTTTGTGCCTTTAATCATGTACTGTGCAGGTTCCTCGCGCACATAATTAACGAAATCTTGACTTGCGGTAACACTGCCATCTAGAATTTGATTCATTTTCTGTCTAGCGCGAGCGACTTTTTCATCATCAATCGTGTGGTAGAAAAGACCATGCAGATACACAAGCGGTGCAAACTTATCATTGCTCCAGCTCTTCTCGAAGATTTCCGGCTTTGATGCTTCATAGAGATTTGCCAAAGTATTAAGGATAACCTTGAATTTCTCTTTATCGTCGTCTTTAGCCACGATAGTATCATAAGCACTTCTTAGGGCATCCAATTTATCAAGAGTATTTGAATCGGCAATAATCTTCTCTAAATCGATATCAAGAGATAACAAGAATGAGTCAGCTTCATCGATTGTTCCATCAATATATCCGATTAACTGGTCAATATCTTTTGCAGGGAATTCTGTTCCGTCATCTCCAGTAGCATATTCCGTTAATGCCTTCTTCATGTACTTAAATACATTTACATAATCCACGATGATTCCGGCAGGTTTTCCGGGATACACTCTATTGGCACGAGCAATCGCTTGCATCAGCGTGTGCCCTTTCATTGGCTTATCAAGATAAAGTGTAGAAAGGTTCTTTACATCAAATCCTGTCAGCCACATTGCACATACAAATACAAGCTGCAATGAGTCGTTAGGATTTTTGAATCTATCCTCAATGTCTCTGCCATCTGGTGTAATTTCCTTCATCTTTGCACGATGCTCAGATATCTTTAGACCTTGTTTAGCAAACTTGGTTTCCTCATCGTTTTCTTCAGAAATTATAACAGCCATTTCAACTTTATTCATGTAAGCAAGAATACGAGTGAGCTGATCACGTTCTTCTTTGGTAGAAGCAGTGTTGCGCTTCTTCATAATATTCTGCTTTTCTATAGCCCAGTAATGCTGAACCTTGTCATACATTTTGACAGCAGTATATTTATCGACAGATACAACTATACCTTTTCCAAGAAATCCTCGTCTTGGGAAGTGATAGGCAATATCCTGTGCCACTTTATCTAAGCGGTCATCTCTCCTGATAACTTCAAGGATACGTGAAGATGCATTTTCTAATAGTCTTGTCTCATCTTCATTAAGATTTTCTTCTTCGATAATATCCACAACGTCATCGTCAAGGAAATCATTCTCAAGCCCAACTTCCGGAACTCGTCTGGAATAGAATAAAGGTACTGTAGAACCATCTTCAACAGACTGCGCAAAGTTATACTCTGATACATAATCACCGAACCATTGATTTGTAAGGCGTTTTGTACCAAGTAGTGGTGTTCCGGTAAATGCGATAAAGTTAGCATTCGGAAGTGCAGTTCTCATGTTCTCCGCCAAATTCTTATACTGCGTTCTATGCGCTTCATCAACAAGGACGATAATATCATCACGGGTAGAAAGCACCGGATATTTCTTTGTCTTATCGTATTGAAACTTATGGATGAGCGTGAAGATAAATGCCTTATTAGTAGTCAGGAAATCTCTTAACTGCTTGCTATCCTTAGGCTGGCATTCTTCTTTAGAACCGATAACCTCTGTACGTACGAAATTCTTATGAATCTGTGTATCCAAGTCTTCACGGTCAGTAATAACAAGGAATGAGAAGTTACCTGCAACTTTGCGTTTAACTTTACGGGCAAACATAACCATAGAATAGGATTTACCAGATCCCTGTGTATGCCAGAAGACACCCAGCTTACCATTAAGCTCTTTTCTATTGCCAACTGACTCCATCAGATTGTTAACACCTAAGTACTGGTGGTTCTTTGCGATAATCTTGATTCTCTGATTTTCAAAGAGAATGAAGTTTTCTATATAATCAATGAGTCTATCTTTGTTAAGAAGACCGTCAACAAAATATCTGACGGAGCTATCCTTGACATTATCTGCTGCAAGAATTGCTTCTCTGTCCAGTTTTTCTTTTTCACTGTCAACCTTGAGCCATTCAAAGAAATAGTCGTAGGTTGCATTAAATGCACCAAGCTTTGTTTCCAGTCCATTGGAAAGCACACAAATCTGATTGAACGCAAAGAGATTCGGAATATCTCGCATGTAATCTTTCAAATTCTTGTTGTAGGCTTCCTCGACCTTAACAATGCTGTTTTTCAGTTCAATAAACACAAGGGGCATGCCATTGACAAAAATAAGGATATCCGGTCTTCTATAGTAGACCCTACCTTGAATCCACATTTGTGATACCGCTGTGAAAGTGTTATTCTTCGGATGCTCGAAATCAATCAGTTTTACAAAATCGAAATCTTCTTTGCCATTTCTACGAACTGTGATTTTTATATTATTACGAATCTGTCTGTATAATTTATAGTTGGTATCTACGATATCCGTTCCAGTATAATCCTGCCTTAGCGTCTTTACTATCTCTTTAATTTTATCTTCTTCGATAGTTGGATTAATGCGCTTAAGAGAGGACAGCATAACATCAGGAAGAACACATTCTTTCTTTGAGTTTCTTCCTGTGCCATCATTCAAATCATCACGCTTGCTTGGATCAGCATCGCAAATGAGGATGTCATATTCAAATGGTTCAGCTTTTAACTTTGAAAGTATAGCCTGTTCTATATCGTCTTCTGATATAAAATTACGCATAGGAACACCTCCTTAAACTTCAAGTTTTCCGCTCATCAAGCGTGGTAACAGCATGTCTCTCTGTTTGATGAGTTTATCATTTTGCATCATCAATGCTCGGATTGTTTGATATAAGGGCTCTTTTTGCTCATCAAATTTTTTTATTAACTCAGTTGGCGGAATAACTATCTTTACTTTTTTTATTAAATCCTGACTTAGATTCTGCTGTGCAGCACCAAATCCAATGAGCAACAGATAATCACGAATTGAATAAAGATAATGAAACAAATAGTGTCTAGAGATAATTTCATTTTTATCGCTAAAAACACAACAAGCCTGATTGCAAGTCATTTCAGAATCCAAATATGCTAACATACCAATGTTTACTCCGTACATTGCCATAACAACAGCCCCTTGTGGTAATAGCTTTGCGGACGATCCTTTCACTCCATCTTCCGTTATACATTCGTCAGTGTGAATTATTATGTTGTCTTTAATTTCTCCAGTCTTGACCCACGGAATAGTGCCATCTGCGTAATATTCCTCATGCGTTCTACTTGGAGTTCCACCGGAGCATGTATTGTAATGAAGGCCTATTTTTTCTCTTACCCAACCTTTAGGCATTCCGTCTTCAAACTCCACATCCTCATATCCCGGAAAGCGGAATCTTACAAACCATTCCTTATAGAGATTTTCAGCCATTTGCTCTAATAGGCGAATACGCTTGTTGTTGTTTTCGATGAGTTTGTCGTAGGCAGACAGAATATCTGCACTTTTTCTTTGAATTTCAATATCAGGTATGTCAAATTTAATACCCATTACATCTTTGGGGCTTACATTTACCTGATTGGCACCGCCATATGCTCTATTTGCAATCGCATATTGAATGCTTGGCAAACGAAATACATAATATAAAAAGTCCTTGTCTACACTTTTATTGGGAATGATTTTTCCGGCTCTTTGATTCAATAGATAAATTGTATCATCCAAATTCCTACAGCATCTTCCAACCATTGAATTTGGCTGATTCATATGACTTCCTGTTAATGAGATTAAAATATCTCCGTTTTTGATATGATATTTCTCATCGACAGATAAAAATTCTTCGTTTACATATTGTGTAGAGTCATCTATAACAACATTTTTGCCATTGCTTATATTTCCGATTTTAATAACTGGTATATCAGTACCTTCAGACAAGTCTTTTGACTTAAATGCGTATCCAGATATAACAGTACAATATTCTTTGAGTTTTTCCGCCATATCACTCACCCAACAATCCTTTCAGATTATTTGCAATGAGTTCTTCAAGTGTCTTCGCCTCAGTACTTAATGCAGTGAATTCAGCATTTAAGGAATACATTTCTTCCTTGAATTCTTCCTGCGTTAAACCATCATCTTCAATAACCACACCAACATAACGGCCTGCGTTCAGAGAGTAATCTTGGTCGATGATTCCGTCTTCACCGTCCATTGGTGCGACTTTGCAAAGACCGATAACATCAGCATACACGCCATCCGGGAATCTTTCTGTTAGCCAATCAATCTGTGACTGCCAATATGCTTTTGTAAGAATTTCTTTGTCATCAGAAGACTCCGGTGCATTGGCAAGTTCTACTTTGTACTCATCAATCAAATCTACAAGTGCCTGTGTATCGCCATGATAAAGCTTTGTGATAACACCAAGGTTCTTAATCTGTTCATCAGAGAATTTTCTGTGGGCGCGGTCAATCTGTGTAAATACATTTCTTGCATCAATAAACAAGATTTCATTTTTCTTGTCAGTATTTGGCTTTTGCTTATCAAAAAACCAAAGAGTAGCAGGAAGCGTGACCGATGAGAACATATTAGAAGGCAGTGTAACCATCTGAGAGATGATACCTTCTTCAATCATTTTCTTTCGAATATCGTATTCTGAACCGGATGCGTCAGATGCAGAATTTGCCATAACAAGTGCTGCCTTGCCATGCTCGTTTAAGGCAGTCGCAAAATAACCTATCCACAAATAGTTTGCGTTAGGCACCGTTTCTTTCTTGTCAGATTTCTTCTTAGTTGATTTGCTCTTGTTTCTTGGCACACCATATGTATTGAAACGAGCATCGTCAGAAACCTTATCAACTACAACTTCATCTACGTTGAATGGCGGATTTGCCATTACATAATCAAACTGTCCAAATGCGTTGTATGGGTCAGAGTAGAATGAGTTTGCTTCTGTAATATCGCCACGAACATTATTAAGAAGCAAATTCATTTTTGCCAATTTTACAGTGTCCGGCTCCTTCTCAACACCATAGCAACGGAACTTCATTTGCTCGCTTTCACTTGCATTGTGATTGTGCATGTATCTCGCAGCCTGAACGAACATGCCACCGGAACCGCAGGCTGGATCTAAGAACTTCTTTTCGCCTGGCTGCGGATTCAATACTTCTACCATATATCTAACAACAGTTGCAGGCGTATAGAATGTTCCACCATCCTTACCTTCGGAAAAAGCAAAGTTACCTAAGAAATATTCATAGATTTCTCCGAAAATATCGATAGTGCTGTTTTCAGGAATATCTTTAAATATACGCACAATATTAGAAAGAAGTTCCGGTTCTTCTTCCGGTACAAGCTGAGCGTATACTTCTTTTGGAAGCACGCCGTCCATTTTAGGGTTCTCATCTTCGATAGCTTCCATAGCTTTCTTCACAATGGTAGCCTTGTTTGCATCGTCAGGTGCATCATTGATGACGTCATAATAAGCACATTCCGGAAGATAGAATCCACACTTCTCGATAGAGATTTCCTTGATGGACTTTTCCATACGTCCGCCTTTAAGACGATTGTATTCTGCTTCAATTTCTTCCTTATGTTGTTTATATAAAATATCTGCATATCTAAGGAAGATAAGCCCTAAGATAGGCTGTCCATATTTATTTGCTGCTAAATGTGCACTTGCACGAAGGACATCGGCAGAATGCCATAGGGTATCTTTTAGCTCTTTTAATTCTTTATCTGTCATAGCAGTATTGCCCCTTTATTTCTCTATTTTGTAATCAAGCCACTCTTCCTCTAATGTTTCATAAGGAATGCTATTCTCTAAGCAAAACGCATTGATACTTTTCATTGCTTTTAAGTTTGGCTTTGCACGTCCGGATTCCCAACGATTCACAGTAGAAAAAGCTACACCAATTTTCTTTGCAAAGTCCTGCTGTGTGAGGAATGAACGTTGTCTAATTCTTTTTATTTCTTCAGGGAAACTCATATGCATCTCCTTTTCGTTTCTCACTCGTTAATATAGCGTTATTATACCAAATAAATATGAAATTTTCTAGTACTCAGTCCTTCAAGACATTTTTCTTCAGGAATTTTTATTTTATACCGGAATTTCACTCGTTAAATCCCCTTAGGAAGTTAGAAAGGCAGAAAGCCAATCGGAAAGCGAGGTTAAGACGATGACAAACACAACAAGTTTAGTTTCATCCGAAATCGCATCTGCAGGAAGTATTCCTATCTGAATAACCGGATCATTTGCAACTTCAGATGCTTGCAATTTACTGCTTGATGTTTTACTTACAACAACTGCTGTATTACCCAGCTCATTTTTGGTTCGTTTGTTTTTTACGTATAGCACAATACCTCCTGCTATTGCAACCACAATGCACGCGCCAATTATTACATATTCCATTTATCGTAATACCTCCTATCGTTTATTCATAAAAGGCTTTGCTATTTTCGCGAATTATAGAATTCTGTAATCTTCAATTGCCCCCACTGGATGAGCTGTTGTTTTATCAAACAAAACTATATTCTTACCAGTCTTAGATACTGTACTACCATAAATTATTCCCGCGTATCCTAACGAAATATAATACTGCGCCATAGTTTGAAAAGGTGCATACATTAAACTTTTATTATCCTTTTCATCAAGCGGTTCAAATATCTGTTCTGAAAGTAATTTTGAATACGTATATACTCCCCATTTAGTAAATAGCTTCTTAAATTCTTCTACATTCACGTTGTTCCTTAGAATAAAACCTAATACTTTAGATTTTTTTATACTTTTCTTAACCTGTTCTTGACCATAAGTCTCCAAGCCATCATTCAGAGCTTTATATGTCATTTCATCCGCTATTGTTAAATCTACTACCTTAAGTGCTGTGCTATCAGCGGCAAATTGAAAATGACAAAAACCAAATCTATCATTTTGTTTAACTCGACATTCGGCCTGTGCACATTCATGTATCGCCGCCTCTTTGCCTATTGCTAAATACAACCATTCTACCCCTGAAGGACTAAATCTGTTATCTTCCTTTATAAATTCTGTCTTCGGAATAAAACGTTCAAAATCAGGATTCTCATCTTCTCCAAGAATAGTACCTCTGCCGACACAATATTTCTCAATCTCAGATATTAAGACTGTATTATATTCTATTCCAGCATTCTTATTAAACAAGTCATCATAAACTCTCAAGAACGTATTCTTCTTTGCTGAAGCAATATCATCAAAAGAAAAATCTCCTTTTGAAAGTGCTTTATATCTTGTACTGTCATATGTATTCTTAATCTCAAAATGAATCATGTTCTCATAACTTACAGCTTTGAACAGAACGCACTTATCACCATTACTATGCAAACAGGCTTCCGCTGCGTTTTCCAAACCATTCGAAAGCAGTCCGCTCAAGTCAACATCCTGAATCATTAATTTTCGTGGCAACTTACCTTCACAATGGAACTTAACATCTGAATAAGCCTCTTTCGCAATAATTCCATTTATGATGGCATCCACCATATAATTTCCGGTATATAGCACATTTTTCTTCTTCAGATCTTCATCTTGTTCTGAAAGCTGTACCAGGTAATCTTTTATTTCCTCCAAGTCTCCTTTAGAAGCCAATTCTCTAAGAACCGCC
>ENA-OQRB01001206-OQRB01001206.1-human-gut-metagenome-genome-assembly--contig:-NODE-1206-length-15556-cov-4.881233_pt1 | contig 15556 bp, 34 predicted proteins | sample MGYA00243235_ERZ505100 | MGnify/ENA primary metagenome ERZ505100 (study PRJEB26097, sample SAMN02712145) | human gut metagenome | biome: Gut microbiome | host: Homo sapiens | place: Denmark...
TTATGATATTTATATTTGCTATAACATTTATCACTACAAAATTGTTTTTTTTGTTTGCTTTCAAACTCTGTGTTACAAATTTTACAAATGTTTTTCATTTAAATCACCTAATAAAATTATACTACAATTTAATAAATATTGCAAGGGGTTTCCAGCAGTTCACCTGTTTTTATAAGTAGTATATTTCTATACTAGACTACCTACTGTATTTACTTTTGTAAATTTATTCTTTACGGCTATAAAGAATTTCTTTAAGCAGTCTGCTAATTGACTTGAAACACCTTGAATAGCATTTCTAGTTTCGTAACCATTAGTCATAATAGCATTGTTAACTCCAGCAAAACCATTTAATAAACTTGTATTCATAGCATAGAAACCATCACATAATCCATTTTGAATGTATCTACTTTGTGCTGTTAAATCACCGAAGCCATCACTAAGCTGTCTTTGAATTGTGGCAAAATCACTTGCAAGTATATAGTTATCACTAGCACCGCTGCCATTACCACCGAATAAACCATTACCATTTCTTCCCCAACCAGTGAATGCAAAGATTAAGAAAATAATTATCCACCATGCACCGGTTCCGTCGCCAAAACCAGCGTTGTCTCTATTATTTCCAGTTATCAGTGCTACATCAGCTGGGCTTAATGAATTGTCTCTCATAATTCCTCCTTATAAAAATAATTAGGGCTTGCAAATTATATTAAAAACCAATTATTCTTATTATTTGAAATTATTCATAAAATTAGAAAATTCTTCATCAAAATTTAAACCTTTTTCTTTAAATAGATTTTTTGCGAACTCTTCAATGCCTTTTGTATCGCCTTGATTAGCCATGTTTATTAGATTATTTATCATTGGATTAGCATTATTACCAATCATTTTCATTACCACATTCTTTGGATTCCCTGCGATAGTTTTTAAAAAATTCATAGGATTATTCATAATTACTCCTTAGTTTTAGATTTTAATCTAGATCTAATATCTTTCATTTCTTTTTTGATATTATCTAAATCTACTTTTAAATCGTCGATATCACTAAAATCAATATCTTCTAATTTTTTATTCAAATCGTCAAAAGTAACATATTTTGGCGTTTCTTTATTTTGCATTGGTTTGTAAACAATTATTCTACTTGTACCATCTTGTTGTAATTGTTTTGTTACAATAGCGCTACCATCTGCAATTGGAAAATAACTAATAGAACCATCCAAAGGTATATCTATAGCTTTAACTACTTCTATATTGTCAACGGATTTACCTAATAGCCCGTTTTGCCTATTTAATTGCATTGTAGGGATATTTTGTTGTGGGATAGACATTTCTACCGGCTGTGGTCTATTTATTGGCTGTTGACCATAAAAACCATTATTAAATGGAACAAATTGATTGCCGTACATCATATCACCTACCTACGTAACCCTGAAAACCCAGATCTCATTAAATATAGTTTATCCAAGTTAGTAGTTATTGCATGAGTTATCATATATTTAAAAATGTAATCCATAGTTACCTTTTAATAATATCTAGTAATGTTGCCATATCATTTTTCCAACGTTCATCGCTATCTTTTTGTTCTAATTTATATAGCATATTATCTAATCGCATGATATCCTCATTTGTTAGTTCATCTTTCGCTAAAATCTTTTCTAAATGTTCTTCTAATTTCTTTTCGATTCTTTCTTTTAAATCTTCCATGTCATTATCTCCTCGTTTTTGTTGACTTTTCAACACACTCTGCTAAATATGTATTTATTTCTTTTGTCATATCAAGTAGTTTGTGCATATCAACATCAATATCTTTTTCATAAAAAATAGAGAGTTTTAATATATATTCTTTCATGATACTATCTAAATCATTTTCAATTTGATTAGAAATATCTATATACATTAAAATCTCTCCTTTCAAAAAGCCTTTTATTCGCTTTCTGGTTAAATTTTATCATGAGAAAAAGGATAAAAAATTAACGATTTATTAACGATTTATTAACAAAAAAAGACACAACGTGTCTTATAGATCATTTCCAAGTATTGCGTCTCTAGGATTTATTGACGTTTCTGCGGAAGTATTGTTTACTAAACGAATAACTTTTTTAACGTTAGCAAATACTGGGAATTCTCCATTAGCATTTGGGTTAGTTCCTTTAGTATGCTTTACTTCACATTCTAACTTTTTACCGATTAGCTCCATACTTCTAGATACATCAAATAATTCTCCATCTTTTATGTTAAGCGCTTTCTCACACATTAATCCAAATGCCCAAATACTTGTTTCATTTTTAAGATTAACGTTATACATCAATTGTCCTTTTTCACTATCTTTCATTGTAATAGAAATCTTTTCTGGGTTACCACTAGGGGTAATCTTTACATCAATTACCTCCAAAATTCTATTACCTTCCGGTACTACTTCAAACCCACCTTTTAAATTAAATTGAATAACTTTTGACATTATTTTTCCTCCTTTTTCTTTCCTACTGTCAATTTATATGTTATTGTTGTTTCGCAACAATCATCATATATTTTTTCATATTTACTTTTCAATAATTTTTCATTTAACTTTGTTGTAACTGATCTATTTAATTTCATTCTACCTATTCCAGATAAATCTTGTTCAATCATTGTATCTCGAATAGCCTGTTTCAATATCTTTAATCTGTCGGCTTTTTCTTTTATGTATTGTTTTTCTAAATCGTCAACTTCATCTTGCAATGCTTCGCATTCCGTTACCATATCCTCTAGTAACATATCTTCTCCAGGTTGTAAACGACGAATCATATCCAAATATACTTTATCCTTAACCTCATCAAATTCAGGACTAATTCCTGTTTCAATGTATTCATTCCACCAATCGACACCCATTTTCATTATGTCTTGAATATTATATAATTGGCCATCAATTGGTATTAATATATCTTTTAAACTCTTTACAATTAATTTTGTGTTTTTATCATTTACTTCAAACTTTTCTGGGTGAGCATAATCTTCTTCTTGTAAAAACGAACATGCAAATAATACTGTATCTAAGCCTTTTAAATATGAATATAATGCACCTTGTAATAAATAAGTAACCGGTATTTGATTATTCGCCCATTCTTGTGGTTTACTAGTTGTTTTACATTCACAAATCATGAATATCGTTTTTCCATCATTCCCAGTACTAACAACATCTATTACTCCACCGAATATATCACTATCGTCTTTGAAATTATTATATTGATAATCTTTAAAGTTATTTCCATAATAATCTTCAATCGACTGCACATTTGGAAAATATTTTCCTATATATTCGATTAATTTCGGTTCAATTGCTTTTCCGGCAATTGTATATTTTGATTCTTCAAAAGGTGCTTTTAATATCTTTGTTATTTCACACCAACATTGAAAAGGTGTCTTATACTTGTCTAACCCTAATATCGCAGCGATTCTATGCCCTGTAATACGAAGTCTTTGCTTTGGAGGGGAATCCAATACAATCGTCTTTCTATCTTTCCCATACGTCCATTCCATATATTATTCTACACCTTTTTCTTTCAATTCAATACCATTTTCTTGTAGTTTTATTTGTATCTTAATTTTTAATGCTAATAATTCAGAGGTCGTATGTTCATTTTCGACAACATCTATCATAGTTGCCTTTCCATAATCATCACCAAGCTTATCTCTCAACGCCCATATTCCTTCGATAATATACTTTTTAAATTCCTCGTTTGTTTTTTCGTCGTATTGAACGTCATTTACGACTTTTTCAATTACATCTTTTTTAGTATCCTTTGGAATATATGCTGGAACTTTTGGTTCAGCACTAGCCGCTGTTTCTACAGCATTTTGATTATCATCCCAGTCAAATCTATTTTTTGGTGAAAAATTAAATTTGAACCAGTTTCTAAACGCCAATGTACATGCACTACTTACACTTTTATCCATTGTATCGCTTCCACTTGCAATCATCATATAATGTTTTTCATAACCAGTATCAATATCAGTAAGTGTTGCACGACAACGAACTGTTGATAAATGCTTTGGTGCGCCAACGGATGGTGTTAAGATATTCTTTTCAAATCTAAGTTCTTCAATTGGTTGAAAATCAAAATCTAGCCCACATTCAATACATAATTCTTGAACAGCATTATAATATTGACCAATTGAATGATACTCTTCACCACCTAAATTTGAAGTCATTGCTTTATCTAATACGAATTGTTTTTCTTGGATTAGTCGTCTAAGTTTATCTATTTTATGTAATAATTTTACTTTATCGTTATTAGTTTCTACTATTTTAGTTTCTGTTATGTTATTTTCTTTTTTTGCCATATTAATTAAATCTCCTTTTTCTTTTAATATTTCTATAATTTCTTTCTTTTTCATGTTCTTTGGGATATCTATATTATACTTATTCGCTAGTTCTAATAATTCATCTTTTTTATAATCTTCTAATCGTTTAATTCCCATAAAATCATTAAATTTTAATTCAGCATATTCAATATACCATGTTTTATCAATATCGTCAATAGTTAGTTTGTTCGCGTTATCTACAATTGGATTCGGAGGACAATTTGCCAAACTATCTCGCCTCCCATTGGGTTTTATTTTTATGATATTACCACTAGGAACAAGTCCAGCATATATACGATTGTTTTTTTGTAACTCAATATCTCCATTTGGTGATTCTTGTACACATTTTTCATAGGTGGAACCTAAATGAGATATCATTTGAAAACGGAATATATCATTGCAATTATTTATCGTATCTTCAATTGGAATATCAAATAATAATTTCTTTAATAATGCCTCACTTACAATACTTAAGGAATTACTTTTTAAACTCTTTTTGTATGTATATTCAAATACTTTCTTATCCTTATTCCATTTGAAATTATGTTCACCTCGTGTCAATTCTCCACCTTTGTAATTGACTTTGTAATCATTATCTCCGGTTTGAATAATTTCTGCAAAATTGTTAACATCACGAGCAACACATTTTACAACATTGTCTTCTTCTAATTCAAGTCCCGTTAATCGTTGCCAATTATCTAAAATTTTAATAGCATTTTGTTTATATTCTTCATCTATAAAAAATTTGACAGCATCTGTATTAGCTTCGCACATTTCTAAAGTTGGAACACTTTGCAAATCATGTATTAATTGTAGTATTAATAACTGACCGGTTGTGCAAATACTAAATCCTTGTAAATTATCATATAATGGATTGAATGGCGCTCGTAATGCTCCAGTATAAGCATTGATCGGCAACTTTAATCCTTTGTTTACATCGCCCATTGTAACATCATATTCTCTTAAAAAATCATTTGATAACTTGTTATGTTTCGCTTTTATACGAGTACGTTTTATGTTTATATAAGCATCTTTATCTTTCTGATTTCTACTAGAATACCCAAATATTTCTATCTCACTTGGATAAAGGGATCCGGAGTGATGCGACATCATAATTTAATAACAATCGCTTACCCATTTACATCACCCCTCACCATAATATTGCCATTCATTATTCAACTTTAAATCTGTTGGAATTAAAATCACATCTTTCATAATTTATAACACCTTCTTTTAAAAAAGCATGACCTCCACCAAGTCCAACTTGAAATAATATCGAACCGAAATCAAGTAGAGGTGGCTCTGGTTTATAATTTAAATCATTGTGTTCGATTAAATCGTCAATATAATCTAATACTTCTTTCGGTATTTTACTTTTATCAACTATGTCCGGATATACATATGCGAAATTATCGTCATGTTCAATTCTAGTAGCATTTAGTAATTTCGCTGTTAAATTCGCATCAGTCAACGACAATGCCTGGGCATAATCCATTTTACCAAGCTTGGCAATGATGAATTTTGATTTATATCTATTAATCAACATTTCAAATATTGGGAACAAGGCATCAACATCACATCGGCAATAATATAATACTTCTTGAAATTGTTCTTCTGTCCATTTTGTTTTTAAATCAAAAGGAATTGTTGTTTCTGTAATGTTTAGTCCTAAATTACCTTCTAATTCTTTTAATGATTTTCTAGGTACAATACATGGCATTAAATCCCAGATTATAGGAAGTTTTACATTTTCACATGGTATTTCCCAACCATTCCCACCACCTACAATATAATCACTCAATTCTCGTAATTCTTCTGGTGTAGCTCCGGCTAACCAAAATTTCAAGATATATTTATCATATTCATTTGAATTATAACCACATAAAATAGGGTTATTTTTATCAATAAATTGTTGCAATTCATTTGCGCTACAATTATGTGCTACATATTCTTCTCGGGTTGTATATTTTTTAAATACGAATAAACTATCATGCGCAAATGATTCCGCATCGAAGAACCATAATGTATTTAGTAAATCATCAAATGTCATTATTATTCCTTATGATTTTTCTCATCTTCTTGAGGTTTTTTTAATTCTTGTAGCGCTGTCAAATATAATTCTAATTCGCGTTCTGCATTACTTTCTTGTGACTTAAACCAGCTAAACCAGCTGCTAACAATACCAACTATAATAGCTATTAGAAACAATACAACAAATAACAAACCCAAAAATTTTATAGCAAATATAAGAGACTCTATCATACTACTTTACCTCACTTTCATCTTTAACATATGTTCTACCCTTTATTCTTTTTACAGAAACATATCTTCCTACCGCTTTATCATATATTTTCGCAGGTTGCGGTTGAGCAAAAAAGATGCTCCCTCTATTTTTATATAATTCTTTATAATAGTTTTGTTTTTCTTTATAATTCTTGAATTCTTCCATAAACTATCCTCCCATTATTTCATAGTTTTGTTGTTTATATATTTTTTTACGTTCTCTTAGGAACTTGTCTAATTTCCCAACATCATCAACAATGTCATAAACATTCGCATATTTTTTACCTTTATAAGGTCTTTGAACTCGACCAATACTTTGTATAACTATTCTTAAATCTTTTACAGGCGTTGCCATTACTAAATTTTCTAATATAGGGGCGTTAAAACCTTCACAAATCAATTTATAGGTAGCAAATAAGTACTTTATTTCACCTTTTCTAACTAGATCTAGTCCTCTTTCACGTTCTGCCTTTTTAGTAGAACTATCTACAAAAAACGCATTATCAAAATAACTAGCAAGTTCTTTCAATTGACTGGTTCTATCGCTTACAACAATTGTAGAACCTTTTAAAGAGGACAATAAGTCCAATATCAGTTTATTTCTAGCTGTATCTTCCGCAATATCTGTTAATAATTTTGAAAACGATACAGTTTGATTATCATTCATGAATATGTCTTTACCCATTACACTATAATTAGTATAAATATAATATATTCGAGCTGGAATTTGGAAATCAGCTGCATTTACACTAACTATATTTTTATTTTCATAGATGCCAATTAACTTATCGTCAACTTTTTTTAATTCATATATTATATTGCCAATTAAATATGGTATTACTTTGTGAAGACCATTGCTAGTATGCAACGTAGCTGTCAAACCCAATTTATACCTACTTGCAAAGTAATTCATACATTTTTGAAATTGCATTACAGATTCACCACTTATAATACAATGCTGAATTTCATCACCAATTACCATACCAAACGCATCCTGTGGAATTTCTTCTTTATCAATTACATTTGATAATGTTTGAATAGTTGCAAATACAATATCACCACTATAATCACATTTGCCTTTAGTTATTGTGCTAGTTTTACATATCATGTTGCTTTCACATTCGGTTTTCGCTTGATTTAGCAAATCTTGCGTATGAGTGAGCCATAATGTCTTTTGTTTTAATTCACCAAAACACGCTAATGCTGTCAAAGTCTTACCCGTCCCTGCAGGTAATATAAATAGCCCATTATAGTACTTTTTAATGGCATCTAAGCAAGGAACTTGATAATCTCGTAATTTTATATTACTAACTACATTAACCGGCTTATCGTTGCTAAAATCAACCCAATCATCCGTAATAGGATGAATTTTCCATAAATCATTGAATGAGCCTATTGGTAAATAATACATATCGTTATATTTTGAGTAAACTGTTATAAATCGAGAAATATTACCTACATAAAAACCCATTCGTTTTCGTTTTTCAAAATCTGGATTAGGAAAAGTCAAATTGTTTTTACAATATAACTCAATATCTTTTGTGTAATCAGTTATTGTAATAACATTACTTATATATAGTTTCAATGTCGTTCGTTCCTTTTAATACATACACAATCTTTTTCCAAATCAAGATATCCTTTTGATTTAAATAAAAGCCTTGCTGAGTCCCATGTTATACAATATTGCCCCAAAACATCACTTTTAATGAAAATCAATATTTCATTATTACCTTTTGTTCTAAAATTATCAAGCTCATCTCTTTTATGTCGTAAGCCACTATTTTCAAAGTACAACTTAGTGTTTTTAGTATGCTTTGCTTCAATGCAAATTGCTTTATTATTACGTATTGCAATAATATCAAATACTGTACCTGCAATGTCGGTCGATAATTTAAAAGTACAATATCCTTGTTTAGAATAGTTTTCCATTATCTCTTGTTCCCAAGATTTACCAATCTTATATTGTTGAAGTCCCATTCTACCACACTTTCATTTGTGATATTATTTTGATATTCTTAGAATATTTGCATTTTCTTTGAAAAGCATCAAATTCATAACTAGGTATATCTTTTTCAAATATCTTATTTGTTCTCAAATCTTTAATTCTACAATGATACATTTTTCTTCATCTCCAATACTTTTTTATTATAATCGTCCATTATATCAAACGAAATTCCTAATGATTTGTTAAGCATTGATTTAGTCTTAACTTGTAATGGTCTAAATGGCTTTTTTTCATTTAGAAATTCAATTAACCAACCATGTGGTATACCTTTTGCTGTAGAAAAACCTCTAATACTTAAACCACTTTCATATAGTATACGTTTGATTTCTTTGTATAATTCAGTATCAATCATATCTTTCCTCCTATCTACTAATATAGTATCAAATTTTCACAAATAAGTCAACCCTAAATTTGACATATTTTAGAAATTATTGTAAAATGTATATGTGTTGTTATCGTTCGTTCCTTTCAACACATTAGGCACCGAAAGGTGCTTTTTATTATGGAAAATAAAAACACAGATATCTGTGTTTCTTTGAAAGAAAATGAATGATATTAATAGTATCTAAATTAATAGATACTGCACTAATGATATAAAGGTATTTAAATTAAACATTACGCTTAGTTTAATTCGTTGCGTTTTGCCAAGAACTCACTACTAACCATGACTCGACATCCAAATATAGTTTTTATATATCATTAGTGCACTACCTATTAAGGTAGTTACAATGTTAAAGTTCATAGTTGAACTGACTTCCTTTGACAGTATAATTAAATGCTACCTTAATTATATCATAATTAATGATAAAAGATTGCAGAAAGCCGTTCATATATGATGGTACATAATAATATAAAACAAATATAGTACGAATCGAACGTACATTGGCTGTAATATTAAACATCATATTCCCAGCCTCACAATACAGGCTCTACCAATTAAGCTATATATTAATTTTATACTTATTAAGTACCATAGAATAGACATTCGTATCAATTATTGGCACGTTCTTAAGGATTTGAACCCTAATTGATGGTTCTGGAGACCATAGTCCTACCATTGAACGAAGAACGCATTAAATGTCTACTCTATGCTACTTAATAATAGCACGATATACAACTTTGCTTGATATAATCATATTATATCATAACTTTTCTTTTTTGTCATCTTTTTTTAAAACTTTCTTTAATTTTTCTTCATGTATTTTAAGCATATCTTAATCACCATACTTATTGCCATGTTCCTTAGATCATTTAAAAGCTTGAAGATAGTTTTTATAAAAAGTAATATATTGTTTATTATTAAAATCAATACTCTTTATAATATCATTGAAACATTCGTCTCGTTCTTTTTGGTTTTCGAACTTAATACAAATGTCCTTCATATTTTTGAAAGTTATACTTATCCTACAATGGTCGCCTATCCCGAAACCGAATTTTTCTATATACAATACTTGTTCCATATCCAATATAGTATCTTTCACCCTAATCATTTTCATAATTATCCTCCTATTCTATAACTACTAGCTTTAAATTGCTCTCTAGTCAATACTTCTTCGATATCATCACTACTACAATATTCTCCGTCATAACATGTTGTCCATATTCTATCATGTTCTTTATCAATCTTAGTTATTTGTCCACATAAATTATTGGTAACTACTACATCACCTACTTCAAGTAAGTCAATTATGTTATAACTGGCTTTAACTACATCATCATCACCAATAAACATAACATCTTTTAAATAATTTGCTTCAACTCCATATTTCATATTTGGTTCTCGATAATCATTAATATTTATTATCTTACATATATAACCACTTTTTAATCTAGCAAATTGTCCAACTTCTAATTTCATTCTTTTCCTCCAAAATATCTAATTTCACCATTATTATCTTTAAACACGTGTCCTTTGTCTATTACATAATCGTGTTTACTATCAACTATATCCAAACAATTATTTATAACTAAATTTACTATTTTTGTGTTTTCTTCATATGCAATAATGTCATAGCCAAATATAATTTTTATTGCTAATTTTAATCTTTATTTAAATTCGTGTAATTTCATTATTTAATTATCTCCTATTCAAATATTTCTTTAATTGGTATATATTCGCCATCATAAATATATTTGTATTCTTTCACTTGCTTAACTGTTCCATCTTCTAATTCACATACAGGACTACCCTGTCCACCGCTTCTATAAGTCTTAGATTCATAAGAACACTCTTTTGCAACACCACTATTGTTATCTAGGTCTATAAATTCATAATGATATTTATTTTGTGAGAAACACATATAAATTAATACAGATATTACGAAAACTATACATCCTAAAATTATTGTTCCTATCCATTTCAAAAAATCAATCATTATTTATCATCTCCTAATTTATAGCATTTATTTATACTTAAACAACTCACCAGCCTTATTTTTTTTATGTGTGATTTCCTAAACCTTAAACCATGGTCTCTTATATCATTGCCTACAAAATAATAATTTTTCATATCTAATATTTTTGTTTTATTCATATATTCATTAGTTGAATATAAATAACCTTTAAAGGTATTATTATCAAACAATATAACTTCTACCATTTTGTTTAGATATTTTTGTTCAAATTCATATCTTGTCATCTATATCTCCTATAATAGCAGTGTATAACTTGTACTATCAAATTCATATTTTTTATAAGGATGTGTTTCTTTTTTGTGTTCTTCTATAAGTCTATTTAAATTTTCAAAATTATAATATTTTATTTCTCTATTCATTATTCTTCACTCACTTTCTCTACTAAATCTAATTGAAATAAGAAATAATTAAATACATCACTCATTAAACTAAATGCTACATATCCTTTTGGAAATTCAAATATTCTTGTTTCTTTGTTGTAATAATCTGATAAATCAAAATCAAATTTCTTTATTGATTTTCTATTAATTAAATTAAAACTTACTTCATCTTTTAATTTATATTTCATTACTATCACTTCCTTCTTCATATAATATCTCTAATATTCTTTGTTTTAACTCGCTTTTTAAAAATCTGCTATTATACTTATAATAAATATCGCCAGTATCGCAATTATGGTTTATTATTAATGTTTCTATTTTAGATAGTTTATCTTTTAGTTGTTTATTTTCTTCAACATTTGATTTTAAAAGTATGTCATAAGTTTGTATAGCACCATTTAATTTTTTATTTTCTTGTTGTAATTTTGTTATTGTTGTGTCTATATATCTAGTAAACGTTTGAACTTCTGTTTTATTAGACATAATCAGTTTTTTATCACATACTGATATTTGACAAACACCACTTTTATTATGTTCACAACTATATCCACAAATTTTATTCATTTATTCTACCTCTTTTAAAATATCTAATAATTCTCTATAATCAAAACTATAATTATTTATTGTATAGTACTTTTTACCATCTAAAATACTTGATATTATTAAATTTTCATTTATATATTCTATTGCTTTATCAATTACTTCTTTGTATTTTTGGTTTTCTTGTTGTAACTCTCTTATAGCATGAGTAATTTTTGAATGAGGGAAATTATCTATACAATTTAATTCGTTACAATCACTACAATAACCTTTATCAATTAAATTTATGTATTTATTTAATATTTCTTCTTTATTAATCATTAGATTCTCCTTTTAAAAATTTTCTTAAATAGTCAAATAAATCTTTATTTGTTGTATATCTTTTAGTTTCTTTAATGTTTCTAGATACAATTTCTTTTACACTCAAATTTATATCTAATATATCAAAAGGAATTAAATTTCCTTCTTGGTCAATAATTAACCATTTAACTTCTTTATTCATTACTATCACTCCCTTGTTCTATTTCTCGCATTTTACCTAATAACGTTCCATAATCAACTACTAAATAATGTTGTTTAGTATTTTCATTATGTTTGTTATAAACAATCCATTCTCTTAACTTATTCCAATTATCTTTTAGTTGTTTATTTTCTTTCTTTAAATCACAATACTTTTCAAAATAAAAATCATGTAATTCTTCCAATTTAGTATAAGAACAACCATATTCTTCATCTAACCATTTATTTATTGCTTCTAAATTCATTTTGATACCTCCTAAATTTCAAACCAATTTCCTTGACTATCTTGTAAACATTTAACTCCACAATATTTGCATATTCCATAATTACTGCAACCATCATTACCTAATATTTCACAGTTATGCCATTTCAAATGTTTATCACACCAAAACGCTATTTTTAAAATCAAATTTTTAATCATTATTCCACCTCTTTAAATAGCCTTACCCATCGATGATGTTTTTTATCTCTTTTCTTATCCACAATACCATTTCTCTGCCTGCTAATATAACAATGTAAAACCTTTACACTTGTGTTGAAATATTCAGCACACTCTTTATAACTATCAAACGACCATATATAATTATCTTCCAAATCGTACATAACTATCATTATTCCTCCACCTTTACAACTAAATTATCTTTTATTAAGTCATCAATTTTATATGTTGAATTTTTATAATATTTGTTTTTCAAAAAAGACCATTCATAGTCAACTTTTAATATTTCTCCTGTTTCTTTATCAACCATAGTTAAATAACCATTATTGTAATCCCTTGTATAAGTAGTATAGTGCTCTTCGAACCCATATTTTTCCAACTCTTTCAAATCCACGTTATCTTTTATTTTAAGCATAATATCAGTCCTTTCTAACTATATTATTTATTCTTTCTTTTGCAATATTGAAATAATTTTCATCTAATTCAATTCCTATAAAATTTCTATTTAATTTTTTACAAGCAACTCCTGTTGTTCCTGAACCCATAAAACAATCTAGTATTGTATCATTTTCTTGACTGCTATTTACAATTAAATTTTCTATTATGTCTAAAGGTTTTATTGTTGGATGCCCATATAATTGTTTTTCTTTTTTATTTACAGATGTTATAAAATAACTTTTTTTAGTATGATAACTGCCAAAAACTTGCACTCCTTTTTCTCTCATAAAAACTATGTATTCAGTATCATTTAGATATTTGTTGTTACAAGTCGGTATAGGGTTAGTTTTATGCCAAGTCAACAAGTTCCAACTAAAATTATTTTTATTTGCATAATTTAATAAGGTCAACATTTGAGTTCTACTACAAAATATATACATATTAACTTTTTTCATTTTATTGCAAAGAATATCTAGTAGTTGTTCCGATATACCAGTCATCATACTTTCTATTTCATCTTGGTATTTTCTTCTTTTTTCGTTACTATTTCTAAAAAATCCTCCCCCTCTTTGATTTTCTAACTCATAAGGTGGGTCAATTACAACTAAATCTATACTTTTATCAGGAATATCTTTCATTAATTCTAAACAATCCCCTTGTCTTAAATCTATCATTATTTATCTGCACTTCCTTTAATCTTTTGGCATTTGATAAACTGCAATTTTTTCTATTCTGTCTATTATTTCTTTAGCATCCTTTAGGTTGCTTTTGTTAACTAATGTTAATAGATTACTGCAGACATGTGAAAGTTCTTTATCTATGATGCATGTAGCTATTTCATCTAATACTTCAATAGCTCTTTCTTTTGTCGTATAAGTTGCTAACTTATGATTACATCCTGATACAGTTAATCCTAGTTTTTTATGGTTTTCATAAAAAGGAACTTCCATCCATATTTGATTATCCATTATCCATAAAGAATTAACTTTAACCAATTTTGTTTTATCTTGACTTCTAATCCATAATTCCATTTTATCAGTCCTTTCTAACTAATAATTCCATTTTTTCTTAATATTTTTAAATCTTTTTCTAACTCTTTTTGAAAATTTTCCATATCTTTTGTAAAATCTGCTATATTCCAACCATTACTCCACCAACTATCATAAGGCGTTTTTATTTTTACATAAGGATACATTTCGGTTCCACAAAAACAACATCTTTCTAAATTTATAGCTAAATCAAAGCTTCCACCACAACAACTATAACTTTTATAAAATGCCTTAATATTTATATTATCAATTGGTCTATGTAAACTATCTTGATATTTACTAAATCCCATATCGTTTAATAATTTCATTGTTTCTTCAGTTAAATGTGTTATTTTAGGTTTACTATTTCTTAACATTACTATTACTTCCTTTCTATTTCCAACCTATCATTACTTTATATGTTTCTAAAACATATTTTAAATTAACTACTACTGTATCGTCAACTGTATCCATATGACATTGATAAAACATTTCGGCACGTTTTATGTTATCTTCCAACCATGTTATAAATTCTTTTTGCTGAGTTTCATATGTTTCTATCATTTGAAGTAGTTCCTGTGTTTCTGGTACTTTACCAAATTTATTCAATTGTTTTATTATCAATCTATTTTCTTCATGCATTATTTATCCAACCCATTTCTTTTACTTGTTGCATTATGGCTGGAAGTTCTCTTACATAAACATAACTAGGTTCACTATTAATAAAACAGCAAAAGGTTGGGTGTTGTCCTTGATCTAAAGGAAAATCAATAGCTTCAATATCACCTTTTGGTGTTACTCTTTCATACGAAATCCTATTTGAATATCTATTGACTTTTTGATATCCTATTTCTTTAAATAATTCTTCCGCGGATTTCATAATTTCATCTCCTTTTCAACTTTTTCTAAATATTTATTAGCTTGCGTTTTTGATAGTCCACAATTATGTTCAAAATATGCCCATAAAAAAGCTTTAACTGGATCTACTGAGTCATCTTTAGCTCTCCTAACAACTGTTTTATCACGATTATTATCACTCCAAAATAAGACACATGCATCTTTATTAACAATATATTTCTTAGGTAATTTGTAATTTTCTACTAGTGGTATTCTTATTGGAACTATATCATCAATACAAGATAAATCTTTTTTAATATGACAACCAGTTCGTA
>ENA-OQRB01001213-OQRB01001213.1-human-gut-metagenome-genome-assembly--contig:-NODE-1213-length-15430-cov-16.499382_pt1 | contig 15430 bp, 9 predicted proteins | sample MGYA00243235_ERZ505100 | MGnify/ENA primary metagenome ERZ505100 (study PRJEB26097, sample SAMN02712145) | human gut metagenome | biome: Gut microbiome | host: Homo sapiens | place: Denmark...
TGACCGAGAGTGACCTGATCGAGATTCCATCCTCCTGCCACAGCACATAAAGAATGCGCCCCTGGGCTCCATTGAACGCATCAATATTCTTTTCGCTGAGAATCTTCTCAAAGATTCGGTCTCCAAGCTGTTTTATTTTGGTAACAAGAAATCCGCCGTTCATTTTCATGCAAATGCTCCTATATAGTAGTTTGCTTCAAATAATACCATATAGGAGCTTTGCTGTCAAGAGGCTGTATGTCTAAAACATCCGGCGAGTTTTTCATAGCCTGCGCTTTTTGTGTTCTTTCCGCCCGAAAGCATTGACGCACCGCGCCGAATCCTGTATCATGAAGCTGTTCATTCGGCTGTTTCTGCCCGTTTGGGCATTGTGCATATTATGAAAGGAGTCCTTTCCTCATGGCGATGAATCTGACTCAGAAAATCCTGTCGGCGCACCTGCTCAGCGGTGAACTGATTCCCGGCTCGGAAATCTCCATCCGCATTGACCAGACGCTGACGCAGGATTCCACCGGTACGATGGCGTACCTGCAATTCGAGGCGATGGGCGTCAAGCGCGTCAAGACAAAGAAGTCCGTGGCGTACATTGACCATAACACGCTGCAAACTGGCTTTGAAAACGCGGATGACCACTATTACATCCAAACGGTGACGAAAAAGCATGGCATTTACTGCTCTAAGCCCGGCAACGGTATCTGCCATCAGGTACAGCTGGAGCGCTTCGGCGTGCCGGGCTACACGCTGCTCGGCTCGGACAGCCATACGCCCACGGGTGGCGGTATTGGGATGCTTGCCATCGGCGCGGGCGGACTGGACGTTGCGGTCGCGATGGGCGGCGGCGCGTATTATCTGGCGTGCCCGCGTGTCGTCGGCGTGCGCCTGCATGGCAAGCTGTCCTACGGCGTTGCGGCGAAGGATATTATTCTGGAAGTCCTGCGCCGGCTGACCGTCAAGGGCGGCGTCGGCAAGGTGATGGAGTACATCGGCGACGGCGTGAAAACGTTGAGTGTCCCGGAGCGCGCGACGATTACGAACATGGGCGCGGAACTCGGCGCGACGACCTCCATCTTCCCGTCGGATGAAGTGACCCATGCGTTCCTCAAAGCGCAGCAGCGCGAGCAGGACTTCGTGCCGCTGTCCGCAGACCCGGATGCGGCGTATGACGAAATCCTCGACATTGATTTGACCGCGCTTGAGCCGCTCGTCGCGAAGCCCCATATGCCTGACATCGTGGAAACCGTCAAGCAGTGCGGCCCGATTAAGGTCGATCAGGTGTTTATCGGTTCCTGCACGAACTCTTCCTATACCGACATGATGCGCGTCGCCCGGATTTTGAAGGGTAAGACTGTGCATCCGGACGTAAGCCTGGTCATCGGTCCTGGATCGAAGCAGGTGCTGACGATGCTGGCGCGCAACGGCGCTTTGGCGGACATGATTGCGGCGGGCGCGCGCATTCTGGAATCCGCCTGCGGGCCGTGCATCGGCATGGGGCAGTCGCCGCGCACGAACGCTGTCTCCGTTCGCACGAACAACCGCAATTTCTACGGCCGCAGCGGCACAAAGTCCGCCGGCATTTACCTTGTCTCCTGCGAGACAGCGGCTGTCACGGCGCTGACTGGCGTGCTGACGGATCCGCGCTGCCTTGACATTGACCTCGACATCCCGATGCCGGAGACGTACACCGTCAACGACAATCTGGTCATCCCCCCGGTCGCGCCGGGCGAAGAGGACACGGTGGAGGTCGTCCGCGGCCCGAACATTCAGCCCTTCCCGCTGGGCAAGCCGCTGGCAGATGCCATTTCCGGCAAGGTGCTGCTGAAGATGGAGGACAACATCACCACCGACCACATTGCGCCGTCGGACGCGAAGCTTCTGCCGTTCCGCTCGAATGTGCCGTACCTGTCGGACTTCTGCCTGACCCCTGTGGACGCGACGTTCCCGGCGCGCGCGAAGAAGGAAGGCGGCGGCATCCTCGTTGCGGGCATGAACTACGGGCAAGGGTCGAGCCGCGAACACGCCGCGCTTGTCCCGCTGTATCTGGGCATCCGCGCCGTCGTCGCGAAGTCGTTCGCCCGTATTCATCAGGCGAACCTTGTCAACAATGGCATTCTTCCGCTGACGTTCCAGAATGAGGCGGATTACGACCGCATCGCGCAGGGCGACACGCTGAGCCTGCCGCACGTCCGCGAGACGGTGGAAAGCGGCGGCGACACGTTTGTGCTGCATAATGACACGAAGGATGAGGACTATGTTGTCCTGATGCCCCTGACCGCGCGCCAGCAGGGCTGCATCCTCTATGGCGGACTGCTGAATTATACAAGAGAGAGCGCAAAGGCGGAATAAGATAGTTTGTCCCCCGGAAGTATGGGCTTCCGGGGGATTTTTTCGTGGGGGGGGGTAGTTAAGTTATAGGTATTTCTTGAAAACCTTCTTGAATTTCAGTGACATCTCCATCATCCAGTCAAACTGTGCATTCCACGCGCTGCGGTCGTCGAAATTGACTTGACGTGTCAACATGATGCGGCTTGCTTTCTTTTCCGGCAGTTCCCGCCAGTCAAGCGCAACGCCCAATTCCTGCTCAATGGCATTCTGTTTTTCAAATAACTGATGATAAAGATCCTTGTCGCCGCGAATATACAGTTCAACAACAAGCAGATTTTCTGTTTTAACCGCGCGTAAGCAAATATCATAAACAGATGAGCCAATGCTCAGGTTCATCCACATTTTGTTTGATGCTTTTCGCTTGCCAAATTGCCTTGCGAACTGCGCGTTTGCATACGCATAGTCATTGAATGCTGTCCAGTAGTCCAAGCGGAACTGCTGGCTTTCTGTCTGCTGCTGATTCTTTTTAACGCTCTTAATCCAGTCATTCGGCTTCTCAATCACGCTGAACTTCACCGCAGGATTGGAGCTGCCGACTTTATACAGGTGGATTTCGCACAGGAAAAAGCCAATGTCATCATCCGTGTGGTTATTCAGCCACTCAATCGCCGCGCGGTGTTCCTCGCGTGCGTGCTTTACCACCCAGATAATCGTCTGCGCATCTTTCCCGGCAGCGTAGGTGATAAGTTTGCCCAGATGGTCGTGGTTGGTATCTTCCAGCTGGTTTTCGATGATAACCTTCTGCCCCGTTGCAATATCGGTCGCGATAATATCCACGCTGAAATCGCCCACAGCAGATTCTGTTCCGTCGACTGCAATTTCCATGCCGATTTCATTGCCCAGAATCGCGATGTTCTCATCCTTCGCCAGCCACGGCGTAAAATCCAGTGCTTCATGCGGCCAAACCTTCCGCAAATCCTGCACTTCGGTCAGAACTTCAAGCTGCTCCATAGGGCATACCTCCTTTTGTGTGCGGCATATAGCGGGCGCTTATCTTATGATAGCAGATAGGCAGGGAAACGTCAATCGCAAGTATGTTTTTTTCGCAGCAAAACAGCCGGGGACTGCCTTTCCAGCAATCCCCGGCTTTCGTAATCCCAATGAACCCTTACTTGACTTCCAGCAGGTTCTTGCATTCCGCAAACGCGCGGCGGCCAATGATTTCAATCGTCGCGGGCAGGGTTACGCTCTTGAGCTTCGTGTTGCCCTCGAACGCCTGCGCGCCGATTTCCACCACCGGCAGACCCGCCACCGTGCTCGGAACGGTCAGCGTCGATGCCGTGCCGTTGTACTTGACGACCACAATGCCCGTCGAGTCGTCACGAACCGCGAACACGAAGTCGCCTGTCACCGTGAATGCCTTGTTGACAGATTCCAACTCCGTATTGCCGGACAGCGCCTTAATCGTGATGGTGTAGTCGCCCGGCTGCAGCAGCTTCAGACCCGGCACCGTGTAGTTCAGCGCCGCCGTTTCGCCCAGCAGCGCAGCCGTGCCGTCGGACGTGGTCAGCAGCAGCTGATACTTCGTTGCGCCGCCAGCAGCCGTCCACGTCACCGTCAGGTCCTCGCCCTGCTTCGCGGCAGGAACGGTCACTGTCAGCGGATCGTCGGTCACATACAGCGTCAGGGACTGCGCCGGGGAAAGTTCGCCAGCGGTCGTTCCGTAGTAGGGCCTGAACTGAATCGTGCGGACACCGTTGCCGCTGCCCAGCGAAGCGAAGGCGCGCTCGATAACCGTCACATCGCCAGTCGTCGGGTAGCTGGTATTTGCCTTGCCGTCCACATACAGGACGACCTTCGTCGCGTTCTTGGTGTTGACCGTGAACGTCACCGGCACATTCAGCTTCACGCGGCTGGGATTCATGGTGAAGTTGACGACTTCCGGCTTGTTGACCACGGTCGTCGTCAGTGTAATCGTGTACGCCTTAAACTTTTCGCCCGCCGTCGTGCCGTTGTAAGGCTGGAACTGAATCGTACGGACGCCGCCATTATTCCCCAGCGACGAGAACGACATCGTGAACTCGTACTTCGACATGCTGGTCGTTACGTCCTCAAAGCGGCGGTTCACCTGCCCGTCGACATACATCAGCAGCTTCGTCGCGTTGTCCAGATAAACAGTGAATTTAATCTGCTCGCCCAGCACCGCGGTCGTCTTGTCAATCTTGACATTCGCAATCACGGGGGCAGCAGACGAACCGCTCGTCAGGGAAATGGTGGTTGCGGAGGTCTTGTCGCCGCCGACTGCGCCGTTGTAAGCTTGGAACGCAATGGTGCGCTTGCCCCCGTTGTTCCCCAGCGAAGAGAACGCCATGGTGAAGGTGTATTCCGTCATATCAGGGGTGATGTTCTCGAAGCGGCGGTTGACGCTGCCGTCGATGTACATCAGCACCTTCGTGGCGTTCTTGATGCGCAGGGTGAAGGTGATATTTTCGCCCAGCGTCGCGTTCGGATTGCTGATTTTCAGCAGCTCAACCCGCGGCTTGTTCGCCACGCTGATGGTAATCGTCTTGGTGTCGGACATAGCGCCGGGCGTGTTGCCGTTGTAGGGCTGGAACGCCACCGTGCGCACGCCGCCGTTTGAACCGAGCGTCGAGAAGGACATCTGGAATGTCGTCGCGCCGTCCTTCATGTCGTAGATGTAGCGGTTCAGCTTGCCATCAATGTAGACACGCATCTTCGTTGCGTTCTTGGTGTTGATGGTGAAGGTGATGGTTTCGTTCAAATCAACCGTGGATTTGTCCAAACTCCAGCTGGTCACGGTCGGCTTGTTCGGGCTTTCGTTTGCGACAGTCACAACACGTTCGGAGGTCTTTTCACCCGCCGTCGTGCCGTTATAGGCTTGGAACGCAATGGCGCGCTTGCCCCCATTGCTTCCCAGCGACGAGAACGACATGGTGAAGGTGTATTCCGTCATGTCGGGGGTGATGTCCTCGAAGCGGCGGTTGACACTGCCGTCGATATACATCAGCACCTTCGTGGCGTTCTTGACGCTCAGGGTGAAGGTGATGTTCTCGCCCAGACCCACGGTCGTCTTGTCGATATTCTTTACCGTTACCTGCGGCTTGACAGACGGCTTCGTCAGCGTAATCGTTTGTTCAGCGGACTTTTCGCCGGGTGTATTGCCGTTGTAGGCTTGGAACGCGATGGTGCGCTTGCCCCCGTTGCTCCCCATCGAGGAGAAGGACATGGTAAGCGTCGACGTGTCAGTGGGTACGTCGTAGATGTAGCGGTTGACGCTGCCGTCAATGTACATCAAAATCTTGGTGGCGTTCTTCGTGTGGATGGTGAAGGTGATATTCTCGCCCAGCTCCGCCGTCGCCTTGTCCATTTCGAACGTCGGTTTGCCCGGAATAATCACATCCGCGCGGTCGATGTTTTCGAGGTCATCCGGCACGTCCGTAGGCGCGGGGGTCGACGCAGGCTCTTCAGTCGGCACGACAGCGGGCTCTTCCGTCGGCTCAACAACGGGCTCTTCGGTCGGCTCAAGAACGGGTTCCTCGGTCGGCACGACAGCAGGATCTTCCGTCGGCTCAACAACGGGTTCCTCGGTCGGCTCAACAGCGGGCTCTTCCGTCGGCTCAACAACGGGTTCTTCGGTCGGCACGACAGCGGGCTCCTCGGTCGGCACGACAACGGGCTCTTCCGTCGGCTCAACAGCGGGCTCTTCCGTCGGCTCAACAACGGGTTCCTCCGTCGGCACGACAGCGGGCTCTTCAGTCGGGACGGGCGTAGGCGCAGGGGTCGGCACGGGTTCTTCCGTCGCAGCCGCAAGCACCAGCAGGGCACAGGGCATTTCCACGCCGCTCGCGAAAACACCGGTGTGACGCTGATTCTCAATGCCCTCTTCCGGCACAGGATGCACTGCATCCGCCGCCAGATAGCCATATGCAACGCCAGCCGTCTGGTCATACACGCAGACGGAAATCCGTTCATTCAGCTGACCCTTCTGCGGACGATGCGTCACATACACTACGCCAGTTACCCGGCCAACCAGCTCATCGCCCGTCGGATTCACGTACAGCTGTGCGCTGCTGAACGTCGCGGCAAAGCCGGAGTCAAAGAACTCGTTATCCAGCACGGAGCGGCTGTAATCTACGGCTGCTTCGTCCACGATTTCGGGCGTTTCCGTTGCTTCGGGAGCATCCGTCGCTTCGGGGATTTCCGTTGTTTCAGGAACATCCGTCGCTTCGGGGATTTCCGTCGCTTCGGGAACATCCGTCGCTTCGGGCGCTTCCGTTGCTTCGGGAACATCCGTCACTTCGGGGATTTCCGTTGCTTCGGGAACATCCGTCGCTTCCGGTGCTTCCGTCGGCGCGACATCAACCGTTTCCGCCGGCGGAGTTTCCGGCTCTTCTGCAGCCGCCGTCAGCACTGTTCCCATACTGCCCGTTACCATGAATACAGCCAGCAGGAAAGACAATGCCTTTCGCATCCACTTTTTGTCCTTCATCGTCCTCACTCCTTGTTCTGTGCAATCTTCCGGCACGACGTATGGTTGTGCCAATGGCAAGCGATTGCTGCTTTCCATCTTTCTTTTCGCGGCGAGCCGCAGTGCTCCCGGTGGATATAGCAATCTCTTTCCCAATTCCAGCTATATTGTAACAAATTACAAGTCGGCTGTCAATACTTACCGCGCAGAAAGCCGCATTTTATACGAAAATCAAGGCACTTTCTCTGCATCTGTCTCGCGGAACTGATTTTTCCATTGCCGAATTGCCGTGGTCGGCAAATCAATTTGCGTCTCCCATGCGGAACAGATGCGCTCCTCCAGCACATCCAAATTTCCGCCGCGGGGCAGGACGGGCAGATTCGTGTCCTTCGCGATTTCACTTGCGCGGTTGTCTACCGCCAGAATCAGGCTTCGGCAGCCCATGTTCATTGCGTGGATGCCGCCGTGCAGCCGCGTGCCAACGTAGTCAATCCCGCCTGATGCCAAAAGCGCCGTGTAATCTCGCAGATTCGGCTGAATCAGGTGCAAATTCTGCGTCACGCGCGCATCCATTTGGCGCAGGCAGACGTAGTCCTCAACTGCCTGCAGCCACACATACACCTCGCGGTAGTGCTTTTGCAGCATGGTCAGCATCTGCGCATCCTGCTCCGGGCTGCTGCGGTAGTCCGTCAGCGTTGTCACGACGCGCTCCGCCTTGTGCGTCGGAATCTGCGCGCATTTGTCGTCTGTCAGCCCCCACATTGTCGGACACGCCGTATTCAGCACGTTCGTGATGCCCAGTTTCAGCAGGCGCTGGCGCGTGTATTCGTCGCGCACCGCGTGCAGGTACTGCCCATCCAGCAGCGTTTTTAGAATCCGCTTCGTGTACCCTGTCGGCTCGTCCTGATATTGATACCACCCCGCGCCCAGTAAAATGACATGCGTGCGCTGAAATTTCTCACGAATCAGGCGGAAATTCAGCAGCTCCCGCTTGTGCAAATCGCCGCAGCGCATCATCACCGCGTCCCGCAGGCGGATATTCCACATCCTTTGGCGGCGCATGTCCGAGGAAAGCAGGTTTGTCCCGCAGACAAATGCGAAATCCGCACTGCCGATGTGCTTCATCGACACTTTCGACAGCCTGTCCCGAACCGGCACGGCGACGGACAGCTGCACAGGAAAGCAGTCGTGCAGCACATGCTCACAGGCGTTTCGGATGATGAAATCTCCCTGATTCGCTGTTGAGATGGTAGGGTCAAAACGCACAATTTTGCGGCAGTGCTGCATTTCCTGATCGATCATGCCTTCTTCCTCCATTTGCGCAAGAAACTCCGCCCTTTTTCAAGCATCCAGCGATATTCTGCCGTCCGCCCCAGCGCCAGCGTGTACAGGAGCGCCGTCACCGCCGCGCAGGTGATGCCCTTGAGGATAATCCACATCAGCGTATGCCCCATCAGCGCGCACAGCAGCAGCGACAGCAACATCACCGCGCCGTTGAGCAGCAGCAAGCCGCCCTGCGCCTTGAAATACGCGGCAGCGCTGCGCCTGAAGGTGCGATGGAACAGCACTTTCGGCTCATACCAGAAGATGGTGCATAGCCGCGCCAGCCCTGTTGCGCCGATGATGCCCGCCACGCCGAAGAAGTGCCCCAGCAGGATGGACAGCAGGATGTTGACCAGCGCCGTCATAAACATAACATATTTCATTTGCCGAAAAAGCCCCAGCGTTTCGCGGTACATCCACACAGGCGCGACGATGGTGCTCAGGTAGAATGTGAACAGCACAGCTGCTACCGTCCCTGTGTCCATCAGGTATTCTTCGCCCACCCAGATGGGGATGAAGTCCTGCACAACCGCGCCGTATGCGGCGACGCAGAAGCCTGTAATCGCCCCGAAGAGGACAATCAGGTTGCGGAACATGGCGTATGACTTTTCCGAATTCTTCTCGGCATTCAGATTTCCCAAGCTGGCGGAAATGCCGGTAATCACGATGGAAACGAACGTCGTCACATACGTCGTCAGCGACGCGTAGTTGGAGTAGTAGCCGACGAACACCGTGCCCAGCATGACGGAAATCAGAATGTTGTCCGTGTTGTTGATGAGTATTGTCGCCAGTTTGTAGAGAAACATGGAGCGGATGTTGTCGTTCAGCTCCTGCTTGCGGTGCATCGGCGCACATTTCTGCTTTTCCCGCAGGAAGGGGTACATCTTATCCGCTAAATGGCTCAGCACCGCATTCTGCAGGAGGGTGCAGGCAATCTGAATCAGCAAATAGCCCAGATAGCTGCCCCAAATCAGCAGGCACGCGATCTGCGCCGCATACTGCACCACCAGCGCCGCGGCGGAAACCATGTTTTGCAAATATGCCTTCTGGTCGGCCTGAATCAGCGTCGTTTTGTAGATGACCAGATAGGATGCCACGGAGTTCGCCAAGTACAGCACATAGTAGACGATCAGCTGCGCCATCGGCAGCTCACTGCTGATGATGAGCGGCAGGAAGGGGATTACCGCCGCGCCCAGCAGCGCTACCGCCAGCGCAATCAGGCGGTAAATGCGACGATAATAGCCCAGCAGGTGCTGGATTTCGCCCGTGTCGCCCCGGTGCAGCGGTGCGTACAAGCTGTACACCAGCACGTTGCCCACACCCAGCTCTGCCAATGACAGCATGGCCAGAATGTTGCTGTACAGCCCGTTGACACCCGTATAATCCGCGCCCAGCCGGCGCACGAACACCGTTCGCACGGCAAAAGCCAACAGCAGCGTAACCACCTGCCGTACTGCGCCTACACCGATGTTGCGTGCCGTGTTTTCGCTCCTTGATGCTGTGTTCATGATTCCTCTCCGCCTGTTTCGCCTGTCTGCTCCTGCGCCGCGTCCTCCGGCTGCGTGTTAAACGTCAGGCGCAGTTTTTCCGGCGGCACAGTGCAGCGCCTCCTGCGCTTCTTCTGGCTGCGCGCATTTGCCGGCAGATCAGGCGTGTCCTCCGCGTCCGGCTGCCACTTGCCCAGCAGCCCCAAAAACAGTATGTTCAGGAAAACGCCCTCCGTGTTGATGCACAGGAAATACAGCAGGAAAACGCCCAGCACATACAGCAGACGCGCCTTGGCAAATTTGGTGCGGATACCGCGGTACGTCAGCCACAGCCAAACTGCCGGGAGAATCAACCCTGTATCCATGACGAAGGCGGCAAAGCCGTTGGAAATGTTCTGCACCCTGTGTTCCAGCAGGATTTCCGCCTTTCGCTCCGAGAAAACGCCCTGTCCCGCAATGGGGGATTCCAGCCCGATTTCAAAGCCGCTGAAGGTGTCGTTCCACCGCGTGTAGAATGAACCGCCGGAATTTCGTCCGACAATCTTGCGTTCCACCACGCCCGTGACAGACTCGATGACAAACAGCAAAATCAGCCCAACGAACGCCGCCATCTTGATGCTGCGCGCCATTTTCCCGCCCTTTTTGCGGAATGCCACCGTCAGCAGCACAACGCCCAGACAAATAAAGCCTGTTGTGGACAGCGTGCTGAGGATGGTGACGATCAGCAGCGCAATTGCCCAGCAGTATTTCTTTTTGCTCATGCCCATGCGCGTTTCGTCGCTCATCAGGAACAGCAGCGCGAAGTTCAGGAAAATCTGGTGGCTGCCCGGCTCGTTGAACATGCCCGCGTTGCGGTGGAAAACCGGGATGTTCAGCCAGCCTAAGGTAAAATAAGGCGTCAGATAAAATCCGTTGACGCTGGAAACTTCGTAGTGCAGCAGCGGCAGCGGCAGCGACAGCAAATCGCCGATGACGAAGGAAATCAGGCTGATGGCCGCCTCTGCCAGTATGACTTTGGTATACAGCCGCATATATGTCCGATACCCGATGCAGCTTTGCAGAACCAGCACATAGCCGATGTTGCAAAGCCAAATGACAATATCGTTGATGTGGATGCCGTTCTGCGGGTTGACGAAGCTCGTCAGCAGCAGCGCCGCCGTCAGCAGCAGCGTCAGGCGTACATTCTGGGCGCTGATTTTCGGATGATGCGCCCGCGTCAGCAGCAGAATCGACGCAATCAGCATGGCTGCCATCAGCGGCATCCGCAGCACCTGAAAATACAGCGAGCCCATGCCCAGCACGCCAATCAGCACGCAGAGTGCATCCACATGGTTCTTTGTGATTCGGATTTTCATCGTGCAATCTCCGTATAAATCTGATGCAGTATCTCCAGATTCTTCTGCGCATCATGCGTTTTTCCAGCGTGTTCTCGTCCGGCGCGCGCCATCTGCGCCGCTTTTTCCGGATGCGCGAACATCTCGCAGATATCATATGCCAGCAAATGCGGGTCGTCTGCCGGATAAATCAGCCCTTCCACGCCGTGCGTCATCAAACAGCGCACGCCGCCGACATCCGACGCAATGCACGGTACGCCAAGCAGCATCGCCTCGCCCAGCGAATTGGGGGAGTTTTCAATGCTCGACGGCAGCACAAACACCTGACTTTTTAGATACCGCTCCTTCATTTGCTGTGCATTCAGGCTTCCGGTAAAAACAACATGGTCGTAGAGGTCGTTTTCGCGCAGCAGACGATGGATGTACCGTTCATAGGCATTGCGCGCAAGCGGCGGAATGCGCCCATAGTCCTTGCGCCCCACATAGAGCTTGACATCGGGATGGCGCTTGCGGACAATCGCCAGCGCCTGCAATAGCAGATGCAGCCCCTTGAGCGGCACATGCGCCTGACTGCAGAAGATGCTGTACGGCTCGCAGTTGTCCAGCGACCATTCGCCGGCGTAGAACTCGTCCCGCAGCGTTTCGTTGTTGAAATGATAGGCGGCCTGCGGGGCAAGCTCCGCCATGCAGGCGGCATCCCAGTCGGTGCGCCCGATGACGTGCTGCACCCTGCGCAGGGCTTCCTGCTCATACTGCCCGACGCGGCGGTAGATTGCTTCCTGCCGGACGATATTGCCCTTCACCAAGTCCTTCAGCGTGTGCCCGTGGCAGACGTGTTCCGGCAGATAAGCGCGATAATGCTCCGCGTATATGGACAGAAGCCCCTGAATGGAAATTACAATCCGCTCGCGCATCCCCATGTGTTCCGCCGCGTCAACCATGGCCAGCGTGTGCTGATTTTCCGTGCCCCAGAGGTGAATGACATCCGGCTGCTCTTTGCGCAGGATTTCCTCCAGCTGCCGGGTGTAGGCTTCGCCGCACCGCTGCGTAGGGCGTGTGGGGTTGACCAGCCCGTAATAGCGGTAGCCGTCCACTTCGCCCGTCAGCGCTTTCGGCGCGTCAAACACATACGTCAGCGCCACATCCGGCAGCTGCGTCAGCCGCCGCGACAGCCCGACCAGCCAGCCCACGATATACACCGGGGGAAGCGATTCTTTTTCCGCAATGGCAGGGAGGATAATATTCCCCATCCACATGACCTTCACGCTTCAGCCCCTCCTTTCACTTTGCGCTGTGCGGCATGGTTATTCCACCGCGCCCCGCGTCAGAAAATCCCGCAGCTTTTCCCGCTCCTGCGCCTGCGATTGGCAGTAGCGCGCAATGTTGCGCACATAGCGGTCATGCTCGGCTTCATCCAGCAGCCTTTCCGGCGCAAAATCCGCCATGCTGGATACCGTTTTGCCCAATTCGTTTGCTTCCACCATTTGCAGCGTCCCACAGCGGCTGCCCACAATCGGCACGCCCCGGAAGAGAATATCGAATACAACGCCGCTGCTGTGCAGGGAGTAATTCTCCGAATAGTTTAGGATGCAGTAGCGGCATTGGCGAATCGCCTCGTCATACGCCGCTTCGGACAGGTATTCCAGCCGCAGCTCGATGTTCTTCGCCCCCGCGCAGACTGCCCGCAGCTCCGCCTCCAGCGGCGCTTCCTGCACCCGACCCGCAATCAGCACCCGATACGGCGTGCTCCGCAGCTGCTTTGCCGCTTCAACAACGCCTTTGTCCGACGTAATCAGCCCGACCATGCCGAAATCATAGCGCTTCTGCGCATACGGCACAGGCGGCTGCATCGTTCCTGTGCTGATGTAATCGGATACGACGCACATTGGCCGCCCATACGCCGCGCCAATGGCTGCATTGGGGCAGATAACGCCGCTGATTTTCCGCCTGCACAGCGCATACAGCCCCCGCTTCAGCGCCGAATTGACGCCGTCGGTGCTGTACTGGATGGCGTAGACCCGCGTTTCTTTCTTCTTGAACAGTGCAAGCCCCAGATACGCTGTTGCGACGGCGCTGCACTGGAGGACAATCACGTCATCCTGCGCTTCCCGCAGCAGCGCGCGCACGTTCTGGAACACGGCGCGTTTGTTGCGCGCCGCCGAACTGCCCACGATGTAATCATGCGGCAGACGAATCAGCTTATTCCCGAAGCGGTCGCCGTACACCGGCCCGCCCGCAATGCGCACATCCATCTCCGCGCCGAACAGGTCAAGATAATTCTGCGCGACGGTGAAATAATGCCCAGCGGCAATGCCGTCCGTGCTGGTGCTCCGTACATCTGCCACAATCAGCCGCATGATGGTTCGTTCCTTTCGCCGCTTTTCTGCATCGCCTTGCTGTAAATCGCCATCAGCTGACGATAATTTGCTTCCGCCGTGAAATTCTCCTGATACGTTTTCAGCGCGCCTTCGCTGACGGATTCCGCGTGCTGCAGCCGATTGAGCGTCTGCGCCAGCTGTTCCGCCGAGTCCGCCGGAAACTTGAAGCCCGTCACGCCGTCCGAAATCAGGGAACCTGCGTTGCCTAAATCCGAGCAAATCACCGGCGTGGCGGCGCTGAAGGCTTCCACAATTGTCATCGGGAAGCCTTCGTACCACTGTGTCGGCAGAATCAGCGCCTTGGACTGCCCCATCAGCGCCCGTGCCGCCGAATTTGGCACAAAGCCGCGCAGCTCCACCTGCTTCAGCTTTTCCCGCGTCAGATATTCGCGGCACCATGCTTCCTCCGGCCCTGTACCGCAGATGATCAGCTTCATGCCCCCGCCTGAACGCTCGTAGCGCGCCCACGCTTCCAGCAGCAGCCGAATGCCCTTGAGCGCATCCAGACGACCGATGTACACCACCTGATTTTCGCGCGCCGCATATGGCACAATCGTCTCCGGCGGTTCCACAAAGTTCGGCTTTACGGACACGTTTTCCGGCGGAATCTGCTTAAGCGCCAGCAGCTTCTGCCGGTTGAAGTCCGTCAGGGTGATGTAATGTAGGCGGCTGTACGTTTTGAGGGCGCGGTGCAAACGTGTGCTGAGCACGCAGAGCACCGTCTGCAGGCGGCTGCCGCGGTAGCAGCGGTGCTTCACCGCGCAGTGCAGTCCCTTTTTCACGCAGTCCTCGCAGATATGGCCGTCGCGGTAGAAAAGCGCGTTCGGGCAGAGCAGACGGAAGTTGTGCACCGTCTGCACCACGGGAACGCCCTCACGCAATGCCGCGTAATACACTGCCGGGCCAATCAGCGGCAGCGTGTTGTGCACATGCACCAGCGAAATCCGGTTTTCGCGGATGCTCCGCCGAACCTCACGGTATGTACGGATGCTGAAAAACATCCCCAGCGCACTGCGGATTTTCTCCAGCGCTCCCATGCGCGAAATCTCCTCGTTCCGCCGCACATACAGCGCCGCAGCGTGACCGTGCGTTTCCAGCAAGTGTTTCTCGTTCGCCACAACGACATCCTCGCCGCCGGGAACCTGATAATAGTCGTGTACCAGCAGTACAGCGGGCTGTTTTGTCGCTTGCTGCATTTACTTTCTCCTGATGGTCGCGTTCCAGATGAATTTCAGATTCGTGCTCCAGTAGCGCCGGAATAGCCGCTTCGGGTCTTGCATCAGGCGATAGAGCCATTCCAGGCTGTGCTTCTGCATCCATAACGGGGCGCGCCTCACGTTGCCCGAAAAGAAATCAAAGCCCGCGCCGACGCCAATCATCAGCCCATGCACACGCCCTTGGTGCGCCGCCATCCAGCGCTCCTGCTTCGGCGCTCCCAGCCCGACCCACACAAAATCCGGCTGCGCCTGATTGATGCGCGCCACGGCAAGCGCATCTTCCTCCGGTGTCAGTTCGCGGAAGGGCGGCGCGTCTGTGCCCGCAATTACCAGTCCCGGATACTCCTGCTGCAGGCGCGCAATCATTTTCTCCTGCACTTCCTGCGTGCTGCCGTAGAAATAATGCCGCCAGCCGTGTGCCGTGGACTGCCGAAAGACCTCCATCATCAGGTCAGGCCCGGTTGTCCGCTGAATCTGCGGATACCCGCGCCGCCGCGCCTCCTGCGCCAGCGGATTGCCATCCGGAATCGCCATCAAACCGCCGTTCTGCACGGCACGGTAGTCCGCATCCTCGTAACTGACGACGGTTGTATGTACATTCGATACGCAGATGTAATCTCCCTGCAATTGATGAATATTCTGCGCCAAATATTTCAGCAGCCAATTCATGTTGATGACTGCAATATTGACCCCTAAAATCGGACAGACCGGAATTTCACGCTTGTCCACTTTGCGGCAGTATTGCGCTGCTCCTTCGTGCGCCGTGGCAAACACCCCTTTCCCCACTTCCCCAGCAAGAAACCTTGATACTATTTCCAGATTCATCTGCGCCATCTGCTTGCGCCTTTTCCCTTCTGGCGTCCGCTCATTCCACTTAGCG
>ENA-OQRB01001216-OQRB01001216.1-human-gut-metagenome-genome-assembly--contig:-NODE-1216-length-15399-cov-4.018444_pt1 | contig 15399 bp, 11 predicted proteins | sample MGYA00243235_ERZ505100 | MGnify/ENA primary metagenome ERZ505100 (study PRJEB26097, sample SAMN02712145) | human gut metagenome | biome: Gut microbiome | host: Homo sapiens | place: Denmark...
TGTTACATAGAAATGATTTAATAGTTTAATTTAATACTGAAAAAACATGGTTAATCCAATACAATGTAATCGTCAAACAACAACGAAAGGATTGATAACCATGTTTGGAGAAATTATAACACGCTAAAATCGATTTTAAGACATTTTTATATTTAATTAAACAAGTTTTATGCTACCGTATTACAATAACAAATAATATTTCTTATTGTAATACGATAGCATAAGTACTATTTTGGATGTAAAGTAGTAAAAAGAATGGAATCTATTAAATATGTATAAAGGAGAGTGATAAAAATGTTAAAAAATGCTATAGCATATATCTTGAGAAAGAGGAGTAGAACAGTTATTATATTTATTATTTTAACAATAGTTCTTTCATGCTTATACTCATGTTTAAACATAATGAAATCAACAATCAGCTTAGAAAATAATTTATATAAGTTATCAAATACATCTTTATCAATAACACAAAATAACAATGAGAACTTTAAAACAAATCAATTTAAAGAAATAGAAAATATAAAAGAGATAAAAGAAACAATTCCACAATATGATGGACTAGCAAAATCTACAAATATTAAAGCAGTAGAAGGAATGCAAATGATCGAAAGAGACGATATGCCAGAAGAATTTAAAAATATATTTTCAATAGAAGCCACCAATAATACTGGAAAGGACAATTTATTTAATAGTGGAGTTTTTACTCTTATAAAAGGTAGACATATTGAAAAAGATGACAGAGAAAAAATTATTATACATGAAGAACTGGCACAAAAAAATAATTTAGAATTAAATGATAAAATTCGTCTTGAATTATTTGATTTAAACAATAATGAAATAAAAACAGAATATGAATTTGAGATTATTGGGATTTTTTCTGGAAAAAAACAAGAAAAATACACAGGAATGACATCAGACTTTAGCGAAAATATGGTATTTATTGATTATGAATCAAGCCAAGTAGCATTAAACAAAGCAGAAAATAATAAAGTTGTAAATAAACTTGAAATATTTTCAGATAGTTCAAAAGATACAAACATAGTATTAAATAAAATTAAAGAAATAAAAATTGATTGGTCAAAATTCAATATTGAAAAAAATGAGGATGTATATGAAGAAACTTTAGAATCTGTAGAAGGGATAAAACATATAATAAAGGTTATGACATATTCAATTATGACAGGAGGAATAATAGTTTTATCATTAATATTAATTTTATGGCTAAGGGAAAGAATTTATGAAATAGGAATATTATTATCAATAGGAATAAGTAAAGCAAAAATTATAGCTCAATTTATATTTGAGTTAATATTTATATCACTACCATCTATAGTATCATCTTTATTTTTAGGAAATGTGATATTAAATCAAATAATAGGTGGATTTATCAATTCTGATAATTCGACAATAAATATTAATAATCTACTAAAAAATGATAATTTAATATCAAATATTACAATATTTTTACAAAGTTATGGAATATTAATAGTAATTATTGTTTTATCAGTTATTATTGCAAGTGCAATGATATTAGTAAAAAAACCAAAAGAAATATTATCAAAGATAAGTTAGGAGATTGCAATGGATATATTAGAAATAAAAAATGTAACATATAATTATTCAAATTCAAATGAAAAAGTATTATCTTCAGTAAATCAAAAATTTGAAATTGGAAAATTTTATGCAATAATTGGAAAATCAGGGGCAGGAAAATCAACATTACTTTCTTTACTTGCAGGTTTAGATAAACCACAAGAAGGTCAAATCTTATTTAAAGGAAATGATATAGAGAAAGGTGGTTATAGTAATCATAGAAAAAATAACATATCGTTAGTTTTTCAAAACTATAATTTAATTGATTATTTAACACCAATAGAAAATGTTAGATTAGTAAATAAAAAGGCATCAGAAGATATTTTGTTAAAATTGGGACTTGATAAAAGTCAGATAAATAGAAATGTAATGAAATTGTCTGGTGGCCAACAACAAAGAGTGGCCATAGCAAGAGCATTAGCATCAGAAGCACCAATAATTCTAGCTGACGAACCTACAGGAAATCTTGATAGTGACACTGCAGGAGAAATAATAGAAATATTAAAAAAATTGGCTAAAGAGAGAAATAAATGTGTAATAGTCGTAACACATAGTAAGGAAGTTGCAAATTCTGCTGATATTATTTTAGAATTAAGTGACAAAAAATTAAGAAAGATAAGTAAAGTTAATTAGGGGGGATATTGATGATAAAAAATGCTTTTGCATATGTAACAAGAAAAAGTTTAAAATCAATAATAATATTATTAGTTATTATGGCTATGTCAACACTTAGTCTGATTAGCTTGGCAATTAAAGATGCTACTAATAGAGCTTCAGAAGAAACTTTTAAAAATATAACAAATAGTTTTTCTATGGAAATAAATAGAAGAGTTAATCTTGGAACACCTAGAGGTGGAGGGAATATAAAAGGAAAAGACATAAAAAAAATAGCTGAATCTGAAGATATTTCCTCTTTTGTAAAGAGAATAAATAGTGTAGCTGATTTGGTAGATAATGATATTATAGAAACTAAAAAAACAATTGCAAATCAATCACCAGAAAGAGCAGAAAATTTTAAAAGAACAGTTATGCTAACAGGAGTTAATGATTCATCAAAAGAAAATAAATTTGTGTCAGGAGCTTACAAATTAATAGAAGGAGAACATTTGGAAGAAAATGACAAAAGTAAGATTTTAATACATAAAGACTTAGCTGAAAAAAACAATTTGAAAATTGGAGATAAAATAAAAATTAAGTCAAATTTATTTGATGCAGATAATGAAAAAGGAGCAAATGAAACACTAGAAGTAGAAATAAAAGGAATTTTCGATGGCCACAATAAAAGTAGTGTAACTTCTGCACAAGAACTTTACGAAAATACATTAATAACAGATTTAGATACAGCTGCAAAAGTTTATGGAAATACAGAAGATACTGCAGTATATCAAGATGCAACATTTTTTGTAAAAGGTGATAAAAATTTGGATCAAGTCATTAAAAATATTAAAAAACTTGATATAAATTGGAAACAATACAATTTAATTAAAAGTTCAACAAATTATCCAGCACTAAAACAATCAATATCTGGTATATATTCAATAGCAAACAAATTATTTGCTGCTTCATTAATATTTGCAGGTATTACAGTTTCATTATTATTACTTTTATGGATGAATGCTAGAAAAAAAGAAATAGCAATTTTTCTATCATTAGGAATATCAAAATTGAAAATTTTTGGACAATTTGTTGTTGAATTAGTATTTATATCTATCCCTGCTTATATAGGATCATATTTCTTAGCACTTTATACAGGAAACATGATAGGAAATAATATATTAAATAAAGTTACTGGAAATATAACAAAACAAATAGCAAAGCAATCGGCATCTAGTGGACTTGGTGGAGGAGCAGAAGTAGATGGCTTTAATAAAACTCTAACAAGCTTAGATATTAATATATTACCAAAATCAATAATATATGTAATTTTATTTATGTCTTTGGTACTTATAATATCTTTAGTGTTATCATCTATAAGTAGTTTAAAAAAGAACCCAAAGGAATTGTTAATTGATACAAAGTAGATGACATAGTTTACAGATAATTAAATAATAAATAGTGTAAAAGTTAATAAGGATTTAGTTATGAATAAAGAAGAAATAATAAAATATTGTTTAACATTAGAAAATACATATAAAGATTGTCCATTTCCAGATGACTTTGAATCTGTAACAATGAAACATTGTAAAAATAAAAAATGGTTTGCATTATTAATGAATGTAAATAATAAGTTATACCTTAATGTTAAGACAGATCCAAATTATTCTGATATATTGAGAAATACTTATGATTATATAATACCGGCATATCACATGAATAAGGAACATTGGAATACAATTATTGTGGATGAAAAAGTGGACGAGAATTTAGTGAAAGAATTGATAGAACAAAGTTATCAATTAACGAAATAAAGTTAAATACGAATAGTAAGTTGTAGGGAGGATTAAATAAATGAATGAATATATAAATTTGACATTAGAAAATATTGATGAGGAGCATATATGTTGTGCAATAGGAGATAAAAAACATCAAGCAGGTGTTGATAGTAAAAAGGAATGGATAAAGAGTAAATTAAAAGATGGTCATATTTTTAGAAAATTAAATGCAAGAGGAAAAATATTTATTGAATATGAGCCAATAGAAACAGCGTGGATTCCTATTAGTGGTAAAAATTATGAATATATTTATTGCTTATGGGTAGCAGGAAGTTTTAAAGGAAAAGGAATTGGAAAAGAATTAATAGAATATGCAATAAACGATTCAAAAGAAAAAGGCAAAAGTGGTATATGTACTCTAGTTTCTAAAAAGAAGAAACCTTTTATTGGAGAAAAGAAATTTTTTGAACACTATGGATTTAAAGTAGTAGATAGTATTGCTGATTATGAATTATTAGCATTGCAATTTGAAGATGGAGAAACACCTAAATTTAATGATAATGCAAGAACTATGAAAATAGATAATCAAGATTTCACTATTTATTATAGCAACGAATGTCCTTATGTAGAATATGAAGTAAATGAATTAACTGAATATGCAAAGGAAAATAATATAAAAATTAATTCAACATACACAGTCCGTGCAGGCACAAAGACAGTTTACATGAACAAGTGTTATGTTGACAAGCTGACAACGCTCAATCTGCCTGACGGTTTGAAATCGTTGACTATAAAATTACCGACCAATGTAAACAGCAACTATAAGATAACAAAGCTGACCGTTCCCGAAAGTGTTGACCATGTTGACATTGAGGGTATGTACGACTTAAAAACGATAAAACTTCCGACAACAGCAAAGCTTGATGTAAATTGCTTTATGAATTGTCCTGCTATTGAAAGTCTTACTATTCCAAAGGGGAATATCCGTCTTGAGGCTTTCTTGAACGATTGTGTTAAGTTGAAGTCAATAACACTTCCGAGCGATACAATGGAGGTTGTCGGTACTATTGGCAGTAAAAATCTTACAAGCGTAAATCTTTCAAATGTTCGCATTTTAAAGGACAGCTTTAAATCGTGCTCAGGACTTACAAAAGTAAATCTGCCCGATTCCTTGTTGAGCATAGAGGGAGCGTTCGGCGGATGTACCAACCTTGCAACAGTAACCGGCGGTAAAAATGTGCGTTATGTCGGCGACAGTTCGTTTGCAAACTGCTCAAAACTAAAAAGCTTTGGCAGTATCGGCAAAAATTTAAGCGTTCTTGACCACCGTGCATTTACGGGTACGGGTTGGTACAACAATCAGAAAGACGGCGTTGTTTATTATGACCGCGGCATTTTGACCGGCAAAGACGGCCGCCGCTACCAGCGTTATGCCATAAAGACGCATTTCGTTCAGCCGGGCGAGGATCAGGCCGAGCTTGTCCGCCGCTATGTGCTGCCGCTGTATCAGCCGGGCGACTGCCTGTCCTTCACCGCGAAGGTGATGGGCATGTGCACCAACAACGTGCGCACGCTGGCGGACACTCACCCCGGCTTCTGGGCCAAAACGCTCGCGCCGTTCGCCGGGCACAATTCCACCGGCATCGGCATGCATCAGCCCTACAAGATGCAGCTCGTCATCGAGATCTGCGGCCTGCCGCGCGTGCTCTTTGCGGCGGCGGTCTCCGCGGTCACGCGCCCGTTCGGCATCCGCGGCCTGTTTTACAAAATCTGCGGCCACGGCGTGGCGGGCATCGACGGCTTCTATCCGGATTCGTCCTTCGAGGTGTATCACACGATGGGCGTCATCAACCCGGAGCACCCCGTCGAGCTCTGCGACGCGCTGGAAGCCGCGACCGGCGTGCCGACCGTCGTGATGGACGCGAACGACTTTGACCAGAATCAGCTCGGCAAGGGCACGCATTTCCCGCTGACCGACGAGCAGATTCAGGACGCCATGGCGGATAATCCCTCCGGTCAGGGCGACGAGCTGACCCCGTTCATCCTCATCCATCCGCTCAAGGATTAAACTTCCGGGGCTGTCATACTTAAATCGAACATTTCAAGAAATAAATACAATAAATGAGCAAAAAACAAATTTTGCACAAAACGCGGGCGCGCGATGCGCGCCCCTACGGGTACGGCAGTACAATGCACGGTTGCTTTTTTCGCAACGTTGTAGGGGCGCGCATTGCGCGCCCGTTATAAGAATTTGCGCAAAATTTCGAATTTGCTCATTTCCCCTGCTTAATTTGCTTCATTACATTCTTGAAATATCCGTTTTGGGGCTTGACAGCTCCTTTTTCTGTCTGCAAAGGAGACTTTTCCATGTCCATTGCCGCTCAGGTCGTCATTCTCTTTTTGGTCGTGCTCGTCGGCGTTCTCTGCCGCCGCCTCGGTTATTTTACGGATGAAACCATTCGCGGGGTCACGCAGCTCGTCGTCAACGTCACCCTGCCCGTGCTGACCGTCTATAACATGCAGCGCCCGTTTGACATGCATGTGCTGATGAACTTCCTGCTGACGCTGCTTCTCTCGCTCGCCGCCATTCTCGCGTCGATTGGAGGCGCGTCCCTCCTCTTCCGCCATCGCCCGCACGACAAGCGCGCGGTTTTGCTGAATATGGCGGGCTTCTCCAACTCCGGCTTCATGGGCTACCCGATCATTCTGGCCATCAATCCGGATTGGATGATCTACGCCGTCGCCTACAACATCGCTTATCTTCTCGTCTCGTGGACGGTCGGCGTAAGCCTGTTTCAGGGGCGGCAGAACGTCAGCCTCAAGCGCGTGCTGCTCAACCCGAACGTCATCGCCGCGTTTCTCGGCTTTGCGGTTTTCTGCCTGAACATCACGCTGCCCGACATCCTTTCGCAGACGATGTCGCTCATCGGCGGGCTGACGACGCCGCTCTCCATGCTGCTGATCGGCACACGCATCAGCGGCATCCGGCTGAGCGAGCTGCGGGATAAGGATTATCACATCACTGCCGCGCTCCGTCTGATCGTTCTGCCGCTGATGCTCTATGTCCTCCTGCTTCCGCTGCATCTGGATCCCGCCGTGTGGAGCACGCTCTATCTGCTCACAGCCATGCCCTGCGGCACGCTGTCCGCCATGCAGGCCGAGCTTTACGGCGGCGACGCGCGCTTTGCCGCCCGCGCCATCGCCTATTCGACGCTGCTTTCCCTCGTCACCGTGCCGCTTATCAGCATGTTGCTGTAACCGCGGCCGCAACAAACGGCGCCCATCCTTTCGGATGGGCGCTGTTTGCCATATACATAAGGAGTTGCAGTACTGGCTGTTTTAAGAAGCGGCTTTCTTTTTCTTCATGCTCATAAAGACCGGGCTGACCAGCAGCGCGATGCACACGATAATCAGCACGAAGGCAATCGGGTGCAGCGTCGGGTTGAACATCGCGAGGATGCTGCCCTTGCTCATCAGGTAGCCGCGGGAGAAGTTCTGCTCGCACATGTTGCCCAGAACCAGACCCAGCACGATGGCCGCGCTGTTGAGGTGGCAGGCGCGAACGACAAGGCCCAGCACACCGGCCAGCACCATGATCTGAACGCTCGTCGCGGACATCTGGTCGCCATAGGTGCCGATGAGCGCGAGCATCAGGATGATCGGGCCGAGGTAAGAATACGGAATGGCCAGAATCTGCGCGAACACCTTTGCAATCGCCATCGCGACGATAACCATCAGGATGTTCGTGACGATCATGGACATGAAGGTTGCGGAGAGGTAGGTCGGCTGGTTCGTCAGCAGCAGCGGTCCAAGCTGGACGCCCTTGAGCGTCAGCGCGGACATCATGACCGCCGCGGCGTTGCCGCCCGGAATACCGAGGGACAGCAGCGGAACCATCGCGCCGCCGGTCGCGGCGTTGTTCGCCGTTTCGGAAGCCGCAATGCCGTCGATGATGCCGGTGCCGAATTTTTCCGGATGCTTGGAGAACTTCGTCTCCATCGTGTAGCACATGAAGGAAGCGATGGTCGCGCCCGCGCCCGGCAGGATGCCGACGATGGTGCCGACGACGGAGCAGCGCAGCATCGTCCACTTGATCGACCAGATTTCCTTGAAGGAGGGCATCTTCGTGCTGACCTTGCCGCCGGAAACGCCGTCCTCGGCGGAGAGGCGCTTCTTCTTCGGGTCGGTCTGCTTGAAGACCTCGGTGACGGCGAACAGACCGATCAGCACCGGGATCATGTCGATACCGGCCAGCAGGTTGCGGCTGCCGAACGTCAGGCGCTGCACCGCGTACATCTTATCCTGACCGACGCAGGCCATCAGCAGACCCAGCAGGCCGGAGATGATGCAGGTGAGGATGTGGTCGCTGTCCAGGCACGTCAGGATCGACAGACCCATGAACGTCACGGCGAACAGGTCGCTCGGGCCGAACTGGAGCGCGGCCTTCGTCAGCGGCTGAGACAGCAGGAACATCGCGATGGCGGAGAACAGGCCGCCGATGGCGGAGGCCAGCAGCGCCACGCCCAGCGCCTTGCCCGCTTCGCCGCGCTGCGCCATGGGATAGCCGTCAAACGTCGTCGGCGCGGAAGAAGGCACGCCCGGAATCTTGAACAGAATCGCGGTGATCGAGCCGCCCGTGATGGACGAGCAGTAAATCGCAACGAGGAAGACGATGGCCGGAATCGGCTCCATCGTGTAGGTGAAGGTCAGGCCGAGGGCAACCGCCATCGTCGCGGAAACGCCCGGCAGCGCGCCGAAGATCGTACCGAGAATGATGGCGACGCAGACCATCAGGAACATGCCCGGATTAAACACGGCGGCCGCACCGGAGGCAAGAAGTTGACCCAAACTCATATCGCTGTCGCCTCCTTAAAAGATGTTCTTGACCGCGCCCACGACGGATTCGAGCCACAGCGCAAAGTTACGCAGGAAGCCGATCGTGCCGCGCGGCAGGTTGACGCTGAGCATGCCGCTGAAGACGATGTAAAGCACCATCGTGATGCAGACGGACGCGATCAGCAGGCGGACGATGTTCTTCTCTCCGATCAGCAGGCCGTAGAAGAAGAGAATGAACAGCGAGGTGACGATGAAGCCGACCGTATCCAGAATGAAGGACGCGACGACCATAATCACAATGCCGAAAAACAGCTTGCTTTTGAGAAACGCCGGGATGCTTCCGATGAACGCGCCGAGCGTAAATTCCGGCTTGCCTTTGTTCTTCTTGATGATCTGGATGATGTTCACGATCAGGCAGATCTCAAGCAGAATGATGATCGTCTTCGGCCAAACGTCCGGCTGAAGCGCGTAGGGGTTTCTCGCGACACTCGCGGGAACCGCGGCTTCCAGCACATGGGTGAAGAACGTGAAGCCAAGGAAGATGAAGAGCAGAATGTTGATAATCAGTTCAAACACAGTGCCGCAACTCCTTTGTGATTGAGAAAGAGGGGAAGCGTTTTCCCCTCTTTCCGTGTTGATTTAGGTCAGAATCCGTTCAGAATCGCCCGACGGATTCAGCGGATAGAGGACGATTACTTCAGATCGTCGTAATCCTTCACGAGGGTGCCCTGCTCGACCATGTAGTCGTGCAGATCCTTGTACTCATTGTGGCAGAACTCGACGGTCTCCTCACCCGGAGCCGGGATCGGGCGCTCGTCATACGCCGCATTGTGGGTGAATTCCTTCCAGGTGTCGGACTGCTTGGCTTCCTCGATGGCGGCAACCAGCGTGTCGATGGCCTCCTGCGGGGTGCCCTTCTTGGCGAAGATGCCGCGCCACGGACCCATCACGGAGTCGATGCCGTTCTCAACGGAGCACTGCAGGTCGGGGGCGATGGTCATGCGGTTCTCGCACAGCGCCAGAATCGGCACGATGTCACCGGACTCAACCAGACCGGCGATGTCATCCCAGCCGCAGACGTACAGGTCGCAGTGACCGCCAACCAGCGCGGAGTTCGCGTCGGAGCCGGAGGAATACGGGATTTCGAGCAGGTCGAGGCCTTCGGTCGCCTGAGCGAGGGACGCGCCGTCAACGCCGGTCGCGGTCAGCATCGCAACGGAAACCTCAAACGGATGATCCTTGATGTAGGCCTGGAGCTCCGCCCAGTTGCTCACACCGAACTTCTCCAGGGAGATCTTGGAAGCGACGATGGCGTTGATGGAGTGAACCAGCACGTCTTCGCACTCGAACTCGGTCTTGAAGTCCATCGAGGTGTTGCCCAGCATGTCCTGAATGTACAGGGACTGGGTGCCGAGCATGAAGGTGTAGCCGTCGGCCGGCTGCTTGTAGGTGTATTCCACACCGTTCACGCCGGAACCGCCTTCCACGTTCACAACCTCAACCGGCACGCCCAAGATATCCTGGAGCAGCGTGGCCATCGGGCGCAGGGTGGAGTCAGCGCCGCCGCCGACGCCCCACGGGCAGACCAGATCAATCTTGCGCTCGAACTTGAATTCGGCGCTGGCGCAGGTCGCAAGACCCAGCACCATCACGAGAGCGATAGCGAGACATACGAGCTTCTTCATAGATTTAACCTCCTTTTATTCCTAAGCCGGTTTTTTGTCTCCGGCTCAAGTTGCCTTGATAAAGTTCCCTTGACGGGCAACGCGATGTAAAGCGCTCAACGAGGCAAAACTTCCAAAGGAAGCGCCCCGAAGTTCTTGCGCTTTTGATGAATCCATGATAATATAAAACTGTCCATAATGCAAATACCGTTTTTTCTATGAAATGCATAAGCCTTCGGTTATAACCCTTGATTCTACTCATTTTTTGGGCTGTTTTCGTTTCGCGTCCCATCTTGATTTTCTTTTTTATCACCTTTCACTCTGATCGACCGCGGGGGGATTTTCTTGAATTTTAAGCATATCAACTACGTGCTGACCGTCCTGACCGAGGGCTCTATCACCGCGGCGAGCAAAAAGCTGTTCGTCTCTCAGCCCGCGCTTTCGCAGACGATCAAGCTCATCGAGCAGGATTTGGGCGCGCCCATCTTCGACCGCTCCACCGATCCCATCTCCCTGACGCACGCCGGACAGCGCTACGTCGAGGCGGCGCAGGCCATTTTGGATATCGACCGCAACCTCCACGCGGAAATCGCCGAAACCAAGAAAGAGGTGCACGGCCGCATGCGCGTGGGCATTTCCAGCCAGCGCGGCATCCAGCTCCTGCCCCTGATTATCCCTGAGTTCATCAAGCGCTACCCCTATGTCAAAATCGAGCTGCTGGAATACGGCAGCGACACCCTCGAGCGGCTCACCGCCGAAGGTCAGTGCGATCTGGGGCTGATTACCACCGCCGTCAAGCCCAACCGCCTCAACTACGTGCTCATCGAAAACGAGCAGGTCGTGCTAATGGCCGCGCGCTCCACCGAGCTGGCGCACCGCTTTGAGGATGGCCAGCCCATCGACATCAAGGACGCGATGGGCGAAAAATTCGTCTGCATGACGGAAAGCCACAGCGTCCGCACCATTCAGGACAGGCTTTTTGAGCGCTGCAATTTCAAGCCCAACGTCATTCTGGAATCCGACAACATGGAGGCCGCCAAGCACGTCGCCGCGCGCGCCAACGCCGTCATGCTCATCCCCCACGTCTACGTCGTCAATTCGATGGAGCTGAAATACCGCGTTCAGTGCCACCCCATCAAGAACAACGATTACGAGCGCCATTTCTTCTTCTGCTACCGCAAGGGCATGTATCTGACCCGCTATATGGAGGATTTCGGCCGCATCGTCTGCGACAAGCTGAATGTGCCGTTCAACATGCCGGGGCACGAGGCGTAAGCGCAGAATCCCGCTCCATTCACCGCGCCGGGCGCGGTTTTTTCTTTTGTTTACGAAAATTTTTCGGAAAAATAAATGGCGTTATTCTTAAGTGAGCGCTTGATTCTCAACAATTTTGTGCTATACTTATCAAGTGGTTTATTCGTTTTTTTGCGTATCTTTGATGCGCCCGCCGCCGGTGGAAGCTGTCAGCGGACGGAAAAACACTTGGGAGGAATGAAAATGAAAAGAAGGATTCTGGTTTTTCTTCTGGCGCTGTGCCTCGCGGCGGCGCTCGTTCCGGTGACTGCATTTGCCGGGGGGGTATACAAATATCTGGGATGGCAGCATAGCCTCAGCGTTTGCAGGCGGAACCGGTACTGCGGAGAACCCCTATCAGATCGCTACCGGAGCGCAGCTCGCGTACCTTGCAAGTTCGGTAAACAACGGGGAAACCTACGCGGGGAAAAACTTTGTTTTGACGGCGGACATAGACCTGAACAAGCGCCCTTGGACGCCGATTGCAAACACCTTTTCCGATGCGCTGTTTGGCGGCTCGGATTATCGTATCTTCGCTGGCAATCTTGACGGTCAGGGATATACCGTCTCCAATGTGGCCATCGGGTCAACGAACGCCCCGTTGGAATCAGACGTATTCGGGCTTTTCGGGGTAACAGAGGGAAAAATCAGCAACCTGCATTTGAATACCGTTTCCATCCACGGCAAAGCAAAGAATGTTTCCGGCTACGTGATCGGCCTTGCCGGCGGGCTTATCGGTTCTGCGAGCGGAAGCGTCGAAAACTGTCATGTGACAGGTTTGACCATGACGATGAAGACACCGGATAGCGGTTTGGCTGCTGCATATTGGATCGGCGGTCTTGTGGGCGCATCAGAAGCAGAGCAGATCGACGAATGCAGCGTATCCGGCATGATTAGAGAAGAATGGGGCAAGGGTTCTATTGGCGGCCTGATCGGCGAATTGGGAAAAGCGTCAAAAATCACATACAGCAGAGCGAATGTTGCGCTGGATGTAAAGCCAGACCATAAAGGCGGTGCAGATGTCGGCGGCTTTATCGGTAAGGGAAACGGGAAAAGCAATGCTGAAACGGTTATTCGGAATTGTTATGCAACCGGCAACGTTACCGGCGGCGCGTACACCGGAGGTTTTGCGGGCGGTATTTGGGGGCTGAATATCATAAACTGTTACGCGACCGGAAATGTATCGGGAGCCGCTAATTCTATGGCTTCTTTTGTTGGAACCGACTCATCTGATCCGTCATATTATGGTTCCATTATAAACTGTTATGCCACCGGCGAGGTAACAGGCAAAGGCGCAAGGTACGCATTCTTCCAACAGGACGCGACCAAGAGAAGCGAAGTCAAGAATTGCTATTTTTCAGATGTGAACTCGTCCTCAAAAAAACCATATGAGTCTGCGTTTGCAAAGACGCCGGATGAAATGAAAACGGATTCTTTTGCCGATGCGCTAAACGCTGGCGATAGCAGCAACGGATGGGTTTTTGTAAACGGAAAAGCGCTGGGCGGCGCAGAACCGGCGGATTACAGCGCTATAGAAAAAGCGCTAAAAACCGTTCCTTCCGATTTGACAGTGTATACCGATGAATCCGTCGCCGCGTTGAATAAAGCAATAGATGGAGTTATCCAAGGAAAAGCCGCTGTTAATCAGGCCGCAGTTGACGCGATGGCAAAGGCTATTGAAGACGCGATTGCCGCGCTGGAGAAAAAGCCTGTTACAATGGCCGTGCAGCTTCCTCAGACGGGCGATGATTCCAACCTTGCCTTGTGGACGGCGCTTCTGCTCGTCAGCGGCGCGGCCATCTGCACGATGATGGCGGGCAAAAAGAAGAATTACGAAAAATAACAAAATAAACTCTACACAAAAACGCGGGCGCACATGACACGCCCGCGTTTTAATTTGCTTAGGGAATCCTCCGTCATTCGCGCCCCAGCAGCGCCGCGCCGATGATGCCCGCGTCCGCGCCGAGCTGCGCAAGCTGAATGCTCGGATACGGCAGGGTTTTGAAAAACACCAGCGGCCGCACCGCCTCGCGCACCGCGTCGAGCAGATATTCGCCCGCCATGGACACGCCGCCGCCCAGCACGATCACCTCCGGGTCGAGCACGTTGAACAGGCTCACAATGCCGTGCGCCAGCCCCTTGACGTATTCATCAAACACCTGCTTGGCGGTCTCGTCGCCCGCCTTGGCGCAGTCGATGACGATTTTCGCGTTGATCTTCTCCGCGTCGCCGCCGCAGCGCGCGAGAATCGCGCTCTCCGGGTGCTTCTCCACCGCGCGCTTGGCCTCGCGGATGATGGCCGTCGCGGAAGCATAGCGCTCAAAGCAGCCCTTGTTGCCGCAGGTGCACGGCTCGCCGTCCATCTTGATAATCATGTGGCCGATTTCCGAACCGATGCCGTGCACGCCGGAATACGGCTTGCCGTTGATGACGATGCCGCCGCCCACGCCCGTGCCCAGCGTGATAAACACGCTCGATTTCGTGCCCTTGCTCACGCCCGCGATGGATTCGGCGTAACCCGCCACCGTCGCGTCGTTATCGACGACGACCCGGTTCGGCAGATATTTGCCCATCTCCGCCACAAACGGAACCTCGTGCCAGCCGAGGTTGGTGCAAAACGGGATGATTCCCGTCTTGGGGTCGCATATGCCCGGCACGCCCACGCCGATGGCCGCAATATCCGCCATCGCGACGTTCGCCTGCTTCGCCACATCCTCGCACAGCGCCGCGATATCGCGGATGATCGCCTGATACGGGCGCTCCTTCATCGTCGGGGTCGAGCCCTTGGATAGAATCTCGCCGCGCTCGTTCACAACGCCCGCCTTAATGCCCGTTCCGCCCAAATCCACACCGATGTACAGCATAACGTGTCCTCCTCTTATTCGCTCCCCCCGCCGCGCCCCGGCCGGTCAGAGCCGCGCGCGCCCGGAAAGGGATTTATTCCTGATGGGTGTAATGCTTTTTGAGCCTGCGGTCCAGCTCGGCGACCGCGTCGTAGCCCTCCGCCTTCAGCCGCCAGTTCCGCGCCGCGATTTCCACCACCATCGCCAGACTCCGGCCGGGGCGCACGGGCAGCTCAATCAGCGGCAGCTCCACGCCCAAAATCTCCATCGTCTTTTCCTTGTTGCCCAGGCGGTCGTAATCCTTGCCCTCCTGCCAAAACTCCAAATGGATCACCAGATCAATGCGCGAGCGCCGCACAATCGAGCCGATGCCGAAAATCGCCTTGATATCCACAATGCCCACGCCGCGCAGCTCCATGAAGTCGCGCACCATCTCCGGCGATTCGCCGAACAGCGCGCGCCCCACGCGGGAGATATCCACCACGTCGTCGGCGACGAGCTGATGGCCGTGCTTAATGAGCTCCAGCGCGCACTCGCTCTTGCCCACGCCGCTTTCGCCGGTAATCATCAGCCCCACGCCGAACACATCCAGCAGCACGCCGTGACAGGTCTGCCTCGGGGCGAGCGCCTCGCTCAAATAGGCGATGGCCTTCGCCGAAAAGAGGCTCGTCTCCTCGTCCGATCCATACACGGGCACGCCGTTTTTGCGCGCCTGCCTGAGCAGCTCCGGCGGGCACTTCATCTTTCGGGCGATGATGATGCAGGGGATGTCATACGAAAAATAGCGCTCGAGCCGTT
>ENA-OQRB01001219-OQRB01001219.1-human-gut-metagenome-genome-assembly--contig:-NODE-1219-length-15390-cov-20.255624_pt1 | contig 15390 bp, 17 predicted proteins | sample MGYA00243235_ERZ505100 | MGnify/ENA primary metagenome ERZ505100 (study PRJEB26097, sample SAMN02712145) | human gut metagenome | biome: Gut microbiome | host: Homo sapiens | place: Denmark...
ATATTTCATTCCCACAACTTTTTCAATCGTTTTCTTATACCGAACTCACGTTAAAGCCTTATATCAAAAGCTAAGATCTGATTTGTTTGAACAGACGGATTGGAACATTTATCGGGACATATATCAAGACCTACGAACACGTAAAGAAAAAGAAAGCAAGTCAAAGTATGCCATCCAAATAAGTGAACGTTGGGGCGAGTCACAAATTGCAGGTTCAAACTGTTGTTTGTTTTATGAAGAAGAAAATGATTACGACTATCGAGGAATAGGTAGCTATCCCTGTATGTCAGAGATTTTAGGCATGGGAATCATTATCAATAGCGATGTTGCACTTTCGTTAAAAGAATTGACGGCAGGGTTGCTTTGGGAGATTACGTATGACAAGCGTAATGGATTAACGGATGTTGATATGGAACATCTTACCTTTAAGTATTTGCTTGCACATTTCTGTTTTGATGACGTCTTAAGCGATTTCATGACCTTGTATCAAAGGAATGCACCAAAATCGTTTCTGAAAGCGGATTTGGAAGCTTATCGAAAGGTGTATCAGCATCTTCAGCTACTTGAACCATCAGAGTCAAAGTACTGCATATATCTGGTATCCCGTTGGGAAGGGTGTTCGCCTTTGATTGACATGAATTGTTCCATCTACGATAAAAATAAAGATGAAATTCGTCAGCCTATGGCAACATATCCCATATGGTCGGAAATATTGGACATGAGGGTTATCATTGAATATGATATAATAATCAGACCTCAAGAACTGGCAGCCGGACTTCTTTGGGAAATTACTTATTACGGAGAAACGGAAAAAATGGTTAAAGAGCATCTTGAAGGAATGTTCAAATAGTTAATTTTGTAGAAAGAACTCACAAAAAGAAATGATATGACAAAAGATTTATTCGACAAATACATTTGGTTGGTAGACACTATCTATAGAGCTGGGAAAATCACATTTGAGGAAATCAACGAGCGGTGGCTCCGTTCACGATTGAGTGAAGGGGAAGATATTCCATTAAGAACTTTCCATAACTGGCGCATTGCCATCGAACAAGTGTTTGATATAAATATCAATTGTAACCGAAAGGGAGGTTATTACTACTATATTGAGAATGCGGATGATATGCAAAAGGGAGGTATCCGCAATTGGTTGCTCAATACGTTTGCGGTCAACAACCTGATAAACGAAAGCCATCTTTTGAAACGCAGGATTCTGTTTGAAGAGATCCCTTCCGGCAGAAAATACCTCACGCCTGTCATAGAAGCCATGCGTGACGGGTTAGAAATAGAGTTATATTACCAAAGCTATTGGTATGAGGAACCAAGTACCTATACGCTACAACCTTATTGCATCAAAGTGTTCAGACAGAGATGGTATGTCATCGGTTTCTGCAAAGAGCGGAATAATATCCGCATCTTTTCTTTGGATAGAATACAGCAACTGACTACTTTGGACACGAAGTTCGTTTATCCCAAAGATTTTGATCCTGAAGCCTATTTTACAGATTATTTTGGCATTATGATTGAAAACAAGAAATTGGAAACGATTCGGATTAAAGTCTATGGAATGCATGTGCAGTATATCCGTTCCTTGTCTTTACACCACTCCCAATGCGAAATTAAGACAACAGAAGATTATTCTATTTTTGAGTACCGTATGAAACCGACATTGGACTTCAGGCAGGAATTATTTTCAAGAGGAGCAGATGTGGAGGTTCTTGCTCCTTTATCTTTTCGGGGATTCAGTCGGTGAATAAAATGAGTTTATTATACAATAAACAGTAATCTCACATACAAATGAAAAAGAAATATACAGATGCTCAATCCTATTTTCAAGATTGGGCACAAGTCAAAAGGAAAGAAGTGTAGAATATGGAAGAATCCATGCGGAAAAATCCGTTATATCAAAAGGAAGTGAACCCTAAGGATGATGAAACTTGGTCAGAGAGATTTCATTTCATACTTCGCAAGGGACTCTCCGAAAAAGAATGGAAAGCGTATCAAAAGAACATAAAACAAGACCGCTTACGGATTTGGGCTATGTTCATGAATGAGAATCCGGACTACGATTATCATTATTTCTTGAATCTGTTGAAATTTAAATTAGAATGGGTTATTTTCTACTGGGAGAATTTTGGGCATTTAGCCCGTGCTGAGCAAGACGTTAGTCGGATGCGAACTGCTACAAACCTTTTAGACATTATCATGAATGAAAATTCTGATACTCCAATCCCTTATGTGAATATGAGAAACAAACATCGCTTCCGTGTATATCATAAATCGCAGGGTATGTATGAAATTGATAGTGAATATGAAGTTCGCTTTCGCAAAGCGTATTGTTTATTCTTTAGATTTTTAGAATATCACCTGTTAGGATGGTGGGATTAAATTGTTGCTTAATCCTTTTTACTTGCGTTTAATCGCATTTAGAAGATATCCAATTAAATGTGATTGGGAACAAAATGGGAACAATAGATATAAAATAAAATCGGCTAAGTGCTGATATTAAATCACTTAGCCGATTTACTTGTACCCTTGGATGTCCTTTTCTCGAACCAGTTTTTGGAGGATTTGAATAAGATTTGGGAACTTCACGAGCTTATCCCCGACCCATCAAACCCACGTGTAGTAATAGACAAATAGCCATTTATGGGCTGGGTATCCCTATCCGTGAGGGGGATAGGGTTTATGTCTCCTTTGTGCTGTTTTTATTGCGCTCTATTAGTTATAGTAGGAAAACAGTTTCTTATGTAAAATATTGGGGCTGTCTGAAAAATATATCTTTACTATTCCTATTTTTCTTGATAAGCTTGATATTTATATTAAACTTAAAATAAGATGAAAAGATTATACAGAAACTTACGAAACGACACGAAGATGCGTATTTCGCAAAAGCTGCGTGGTCGCTCATTTAGTGATAGCCATAAGCAGGCTATCAGTGACGCAATGAAAGCCTATTGGGCGACAATTCCTTACCGCCCGACTGAAAATAACGAGAGTGAAGAACCATTAACCGATGCGGAGGGTGTGCAAGAGAAAAATTCAGATTGACGCACTTGTAATGTGTTATGAAGTAGACAATCTTTACTGTTACGAGCAACTTGGTAGGCTTGAAATGGGGCAAATTATTAGTATAGATAAGCTTGCATTACAAAGGATAGAGGGCAGGTATTATGACAACGAATACAACATAAGGTTATGCGATGCAGAACAAAATATTATGCTTGGGCAGTTAAAGTTTGGCATTGCAGGCGGAAATGAGCAAAGCAACACTCATGCGAATGGGTTGCGAAAAGTGTGGATTAAAATAGAGAATGAGATACTATATGGGCACACTCATTATGCCACTTATATTGAGCGGACACTGGGATTAAAGTATCATAATATAACAGCACTTGACCTTTGCCTCGACACTCCATTCAAGATTTCCTCACTAGTCAAATCGTACATACATAATCCGAATATTACAACCATACTTAATGGTAAGCTAATAACCGACCGCAACAAGGATTACAAAGAAATAACGTACACACATAGTGGCAGCCTCAACAATCAGAACAAATACTTGACAGTCTGTGTAAAGCAGAAAAAGGCTGTTACTGACAAAAGCAAGGGTATAACACTGACGATGTACGACAAAGAGGCCGAAATCAGGAACAAGTCGGAAAAGAAGTATATAATGGACTATTACGGCAGGCCAAAATCCTTGTACAGGACGGAAATACATTTGAATAATGAAAACATACGGAGCTACTTGGAACGCAACCGCATCGAAAATGCGCCGCTATTCATTTACGATGAGGCCGTCATTGATAATATGTTCTTTCACTTTCTGAACAGGCTTATCCGCTTTCACTGTAAAGACAAGGATGTCAGTTGGAAGCATATTTTAGGACGCTCGTAGGAATATAACAACCACCCCTACGGGACATGCTTTCGTTGCGTAGAAGTCCTTTGTTGAAAGGCTTTACGTGTCAAATTAAAAATGTATCAATGTAATCTATTAAACGACAACATTGATACATTCTTTTTGTGTTAGAATAACCTAAAAGATTAGATAGTCCGATGTTTGTTATCTTAAATCGTTTATTTCAAATTTGAGTGTGCCGTCAAATACAATATTTACAATACCATAGTATCGCTCGACTGAAAACGTAAGTTTCTCAAATTTAACTGTTATATTCTTACCGTCGTTGGCAATGACGCTTGCCTTTCCCGATACGTAATCACACGAATGTTTGGCATTGTCTATTGATGCATTACCGATGTCATAAAGATACATATCTATAAAGTCATTGAACCCGACATGAAAATACGATGCGTCTATGTCACCGTATGTTTGGAATGGGAACACCCAATGAAAGTACATTCCATTTCTGCGGTAAAAAAAGAAGTCTATTTCATCATCTTCAATGTTGCAACTTGGGCCTAAAGTCAAAAGGTTATAACCATCATATACTTCCTTAGTCTCATTATAAGTGACGGTGAAACTTGAGCTTGACGTATCACCTTCTAATCCGTTGTCATTATCGTCATCATCACTACAAGCCGTAAAACTGAATGCTGCTACCATTAAGGCGAGCAACATCATAATTGAATGTAACTTTTTCATAATTTTTTAGAATTTATATTTTGCACCTATAATTGCTACGAACTGTGAATATCCATCGGTTATAATGTCATATTTCAGTTCTAACCCGAGGGTGATGTTTTTCGCGATGTCATATTCTATCCCGCCTCCGAGGTCGAACTTAAAGCATGAAGCCGTCTTTTTCCCTGTTGAATAATGGCCCAATCCCTCTTGTTTTAAAGTTTCATATCTGCACAGGTCAAAACCTATACCTGCTAATGGATAAACCTTGAGTTTCGGTGCTATATCAAATAGGTAATGAACGTTTGCCGTAATATCTAACATTCCAGTATCGCCGAAATAATAGGTTAGTGACGGTTCTATGCGTATATTGTCAGTTATTCCGTATTGGAATTTTGCGCCAAGTCCTACGCTTCCTGCGGTAGTTCCATAGTTTAAGTTAATCCCAACGGCCTTTTCTCCTTTTTGTGCGAACGTACCAAGGCAAGAGACGGCCAGCATGATTGTAATAAAAAATTTTTTCATGTTTATGTTTTTTAGTTAAAAAAGAATAGTCCAAGAGCCGTGAAAATAGACAATAAAAAAACGTGGACTAATAACTTCGTCTACGCTTTCTAAGGTATCGCCAAACACCTGTGCACCATATACGAGTAAAAGCCCACGCCGTTAGTGGCGTGAGCATTAACTTTTACTCTTGGTGCTTTTGCAAATTTGGCGATTTTTAGAAAGCAAGAATACAAAGCTAACGCTTCTTTATCTATATGTCTTTAACCTTTTTCTATATCATAGGCAATTAAGTTTTTCGCAAAAGTATAGAAATTTCTGTTAAACGCCAAGTTTTTGGCAGTTATTTATTAAAATTTTCTTTAATTCTCGTTGGCTGTTGAACTGATACACCTTGCCGCCGATACGGATAAAGCCCTCAACGTCATCTGTCTGCTCGAACAAGCTTTTAATTGACACATCCAATGCATTGGCGATTTTTTCTATCGTATTGAAACGTGCGTTGCCTTTCAGTGCCCTATTGAGAGCGGACGGGTCTACGCCCATACGTATGGCAAGGTCTTTCATTTGGAGTTTACGCTCCTTACATATCCTCTTTACATTTTGCGCTAACAGTTGTTCCATATATAGGTGTTTACGGTGCAAAGTTAAGTAAATAGATTTATATCTACAATAAATTTGCTGAAAATTGAAAAATAAGTCATTAAATATTTGGGAATTAAAAATTAAATCCATATCTTTGCAATGTTAATAATTGACATATAAATCAATTTAATACTGTATAATATGATGAAAATAGCAATTTTTGCAAGAGTAAGCACAAACGTTCAAGACTACGAACGGCAGGTGAACGAACTCACCGCCCTTGCTAAGGGTAAAGGGTGGAACGTTGAGGCTGTATTTTGCGAAAAAATAAGTGGAGCAAAATCAAATACGGAGCGTAAGGAACTTACACGTATGATAGAATATGTACAGACTAACCGCATAAGTAAAGTTGCGGTCACGGAGTTGTCTCGCCTTGGCCGTGACACCCTGCAAGTGCTTGAAGTTATAGAGCGTTTTAATGCGCTTGGCATATCGTTATATATTCAAAATTACGGGATAGAAACGCTTATGGGCGATGGAAATGTAAATCCTATGAGCCAATTCCTTATAACCATACTTGCCGAGGTGGCGAGAATAGAAAGAAAAACGATAAGGGAACGTGTGGAAAGTGGTTATAAGAACTATCGAGCTAACGGCGGTAAGGTAGGCAGGAAGCAAGGTTACAAGAAGTCGGCTGAAGCAATGCGAGAGCAATACGCCGATGAAATAAGGCTGTTACGTAAGGGCATAAGTCTACGCAATATCAGCAAAATCACGGGCACAAGCGTAAACACTATACGCAAGTGTCAAAGCCTCATCGGTTGAGGCTGTGAAATAAGTGCCCTTAGTGGCACACCTCAAATATGTTTAACTATAATGCTTTCATTAGAAAAATGTAAAGGCATATTAAACAATGGAACAAGAAAGTACAGCAACGATGAAATAGGAGACATACGTACTTTTCTTTACAAAATCGCCGCAATAGAGGCGGATTATAGAAATAATACCATAAAACAAGAAAGAAACGACTATGAATGTCATACTTTATTGCCGTGTCAGCACTGATGAACAGGCGGACGGAAGCTCACTCGAAGTGCAGGAGGAGCGTTTAAGGGACTATTGCGCAAGGCACGATTATACGATAGTTGGCGACGAACAGCCATACAAGGACAGACATTCGGCCAAACCGCATGACATGAAAGACCGCCCGAAGATAAAGCAGATATACGATTATTGCAGGAAACACAAGGGAGAAGTGGATAAGGTGCTGTTCCTGCGTTGGGACAGGTTCGCCCGAAACCTTGAACTGGCATCGAAGGCGAAGCGTCTGTTTTGTGACGAACTTGGCATCGAGATAAATTCGATAGAGTCTCCCGTCGATTTCAAGGGCACAGAGTGGGCGACCATGCTGGGCATTTATTGCGGAGTGGCACACACCGAGGACGTTAAAATATCACGCCGCACACGTGACGGCATACACGGCACGTTGCTGAAAGGCAGATGCGCCAACCGTGCACCGCGCGGCTACAAGAACGTCAACAATGGCAAGCACGACAAGTATGTCATAATAGATGAAAGTGAGGCAGGCATGGTGCGCACCGCGTTCAGGGAAGTGGCAAAAGGCTTTGAGACCCCTTCACGCATTAGGAGAAGGGTATGTCCGAAAGTGTCTGAAACTTCTTTTTTCGATATGCTGCGCAATGTGTTCTATATCGGCAAAATCCGAGTGCCTGCCTACAATGGAGAACCCGAAAGGATTGTAGAGGGAAGGCATGATGCGTTGATAGATGATGAAACCTTTTACAAAGTACAGGACATATTGGACGGCAATCGCAAGGGGACACCGAGGATGAGCAAGAAAATAGACCCCGACCTGTACCTGCGGAAGTATCTTGTCTGCCCTGTGTGCGGCCATTCTATAACAGGCTCTCGAAGCCGTGGCAATGGTGGACGGTACGCCTACTACCATTGTTCAGACACAGGCAAGCACCTGCGCAAAAGGGCAGAGGAAGTCAACGACGGTTTTGTACGCTACATAGGCTGTTTGAGGCCAAATAAAGCCGTTCTGGGGCTTTATCGCGAGGTGTTGGAAGACGTGCAAGGCGAGCAGAAACGAGGTGTCCAGAGGGCACTGGATTGCCTTAAAAAGGAGCTTTCGGAAGTCGAGAGACGGCTTGAAAACCTTGATGAGAAGTATTGTTGCGGCAATGTTGAAGACGAGGACTACAAGCGAATGTCGGGACGTTTCAAGCAGAAAATGGAAGAAATCCGAAAGAAAATGCAAATCCTTTCAAAAGGAGACAAGGGCGTGAAGACGAAAATCGACTATTCGGTGAACCTCATCAATAATTTAACAAAGATTATGAGCGATGCACCTGTTGAAATCAAGTGCAAACTGATTGGTTCGATTTTTTCAGGGAAAATAAAATTTGACGGCGAAAATTATCGAACCACAGAATACAACAAGGTGCTCGACCTTATCTTCCAAGAAACCAACAAGTTACGCGGCAAGGGAAAAGAAAAAGGAGAAAGACAACCGTCCTTCTCCTCACATGTACCCAGAGCCGGGGTCGAACCGGCACGGGTTGCCCCACTGGTGTTTGAGACCAGCGCGTCTACCGATTCCGCCATCTGGGCTTTTTTGCGGTGCAAAGATAAGAAGAAAATCCGAATTGACAAATTTTTAATTGAAAAAACTTAAAATAATTGGCTATGACCGCGATTATGATTATCTTCGTATCGTGAAATAAATCTGTAAAATACTATGGTTGAAAACAAAAATAACTATTGCCTCATCCTTGCCGGAGGCAAAGGTAGGAGGCTGTGGCCATGCAGCCGCGAGGAACGGCCGAAACAGTTTCTTGACTTCTTCTCGACAGGCAAAACACTTCTGCAACAGACATACGAACGGATGGCGGGCTTTATTCCGCCTGAGAACATCTATGTGAGCACCAACAGAATTTATGCTGACATCGTAGAGGAGCAACTGCCGGAGTTGCCTAAGCTGAACATACTGAGCGAGCCAATTTTCAGAAATACGGCCCCGAGCCTTGCGTGGGCCACTTACCGCATAATACACATCAATCCGTCGGCAAGACTGGTTGTGGTGCCGTCTGATCAGGCTGTGTTCAACGAGGAGGAATTCAGAAGAAACATCACTGAGGGCCTTGACTTTGTCAGCAGCAACAACTGCATGCTGACAATGGGCGTCAAGCCCACACGTCCTGAGCCGGGATACGGATACATACAGATTGGCGATGCTGCCGATAAGGAGGGTGTATATAAGGTTAAGTCGTTCACGGAGAAGCCTGACCGTAACTTCGCACGCATGTTCATGGAGAGCGGGGAGTTCTTATGGAACACGGGACTCTTTCTCGGCAATGTGATATGTCTGCGCGACATGCTGCGCAAACTGTTCCCGCCGGTGCTGCGTAACTTCAAGAAAGACGAGGACGAACCTTATGACATCAAGGATGAACTGGAATATATCAGGCAGAATTTCCCCTCATATCCCAACCTGTCGATTGACTACGGAATACTTGAAAAAAACGAGAATGTATGTGTGATGAAGTGCGACTTCGGCTGGGCGGACCTTGGCATGTGGCATTCCATTTACGAGAGCATGAGCAAGGGCATGGGCGACAACGTTGTCATAAGTTCGAGGGTGATAACCGAGGACAGCCGCAACAACATAATAAAGCTGCCTGACGACCATCTCGGCATAATAAACGGACTTGACGGCTATATCGTTGCCGAGAAGGGCAACGTGCTGCTGATATGTAAGAAAGAGGATTCGTCGGCACTAATAAGGAAATATGTAAACGAGGTTCAGGTGAAGTATGGTGACGAGTTCATCTGATAGCCTTGCATGCGGCTTTGCAGGCATGTCTTCCGGCTGATATCCGGGGGTGGCTGGCGGAGAATGAAAAAAGCGGAGCGTTCACAACGTCTTGGACAATGCAAGACAAGAACGTTCCGCTTTTATTGTTTTGTAAGGAGTTTGGTTCTTAGAAGTTCTCCCTTATCTTTTCTGCAATCTGTTCGAACTCCTCGCTTGAGAGTTTCAGTTTCGTGTTGGCGAAGTTCATGTCGCCTTCGCTCTGCATCGGCACGAGGTGTATGTGTGCGTGTGCCACTTCGAGTCCGAGCACAGCCATGCCCACCTTACGGCAGGGGAAGGCTTTCTTTATGGCTACTGCCACTTGCTTGGCGAACACTATCATTTCGGCCAGTTCGTCATCGGTCATGTCGAAGAAGTAGTCAACCTCCCTGCGGGGTATCACCAGCGTGTGGCCCTTTGCCAACGGGTTGATGTCGAGAAACGCATAAAACTTGTCGTTTTCGGCGCATTTGTAGCTGGGTATTTCGCCAGCGGCTATCTTTGAAAATATGTCCATGGCAACTAAGTTTTTGTTGCCGGCAGAGTTTTTGTTGCCGGCTTATTCTACTGTAATCTTGTCTATTCTGAGCTTTATTGTTCCGCGTGGAATCTTTATTTCCACTTCGTCGCCCACCTTCTTGTTGAGCAGTCCTTGTGCGATAGGTGTCTTTATCGAGATCTTGCCCTCGCGCAGGTTGGCCTCGCTCTCGCTTACAATGGTGTAAGTCATTTTCGCCTTGTTGGCCATGTTGGTCATTTCTACTTTCGAGAGGATCTGCACGCAGTCCGTACTCAGGCGTGAAGTATCGACTATTTTTGCTTCGGAAATTGCCAGCTTCAGCTTGTTGATCTTATCTTCAAGATGAGCCTGCGCCTCCTTTGCGGCATCATATTCCGAATTTTCGCTCAAGTCGCCCTTGTCCCTCGCCTCGGCAATCGCAGCTGAAGCCTTCGGGCGTTCAACGCTTTCCAAATGTTTAAGTTCGGCCACCAACTTGTCGTAGCCTTCTTGTGACATGTAAGACATAATGTATAAAGATTTTAATTGTTATTTTTCAGGATAGACAAAAAGAGAATTCCGACATTCCCTTTCTTAATGTCGGAATCCCCACTTTGCCCCCTATGTTGTTTCATCAATATTCTTTTGCAAAGATAGGCTTTATTTCCGTACCTGGCAATTTTAAATGGTGAAAAGAGCTTAAAAACATAAGTTATCCGTAATTCCGTGCCGTGCAGTATTGTTTTTCGGGACTATTATTATTATAAAAGGTGTGCTGTCAGCTGTTAAACCATGTTTTTCGGGTTGGTGATGCTTTATTGTAAAAGGGTATCCTGTTATTCCCGACCGTTTTGGAAATAGCTGTTACACTATTCCCAAAACGGCATATAATATATAAAATGAAGCGTCCCGGCTTGTCTGTTTATTGTTGCAGTCATGCCAAAGTCTTCATTTTAGGTTTATATTTTGATTTTTTGTGTTGTTGGTTTCAGTTTCAGCGTATTTATTTTCACGCGGTTGGTTCCCTTGTTTTCATTCTCTATATATTGGATATGTTTCGTAGTTTCTTGGCTATTACTTGGTTTATGCAGGTAGAGGGTCTGTCTGGCACGGTGAAATACGGTACGCTTCTCCTTGTAGTCGTATCAGACAGTATTTCCATACGGTTGCTTAGCCGTATCAGTAAGTATTCTGGAAAACACAAAAAGCGTGGAACTGCAATATCTGATATTTGAGAAGTCGAATAAAGTCGAAAATGAAAAAAAGATCTAAACAAGTGCAAATATAACCTCTAATATTCAATACTTTATGTGGTATCAGATTCGGGAATGACTTTTTAATTTGTCTTAATTCGTTGCAAGTTTCTTCGGGATATATGGGAACATATTCGGGAATTTATTTACCTTTGTCATGTAATCAAAAAGGTACAGCAAATGAAAATTTCCGTCTATCTGAAAAAATGTTCCGCGACCACTTCAAACATCTGCTTCCGGGTACGGGAGAAGAACGTGGACATCAAAGTGGTTTCCCCCATCGCGGTCCATGACAAGTATTGGGATACCGATACCTTATGTTACAGGCGAACGACTGCCGTGACGGCCAATGAACAGAAGCGGGTGCCCGAACAGATCGCCGCCATCATCGAGAGAGCGGAAAAGACCTTCTCGGAGAAGGCTGACGGCAAATGGATGAAACAGGTCATCGAGGATGTCCTGCATCCCGCGCGGGCTTTCGAGCGTGATCACCCGAACCTGCTCCACCGTATCCACGAGTACCTGGAAAAATATGACGGCGCGGAAAGAACCAAGGAGCACATCGCCCGCTTCGAGCGAACGATGACCAGGTATCACGAGTTCCGGCGTGAATTATTGGGCGATACTGACTTCACTCTCTTCGTTGAAACTGTCACCTTGGGGCAGATGAACGACTTCAGGGAGTATGTCACCAACGAATACCTGTTCCGCCAGGAGTATCCTGACTTTTATACTCCCCGTATGCTCATCAACCACAAGCCCAAGCCTCTATCCAACACAACCGTCATCAATATCATGAACCTTTTCTGCACGTTCCTGCGCTGGTGCAAGAGAATGAAGTATTCCGATAACGAAGTCTATGCTGTTTATGGCTGCAAGGAGCCGACCTACGGCGACCCGTTCTACCTCACATCGGAAGAGAGGAATGTCCTGTACGACGCGGACCTGAGCGACTGCCCGAAACTGGCTGTCATCCGGGATATTTTCGTGTTCCACTGCTATGTCGGTTGTCGTGTCGGTGATCTCTACAGGATGACCAAGGAGAACATCAAGGACGGTTTTCTGGAGTATATGCCTCAAAAGACCAAGAAGTGCCAGGCGAAAACCGTCAGGGTTCCATTGCATGAAAAGGCGGTCAGAATACTGGAACGCTATAGCGGGAATACCGGCAAGCTGCTTCCCTTCAAGCCCATCAACACTTACAATCTGGGGATACGGGAACTGCTGAAACATTGTGGCATTGACCGTGTGGTCACCATTCTTGACACGCACGGCTACAACACCGTACAGAAGCCCTTGTACGAGGTGGCCAGCAGCCACACGGCACGCAAGACCTTTGTAGGCAATCTGTACCGGCAGGTTCCGGACCCCAACCTGATAGCCTCCATGTCAGGCCACGTGGAAGGCAGCAGGGCCTTCCGGCGTTACCGGACGATAGATGATGACATGAAACGAAAACTTGTTGAAATGATAAACTGAGGAGGATATATACATGAAAGTAACAGCATTTATCAGAAAGACATCGGCGAAAAACAACGTGACGGATCTTGCCCGAGTCTATTTCCGTGTCCGGGATATCGGTGGTGTGGACATAAAGGCCGCGAGCGAGCTGTCCATCAACCCGAACCATTGGAGCCCGGAGAGGCAAGGCTACAAACCACGTGTGGCTCTTGTCTCGGAAGAGAAGAAGAACGCTTTCGACAGGGATATCCAGCAAATCACCCACCTGATTACCAGGGAATACAGCCGTGGAGTTGACGGGAACTGGCTCAAGGGACTGATAGAAGAATACCATCACCCCAACATCAATGCAAGGGGCGGCAACAAGGCAGAGGAATACCTGTTGTCATACCAGATACAAAAATATGCTGACGAGACCCCACTCGCGTTCGAGAGCCGGAAACATCATCTTGACAATCTCAACAAGGTACTCCGTTACGAGCGTTTCCGCCATGAGGTCATGCACCAGAGGGGCTTCCATCTTTGCATTGACTCCATCACGGCAGATGACATAAGGGATTTCAAATTCTGGCTGCAGGAAGAGCACAAGTATGTTGACATGTATCCCGTGTTTTACCAGAACGAGGTCTGCCGTAATGTCGAGCAGGTACGTTCCGAGAACAGCATGTCGGGAAGCCTGTACCGCGTACGCACCGTCATCAAATGGTGCATCAAGCGTGGCCTTACACGAAATAATCCTTTCGACCAGTACCAGATCGCACAGCCCATGTACGGAGACCCGTTCTACCTGACACTTGAAGAACGTGACAAGGTATATTATGCCGACTTAAGCGGCATGGGTGCCAGCTATCCGGTCTATCGTGACATCTTCATGTTCCAGTGCCTGATCGGCTGCCGTGTCAGTGACCTGAACCGGCTGACCAAGGCGAATATCGTGGACGGTTGTGTGGAGTACATTCCCCAGAAGACCAAGCTGGAGCACGCGGGCACGGTACGGGTCCCGCTTAACCAAAAGGCTTTGGATATACTAGAAAGGTACAAGGACCTGGAAGAAGCGCTGCTCCCGAGATTCTCGCATTTCGGCTACAACAAGAAAATAAAGGAGATTCTCAAATACGTGGGAATTGACCGTATGGTCAGGGTGCTCGACCCGAAGACGCGCGAGGATGTGGCAAGACCATTGTACGAGGTGGCCACCACCCACACAGCGAGGAAGACTTTCATCGGGAACCTGTACAAGCAGGTCAAGGACCCGAACCTGATTGCCTCCATGTCCGGGCACTCTGAGGGTAGCCGTGCCTTTGCCCGGTACCGTAAGATAGACGATGAAATGAAGAAGGAGCTGGTAAACCTTCTGGATTGACCGTTTCTTTTTCCACCTATCCTTTTATATCCACCGATAATGCAATATGAATATGGACGAGCAGAAGTTGACATACGAACAATTCAAGGAGGATATTCTCCAGTGGAAGAACACGCACCGTGAAGAATACAACCGCTTCTCGCGCCTGATGACAAACGGTGACGAGAGGCAGTATCTTGCCATCTGCAAAGCCATATTCAGGCAACTCCCCAGTATCAGGCGGGAATGGGAATTGTCCTGGAACGATGACAGCACGGATGGCCTTGCAAATATAGGCATGCAATTCGCGGAGAACGCGGTACCCGGGCAGATCGTGGAGCTGTACAGGAAACAGAGGGAGGAAAACAATCCTCTGCCCGACAACATTCCACCGGTCACATTCTGGGGCAGGATAAAGTCCTTTTTTAGCGGCAAATCTTCCAAGCCGGGTGTCACCCTTTCGGCACCGCTCGTGTTGAGCTGGCTGTATTATGGAAAGAGCTTCGAGGCGATGGTTTCCATGATAGAGAAACAGATGAAGAATCCGAAAGCTGACAATGCTGACAGGCAGGGCTGTTCCCTTGTCGTCAAGCAGATAATAAACGTATCCATCAGGAACGGTTTCCGAACCCGGGCAGACTGGGACAGGTATTTTGCCATGAACAGCGCCATTGAAAAAGGCTATGTCGGCGAATGGGCCTTGCAGACCATCACGGCTGACATGGAAACCGATGAAGAAAGCAGGGATACGATTACAACTCGGGCCGAAGACAGCGTCAGGGAACCCGTTGTACAACGCGTGGCCGGAAAGAAAAAAATCCAGGAACGGCCACTTGCCGATTATCTTGATCACGAGAACAAGGAAGTTGTATTACAACATATCCGCGACTTTATTTCCGTCAATACAAGTGCCATTCATCAGGCATTACCGTTCTATGTATTGAAGGAACTCGATCTGGTTGCCGGTATGCATACAGCCAAGGAGTACAGCATGGGGCTGACATTGCAGTTCCCGGATTTGCCGTCATTGAAAAGCGAGAGCGCCATACGGCAGTCGGTCGGGTTCCTGAGAACGGCAAAACACGTTATCAAGGACGGCAAAGACCAGATGGCACCCCTTATAGAAAGTGACGATAACCGGGAACTGTTCCGGAAATTGGCACAGGCTATCAGTAATATCCCAGGTACAGGCACGATGACCATTGCATAGAAATAAGGCCAATTATAACCTTTTCACGTTGTCACACGGACTTATATTGTCATGATAATTTAAGA
>ENA-OQRB01001228-OQRB01001228.1-human-gut-metagenome-genome-assembly--contig:-NODE-1228-length-15300-cov-3.063824_pt1 | contig 15300 bp, 11 predicted proteins | sample MGYA00243235_ERZ505100 | MGnify/ENA primary metagenome ERZ505100 (study PRJEB26097, sample SAMN02712145) | human gut metagenome | biome: Gut microbiome | host: Homo sapiens | place: Denmark...
TCAGGACAAGCCACTCAAATGATTCGGGCAGGAAGAGCTTAATGCGCTTGAATCGTTGAAGCGATACAAGGAACTCCATTTCGGGTCCGAATGCTGCTCCGTCGGCGATTACAAGGATATCCCGTTCTTTCCTATTGAGCGCAATATCGTAGATGTTCGACTTCCCGCCTGCGCTTATGCAGGGTATGCCGCTATTTTTGCAAAGTACGGCAAAGAATTCGTAGCCAGAGTTACTGACTTCGACGATGACAACTTGCGGCTTTGCGCCGTCGAACTCGCTTTTCCCGTAAATGCGGTATGTGGAGGCATAGGTTCGTGAATAGACGGGGTACTTCGTTGTTGAGCGGTTGGTGTTCTTAAGGCCGTAAATCTCGTCGACGCTGTAGGGGAGTTGTGGAAGCGATTCGCGCGCGACCAACACGTAATAGTTGCTGCTACAGCGTGCCGCGTGCGCGAATTCGTGCGATTTCATGAAGCTGCTGTCCTCGTCGATGAACACGATGCTGTTCTCGATGAACGAAAGATCACGCAGCCAGTTGCGACCTGCGAGTATTTTGCAGGGAACATCGCAATTAATGACCACGCCGCTGTTTGCTCCAAGCTCGTCATAGGCGGCAATGAGCTCGAGAAGAGTTGTCTTCCCGGTTGCGCTCTTGCCTTGAAGAATGGTGAGGTTCCTTGAAACGGTGAGCTTGATCTGCACTTTGTTGTTGCGGACTACAACATCGTGGACTCCTCTCATTTTGCGGACTCCCTCAGGCATTTGGCTGCAACGAGAACAAGCTCGTCCATCGAATGGACAACTTCGTCGGTGTTGGCGACATGGATGGTGAACCGCCTTTCACCGAAGTTCATGAGGTGATAAAGATTGACAGTGACATCTTGGGCCTTGCCGATGGCTAGAATCCACCGTGCGCAATTATCTCCGCAATTGGAGGCGTTGTAGATGTTCTCGGGCATGAAATGCATGAGAAGCAAAGTCTTTGTGCCGCTTGAGAGTTTTTCGGGCGGGATGACGCCGAGGACCTTCGTTTCGATGGCATTGGGCCCCAAGACAACGCCGCGATCGACGGCCTTGATGATCTTTTGGGCGAAAGGGTCTTTGAGCCACTCGGCCGAGTAAACGTTGTTGAAAAAGACAGACGTATTGTAGATAACGCCGTCCATGTCTCCATAGTGAATTGTAAGCAAGGCAAAACCTTTCTTCGTTGGAGCAAAGTATATATCAGGAAGGCGAGCGGGATGGTCGCGGGCTATCGGAATCGGCCGATTGCGGATTCGCGGCATAACGGGCCGAGCTTGAGGCGCAGAAGGCGGAGCTTGCCAAGCAGCAGGAAGAGGCGAAGAAGGCGGCCGAGAAGGAAGCCGAGCGTCAGCAAAAGGCCGCGGAAAAGGAAGCGGAGCGCCAGGCAAGGGCGGCTGAACGGGAAGCGGAACGCCAGGCGGGGGCAGCGGAGCGCGAGGCTGAGCGCCAGGCGAAGGCCGCCGAGCGGGAGCGCCAGAAGCAGAAAGACGCCGTGGCCCGCGTCGCCACGAGCATCTTGGGATCCGCCGGCCGTACCGCCGACAACCAGATTGTCCGCGGACTCTTCGGCGCGCGCCGCTAGTTGTTGGCGCCGCGAGCACCGAGCAGGGCATAGTCCAGAACATCAAGCAGTTCATCATGACGTTCGGTAGGGGCTTCTCGTTCGTGGGCAATCAGTACCACCTCGACGCCTTTGGCGTGGACCAATATGTTGACCTGCTGTTCTTCAATCGCGATCTCAACTGCTTGGTGGCCGTCGAGCTCAAGCGAGGGCCGTTCAAGACTGCCTACCTAGGCCAGCTGTCCGGATACTTGCGAGTGCTAGACGACTATGAGCGCCGTGAGCACGAGAGCCCGTCCATCGGCTTGGTGCTTTGCAAGGATATGAACAGGGCGTTCGTCGATTACATCATTCAGGACTATAACAAGCCCATGGGAGTTGCCACGTACAAGACCTCGGTAGACATGTCGAGCGAGCTGCTCGATGCCCTACCGCCCATTGACGGCTTGAAAGCGCTGTTGGAAGGCGATGGGGATTAATAACAATCGAGCGGGCTCGCCTATACGGCGCGCCACCTTATCTCGTCGCAGGTGACGAGGAGGTTCGAGACGATTCGCTCCGGATGCAGGCGCTCCTCCTCGCTGAGGCCGTCGCAGTTGTCGTCGGCGAAAACCCAACAGCCTCCGCTCGTCTTCTCGATGATGCAGCCCCACAAGGGATCGGGGTCGTTGTAATTGGAGAAGTTGAATACGTGGAGGCACCTGAACTCGACCTGCACTTCCGGCCATGTGCCTCGTTTGGTAAATCTAGTGCATCGTGAATCGCGATGCCGACTATGCTCTGTCCGTTGTTGTAATGAACCGTAATCGCGCGAATCTGCTTCTGTGGCTTCTCTCTAGCGAGTTGCTAGATGCTAAAATAGCCACTGTATTGCACTCTGCATAACAAGGACGGTTTCCATGGGTTATTTGGATTTGCTGAGGGAAGACGCCAGTCAAACCGACATAAGGGAGCATTTGGTGAGCGGCCGGCCTGCCGCCATCACTATTCGGATACCGGAAACATTACGAGATGCCGCCAAAGCAAAGGCAGCTCTAAAAGGCATGAGTTTTTCTGCCTATGTGCGCGAACAGCTCATCGAGGACCTTACGAGAAGGGATGCATAGAATGGCAGCGTCCGTTACTGGAATTCTGGCAAACACCAAGCAGCCGCGCGGCGGTTACCTTCCGCTTTCAAATTTCGATATGGAGTCGCATTGCGACAATCTGCGCGTTGTCGGCGATTACAACATCGCGCCTTCGCTCGTCGGACTCGCGGTCGACTACGGAACGCGCATCGCCCTGGGCAGCGACCCCGAGGAAACCTTCGAGGTAGCAACGGTCGGCGCGGGCATGGTCGGAGCCTCTGACGTTGCCGAATCCCTAATCGCGGATATTGATGCCGCGGGGCTGAAATCAGGCGAGATAGACGAGAAGAGCGTTGTTTCGCTGTGCAAGTTGTCCGGCTTCGATTCGGCTTTCCGCGCAGGGGCGTCCGCATACAGGCCGGTCTCCGAGATAAATCCTGACAGACAGACCATCGCGGATATCGGCAACCTCATCCTGCGAACGAAGGCTTTCTTCGATGCGTCCGCCGAACCGGTCATTGCGGGGTTCACCTTCGAGGGCGCTTACACGGATGACGCGGGCGCAAGCGACGGCGATTACATCTGCGGCGACACCCTATGGGACCTCAAGGTATCCAAGAATGAGCCAACAATCAAAAATACGATGCAGGTGCTGCTCTACTACCTCATGGGACTTCGCTCCAGCAAAGATGAGTTCAAGACCGTGACTCGCATCGGGCTTTTCAACCCTTGGCTCCAGAAGTCCTGGTCGACTTCGGTGCTCGATCTCGACGAGTCCTTCCTCTCCATGGTGGAGAACGACATCCTGGGCTATACGCCCCGACATGCTCGACCCTCGGTCAACTGGGCGAACGAGGGCTCGCGAACCATATACGAGGTAATCGACTGGATTCGCGACACCTGCGAATCGGAGCGCGACAAGGGAGACAAGTTCGAGCGCGCCAGCCGGTACTACCTCATGAACGACCCTGTTTACGCGCAGCGCTTCAGCGACGTGTGGATGTGGAAGGACGCGCCCACAAACGACGGCGCAGACCTGGGAATCGACCTTGTCGCCCAAGACGCGGAGGACGGCACGTATTGGGCCATCCAGTGCAAGTGCTACCAGAAGGCGACGCTCGACCTCCGAGACGTCGCCACCTTCTACACCAAGGCAAGCGCAACCGACGACTACGCGCACAACATGATAATCACCACCTGCGAGGACTTCGGCCCGAACCTGGACAAGACCGCCACGCAGTACGGCACGGTGCGCCTTTTCGCCGACAGCATGGCAGAGTCCGATGTGGACTGGGACGCCTTCGTTGAGGGCAAGGCCGTCGGCAAGCGCTTGTTCAAGGAGCCCTTGCCTCACCAGCGCGAGGCCATCGACGCCTGCCTCCAGAAATTCCAGCAATACGATCGCGGCCAGCTCATCATGGCATGCGGCACGGGCAAGACCATCACGTCGCTGCGCCTCACGGAGGAGATGCTCCCCGAAGGGTCGCTCGTGCTGTTTCTGGCGCCGTCGATCTCGCTCGTCGCGCAGACGATGCGCGTGTGGGCCAATCAGTCGAAGCGCGATCTGCGCTGCGCCGTGGTCTGCTCGGACGAAACGGCTTCCAACGCCGAAGGCGACACTTGGGAATCATCCCTTTCCGATATCCCGTATCCCGCCACCACAGACCCGGCGGCATTGCACAAGCAGATAAAGCGCTTCGACCGCACGAAGGGCGTGAACGTCGTGTTCTCGACCTACCAATCCATCCAGGTGGTTTCCGATGCCCAGCGCATGGGGCTCGACCCGTTCGACCTCATCGTCTGCGACGAGGCGCATCGCACCACCGGCGCTTCCGCCGCCTCGGACGACCTCACCGAGCAGAGCGCGTTCACCAAGGTGCACGACAACCGCCTGGTCTCGGCGAGGAAGCGAGTCTACATGACCGCCACGCCGAAGATCTACGGCGACAAGGCCCGCGTGCAGGCGAAGACCGAGAGCTACGAGGTCTCGTCGATGGACGACGAGGAGAAATTCGGCCCAGTGTTCTACCGCCTCTCGTTCGGCCGCGCCGTGGACGAGGGGCTGCTCACCGACTATCGCGTCATCGCGCTCACCGTCTCGGAAGACGTGGTGAGCGAGGTGTATCAGCGCGCCATGGCCGACGAGGAGGGCTTCGAGATCACCGATGCCGCAAAGGTCATCGGGTGCTGGAAGGGCTTGGCGGACCAGGGCAAGAAGGACGGCAGCGGCCATCCGCTGAAGAACGCCGTAGCCTTCTGCTCGACAATCCCCGAGTCCAGGCGCATCTCCGAGTACTTCGAGCGAACGGTCAAGGCCTACATAGACTACGAGCGTGAGCAGGGCAACGACATTTCCGGCATGGAATGCGCGGTGCAGCACGTCGACGGCACCATGGACATGGCGAACCGCAAGGACAAGCTCGCCTGGCTCGCAGACACCAGCGAAGAGAGGTGCCACATCCTCTCCAACGTACGCTGCCTTTCCGAGGGCGTGGACGTGCCGAACCTGGATGCCATCATGTTCTTGCAGCCTAAGAAGTCCCGCGTGGAGGTCGTCCAGGCAGTTGGGCGCGTCATGCGCCGCTTCGAAGGCAAAGACTACGGATACATCATCCTGCCCGTGGTCATTCCCGCCGGCTACACGCCCGAAGAGGCGCTGGACAACACCGACGCCTTCAAAGTCGTGTGGGAGATAGTGCAGGCCCTGCGAAGCCATGACGAGCGACTCGAGGGCGGCGTCAACTCGCTGCAATACGACATGGCGACCACTTCCGTGGTGCAGGTCATCAACGTCGACAAGAATAAGGGCAAAGGCCAGAATGGTGGCTCTGCTGCGGGTGTAAGCGCGGGCGAAGACGGGCAAGAGAGCACGGCCGGCGATTCCGGCCAGATGAAGATGGACTTCTCCGATCGAGAGCTGCAGGAGGCCGTAAACGCCGTCATCGTGAAGAAGTGCGGCAACAAGGTGTATTGGGAAGACTGGGCCAAGGACATCGGCGACATCGCCAAGCGCCACATCGAGCGCGTGGGCGAGCTGGTTCTGAACGGCGGTCCGGCATCGGCTGAGTTCGCGGTGTTTCTGCGCGGTCTGCGCGACTCCCTCAACAACGGAATCACCGAAGACGAGGCCGTTGAGATGCTGGCGCAGCACATGATCACGCTGCCCGTGTTCGACGCGCTGTTCTCGGAAGCCGAGTTCGCGAAGTCGAACCCCGTCTCAATCGCCATGGAGTCCATGGTGGCGACGCTTCGCGGTTACGGTATCGAGACCGAGTCCGAGAAGCTCGAGCTGGCCGAGCTGTACTCCAGCGTGCGCCTGCGCGCCGAGGCTATCCGAAGCGACGCCGGCAAGCAGAAGATTATCAAAGAGCTCTATGAGAAGTTCTTCAGCCAGGCGTTCAAGGCCACATCTGAGAAGATGGGCATCGTTTATACCCCCAACGAGGTGGTGAACTACATCCTGCACGCTACTGACCGAATCTTAAGGAAGGAGTTCGGCAAATGCCTGGCTGATGAGGGCGTGCACATCCTCGATCCGTTTACGGGTATCTGTAAAACACCGTATTGTCTAATGGCGGCATAGCGGAATTTGACAACGCTGCCCTTGTTCTAAAGCTGCACAACATGGTAGTGATACGCCTTTTCAGACCGCTTCTTCAGATATTGCCTCAGCCCTGGGTCGGTGGCGTAGACGTAGCATCCCTTCATCCCGCGAGTCATCAAGGTCCGGTAGGTGTTCTTGATTATCTCATCCGATAGATTGCGTGCGCGTTCGGGGTCCTCTTCCTCCATCTTCTTCAACCCCCTGATGGACTGGTCCGTCCCGGCCCTTTTCGTGTAGTCGGTGACCAGATGGCCGTTTTCGTAGCGCAGGTCGTCGCCGATGATGACTCCCACGTACTCGAACTCGAGGCCCTGCGTCGTGTGGATGCACCCGGCTTCGTTTATCGAGGTCGGGCTGATGGCGAACGCCTCGCCGCCGTCGAGGTTCCAGCTGATCTCGAAGTCTCCGATCTTTATCTCGTGGGTGTTCGTGTCTGCGCGGCCCGCCTTCGGCCAGTTCCAGCAGTAGCCCGCCAGTATGCGCGACTTGTTCGACCCCTCGTTGCGCTCGATCACCTTGCTCCTCATCTCCTGGGGCGTGTCGAACGTGACGAACTCGTAATCGATTGTCTCGATGTCGTAATTTGCGGTCTCCCGTATCTCCAGGACGTCGTCCAGCCACGCCAGGTACCCGTCGGAACCGTTGCATCGGAACTGCGAGGACAGCTCCTCCTCGTAGACTTCCGCCCCGTTGGCGGCTGCCCAGCGCCTGATCTCGCCCACGCTGCCGATGTCCTTCACGGTGACGCGCTGGCTCTCGTCGATGAAGAAGACGCTGAGCCTCGCCGCCCGGATGATCTCGTGTATCTGGTTTACGCCCTGGTTGCCGTAGAGCCCCGATTTCTCGTTGAGGCGGTGCGCCTCGTCTGCGAGGATGACGCCGACGGCGTCCTCTGGCGCGTCGACGTATGCGCCCGACCCCTTGAACATGTTGTCGATGCTGCTCTTGGTCCTATGCCCCTTGAGCTTCCTCGCGTAAACGGTGCGCGGGGCGCTGTTCTTCGAGCAGTACTGCGCGAACACGCCCTCTTGAGTGAGGCGCGCGAGGAGGTTCACGGCGATGACGGTCTTTCCGGTGCCCGGGCCGCCCGTCGCTATGAGCGTGCGCTTCCTCCCGTCCCTCTCGCATCGTCGGGAGAGCTCCATGATCCGCTCGAAGACGACCTTCTGGTCGTCGATGAGGTTGAACTCGGGGTTGCTCTCGAGCATCCCCACTATGGCGTCCTGCAGGCTCTTCGACGGCTTGATGCGCCCGTTGTCTATCTCGTAGATGACCTCGCCGCCATCGCCGCGCTTAATCACCCGCTTTATGTAATCGCGCAGCTTTTTTACGTCGCCCTTGGCGAACGCGGGGGCGTCGTCTAGGTAGGTCCCGTAGATCGGGTCGTCAAGCGGGTCGTTCTCGCCGCGAAGGTAGTTGTGCAGGTACGCGCACGGCCACAGCGCGACGCCCTCGATTTGCGCGTACTCGTTATAGTCCCTGATCATCTCCGCATAGCTCCACGCCTGGTACGAGGGATGGACGACGCGCCTGTTCGCGCCTCCGGTGAAGGTCTCGACAAGGCCGTCCAGGCCGTCGACCTTCCTGATCTCCTGCCACTGCTTGAGCTCGATAATCACAACGTTCGGCTTCTCCCGGCCGTCGTAGCCCGACACGAGGAAGTCGACTCGTTTCGCCGTGTTCGGGAGGTTGTACTCGATCGCCACCCCGGAGTCGCGCGGGATGCCCTCGTCGTTGAGCACCTTGTACATGTACTCGAGCGAGTTCACCCATGAGCGGAACTCGGCGTCGCCCGTCCTTCGGTGCATTTTCTCGAGTATGTTGTCGCGTATGCTGTACGCGATGGTGTCCTCCTCGACCTCGGTCATGAAGTCGTCCTTGCTGCCGCTGTAGATGATCATGGCTATAGCTCCGTGTACTTCCTCGAGCTCCCGCGTGACTTGTCGGCGGGGGATTTTTCCGTATTGGCATCGATTTTAGCGCTGACGGCATCGGCCAGGCCGACGCCGAGGGCGTCTGCGAGGTAGATGCAGTATATGGCGACGTCGGCCAGTTCCTCGACCATCGCGCCCCGCTTGCGCGCGACCTCCAGATCGGATCCGGACCACTGGAAAGCTTCGAGCAGCTCGGAAGCCTCGAGGCTTATGGATATGGCGAGGTCCTTCGGGTTGTGGAACTGCGCCCAGTCGCGCTCCTCCCGGAACGCCAGGGCCTTCGATGCGGCGTCTTCGAACGTCATCGCCGGCTCCTTCCGCCTTTGCCGAACTCTATTATCCTACCCGATTGGCCAGTTGCGCGGCGGGCGTTTGCTTCCTCGAGGGCCTTTTCGAGGGATTCCACCCGCCTCTCGAGCCGCCTCCTATTCGCGGCCGCGAGCACCAGCTCGCCGTCGCGCTCCGTCATGAGGGCGACCTTTCGCTCGGCCTCCTCGGCGCGTGCGACTGCGGCGGCGAGGGCCTTGTCCTCGCCCTTGATTCCCAGCTGGGCCTTTCGGGCCTCGAGGTAGCGAGCGAGCAGCGGCTTGTTGTAGAAGGTCGCGCGCGATATTCCGCTTGCTTTGGCCATTTCGCTCACCGTCATGCCGTGGGCCCGCAGCTCGAGGCGCAGCCGCTCGACCTCCCCGGCTTCCGCCGAGATGGCGCCTTCCAGCCTCTCCAGCTGCCGCAGCGTCCTGCCGTCAACGCCTGACAGATCCTCGCCCATGCTGGCGAGCGTTTCCGCTATGCGGTCAGATCCCTGCTCATCCATTCGTCTATCCTCTCCTTGATTTCGGGTTCGCTTTCGATTATCCCCTCGAGACCGGGGAACCTCCCGAGCACGCCGTCCCTGCCTAGCTTCTCCAACTGTTCGTCCAGGCCGTCGAGCTGGGGCAGCAGGACGTCGTGCACGACGTTCTGGGCCTTCCTGAGCTCGTTGGCCGCCGCCTTGACGTGCCCGCGCTTGAGGTTTTCTTCGACGAGGGCCATGTGCGCCTCGGCGGAGGCGAGCGCCTCGTCGGCCATGAAGTACATCGAGCATTGGTTGGGGCACACGCCGAACGCGCAGAATATGGCGTCGGTCTCGGAGGCCGACGAGCACGGCACGATGTTGCCGCAGCGTATGCACACGCCGCCGACCTTGCGCCTGAGCGGGTACCTCTCGGATGCCGCGTCGACTATCTCGTCGAGGCCGCCCTTTACCTTTCCGCTGATCTGCCCGACGTAGGCCTCGACCTTCGCCGCGAACTCGGAGGCGTGCGGCCCGATGAGCTTCGCGCCGTCGCCGAGCATGGCCCGGTAGACGAGCTCCGAGGAGCCGCGCTCCACCTCCCTTTCGGAGCGTATGTATCCGGCGGTGACGGACTCGTCCATGTGGTTCATGTGCTTGCGGATGTAGTGCATGTCAACGCCGGCCTCGTAGAGCTTCGTTGCGACCGTCACGCGGAACTGGTACGCGACGGGGTAGACGATCTCGTCTTCGGGCTTGAGGCCGTACTTCGACATGAGGAACTTCGCGCTTCGCTTCGCGATCATCGAGCCCGCGCGCCCGACGTTCATGTCGGGGTACTTATCCTGCGTGTTCAGGCAAGGTATGCTGTCATGATGCCGCGCGATGAGCTCGCGCATGCTCTCGCTGAAGCGCTTGTGGTCCGCGAACCGGGCCTTTTGCCTCGGGTAGACCGCCAAAGCGTCCGTGCCGACGCGCCAGCGGGCCTCCGCGCAGTTCTCCTCGAGCCAAAGGTAGGCGCCGAGCGCGGTCCCGTTCATTATCGTTCTGCCGATCCTGGAGTTCCCGTCGCCGTGCGCGCCCTTGAAGGAGCGGTACTCCATGTAGGCCAAGTCGGGCTCCCCGCATGCGCCTCCGGACACCCGCAGCGACCCCGACACCGCTCCGAGCGCTTCGGATGGCCGCAAGCCGGTCTGCGACAGCAGCAGCGTCACTGCGGCGGTCACCCTGTCGGCGGGGGATGCGCCCTCGTCGGCCATGACCGCCCCCATCGTATCGACGAGGGGAACGAGGTAGCTGTCGGGGATTACCGGCCAACCGGACTTCCGCCTCCTGACAGCGTCGGCGTCCTTGGCGAAGCGGTCGAGCGCAGGAACGAGGGCGGGGTCGGCCGCTGGGCCAAACGTCCGGCCGCGGAACTCGAGGAAGCCGTGCAGGTTCCGCGCGACCTGCCCCGCATACTGTAGGGAGCTCGCTGAGGCCACTCCGTCGAGGTACGCCGCCGCAGCCTCGGCGCTCAACAAGGGGATCGAATCGGGCGTCAGGCCCATGTCCGTCAGCGCCTTGCGAACGCTGCACGTCTTGGCGATCAGCGACTGGACCTTGGCTTTCTGCCAGACCACGGACGACATCAGGTAGAGCTTCAGCTCGTCGTCGACGGCGTCCCCGTGGAACCTGACCCGCAGCCGGCTTGGCGTCACGTTCAAGTCGGTGACGCCGGAGAAATCCCATTCGTCATCGGAGAAGTCGACGCTGAAGCCGTTGAACCTGAACACGGGGCTCCGCTTGATCTCGCTCAGGAGCCGGGCGCCCTCGGTGGTGGCCGAGCGGAGCCTGTCGATGGTGGGTTCGGCGCTGGGCTCCGGCAGGAAGGCCCACGTCTCGGCCACGGCCGCAGCTGATGCCCTAGCCATGGGTTGCCTCCTTCATCTCCATCATCTTCCCCAGGTATGCCAGGTGCAACCGCTTCACCGACATAAGGTGCTCGCGGTCATGCTGGCCTGCGGACGCCATCTGGGCGTCCAAGGTCGCCACGGCCTCCTTCATCTCGGGAATGAACTGCGGTGCCGTGAGGAAGCCCGAGCACATGAGGCAGGTCACAGTCCCCTTGACGTCGCATTGCTCGTTTCGGCAGACCCCGGCGCCGCTTTCGACCAGAGCGGCTGGAACGCACGAGCCATCAATCGACGGGGCCACCTCGCCAACGATGCGAGGCGAGCCTATTTCGATTCCATGCACCGCCTCGAGGTAGGAGCGTATGTCCTCTCGTAGGTAATATCTGTTCGTGACCGCATCCGCCACATGCCCGGTCAGGGGGCGCAGCGCCAGGCGAGATAGGTTCCTGGCGACGCCCCTTTCGACCACTTCCGTCATGTAACGCTTGCGCAGGTTGCTGGGCGCGGCGGCGGTCACTCCGACGACGCCGGCGGCAGCGGACAGCTTGCTGCGGTACAGGCGCTTGTCCAAGGTCTTCACCCTGCCCATGGGGCCGGCGCAGATGAACAGGTAATCGGCCGTTTCCGGGTCCGCCATGCGCCTCAGGTCGGCGGTCGACCTCCGGACGGCGTCGAGCATCCTGTACGCGCTCTCGGGGACCTGCACGCGCCGCAGCGCCCTCCCGCTCGACTTGCTCGTGGCCATGACGGCGCGTATGCCCGGCCTCGGCTCCTCGTCGATCCAGCAGGTCCTGAGCGTTAGTATCTCGGATATACGCAACGGCGTCAGGGCCTGCACGCAGAACGCCGCGTATACGAGCTCGTCAATATGCGTTTGCGGGCTTCGCGATTCGAGTTCCGAGGAGAGGCTCCGCAGGTCGTCAAGGGATATGGCGTCCACGTCCCCATCAGCATCGCCGCGCTCGGAGGCGTTCGTGGCGAGGTGGAGGTAGCACGCGCCCTCGACCTGCAAGGCGCCGATCGCCTCCCCGTATTCGAGGAAGCTTCGCAGCCAACCCTTGATGTGGCGTTTCGCCGTCGGCCCCCATGGCCGCAGCGCTCCCGGAAGGTAGCTTGCCAGGAGCGTCGCGGTCACGACGAAGGCCTCCCCCTCGGCGCCGATGACGCGCAGCGCCTTCGCTACGAGGAAGCCGGCGAAGTCCGCCGCGTGCTTCGGCGCAACCCTGACGGCGGTTGCGGGCAGGCCGCCTCGCCACGCCCAGCTGATGAGCAGCCGCTGCATCGGCGCATCGCCGACCGACAGGTCAAGCTTCTGCGGGCGATCTGCGGAGAAGCTGCCGTTCAAGCATTCGTCTGCGTTCGGGAAGAGCAGCCACTTCGAGGAGGTGGGCATCGGGTCGGTCGGGTTGTAGAGCACGGCCCTGAACCCTTGTTGCCAGAGCGGGCAGATTCGGTCGTATTCGAGGGCGCCCTTGGTGAGCCCGGCCGCATAGCCGAACCCGCCGCCCTCGGGTTGCGCCGAGGCCGCGAACAAATGAAGCTTCCGCGCCATCCTCGTGGCGTCGGCCCTGTGCTTTTCGACGTCCTTGCGCCCGCACCATTCCAACATGCTCGAGAACGTGTCGGCGCCGAGTCGGATTTGGCCTGCTTGCCCGACCCCCGCCGCCTCCGCAAGGTGCTCCACGACGCTGCGCTCGCCGACCGTCAGGTGCGCTGGCCCTAGATAGTCGAGGAAACCGTCCACGAACGCGAGCGCCTCCGCTCCCCGCACGTCCAGGTCGAGGATGGTGTAGGCAACACCGTGCCTCTGCCTCCCCGGCAGCTCGTAGCCGAACACTCTCATATGGCGCCACGCGTTCCCGTCGAGCATCCTCTTGAGATCGCTGCCGAGGTGGACGAGCGCGCAGATGCCGGGTTGCTGCGATTCCGCCCACTCGAAGAACGGATGAGGTTCCACCTTCCCCGATTCCAGCGCCGTCCTCATGGCGATTGCCGCGGCCGTCGGCGACGCCGCGGTCAGCTCGCGCAACGCGTCTTCCGCCAAGACGTCGGCATCCGCAAGGAGCGTCTCGGCAATTGCCCCCTGTTCTTTTGCGTATTTCCCGCTAAGCCTGCGATGTATGGCCGCCTTGACGTCGTCGACGAGCATGCTCACTCACCGCCCTCGCCGGACAGCGCCGACTCGAGCGGGCCCAGCACGGACAGCTGCATCGCGTGAACCTGCTCGGCTGTGGGCTTGTCGTAGACTTCCGTCGACGCGATGCTGCGGTGCCGCATGAGCGTCATGACCGCGAAGTCGTCGAGTTTGAGTTCGTGGATGAGCATCATCGCATAGCCGTGGCGGAACCTGTGGTTGAGGTTGGTCTTCCGGGCTTCCCGGTCGACCGGTATGCCCGCCTCCGAGAACAGGGAGCGCAGCCGCTTGTTCCACAGGTTGGACGACAGCGGACGCCCCCGCGTGTTGAGGAACACGTAGCTGTTATCGTCGGCTCCCGACACGCCGTCGGCGTCGCGCTTTTCCGACGGCCCGTCGTCATGGGCCGCCTCTATGTACGCGGACAGGTCGTCGAAGGCGCTCTCGGAGATGAACACCTCCTGGTAGCCGACGTTCCTCTTGGCATAATCCGCGCTGCCGTACTGCTTGCGGTTCCTCACCTTCAAAACGGTCTTGGCGTGCTGGTCGGGCTTGTCGCTCACGCGGTCCCTCAGCTTCAGCGAGTAGCGGGGCTCGCCGTCGGGGGACGCGCCCGCGGTCACGTCCTCGAGCGTGAGCCCGAGGACCTCGCCGATCCTCAGGCCGTGCTCGAACATCAGCCTCACCATCGGCCTTGCCGGATCGCCGTCGCGCTTCCCGATGACGTCGAGCAGCGTCCTGTATTCCGATATCGTGATGGCCGTCGGCGCCTCCAGGTCGGGGGCGGGCTTGACATGCAGGGCGAAGGCATCCTTGGCCGGATAGCCTTCTGCGGCGCGGGGGCCCCGGACCAACCGCCTATCTAGGAACGGGCTGTCGTTCCGGCCCAGGTATTTCATGAGCCTCCTGGCGGATTTCAGGTACGCCCCGATGGTCGCTTCCGACCTTGTCGTTTCAAGATCGAATGATGCGGAGAGCCCGTCTCCGAGCGTACCGCGGCAGAACTGGAGGAACGCGTTGCAAGTCGGCCCGTCGAACTCCTCGGGCGGCATGCCTATCGCTCCTGCGAACGAGTAGAGGAGCTTCATCGCGCTCACAGCCTGAAGCTTGGTGTTGTCCGATTCCCACCTCATCTCCTCGGCCAGGAGGAAAGACGGTTCGTAGAGTATTTTCATATCGTCGTCGTAGAACACGTACACGTCGGTGCGGTTCACGTTTACGCATCGGCAAGAGACCCGCACCCTCCTCGTCGCACCGCAGGTCTCGACGACATAACTGGACCCTGCGTTCGAGGTGATTTCCCTTATCTTCCTCATCGTGCCTCACATTCGTACTTATGTTCGTATAATATCATATAGATTAGACATATTAATAATTACCAATACATTATTTGAGAAGATTGCTCGTTTAAGAAAAGGGGGCGGCATGCAGTCGCTCTCGATTGCGTTGCAGAACGCGCAGAATGGTAAACTGACCTGGAAACAGATAGCTAATCGACCAATGCGGTAAGCCGTTGAGAGCACAGTAGACATATGTTCAGTTACCGATACTTACGGGCACGGGCACCTTTGTCGTAAACTTGCTGCAGGATGAGGAGCTCATCCCGGCCGAAAAGCTACCGAACAAGTACGTGAACGAGATCTATTGCAACGAGATCCTGCTGCTTGCCTATTACATTGCCACTATCAACATCGAGCATGCGTACCATTCGCGCATGCCGCAGGAATACGTTCCCTTCGAGGGAGGTGTGCTCACCGACACGTTCCAGATGCACGAGGATGGGGATACCATTGACGCCAAGATATTCGCAAAGAACACCGAACGCATTCTAAGGCAGATGGAGACACCTATTGATGTTATCGTTGGTAACCCGCCCTATTCGGCTGGGCAAAAGAATGAAAACGATAATGCCAAGAATCTGAGCTATCCGACATTGGATGAGAAAATTCGAAGCACTTACGCCGAGGCATCTTCTGCTACTCTTAAAAATAAATTATACGATTCCTATATCCGAGCATTTCGCTGGGCATCCGACCGGATTGAAAAGAAAGGCATCGTTTCGTTCGTCACCAACGGCGGATGGCTCGATGGCCAGGCGATGGACGGTTTTCGTAAAACTCTCGTCGAAGAGTTCAACTCTATTTACGTTTTCAATCTTAGGGGAAACGCTCGTACTTCAGGAGAACAGCGTCGTAAGGAAAAAGATAATGTTTTTGGTCAGGGCACACGTACTCCTGTTGCCATCACCATCCTGGTGAAGAATCCGGATTCCAGCGAACATGGTGTCATCTACTATCACGACATTGGC
>ENA-OQRB01001237-OQRB01001237.1-human-gut-metagenome-genome-assembly--contig:-NODE-1237-length-15211-cov-18.341515_pt1 | contig 15211 bp, 13 predicted proteins | sample MGYA00243235_ERZ505100 | MGnify/ENA primary metagenome ERZ505100 (study PRJEB26097, sample SAMN02712145) | human gut metagenome | biome: Gut microbiome | host: Homo sapiens | place: Denmark...
TGACCAGAGGGACAAACAGGTCGAACGTGGCTTCCAGCATCTTGAACAGCGGCGCGAGGACGGCCTCGCGCTTGTAGCCGTTCAGGTGGGTAAGCATTTTGTTCAAGGCGAAAGACTCCTTTTCTGAAATGTAAATCGGGGGAAACTTTCCCATCGCATATTATAATACAACCGGAATCGGAATGCTATTGTTTTGCGGAAAAATGCGGTGCGTCTTCCCCATTGTGAAACTTGGAAAATCCTGCTATAATAAATTATTATGACGGATGGAAAAAGAAGGGTGATGCAAATGGCATACGAGAAAAGCGCACGGCGGTTCCGCCCGGTGGGCAGCCGGAAGAAAAAGGCCGCCCCCCAATACAGCCCGGCGGGCACGGGCTGCCCGGTGGTGGAGCAGGCCGTGGAGCGGCTCTACCGGGAGCAGAACGAGACGCATTTCTGGAACCTGATGAACGCCCTGAACTATGCACTGGAGCTGAAAACGCGGGTGCTGGTGCCGCTGGATGCCGCAGCCGACCCGCAGAGCGGCCCGGCCCCGTGGGCTTCCATGCCCATCCCGGCGGAAAAGGCAGAAGGGCTGGACCCCTGGCTGCTCCACACCCGGAAGGAGCGCAGCTATCTGCCCCTGTTCACGTCGGTGAAGACGGCGGAAGCCGAGCGCGCCACGGCCACCCGGCCCATGGCCGAGCGCGGGATGCGGGAGGCCATGGAATATGCCCTGAACACCGACGGCATCGACGGTGTGGTCATCGACCCGTGGACCAATTCCGCTACGCTGGATGGCTCCATCCTGAACGGGCTGCTCAAGTCGGAGCGGGGCAGCGAAGGCCCCGGTCTGGAAGAACTGGATGCGGGCTACGATGCCGCGCGGCAGGGCAGCTGGGCCGAGGCGGTGCAGCACTATGAAAAAGCCGTCGAGGCGGGCAGCGCCGAAGCGCTGGCGCTGTTGGGCGACTGCCTGTATCAGGGCCGGGGTGCCCGGCGCAGCAAGGTACAGGCCCGGCGGATGTGGAAAAAAGCCGCCAAGGCCGGGGAAGTGCAGGCCATGATCGCCCTTGGCGATGACGCAGCGGCCTCCGGGCAGGAAGCCGCCGCCGCGCTGCAATACTACCGCCGCGCCCAGAGTGCCGCCCGCGGGATGCCGGATGTCTCCTATACGCCGCAGATCCGGCTCCGCATCGCCCAGTGCGAAACGCGGTATGTCTCCCGCAAAAAGGCGCTGATGGAGCTGGCGGAGGCCGAGCAGGGCTTCTGCATCCAGCTGGAAGAGGGGGCACCGGACGCGGAGATCTGGCTGGACGAGACCCGGAAGACCGTGGCGGAGCTGATGAACGAAGGGCTGGAGAACCGATGAAATCGGCAGGAACACAAAATCTTTACATTTGTTCTATGAAATCGTCATAGGAAATCGGTAAGATGATTCTGGAAAAAAATCTGTGCTGCAAGAAAAGAGGACAAGCACTATGAGCAACGTGATCGGAATCGACCTTGGAACGACCAACTCCTGTGTGGCAGTGGTCGAGGGCGGCAAGCCCGTGGTCATCGCCAATGCCGAGGGCGAACGCACCACCCCCAGCGTGGTCGCCTTTACCAGAGACGGTGAGCGTCTGGTGGGCGGTGCGGCCAAGCGCCAGATCGCGACCAACTCCGGCCGAACCATCTCCAGCATCAAGCGCTACATGGGTTCCGACCACCGGGTCCACATCGACGGCAAAGACCTGACCCCGCAGGAGATCAGCGCCATGATCCTGACGAAGATCCGCCGCGACGCCGAGAGCTACCTCGGCGAGCCGGTGACCGAGGCCGTCATCACGGTGCCCGCCTACTTTGACGACAGCCAGCGCAAGGCCACGCAGGACGCAGGCCGTATCGCGGGGCTGAACGTTCTGCGCATCATCAACGAGCCTACGGCCGCAGCGGTGGCCTACGGCCTGGACAACGAAGCGCCGCAGAAGATTTTGGTCTATGACCTGGGCGGCGGCACCTTCGATGTCTCCATCATCGAGATCGAGGACGGCACCTTCACGGTGCTGGCCACCGGCGGCGATACCCATCTGGGCGGCGATGATTTCGATGAGCGGATCGTGGAGTATGCGGTGGCGGAGTTCAAGAAATCCGACCGCATCGACCTGAGCCGCGACCCCGCCGCCATGGGCCGCCTGAAAGAGGAGGCCGAAAAGGCCAAGAAGGAGCTGTCCAGCGCGCTGAGCGCACAGCTGAACCTGCCCTTCATTGCGGTGGGCAAAGACGGCCCCCACCATCTGGACCTGACGCTCACCCGCCCGCAGTTCGAGATGATGACCGGCGACCTGCTGGCCCGCACCGTGCAGCCGGTGCAGAATGCCCTGCGGGATGCAGGCATCGCCGCCAGCCAGCTGGGCAAGGTGCTTCTGGTGGGCGGCAGCACCCGGATGCCGGCCGTAGAACGTCAGGTCAAAGAGCTGCTGGGCTGCGAGCCCAGCCACAGCCTGAACCCGGACGAGTGCGTCGCCATGGGCGCAGCGGTCCAGGGCGCTCTGCTGCAGGGCGGCGGCAAGCTGGCCGGTGCTTCCGGTGCCGCTGCGCAGGGGCTAGTGCTGATGGATGTCACCCCGCTGACCTTGTCCATTGAGACGCTGGGCGGCGTGGCGACCCCGCTCATCACCCGCAACAGCATGATCCCCACCCGGAAGAGCCAGATCTTCACGACGGCGCGCCCGATGCAGACCAGCGTGGAGATCAACGTCCTGCAGGGGGAGCGCCACTTTGCGCGGGACAACAAGAGCCTGGGCAAGTTCAAGCTGAACGGCATCCGTGCCAGCTTCTCGTCCAAACCGCAGATCGAAGTGACCTTTGACATCGACGTCAATGGCGTCGTGAAGGTCTCCGCCAAAGACCTCGGCACCGGGCGGGAGCAGAACATCACCATCACCGGCAGCACGAACCTGTCGGAACACGAGATCCAGCGCGCCATGGCGGATGCCGCCGCGTATGAGGCCGAGGACAGCCGCCGGAAAGAGCGGCTGGAACTTCACAATCAGGCCGAAGTGCTGGCTTACAAGGTGGAGGAGGCCCTGTCCAAGTGCAAAAAGGAGCTGGACAAGGACGAGAAGAACCGCATCAAGGCCGATGTGGCCAACCTCCGCCGCTGCCTGCGGAAGGACAAACCCGAAAAGATGAACGAGACCGAGGAAGCAAACCTCCGGCAGGCCAAAGAGCAGCTGGAAGCTTCGGCCAACCACCTGATGATGCTCTACACGAGCGAAGAACAGGAAGAACAATAAGAAGGCAAAAAAATCTCCGCGCAGCTGCGCGGAGATTTTTTTGTCGGCAGGGCCGGAACAGAGGGTGGAGAAACGGACATGTTTACACGATCAGCTCCACCGTGCTCCCCCCGCTGCGGGCCTTTTTGACGAGGACCTGATGGTCGATGCGGTCTTTGAGGGCGGCGACGTGGGAGATGATGCCCACGAGCCGGTCGCCTTCGGTCAGGCCGGAGAGGACCCGGATGGCCTGTTCCAGACTTTCGTCGTCGAGGGAACCGAAGCCCTCGTCGAGGAAGAGGGTGTCCAGCCGGATGCCGCCGGCCGTGCTCTGGACTTCGTCCGAAAGGCCCAGCGCCAGCGCCAGCGAGGCCTTGAAGCTCTCGCCGCCGGAAAGGGTCTTCACACTGCGGCGGGTGCCGTTGTAGTGGTCGATGACACCGAGGTCCAGGCCGGACTGGCTGCGCTGGTTCTCGGCCCCGACCCGCTCCAGCTCGTACTGCCCGGCGGTCATCTGCATCAGGCGGGTGTTGGCGTGGACGAGGATGCGGTCGAGATAGTGCATCTGGATGTAGGCTTCCAGTTTGATCTTCTGCTTGCTGCTCAGGGTGCCGCCCGCTGTGGAGGCCAGCGCGTTGACCCACTGCCAGCGGGTCTCCAGCACCTGCCGGGCCGCGGCCAGGCGGCGGTAGTCGGCGGCGGCGCGGCGGTTGGGCACGAGCTGGGCCGTCAGGGCTTTTTCCTGTTCGGCGGCCTGCTGGCGGGCCGTTTGCAGCGCGGCGAGCCGGGTGCGCAAAGCGTCGAGATCTGCGGCCCCGGTCTCCGGGGCCTGCTGGTCTTGCAGGGCCTGCACGGCAGCTTCGGCGGCGGCGACGGCGTTTTCCGCAGCGCGGCGGGCAGCTTCGGCCTGCTCCATGCCGGTGCGCAGAGCAGTGCGCTGGGCCGTCAGGTCGGCAACCGTCTGCTGGGCCTCGGCGCGGCTGGCCGGTGCGGTCTGCCGGGCTTCGGTGATCTGCTGTTCCAGCGCTGCAGCCGTGGCTTCGCGGGCAGCGGCAGTCTGTTCGGCAGAGGCCGCTGCTGCTTCCAGCGCAGTGCGCTGGGCCGTTTTGGCCTTGCGGGTGGTATCCAGCCGGGTGCGGCGGGCACAGTCGGCGGCGGCCTTTTGCCGGGCTGTGCGGTTCTCGGCCTGTGCGGTCTGGAGCGCGGCAGTCTCCTCGGCAAGGGCCGTTTTCAGCAGGGCCACGGTCAGAGCGACCGGCCCCTCCGGCGAGGTGAAGCGTTCGGGCAGAAGGCTTTCGGCGTCCCGGCGGAGGGTGGCTTTGCCCTCCCGCTGGGCGGCGAGGGCTTCGCGGGCGGCGGCTGCGCGGTCCTGTGCTTCGCGGTCTGCTGCTTCGGCCGCCTGCTTGGCGGCGGTCACCTGCGCCTGGGTGGGGGCGGTGTGAGGCAGCGCTGCTTTGGCCGGGTGGTGGACACTGCCGCAGACGGGGCAGGGGGTGCCTTCGGCAAGGCCCTGCGCCAGAAGTCCGGCCTGTGCGTCCAGAAACGCCCGCTCGCAGGCGTCCCGTTCCGCGTGGGCAGTGTCCTGCACGGCGGCTGCGGTGCGGTAGGCGTCCTGTGCTTGTCGGGCTGCGTGGGTGCGGCGCTGGTCTTCGGTCAGGCTTTGAGCCAGCGCGGTGAGGGCGGTCTCCCGGCGGGTGAGCTGCTCGGCCTGAGCGGTCAGGGCCACGTTTCGGGTCTCCGGGTCGCCGAGGGCGGCCGCTTCGGCGTCCAGCGCGGCGAGTTCCGCATCCAGCGCGGTCAGCTGGGCCCGCGCCTTGCGGGCTTTGGCCTGTTCGAGGTCGGCTTCGCTGCGGGCGGCGGTCTGTGCGCGGCAGAGCTTGTCCAGCGCGTCGCAGGCGTCAAGGCCCGCTCTGGCCCGCTCCAGCTGGGCGGTCAGAGCGTCCAGTGCGGCGGCATCGCCTGCATGGCGGGCCGCATCGGCGCGGGCCGCGTCCCGGCGGGGGAGCAGGGCGGCAAGCTCAGTCTGCTTTTCGACCCGCTGGCGGCGGAGGGTTTCGGCCTGCTCGGCCCGGCCCAGCGTCTGCTGCAAAGCGTCCAGCTGCGCCTGCGCGGCGGTGTGGGCGGCGGCAGCAGCGGAGAGTTCCGCCTCCTGCCGGGTGAGGAGCCCGTCCAGCAGGGCGGTGACTTCCTCGGCGGGGCGCTGCGCCGAAAGCCCGCCCAGCGCTTCGGCGTCGGGGTCGGTCTCCGGATAGCGGATACCGGAGAGCACCGCGTCCAGCTGGACGTTCTGGGCCGTGCGCTGGGCCGTGAGGCGGGCGTTCTCCTCTTGCAGCGCGTCCTGCAATTTCTGGTAGCGCTGGGTGCGGAACAGTTTGCGGAAGATCTTGCTCCGCTCCTCGGTCGTGGCGTTGAGCAGGCGGGTGAACTGCCCCTGCGCGATCATGGCGATCTGGCAGAACTGGTCGTAGTCCAGCCCGATGAGGGCGGTGACGGCGGCGGTGACATCCTTCGACCGGGTCACGGGCGGGCGTCCGTCCGGGTAGGTGAGGACGGCGTCCGCCTTTTCGGTGGTCGTGCCCTCGCCCCGCGCTTTGGGGCGGAGGTAGTCCGGGTTGCGGCGGACGGTGTACCGCTGGCCGCGCACCTCAAATTCCAGCTCGACAAAGGTGGGGGTGCCTGGGTCAGCGTACTTGCTGCGCAGCATGGCACCGTCCCGCACGCCGCCGCTGGAATGGTCGTACAGGGCATAGGTGATGGCATCGAAAAGGGTGGTCTTGCCCGCGCCGGTGTCGCCGGTGACGAGATACAGGCCGCCTTTGCCCAGGCGCTCCAGCTCCAGCGTGACGGCGCTGGCGTATGGCCCGAAGGCCGAGAGGGTCAGCTTCAGAGGTCTCATGCGTCCGCCTCCTTCCAGAGCGTTTCAATGAGCTGCTGGCAGAACGCAGCCTGCTCGGCGCTCAGGGGCTGATTGTTTTGCAGCGCATAAAAGGCCGCGAAGTGTTCCAGCGGCGTTTTCTGCTCGGTCTGGGCCGGGGCGTCGAGGTCGGCCTGGGTGCGGGTGCGGAGGTTGTCGTAGTCCAGCCGCATCAGGTTCGGATAGATGACCCGCAGCCGGGCCAGCGCATCGGGCACATCCTGCTCGTCGGTCAGGGTGATGTGCAGATAGTCGTCGGTGGCCGTGCCTGCGTAGCTGCGGCGGTCGGTCAGCTCCATGTAGCTGCCGCGCAGCTCCCGCAGGTCGTGCTTCGGGGTCAGCGGCGCGGTGGAAAGCGTGACCTCTCCCTTCGGCCCCAGCTCCACAAACGTTGCGCTCTTGTGCTGGTGCGCCTCCGAGAAGGAATACTTCAGCGGGGTGCCACAGTAGCGCAGGGTATCGCGGCCCACCTTCTGGGGGCTGTGCAGGTGGCCGAGGGCCACATAGTCGAAGCCGTCAAAGAGGGCGGCATCCACACAGTCCAGCCCGCCCACCGATGGCTCCTCGCTCTCGCAGGCGGCGGCACCGGCCACGAACTGGTGGGCCACCAGCACACTGCGGCGGGCCGGGTCGGGGGCGCAGCGGCGCAGCACACAGCCCAGGGCGTCGCTGTAGCTTTCGATGGGCTCGTCCGGGTAGATGTGGCGCACCGTGGCGGGTTTCAGGAAGGGCAGTAAGTAAATGTCCACCGGGCCGTATGCGTCGGTGAGGGGGATGGGGGCCGGGGCCCCTTCGAACACTGGGCTGACGTAGACCTGGCTCCCCGCCAGCAGATGGGCACCGAACGCGACCCGTTCGGCGGAGTCGTGGTTGCCGCTGATGGCGAAGACCGGCAGCTTCCGGTCGGCCAGTTCGGTGAGGAACCAGTCCAGCAGACGAACGGCTTCGGCGGGGGGCACCGGCTTGTCGTAGAGGTCGCCAGCCAGCAGAACAGCATCCACGGGGCGGGTATCGAGGAGCGACAAGATCTCCTCCAGAATATACCGCTGGTCGTCCAGCATGGAGAACTCGCAGACCCGCTTGCCGAGGTGCAGGTCGGAGAGGTGAAGAAAACGCATGGGAGCACCGCCTTTCAGTTGGGGATGCTCTTATTATAAACGGCCTTACCCTCTCAGTCAAACCCTGCGGGTTTGCCAGCTCTCCCGAAGGGCGAGCCATTGGCATGCCGGGCAGCCCCTGCTGGACGCGGAACGTATTTCGTATCGTAAACGGAAGTGCTCCGCTGTCAGGGCCAACAACATCTGTACTGCGCTCTGACAAAGAGCGTTTGGGTAGATGCGGTCGAACGAAACAACGGAGCACTCCATTTTATGGTTTCAAGAAACTTTGCTCATCCAGTACGCCCAAAACCGTCTCGCCAGTGGCTCCCCCTTCGGGGGAGCTGTCTGCGAAGCAGACGGAGAGGGTGGGCCGTCGTCAGAACATCTTCTCCCAGGTGGCTTTGCCGACTGTGCCGTCGGCAGTGAGGCCGTTGCGGCGCTGGTAGCGCTCCACGGCGGCTGCGGTGGAAGCACCGTATTTGCCGTCGGTGGAGAGCTTTTCACCCAGCGCGTTCAGCTTCTGCTGCACCAGCCGGACCGTGCCGCCGGAACTGCCCTGCCGCAGCACGATGCCGGGGTAGGGGACGTGCAGGCCGTGCTTGGCGGTGTACTGGGTGTAGAGCACGTTCCAGGTGTTCGCGCCCACCTTGCCGTCCACATTCATGTCGTTCTTGAGCTGGAACTCCTTCACCGCGTTCACGCTCTTGGTGCCGAACCGCCCGTCCGTGGTCAGCTCGTGGTACCAGGTGCAGGTGTCGCGCAGGCCGTTGAGCCAGGTCTGCACCAGTGCTACGTCGGGGCCGGTGGAGCCGCGCTGGATGAGGGAATAATAGGCAGGAATTGCCATGGTCAAACTCACACTCCTTCCACCAGGAGCTTATGCGGCGGAAGGTGGAAGTGTTCGTGGGAACCTTTGTCGGATCCGGCAGGCAATACCCGACGGCCAGGGCCTCTCCTGCCGGGAGAGGCGGCATCGCGGATGCGATGACGGAGATGTCATCCCAGCAGGATGACATCTTCCCGGCGGGCGGTGTGCTTCTGCCACCACTCCACGCATTTGAACCGCAGGAGATACCGCCCGCAGACGAGGTCGTTCTCGGCGGGGGCGGCATAGCCGCCGCAGGCGGTGCGGCAGAGGCCGGGGTAGAGCACACACCACCAGTTCCGGCCATAGGGGGCTGCGCCGATGTCGATGCGCAGGGCCTGATACCGCCCGGCGGGCAGGGCCGAGGCAGAGTAGCGGGTGGTGCCGAAGTACATTTCCACCAGATACACCCGCACCGGAGCAAAACTGCCGCGCCCGGCCAGCACGGTGCGGGCGACCCGCTGCAGCTCGGACAGATGGGCCGCAGCCCAGCGGAGGGCGGCGGGCTGGTCTGCCGCCGGGCAGGCCGTGTCCAAATATGCGAGCACGGCGTCCCGCACGGCCAGCTTGTCGGTCTGGTCGGCGGTGGTGTCGCTGGCAGCGCGGATGTGGAGCCGCAGAGTGTCGGCGGCAAGCGCGGCTCCGGTGTCGAGCTGGGTGCGGCCCCAGCCCAGCAGGCCCTGCAGACCGATGCAGAGCGCGAGCGCACCGCTGAGTGTGATGCACCAGACCGTCATCTGGCGGCGGGATAAAATGCGGCTGTACATAAAAAACAGACCCTTTCTCTGGAAATACTATCCAGAGTCTGGGTCTGTGGGAGTGATTTTATTCTTAGTTTTTCAGCGACTGCATCGGGGCGGGCAGGCGGCCGCCGCGGTTGATGAAGACCGACGGGTCGCGCTGGTTGACCGGCATGATGGGGCCATAGCCCAGCAGACCGCCGAAGTCCAGGATCTCGCCTGCCTTGCGGCCGATGGCCGGGATGACGCGGACGGCGGTGGTCTTGCTGTTGACCATGCCGATGGCGGCTTCGTCGGCGATGAGGGCGCTGATGACGGCAGGGGTGGTGTCGCCGGGGATGATGACCATGTCGATGCCCACCGAGCAGACGGCGGTCATGGCTTCGAGCTTTTCGATGGTCAGGCAGCCGCACTCCGCTGCGTGGATCATGCCGTCGTCCTCGCTGACGGGGATGAAGGCACCGGACAGGCCGCCCACGTGGTTGGAGGCCATGACGCCGCCCTTCTTGACGGCATCGTTCAGCAGGGCCAGGCAGGCTGTGGTGCCGCAGCAGCCGCAGGTCTCAAGGCCCATCTCTTCGAGGATGTTGGCCACGCTGTCGCCTACGGCCGGGGTGGGGGCCAGCGACAGGTCGATGATGCCGGCGGGCACACCCAGCGCCTTGGAGGCGAGGTTTGCCACCAGCTGGCCCACGCGGGTGATCTTGAACGCCGTGCGCTTGACCAGCTCGGCCACCTCGTCGATGGGGGCATCCTTGGGCAGTTTGGCCAGCGCGGCGCGCACTGCACCGGGGCCGGAGACACCGACGTGAATCTCGCAGTCAGGCTCGCCGGGGCCGTGGAATGCACCGGCCATGAAGGGGTTGTCCTCCGGCGCATTGCAGAAGACGACCAGCTTAGCCGCACCGATGCACTGACGGTCTGCCGTCAGCTCGCTGGCCTTCTTGACGGCTTCGCCCATCCGCTTGATGGCGTCCATGTTCAGGCCCGCCTTGGTGGCACCGATGTTCACCGAGCTGCACACGATGTCGGTCTCCGCCAGTGCGCGGGGGATGGACTCGATGAGCCGGAGGTCGCCCGCCGAAAAGCCCTTGTGCACAAGGGCCGTGTAGCCGCCCACAAAGTTGACGCCCACCTTCTTGCCGGCGGCGTCCAGTGCTTTGGCAAAGTCCACCGGGTCGGCATCCGGGCAGGCACCCAGCAGCATGGCGATGGGCGTCACGCTGATGCGCTTGTTGATGATGGGGATGCCGTATTCGGCGCTGATGTGCTCCACGGCGGGCACCAGATTGGCCGCCTTGGTCACGATCTTGTTGTAGACCTTTTCACAGGCCTTTTTCGGGTCCGGGTCGATGCAGTCCAGCAGGCTGATGCCCATGGTCACGGTCCGCACGTCCAGATTGTCCTGGGTGAACATCTCGATGGTTTCGAGGATGTCACCGGTATTCATCATGCTCATAATAGATTCCCTTCTCTCTTAGATTCCTCTGTCGCTGACAAAAACGCGAAGCCCGGCTGCTTTGGAGCCGCAGGCGGTTAGCACGTTCAAAACCGGCTTGCCAAGGCCTCCCCTCAATAGGGGAGGTGGCATCGCGTCAGCGATGACGGAGAGGTTAGATCGTGTGCATCGCGTCGAACACTTCCTGACGGGTGACGTTGATCTGCATCCCCATCTCCTTGGCCAGGGCGTCTGTGCGGTTGTGCAGTTCCTCGTGGCTGACGCTGCAATGGCTGATGTCCACCAGCATGATCATGGCGAACATGCCCTGCAGGATGCTCTGGGTCACGTCTTCGATGTTGATGTTGAGCTCACTGCACAGGGCAGCAACTTTTGCGACGACGCCGACGGTGTCGTGGCCGATGACCGTGATGAATGCTTTCATATTCCTTACCCCCAATAGTTGATGGAAAACCCTCTCAGTCAAACCCTATGGGTTTGACAGCTCCCCCAAAGGGGGAGCCGCTGGCGTGTCGGTTTTGGATGTGCTGGATGAAGAAGCCTCATTTTGCACAGGCTGCCGGGCTCCGCTGCAACGGTCAGCAGAAGCTTGCCTTGCGCGTCAAGTCGGCAGATGCTGCCAATGAGGACAGGGCCCGGCTGTGCGGGAGCCGCAAGGCGATCACACCGACCTGCCCGGCCTGCCAAGGGCTCTCCCCCTGGGAGAGCTGGCGCGAAGCGCCTGAGAGGGCAAGACTTCCCTTCCAGTATAGCAGATTTACCGGTTTTTGAACACACTTTTTGGAAAAAAGAACGAGAACTGAGCGGAAAAGACGGTCTATCCAAAAAACAAGATGCAAATACGGCGCGCTTGTGCTATACTGAAAGATACAAATCGACGCGGTACGCCGCGGATACAAAGGAGTAACGACGATGGAACAGCTTTTGAAACTTCTGGAAGACAACGCGCGGCTGCCGATCGAGGACATTGCCACGATGCTGAATAAATCCCCCGCTGAGGTGGCGGCGATGATCGACCTGGCCCGTGCGCAGGGCATCATCAAGGGCTACAAGACCCTTGTGGACTGGGAAAAGGCCGGGGTGAACCGGGTGGAGGCCGTCATCGAACTGAACGTCAGCCCCAAGAAGAGCCGCGGCTTTGACGAGATCGCAGCCACCATCGCCGCCTTTGACGAGGTGGAGAGCGTGCTGCTGATGAGCGGCGGCTACGATCTGCAGCTGGTCATCAAGGGGCAGACCTTCCAGGAGATCGCCCTGTTCGTGGCCAAGCGCCTGAGCCCGCTGGACGACGTGCTGTCCACGGCCACCCATTTTGTCCTGCGTACCTATAAGAAAGAGGGCCGTTTCTACCAGGACGACGAAATCGATGAAAGAGAGTGCACCGTGCTGTGATGGATTACGATAAACTGATCGCGCCTGCCGCTGCGGCCATGCGCCCCTCCGGCATCCGCAAATTCTTCGACCTTGCCGCCGATATGCCGGAGTGCATCAGCCTGGGCGTCGGCGAACCGGATTTCAAAACGCCCTGGGCCGTGCGCGAGGCCGGCATCGAGAGCCTGGAACACGGCCGCACCCGCTATACCGCCAATGCGGGCCTGAAGGAGCTGCGCGCAGAGATCTGCCGCTATCTGGAGCGCCGGATGAACCTGCACTACGACCCGCTGAGCCAGGTGCTGGTCACCGTGGGCGGCAGCGAGGCCATTGATATGTGCATCCGCACGGTGGTGCAGCCGGGGGACGAAGTCGTCATCCCGGAGCCGTGCTTCGTCTGCTATGAGCCCATCACCACCCTGTCGGGCGGTGTGCCGGTCCATGTGGCCTGCCGCCAGGAGGATGAGTTCCGCCTCCGCCCGGAGGCCCTGAAAGCGGCCATCACCCCCAGGACCAAGCTGCTCATCATGCCGTTCCCGAACAACCCCACCGGTGCCGTGATGGAAAAGGAAGACCTCGAAGCCATCGCCGACGTTCTGCGGGACACGAACGTTCTGGTGCTGTCGGATGAGATCTACGCCGAGCTGAACTACGGCCTGCGGCCGCACGTCTCCATTGCCACCCTGCCCGGCATGGCCGAGCGGACCATCGTGGTGAACGGCTTCTCCAAGAGCTATGCGATGACCGGCTGGCGTCTGGGCTATGCCTGCGGCCCGGCTCCCATCATCAAGATCATGACCAAGATCCACCAGAGCGCTATCATGAGCGCCCCCACCACCAGCCAGTACGCCGCCATCACGGCCCTGAAGGACTGCGACGGCGAGATCGACCGGATGCGGGATGAGTACAACATGCGCCGCCGTCTGGTGGTGAAGGGCTTCAACGCCATGGGCCTGACCTGTTTTGAGCCGCGGGGCGCGTTCTACGCCTTCCCCTGCATCAAGTCCACCGGGATGACCAGCCAGGAGTTCTGCACCCGGCTGCTGGAGCAGAAGCATGTGGCACTGGTGCCCGGCGATGCCTTCGGCGCTTCCGGCGAGGGGTACTGCCGCGTGTCGTATGCGTACTCGGTGGAGCATCTGACCGAAGCCATGAAGCGCATCCGCGCCTTTTTGGAGGAAAACGGCATCGCAATGCCGCAGTGAGGAGAGTTGAAAATGGCAAAACTGAACCGCGTGACCGTTCTGGCCCCTGCCAAGCTGAATCTGGCGCTGGACGTGGTGGGTACTCTGCCCAACGGATACCACGACCTTGACATGACCATGCAGGCCATCACCCTGTATGAAAAGGTGGTGCTGGCCCGCAGCAGCAGCCTGAACCTCTCTCTGCCCGGAAGCCCGGTTGCCGCCAACGACAGCAACACCGCCATCAAGGCGGCCATCGCGTTCTTCCGCTACACCGGCCTGCTGGCGGGCGTGGACATCACCATCTATAAGAACGTGCCCGTGCGGGCCGGTATGGCGGGCGGCAGTGCGGATGCCGCCGCCGTCCTTGTGGGACTGAATGCTTTGTATGGGGCGCATCTGTCCATGAGCGAGCTCTGCGCGTTGGGTGCCAAAATCGGTGCCGATGTGCCGTTTGCCCTCATGGGCGGCACCTGCCGGGTGCAGGGCGTGGGCGATGTAATGAAAGCTCTGCCGCCCTGCCCGGACTGCTGGTTTACGGTGGTCATGCCGGACTACGGTGTCTCGACCCCGGAGGCCTTTGCGGCCTATGACCGGGTGGGCAGCAGCCGCCACCCCGACTGCGAGGCGCAGGAAGCCGCAATCCGCGCCGAAGATCTGGCCGCCGTCTGTGCCGCCGCAGGCAACGCGCTGGAAGAGTGCAGCGGTGCCAAGGACAATGAGGCCATCAAGGCTGCGCTCTGCGAACACGGTGCGCTCACGGCCCTGATGACCGGCAGCGGCGCGGCGGTGTTCGGCATCTTTGCTGATGAAGCCGAAGCCCGCACGGCGGCTGCGGCCCTGAAGACCCGCTGGCCGCAGGTCTATGTGGCCCAGCCCGACAAGGGCGGTGCACGGGTCACTGCCCCGAAGTGGATGCTGTAACACAAAACGGAATAAGACCCTCTTTCCTGGGAAATGCTATTCCCAAAGGAAAGGGGGTCTTTTCGTGCAGACCTTTTATAAAGTGTGCCTGATCTTGATGATCATCGGCGGCATCAACTGGGGCCTGGTCGGGCTGTTCCAGTTCGATTTTGTGGGGTGGCTGCTGGGTGGCAGCAGCTCCATCTGGTCCCGCATCGTCTTCACCGTGGTCGGCATCGCCGCAGTCTGCGGCATTCCGGGCTTGTTCACGGACGACGACATCGAGTGAGACGAACAAAAAAGGGCCACGGCCGCAGCCGTGGCTCTTTTGCTGGGTCAGGTCCCGTCATCCCAGCCCATCAGGTCGGGCAGGGTAAGGGTCTCGTCGGAGCAGTGGGGGTTCGCGTCGGTGCGGGCCTGAACGGTAGCTGCCTCCACGGCCCGGACGACCTCGTGGATGGCGGCGCAGTCTTCGGGCAGATCGGTCTGGCTGCGGCCGGAATGGGTGAACAGGATCCTGCCCATAGGGCCCACCACCAGCGTCAGCGGCAGGATCTGCGGGGCAGACTTGTCGTAGTGATAACCGGCATCTTTGGCGGCCTTGTAGATCTTCTGGGCCGCGAAGCTCCAGCTCAGCAGGCCACGGGTCTGCTCCACGCCCAGATAGCCGTACAGCACGCCCGGCCCGTCGCAGATGACCGGGAAGGGAAACTCCGACCCGCGGGTGGCCGTGGCCACCGCCTTGGCGCTGGACCGCACCACGCAGGCCAGCCGTGCGCCCTTGAGGGCGGGCAGGGTCTTGAGGTAGCGGGTGATGTACTCACGGCTGACGGGATGGTCGAACCCCGGCAGGAAGATCATGCACAGGGGCCGGCTGCCCTCGCACAGGGCATAAAAATCGTTTTCCGGTACCGTGGGGGTGTCGTAGGTGAATCGGGGGATGTTCGTCCCCACCAGATGCTCAGACTTCATGCCGCAATTGCACATCCTTTCAAACACGCTGACAAATCCGCGAAGCCCTGCTGCAAAAGAGCCCGCAGGGCGAAAACCAATAGCCAAAACCGGCTTGCCAAGGGCTCTCCCTTTCGAAAGACTCCCCCGGCCGGGGGAGGTGGCACATTTGCGCCAGAAGGGGATAAGCTGGCGAGCGCAGCGAGACTGAGAGGGTATAAAAAAATCCACACACTGTTCCTCCTGGCAGAGGACAGCGGTGGATGAAGTCCCTATAAAAAGATCCCGCCCGGTCGTCTGCGGCAATCAAACCTACCCTTGCGGACAGGTGGGTGCCCTGTCTCCGGATTCACGCTTCCTCATCGAACCTCTGGGGTCGAGCCCACAGCGGGGAGGTCTGCAATCCACCGGCGAACGCCGGGCTCCCGTTGAATGATTAGTAGGATCATATAAACCGCAACAAATCGAGCCGGGCAGGAAGT
>ENA-OQRB01001243-OQRB01001243.1-human-gut-metagenome-genome-assembly--contig:-NODE-1243-length-15180-cov-4.033124_pt1 | contig 15180 bp, 9 predicted proteins | sample MGYA00243235_ERZ505100 | MGnify/ENA primary metagenome ERZ505100 (study PRJEB26097, sample SAMN02712145) | human gut metagenome | biome: Gut microbiome | host: Homo sapiens | place: Denmark: Copenhagen...
TCGTTTGGTTGTTCGTTGGTATACATGGTGTGATGGTTGTGGTTTGAGTGCGACGTCTATTGACGACGAGTAGGTCGATTTAGACCCTTCACAATGATTGCTTGCCGCGTTTCTGGAAATCTGCCGCCCATTTCTTAAAAAAGTGAATTTTTCCTCCCGGAGGCGCTTCCTGATTCGGCGCGCTCTGCTTTCCTCCAGATGAATGCTTTTGGCAGCCCGTGACAAATTCCCTTCAGCGTCAATCAATGCCTCAACCAGCTCCCTTTCCTGCGGCTCCAGGGATTCCATTTCCCGCTCGAATTCTTCCCGGAACATCAGCCCGGAAAGGAAGTCCGAATGTTCGTCAGCGTCAATTTCCCGGCCATTTTCATATTCAAGCGGACGGGCTTCCCGCAGCAGCAGCCTCTTCTTCCGGTTCCTCTCGCGCAAATAGCGTTCCGGCTCAAAAACGGTTGCATTGCCCAGGTATGTTTTTATGCCGGCGCCTCCGCTTTTCCGGTAACGGCGGCAAATTTCCCAGCATCGGATTCTGAACCTTTGGAGGATATCCAGATATTCTTCCTCAGGTATCTGAAACCCGATGGATTTTGCTTTTGATCGGAGGCGCTGAGAAACCGTTGAAGGCGAAACGGGATCTTCGCCTCACGACACGGCGCGGTATCAGGTATTTCACCGGAGTTTTGATGCGGAGGTGTCCGGAATTGAAAAAATTTCCGGTCCGGGAACTGACGCCGGAGCATGGCGCTCATTTTCCGGAGGTTATGTTTGCATCCCACAGGCAGCGTTACAAGGGCCGGGCGGTGATGAGGATTTGATGGAGAGGGGAATTTCGTAAGGTCCCGGACCAGTAAAAAGGGAGGAATTCTGAATGTCTCCGTTCATGCTGTGCTTCGGCGGCTCCTGGCGGGATACGGGGCAGGGGGACGGCCTGTTCAATCCTCCCAATTAGCCGATGCGTTAGAGGTTGCTCCGGGAAAAAGCGGGATGGGGTGGTACAACCGCTTTGGAGAATAGAATGCAGATGCACGGAGACATACTGATGTTTCCTGTCACGCCAAATGGTTCAGGGATTTTTCCCTGCTTCAGCTGAAAATGAGGCATGAAGAAGTCCCCGGCTTATTCCCTGGGCAGGAAGTAGCCGCGCTGTTTTTCTGAGATGGGCATGTCCAGGCGTTCCATAACGGCCAGCATGTCTTCCCATACCTTGCGTTTTTCCCGCGGACTGTCTGATCTGAGCAGGTAGCTGGGATGGTAAGTGACGCGTACGGGAATGCCGTTAAGGTCGTGGAACCTGCCTCTCATGGAGCTGACGGAACCCTGTTCCCCCAACAGGCCTACGGCGGCGGTACCGCCCAGGGCTATAATCATTTTCGGCCGGATGACCCGGATTTCATGCATGATGATGGGCAGGCACGCTTCAATTTCTTCCGGCGTGGGGGCGCGGTTATTGGTTCGCTGGTTGGGCAGGGCCGGGCGGAATTTGACGATGTTGGAAATGTAAACCATGTCTCTGGAGAGCCCCATAGCCCTTAATATCTGGTTGAGTTTTTCCCCGGCACGGCCCACAAAGGGCTCCTGCTGCACTTCTTCATAATATCCGGGAGCTTCCCCGATGAGCATGAGTTTCGTATGGGGATTGCCCGTGGCAAAGACCATGGTGTCCCGCAGGGAGTTGAGTTCCCGCGCCGGTTTCCAGTTTTGCGCCAGATTACGGAGGTATTGCAGCTTGTCTTCCATTGTCCCTTCCGGAAGGGTAATGGCAGAGGCCGGTTCCCTGTTTTGCGGAAACAGTTCCGGCGGTTCCGGCTTTCCGGCAGGTGCGGAGACAGGAGCGGCCGCCTGCAGGGGCGGCGGTTCCGGAGAAGCGGGTGCTGATGCGGCGGGACGGCCTCCCTGTCTGGAAGCCACGTACCATGTTCTGAGAACGTTTCTGGCTTCATCCGTCAGGCTCGTTCGCGTTGTTCCCTGCTGGATCAGGGAATCAAGATAATGGCGGAAAAGGCTGTTCGGTGTAGCGCTCATGGGAGGATAAAGCCAGATTAGTCCATAAGAGGCCGTCTGTCACGACGATTCGCAGGTCCCTCTGCTTTCATGGAACGCGCCGTTCCGGGAAATGACACGGTAAAAGATGGTATCTTTTAAGAGGGAGGGGGCAAATTGGGGCTTTCCGGTCCAGGAATGGAAATGCAATCGGCTCTCTCCAATTTTACTTAGTTCACTTATGTCTTTTTCTGAAGAATTAAACGGTTTGATGGATTACCCTTCTCCTCTGGTGCGCCGTTTCATGGCGTTGCTGGAACCGGTTGACGACGCCCGCCTGGAGGCGATGGCGCAGGAGAGCCGGCGCCTGACGCGGCTGCATTTCGGCCGGACCATTCGCCTGTTCGCCCCCATTTACCTGTCCAACGAATGCATCAATAATTGCAAGTACTGTGGTTTTTCCCGGGATAATCCCATTATCCGCACCACGCTTACGGTGGATGAAGTGGTGCAGGAGGCCCGCTACCTGCACGGCCTGGGGCTGCGCAGCATCCTGCTGGTGGCCGGGGAGCATCCCAAGTTCGTTTCCGACGGGTATATGCAGGAATGCCTGGACGCCCTGCATTCTTTTATTCCGTCCCTGGGGCTGGAGATAGGGCCGTTGCCGGACGACCGCTATGCGGAGATCGTCCGTCACGGGGCGGAACAATTGGCCGTGTATCAGGAAACCTATAACCGGGAAGTGTATGAAACCCTGCATACGGCAGGGATGAAGAAAAATTTCAACTGGAGGCTGGACTGCCCGGAACGCGCCTACCAGGGCGGTTTCCGCCGCATTCAGATAGGAGCCCTGTTCGGGCTTTCGCCGTGGCGGCGGGAGGCCATGGCTCTTGCCGTCCATCTGGATTACCTGCAGAAGCATTGCTGGAAATCCGCGCTTTCCGTGGCGTTTCCGCGCATGCGTCCCTACGCCGGGAATTACGAGTATGAACCTGATCCGGACTTGATGCTGGATGACCGCCATTTTGTCCAGCTCATGGCCGCCCTGCGCATCTGCTTCCCCAAAATAGGCATGTCCATCAGCACCCGTGAGCCCGCGCCGATGAGAAATGCCCTGATGCATTTGGGCATGACCCACATGTCCGCCATTGCGCGCACGGAACCGGGGGGCTACACGGGCGTGGGAACGGCTGCCGCCCATTTGACGGTGCGGGGCAACCGGGTGGATCTTCCCGATGACCGAAAAGGGAATTGCAAGGCGACGGAGCAGTTTGAGATTTCCGACCAGCGCACACCGGAGCAGGTGGTCGGAGCCATACGGAATGCCGGGCTGGAGCCTGTCTGGAAAGACTGGGATGCCGCTCTGGATGTGGTGTAGGGAACCTTCTCACGTCTCATTTCCTTGGAATGACATCCATATCACCGTGATGTTGTGATGGAGCATTGACGGCATGCTCCGGCTGTCATATTTCCGGTAGTGATGATTCGTTATTATTGGGGGAGGTTTTGGCCGTTCCTCCTGTTTGCGTTCGGCATTGAGGCGGTGGAAAATCTGTTTACGGTATTTTTCGAATACCGCAACATGGATTTCGGGTTGCTTCCCCTCCTGAAAACGGCGTACGTTTTTGTGACGGAGTTTGCCGTCACCATGTGCTACTGGCTTATTCCCTATGCCGTTTATTTGTGGATTCTGCCGCGCGGGAAAGCAGGAGGGAAGGCGGACAGGTGGCTCACCTCCGCATGGTTTTTCCTGTTTGTGCTCGCCAATCTGTTTGAAGATGTGGCGGAAGCTTTTTTCTGGAACGAGTTTGAAGCCAGCTTCAATTTCATTGCGGTGGATTACCTGGTTTACACCAAGGAGGTTATCGGGAATATTTACGAGTCCTATCCCATCATTCCTATTCTGGGCGGCATTCTGGCGGCGTCCGTTCTGGCCGTCTGGGGAATGAAGAGGTTCCTGCTTCCCAGGAACGGGGCGGTTCCCGCCGGATGGAAACGAGGCTGTGTGGTGCTGTTCCTGCTGGCCTGCGTCACGGGGGGATATTGGCTGGTGGATATCAAGGATGCGGATGCCGTGAACAACCGTTATAATTCGGAAATGGCCAAGGATGGCCTTTACAGCCTGTTCAGCGCCTTTCTCAAGAATGAACTGGATTACCGCGCTTATTACCGGACGCTGCCGGATGCGGAAGCGGCGGCGTTTCTGGCCCGGGAGTTCACGGCGGATGACACGTCCGTGCCGGAGGCTTCGTCCGGCAGCGTAAAGAGGCAGGTGCGTCCTTCCGGGGGGGCTATCCGCCCGAATGTCGTGGTTGTGGTCATGGAGAGTATGGGAGCGGAATTTTTGAACGAGTGCCGGGAAGACGGGGCTGACGTCACTCCGTGCCTGAGCCGTCTGGGAAAGGAAGGCATTTTTTTCCCGAATACTTATGCCACGGGCACCCGTTCCGTACGCGGGCTGGAAGCAATCAGCACATCCCTGCCGCCGCTTCCCGGCATGTCCATCCTTCGCCAGGAAGGAAATGAGCATTTGCAGACCATAGGTTCCATATTCAGGGACAAGGGATATGATCTCAAATGGATTTACGGCGGCTACGGGTATTTTGACAACATGAATTATTTTTTCGGGAACAACGGGTTTCAGGTTCTGGACCGTAATTCCATGGATGATTCCGAGGTGACCCATTCCACTATTTGGGGCGTTTGCGATGAAGATTTGTTCCGCCGCGCCGTACGGGAGGCGGATGAATCCTGCGGACGCGGCAAGCCGTTTTTGCAGGTGGTGTTTACCACGTCCAACCACCGCCCCTACACGTATCCGGAAGGGCGCATTGACATTCCTTCCCACACGGGGCGCATGGGGGCCGTGAAATACGCGGATTATGCGGTAGGCGCCTTTGTGGAGGAGGCCAGAACCAAACCCTGGTTTGACAACACGCTGTTCGTGTTCGTAGGAGACCACGGCGCCGGGAGCGCGGGAAAGCAGGCCCTCAATCCGGAAACGCACCGCATTTTTTCCATTTTCTACGCTCCGGCTTTGCTGAAGCCGGAACGGCGGGACACTCCCGTGAGCCAGATTGACGTGCTGCCCACCCTGCTGGGGCTGTTGAACTGGCCGTATGATGCGGCCTTTTATGGGAAGGATGCCTTGAAGCCTTCCTATCAATCCCGGTATTTTGTGAGCAATTACCAATATATCGGCTATTTGAAGGGAAAAGACATGGTAGTGCTCAAACCCCAGCGCGGAGTGGAATTTTTCCGGGACGGAGAGGCCGTTGAGCCGGACGGGCGGATGAAAGAGCTGGAAAGGGAAGCGGTTTATTACTATCAGCACGCTTCCGGCTGGCGCACCAGTTTGAAGGAATAAGGCCCCCGCAAGGTGCGGAGGCCGTGATTTTGGCGGCCTCCGCCCGCGCACGGAAAATGCGTTCAGGATTTGCTTCCGTCCCTGTAATCCTGGAGTGCGTCCCAATGGAACGTGAAGTGCTTCTGCATGTGCAGCCCGTTGGCGAGAATGAACATGAGGGAAATGCGGAATTCGTTATTGTTCAATCCTTCCAGCTCTTTTTTGTCAATTTTCATGGAGAATTTCCCGCTCTTTTTTCCAAGGCGCCGGGAGAAGGAAACGGCGTCATAGTCCTGGTTGACCGCATAAGGAGGATCCTGGATGTAAACATTCAGAGCTTTGACGGTCTGGGGGCTTTTATAATTGCCGGAAACCAGAATCTGGTCTCCTTTAAAAGAAATGGCTACGTCCCCGACCTCCACTTCCGGCTTGCCTTCGTAGAATTGCTGGGCCGGGGTGACGGAAAACACTTCACAGGCATCCAGCAGGGCGCAGCTGGCCGGGGTCAGGAACGTGGGACTGGTCCCGAACGTGTAATTGCCCGAACCCATCAGGGCTGTGCCGTATTTTTTACCGTCCGAGGCGGTCTGATGGTTGTGCGGCAGATTAAGGCCGTGCCCCAATTCGTGGGCCATGCCTCCATACCATTTGGTCAGCAGCCTTCCTTCCCTTGTTTTCTGCCCCAGGTGTTTGATGTCGAAGGCCGGATAATCCAGGGCGAAACAGTTGCGCCCCATGCCGTAAAAGGGAACTCCGCCGGGATTGTCGGGGCCGTTCTTTTCGTCATTCCAGGTGGGCATGATGATGAGCGTGTGCTGGCTTTTTTTCCTGTCCGGATGGGCTTTGAAAAATTCGTCAAGTTCCTGGGCCGCTTTCCAGCCGCCTCCGTTTTCATAAGGATAATGGGCCGCCGGATTTTTGGCCTTGTATTCAATGATGTTCACGCGGCCTGGGGATTTGATGTCCAGGCCGAAGGAACGCGCGCCATAGCCATGCCGCTGCATTTCCTTGCCGTAAAACTGCTGGAGGTAAAGGAGCAGTTCGCTGAGGCGCCGTTCATAATCCGGAACGGGTTCCGTATCGCTACCCAGAAAATAAACGATATTGAGCTGACGGGCCGTTTTTTTCAGGGCAATCCGGTCTTTCAGGGCGTCCGGAACGGTGACTTCCGCAAAGGATGTACCGGAGGCCGCTCCCAGAAAGAACAGAGAAAAAAATGCGGAGAGAAGTCGTTTCAACATACATGCCAAAGTAGGGGCGTCATTTTTAAAGACAAGGAAATTTACTGTTCTCGCCGCCATTGGAGGAAGCGTCCCTGGGCCGGGAGGGAAATAATGGGGGAAAGAATCCGTCATGTGGCGGCCGATAAGTTCGGAATGGCTGAAAGATAGAGGTTGCGAAGGCAGTAAATATGTGACATTGTTTATTAAAGCATGCATTTCCAATCTCTATATTTATCTGCCGTGGCGGTAAGTGCCGTTTCTTTCGGGTGGGGGGCTCTGGATAAGCCTTCCGCCTCCAATTTGATCTGGTCTGATGAACCGGCCGTAGTTGTTTATCCGCAGGAAGACAAAAATTCCGAGGGCAGTTTTGGCAAGTACAGAAAGCCTGCCTCCGTCTGGGAAGCGGAGGGGTATCCCATTGGCAATGGCCGCGTTGGAGCCATGATTTTCAGCGCTCCCGGCCGCGAGCGGCTGGCCCTGAATGAAATCAGCCTTTGGTCCGGAGGAGCCAATCCGGGGGGAGGGTACGGTTACGGGCCTGATGCCGGAACGAACCAGTTCGGCAACTATCTTCCCTTTGGGGATTTGTTTGTGGACTTTAAAAAAGGCGACCAGCCGGCTTCCCTGTCTGTGGAAGATTTTACGCGCTCCCTGGATCTCCGGGACGGTATTCATAAAGTGAATTACAAGGCGGACGGCGTAACGTATGACCGGGAGGCATTCTCCAGCACGCCTGCCAACGTCCTGGTACTGAACTATAAAGCCAGCAACCCCGGCCAATTCAGCGCGAATTTTTCCGTTAACAGCCAGCTTGGAGCAGATATTTCCGCCAAGGGATCCGTCATCACCTGGAAGGGGATGTTGAAAAACGGCATGAATTATGAAGGCCGTGTTTTGATCCGTCCCAAAGGCGGTACGCTTTCTGCCTCGGGAGATAAAATTTCCGTGAAAAATGCGGATTCCTGCATGGTCGTCATCGCCATGGAGACGGATTACCTGATGGATTATAAAAAGGACTGGAAGGGTGAATCTCCCTCCAGGAAGCTGGACCGTTATGCGGCCAAAGCCGCTTCTGCGGATTATGCCGCCCTGAAACAGGCCCACATTTCCCAGTACAAGTCCATGTTTGACCGGGTGAAGGTCAACTTCGGAAAAACGGAGGAGGATGTAGCCAAGCTGCCTACGCCAAAGCGTCTGGAGGCCTATAAGAAAAATCCGGCAGACCCCGATCTGGAGGAAACCATGTTCCAGTTCGGCCGCTATCTGCTGTTGTCCAGTTCCCGGCCCGGTACGCTACCGGCCAACCTGCAAGGGTTGTGGAATGATTATGTCAAACCGCCGTGGGCCTGCGACTACCATAACAACATCAACGTCCAGATGGCGTATTGGGGGGCGGAACCCGCCAATCTTTCCGAATGCCATGAGGCCCTGGTCAATTATGTGGAGGCAATGGCCCCCGGCTGCCGGGACGCTTCCCAGGCGAACAAGGGGTTCAATACCAAGGACGGCAAACCCGTGCGCGGCTGGACGGTGCGCACCTCCCAGAATATCTTCGGTGGCAACGGCTGGCAGTGGAACATCCCCGGTGCGGCCTGGTATGCGCTGCATATATGGGAACATTATGCATTTACCGGTGATAGAAAGTATCTGGAAAAACAGGCGTATCCCCTGATGAAGGAAATCTGTCATTTCTGGGAAGACCATTTGAAGGAACTGGGAGCCGGGGGCGAAGGGTTCAAGACAAACGGCAAGGATCCGAGCGAAGAGGAGAAGAAGGATCTGGCCGATGTGAAAGCTGGAACTCTGGTGGCTCCCAATGGCTGGTCTCCCGAACATGGGCCGCGTGAAGACGGTGTGATGCATGACCAGCAGCTCATTGCGGAGCTTTTCTCCAATACCATCAAAGCCGCCCGCATTCTGGGCAAGGACGCCGCCTGGGCCAAGAGCCTGGAGGGCAAGCTGAAAAGGCTGGCCGGCAACAAGATAGGCAAGGAAGGAAATCTTCAGGAATGGATGATTGACCGCATTCCCAAGACGGACCACCGCCATACGTCCCACCTTTTTGCTGTTTTCCCCGGCAACCAGATCAGCAAGCTCAAGACGCCCAAGCTGGCGGAAGCCGCCCGCCTTTCCCTAGAATGGCGCGGCACGACCGGAGACAGCCGCCGTTCCTGGACGTGGCCGTGGCGCACGGCTCTGTGGGCCCGCCTGGGCGAGGGGAACAAGGCTCATGAAATGGTTCAGGGACTCTTGAAATTCAACACTTTGCCGAATATGCTGACTACTCATCCCCCTATGCAGATGGACGGCAACTTCGGCATTGTAGGCGGCATTTGTGAAATGTTGGTGCAATCCCATGCCGGGGGCCTAGACATCATGCCCTCCCCCGTGGAAGCGTGGCCTGAAGGCTCCGTGGAGGGGCTGAAAGCCCGGGGAAACGTCACGGTGGATTTTTCCTGGAAGGACGGCAAGGTAAGCAACGTGAAGTTGTATTCCGCCCAACCCAAGGTGTTGCCCGTGCGCGTCAACGGGAAGATGACCCGCATGAAAACCCTGCCGCTGAAATCGGGAACGGAATCTTCGCCGTCCGCGGCCCGGTAAAAAAGGAAATCCATGATCCGGTTTTAATTCTGGAACTAAAAATAGTCATGGCTTCCAGTCCTTTCGTTAGGGCTGGGAGCCTTTTTTATCCTGGACCTTTGCGGAAGGGACGGTATTTGTTTCAAAGGAGGAGCTTGCTGAATGGCGCGTTCCGAAAGAAGGAATTCCTCTCGGGATGTAAAGATTGGGAAGGGTTTTCGCAAGGGGCGATCCTTCGCCCCGTCTTAAGGAAAGAAGGGCTGCGCTCTCATTTCTTTTCCATCTGCCTGAGCAGGGAGCAAATGGCGCAGGAATGGAGGGAACACAGGTCTTCGTGAATTTGAAGCAATGCCTGGTGGTGCCAGGCTTTCGCAAGAAAGGCGTGTGCATCCGGCCTGCCGCCCAGCAGGGATTGGTGGACGGAGAGGACTTTTGTTCCCGCCTGTCCGGCCCGGAGGGAAAGATAATGCTTCCATGCATGTTCGTCATCTTTCATCGGAAGAAGGTGGTTGATGATGAAGTCCAGAATTCTATCCCGGCCCATCAGGGCCATGGGGCGGGGAGACGGTGGGGAAGGAAGCGTTACATGGGTGCTCCAGTAGGGGTGTGTAAGGGAGGAGAGGTACTTCGTCAGCTCTTCCGTATGTCCGGCAAGGCAAAGGCGCTTAAACGCATCAAAATCTGCTGCGATGACGGCCAGAGCCCCTACGCGCCTCTGCGGATGGTTGGCCGGCCTGTTGCCGGAATACGTCCAGGGAAAGGAGCGGTCCGGCGCCAGTTCAAATTGCGCCCGCAGGGGCCACCATTGAGCCCAGAGTTTTTTGTGGAGTTCTACGGCTTCCGGTGTGCAGGAGGCCGGAAGAACGGGAAGGAGGAAGCCCGCCGTACCGAAAAGCAGGGCTTCCGGACAGTTCCGGATGGAACGCAGGGGCGCCCGCAGGGCCAGGTGGCGCATGGCGGTTTTGTTGGCGTGATAGCCCAGCGTTTCCGCCAGGTTTTCAAAAAGGGCCTGTTCCTCTCCTGCGTATTTGGCGCGTTCCGCATGGCGGCGGTGCTTGTTCCGGAACCTGTAGGCTGCCGCTGATTGGAGGAGTGTTTCCAGAAACTCCGGAGCCATGGATGCCAGCAGTCCGGAGTGGCGGCAGTGGCGTACCGGGGCGCTGCCGGAAGGGGATGTTCCTGACCGCGCCAGCGCAGCGGGGGGAATGACAGCCAGAGGAACGCGTTCATGCCTGGCATTGCGGGTGAACCATTTCCTACGGCTGGGCGCGCAGGCGAGGTGCAGGATGACGCCGTTAAACCCCGGGTTGGAACCGTGCCCGTGGCGTTCCCAGTCTTCCGGCGTGGGATCCAGTTCGATATCTCCCGATTGCGGGACGCCATTAATGCATATCCTGGCGTTTAGAAAGTCCGGTCCGGCGGATTTATTCCAGTTCCCGAAATCCAGAATGTGAACGTCCCTGCCTGAATCATCCGTAAAAGAGGTTCCAAATACTCCTTCCAGAAGAAGAAGCTGAAGAGTCCGCTCGTCCGGAAGGGCGGAATGATTGGAAACGGAATGTTCCCTGACGGCGGACGGCCCTTCTTCCCTTGCTGCGGAAAGGGCTTCCTCATACAGGGAGGCCATGGAGCGCAGGTCCATGTGGAGGGGAGGTATTTTTATTGATCTTTCTGCCGTTCCAATTCTTCTTTCAGGCAGTCGGTTACGTTGCGGAATTTTTCTTCGTTCTCTTCGCTCATTTCGCTCAGGGTCAAATGGGAGTTGAGAACGTGGAGAGTTTGCTCCTTGGCATCCAAGTGAACGGAAGGGGCATTTTCAGTACCCAGGGCGGCACGTATCTGCTCTACTTTTCCCCTCCAGGGGGCTGTGGGCGGTTCAATGCTGAGCAGGGCGTCCAGCCCCAGGCTTTCCAGGGCGCTCAGGCAGCGTTCGCTCGGGGAAGCGATTTGGACGGATCCCCCGATGGGAAGCAGCCGTCGGGACAGGCCCGCAAGAGTGCCCATGAAGGTGGAGTCAATGCCGGAGCAAGTTTCCAGATCAATGACGATCAGACGCCCTCCGGAAGCGATGTAATCGTCCCCCAGGGATTTGACAGTCGGACTATTGGCAAAACTTCCGCGTCCGGAACACCGGACCCAAAGAAATTCATCAAAAAGGCCGAAAAGGATGGAAGAATTGTTATTCACGTCGTTAGAAAATGGAAACCATATGAATAACAAGAGAAACCTCTGCGGTCAAGTCAGGATTTAATTTGCGCGCCGCCGGAAGAAGGTTCGTTTTCTCGCATGCAGAACCTTTTCCCGCGGCGCTCTTTTCGTTATTCGGAGGGATGCCTCAGGAGTTCTTGGTGCCTTCCCCCGTACCGGGCAGGAAACGGTAATAGGTTTCCAGCATCAGCGTTGCCAGGCACTGGCGGTAGATGTTTTCAGATTTATTGCTCATGCCGGAAACGTATCCTACGTCATTTTTCCGGAAACTGCCGTCCGCATTCTGGCCGCTGAGCACGGCGTCCCGGAATGCTTTGTTGTAAGAGGTCCATACGTCTCCTCCGCGGTTCATGGCAGCCTGCACGCAGTAGTAATGCATGTAGAGATTACTCTTGACATTTTCCGTGCCGCTTCCCTGGCCCCACTGGAGGGTCTTGACGTTGTTCTTAATCCAGTCCAATCCCTTGCGGGCTGCACCGCCGGAGCCGTCGCCCGTCATTTGCAGAGAAAGCACGCCTACGCCTACCAGGGAGGAACGGGGCATATTACCGTTTTCCTTATAGGAAAATTTGCCGTCCGGCATGACGTTCTTGCGCACGTAGCTTGAGGCCTTGCGCAGCGTAGAGCGGATTTCCCCTTTGGTAGGCTTGATGCCGCCGTGTTCGGCAGCCTTGAGAGCCTGCACGTTCCACCCGGTGACGGAAAGGTCGATGTCCGGATTAATCTTGTTGTTGTAGCTGTAGCCCCAGCCCCCGTTGGGACACTGGGCGTCAATAATCCTGTCCACGGCTTTTACGACGACCTTTTCCAGATTGGAGATGGAGGGGATGTCCATCTGTTTGCAGAAGGTATAGGCTTCGCACAGGGCATAGGTGGCTACCGCGTGGTCATAGCTGACTTCGTTCCTCTGGGGAACCAGGGAGAGAACGGGATTTTTCATGCCCTGATCCACCAGGAAAGAGATGCCCTTCAGGACAGTTTCCCCGAATTCTTCGGAAAGAGGCGTTTCGCAGTGGGCAAGGTAGGAGAGGAGAGCCATGCCCGTCATGGCGCATTTGTAATTATGAGGAGCCCCGCCCCAGGAACCGTCTTTATTCTGCTGTTTTTTCAGCCAGCGGAGGGATTTGACTACAGCTTCCTCACACTGCGGAGTGCCCCCGTTTTCCGTGATGCGCTTCATGCGGTCGTTCAAATCGCAGCGCTTGGAGATGATGCCGGGAATGCCTCCCCCGTCTCCGTCGCCCGTGCCGGTGCCGAAGCCGTCGCCGATGTCGATGCCCATGGAAAGCTCTTCCGAGGGGACGTCCACCTCAATATCCGGATTGACTACCGCGACGTCCGCCGTGGCGACGGCGGCGATGACCTTCACCTGAGCGGAGGTGGAGGAACTGCTGGGGCGCTGGGTGGTCTGGGTGACTTCCGGCGTGTCAATGTCCGGGTTATCTCCTTCCTGGGTGGCGTAGGCGACCATGGGGGGATCTTCCGGAACGGCCACGATGATGTGCACCAGGTAGAGGAGGAGGCCCATGAGGGCGACGCCAAGGAAAGAGACGGAAATGGCGGCGGTCAGGGTTTTGGTCCGCTGCTTCTTCAATTCCGCAAGGGCATCTTCAGTACTTTCAATGTGGAGACTCATAGAGGGAGGTGTCTGGTTGGCATCAAGGCAAAAACTCCCGCATTTCTGAAAAATGGGGAGAATTGCCCTGTACAGGTATGTATTGCTGGCCTGCCTGTTTACAAGGCTGGCAGCGTACTAAAGCCAGACACGCCTGTCTGTCAATCAGATTAGGAATTCCTGGTGCCTTCCCCCGTGCCGGGAAGGAAGCGGTAATATACCTCCAGCATCAGAGTAGCGAGGCACTGGCGGTAAATCTTGTCGTTGATGGAACCTCCATTGCTGTTCACGAGCCCCCCCGGTCCCGGGAATCCGTTCGGGGTGAAGCTTCCATCGGTGGCCTGGGCTCCGAGGGTGGAATCACGGAAGGCCTTGTTGTACGCTTTCCATACATCCCCTCCTCGGTTCATGGCGGCCTGTACCCCGTAATAGTGCTGGTAGAGGTTGGAGGAAGTATTGTTCGCCTTCCAGTTGAACGGCTGGTTGGTGTTCTTGAGCATCCAGTCCAGTCCCTTGCGGGCGGCGCTGTCCGAACCGTTGCCGCACATTTGAAGGGAAAGAACGCCTACGCCCACCAGGGAGGGACGTGCTGCGGCATCTTCCCTGCCTTTCTGCATGTAGGTGAAGAGGCCGTCGGGCTTGCCGCATTTCTGGCAATAGGCCGCGGCTTTGCGCAGGGCCGTGCGTATTTCGCCTTTGGAGGGGCGGATGCCGCCGTGTTCGGCGGCCTTGAGGGCCTGCACGTTCCATCCGGTGACGGAAAGGTCCGTATGAGCGCCCGCCTTCGTGTTGTAATTGTAGGCCCAGCCGCCGTCGGTATTTTGATTGTCCACAATCTTATCAACGGCTTTTATGACGACCTTTTCCAGATTGGAGATGGAGGGGATGTCCATCTGCTTGCAGAAGGTGTAGGCTTCGCATAAGGCATAGGTGGCTACCGCGTGGTCATAGCTGACTTCGTTCCTCTGGGGAACCAGGGAGAGAACGGGATTTTTCATGCCCTGATCCACCAGGAAAGAGATGCCCTTCAGGACAGTTTCCCCGAATTCTTCGGAAAGAGGCGTTTCGCAGTGGGCAAGGTAGGAGAGGAGAGCCATGCCCGTCATGGCGCATTTGTAATTATGAGGAGCCCCGCCCCAGGAACCGTCTTTATTCTGCTGTTTTTTCAGCCAGCGGAGGGATTTGACTACAGCTTCCTCACACTGCGGAGTGCCCCCGTTTTCCGTGATGCGCTTCATGCGGTCGTTCAAATCGCAGCGCTTGGAGATGATGCCGGGAATGCCTCCCCCGTCTCCGTCGCCCGTGCCGGTGCCGAAGCCGTCGCCGATGTCGATGCCCATGGAAAGCTCTTCCGAGGGGACGTCCACCTCAATATCCGGATTGACTACCGCGACGTCCGCCGTGGCGACGGCGGCGATGACCTTCACCTGAGCGGAGGTGGAGGAACTGCTGGGGCGCTGGGTGGTCTGGGTGACTTCCGGCGTGTCAATGTCCGGGTTATCTCCTTCCTGGGTGGCGTAGGCGACCATGGGGGGATCTTCCGGAACGGCCACGATGATGTGCACCAGGTAGAGGAGGAGGCCCATGAGGGCGATGCCGAGGAAGGAGACGGAAATGGCGGCGGTCAGTGTCTTGGTCCGCTGCTTCTTCAATTCCGCAAGGGCATTTTCAGTACTTTCAATATGCAGGCTCATACAGTATGTGAAGCTTCCTGAAAATAATAGAATGTTTTTCCGGTTGAGGCGAGTTCAAAAATTTTGATGGTCTATAGGGTGGTAAATGACCAGATATGAACAAAATGGAATTTTATAATGAACGGCTTATATTGGTTGCATCATATACCCGACGGGGGCGTCTGCCGGGACATGGGCTGTGTTTCTGGTTTGCCGGAGAGGAATGGAAAAGGCTTTTTGAAGCCGGGAAGGAGAAGCAGCACGCCGGGAACCGTTTGCCTTTGAATGTTTTTAGCTGTGGCCGGCAGAGGAAGAAAGAGCGGTTCCGGGAGAGGAGCGTACGAAGAAATTTGAAAAAACAAGCCCTGCCATGGAGGGCATGGCAGGACGGAAAAGAGGGTGGCCTTTTGCGGGCAGAGGCATTAATAGTGGCCGCGGCGCGGGCCAGTCATCCACTTCCATGCGGTTTCCACAATGGCCCCGGCATCCTTGCACCTGGCTTCCCAGCCGAGGATTTCCTTGGCTTTCTTCGGATTGGCAATCAGGCGGGGCGGG
>ENA-OQRB01001260-OQRB01001260.1-human-gut-metagenome-genome-assembly--contig:-NODE-1260-length-15063-cov-23.051839_pt1 | contig 15063 bp, 11 predicted proteins | sample MGYA00243235_ERZ505100 | MGnify/ENA primary metagenome ERZ505100 (study PRJEB26097, sample SAMN02712145) | human gut metagenome | biome: Gut microbiome | host: Homo sapiens | place: Denmark...
GGTATTTTCTTCGCCGCACATGTCGCCGAAGAAAATGATCGGACTTCTTTTCGCCTCCGCGGCGGCGAAACTCTACGAGGTTTTTGAAAAACTGGGGGCGCTGCGATCTTTGGATCGCAGCGCCCCTATGTAGGCTAAAAGAGGTATTTTAAGAGCAGCAGCAGCACCAGTCCCGGAAATCCGGCCACGCCGATGACGAGCGCGTTGATCCAGTTGAGGCCGAGCGTGATGCCGACGGCGCTGCCGAAAAAGTTGAGCAGAAAGAGCGCCGCGAAGCCGATGGCCGTGTTGAGCAGCAGCTTTAAGATCCAGCGGATCGGCTTGCGAAACAGCCGGATGACCAGCCAGAGGAGAAACACGGCGGCAACGACGATCAGAATGTCGGTGAGTGATTGCGGCATAAGAAATCCATCCTATTGTGTCAGATTTTTCAGGTCATGCACGGCGCAGTTATACTTTGCGCGCAGCGCATTGATCTCGTAGATGCACGCCTCCATCAGCAGGGGATCGGTGACGTTGTCAAACTCGTTGTAGGCCTGCTCGAGCGCGCGGCGCACGCCGAGCATCTCGGTGCGCACGCGCTGCACCTCCGCACGGTGCGCCCGCTGCTGCTTTCTCAGTCCGGACATGGAAAAGCCTCCGTTCGCTTTTCTGTGTATTCTATGCCGGCAGCGGCGGTTTTAGTCACGGCGCAGCGAAATCTCGCGTGCATAGCGCCTCGCCTGTGGGCACATACTGAGACCGGACGTGAGATCCGCCGCGCGACGCAGCAACGCAGACCCGCGAAGGCAGACCCGGTACACAGACCGCGGTGCAGCCTCCGCACCCCTGCAGGCAGCCTGCAGGCCGCTGTGCGCGCGGGGACGTGCAGCTCCGGCTCTCCGGAGGGCCGTTCGGCGCGGAGCGCGTCAAGTGCCGGAGCGGCGGGCTCGGTCCCGGAGACTCCGGGGCGGCGGGGAGCGCAAACTGCGTTCCCCGTCTATTTTTTGGAATTCCTTGCATTTCCGGTCTTGATACGGTATACTAGATTGGTTAAGGTATGAAATCAATGCTACCACATCTTGTGATATGAGAGGGATCCAACGACATGGCAAAGGCCTCAACGACAACCTATGGCAATGATAGCATCTCGATGCTCAAGGGCGCGGAGCGCGTGCGCAAGCGTCCGAGCGTCATCTTCGGCTCTGACGGGCTGGAGGGCTGCGAGCACGCGGTGTTTGAAATTCTCTCGAACGCGATCGACGAGGCGCGCGAGGGATTCGGCAATATTATAACCGTTACGCGCTACGAAGACAAGTCCATTGAGGTGGAAGATCTCGGGCGCGGCTGTCCGGTGGACTGGAACGAGAAGGAGCAGCGCTACAACTGGGAGCTGATCTTCTGTGAGATGTACGCCGGCGGCAAGTACAAAAACAACGAGGGCGAGAATTACGAATACTCGCTCGGCCTCAACGGTCTGGGTGCGTGCGCCACGCAGTACGCCTCGGAATATATGGACGTGACCATCTGGCGTGACGGGAAAAAGTACAGCCTGCACTTTCGGCAGGGCGAGGTCGTCGGTGGATTGGAGAGTGCCCCGGCCGACCGCAAAAAGACCGGCACGACCATCCGCTGGCGGCCGGACCTGGAGGTGTTCACGGACATCGACGTGCCCGAGAGCTATTTCCAGGACGTGCTGCACCGGCAGGCCGTCGTGAACAAGGGCGTGACGTTTCGACTGCGCGTGCAGCGCGGCAGCACGTTCGAGACCACGGACTACTGCTATGCCGACGGCATCCTCGACTATGTCAAGGAGCTTGCGGGCGAGGACGCGCTGACCGCCCCGGCCTACATGGAGACCGAGCGTCGCGGACGCGACCGTGCGGATAAGCCCGAATACAAGGTGAAGATCTCGGCGGCGTTTTGCTTTTCCAACCGCGTCAACGACATCGAATATTACCACAACTCGTCCTGGCTGGAGTATGGCGGCGCGCCGGAAAAGGCGGCCAAGAGCGCCTTCACCTCCGCCATTGATGCCTACATCAAGCAGCAGGGCAAGTATCAGAAGAGCGAGAGCAAGATCAACTTTCAGGATGTGCAGGACTGCCTGATTCTGGTCACGAACTGCTTTTCGACCATCACCTCCTACGAAAACCAGACGAAGAAGGCCATTACGAATAAATTTATCCAGGAGGCCATGACGGAGTTTTTCCGCGAGCAGCTGGAGATCTATTTCATCGAGCACAAGACCGACGCCGACCGCGTCATGGAGCAGGTGCTCATCAATAAGCGCAGCCGCGAGACGGCGGAAAAAGCGCGCCTGAACATCAAGAAAAAGCTCACCGGCAGCGTCGACCTCGCCAACCGTGTGCAGAAATTCGTCGACTGCCGCTCGAAGGACGTCTCGCGCCGCGAGATCTACATCGTGGAGGGTGACTCCGCACTCGGCGCGTGCAAACTCTCGCGTGATGCGGAGTTTCAGGGCATCATGCCCGTGCGCGGCAAGATCCTCAACTGTCTCAAGGCCGATTATGCGCGCATTTTTAAGAGCGACGTCATCACCGACCTCATGCGCGTGCTCGGCTGCGGCGTGGAGGTGCAGAGCAAGCAGGCCAAGGACCTCTCGGCGTTCAGCCTCGAGAACCTGCGCTGGAACAAGGTCATCATCTGCACCGATGCCGACGTGGACGGCTTCCAGATCCGCACGCTCATCCTCACCATGCTCTACCGCCTCGCGCCGACGCTCATCCGCGAGGGCTATGTGTACATCGCCGAGTCGCCCCTGTATGAGATCGTGAGCAAGGGCAAGACCTACTTCGCCTATTCCGACCGCGAGAAGGCGGCCATCGTTGACGGTCTCGGCGGCGCGAAGGCGGATATCAACCGCTCGAAAGGTCTCGGCGAGAACGATCCCGAGATGATGTGGCTCACGACCATGAACCCCGACACGCGCAAGCTCATCCGCGTCATGCCGGAGGATGTCGAGCGCACGGCGCAGATGTTCGATCTGCTGCTCGGCGATAATCTGGCCGGGCGCAAGGCGCACATCGCCGAGTGCGGCAGCCAGTTTCTCGATCTGGCCGATATTTCCTGAGAAAAACCTGCGTAAAGGAACGGTAACGTTATGCCGAGAAAAAAAGTACCGGAAATCAAGAAAACAGTCGATCCCAACGTCGTCGGGCTCAAGGCGGAGGTCATCTCCCAGCCCATCACCGAGACGCTGGAGCAAAACTATATGCCGTATGCGATGAGCGTCATCGTCTCGCGCGCGATCCCGGAGATCGACGGCTTCAAACCCAGCCACCGCAAGCTGCTGTACACGATGTACAAGATGAACCTGCTCTCGGGCGGACGCACAAAGTCGGCCAACATCGTCGGCCAGACCATGCGCCTCAACCCGCACGGCGACGCCGCGATCTATGAGACCATGGTGCGCCTGTCCAAGGGCTACGGCGCGCTGCTGACGCCGTTTGTGGACTCCAAGGGCAACTTCGGCAAGGTGTTTTCGCGCGATATGTCCTATGCCGCCTCGCGTTACACGGAGGCGAAGCTTGCGTCCATCTGCGCCGAACTCTTCAGCGACATCGACAGCGACACCGTCGACTTTGTCGATAACTACGATGGTTCGATGAAAGAGCCGGCGCTGCTGCCGACGCGCTTCCCGAACGTGCTCGTGTCGGCAAACCTCGGCATCGCCGTCGGTATGGCCAGCCAGATCTGCGGCTTCAACCTTGAGGAGGTCTGCCGCACGACGATCGCCTATCTCGAGGATCCGAACCACGACCTGCTCTCGACGCTGCCCGCGCCGGATTTTCCGACCGGCGGCGAGATCCTCTATGACCGCAGCGAGATGGCGCAGATCTACCGCACCGGACGCGGCAGCTTCAAGGTGCGCGCCCGCTGGCGGCATCTGCCGAAGGAGAACATCATCGAGATCTATGAGATCCCGTACTCCACGACCGTGGAGGCTGTCATCGACAAGGTGGCCGAGCTCGTCAAGGCGGGCAAGCTGCGCGAGGTGGCCGATATGCGCGACGAGACCGACCTCAGCGGTCTGAAGCTCGCCATCGACCTCAAGCGCGGCGCAGACCCCGAGCAGGTCATGCAAAAGCTCTTCCGGCTCACGCCGCTGTGCGACAGCTTTGCCTGCAACTTCAACATTCTCATCGCGGGCAATCCGCGCGTGATGGGCGTGGGCGAGATCCTCGACGAGTGGACGTCGTGGCGCATGGAGTGCATTCGCCGGCGCGTGTTCTTTGACCTGCAGAAAAAGCGCGCCAAGCTCCACCTGCTGCAGGGTCTCGACAAGATCCTGCTCGACATCGACCGCGCCATTGCCATCATCCGCAACACCGAGCGGGAGGCCGACGTCGTGCCCAACCTCATGGCGGGCTTCGGTCTCGACGAGGTGCAGGCAAACTTCGTCGCCGAGATCAAGCTGCGCAACATCAACCGCGAGTACATCCTCAAGCGCACGGCCGAGACTGATGCGCTGGAAAAAGACATTGCCGACCTTGAGGCGACGCTTGAGAGCAAGCGCCGCATCCGCAGCATCATCATCCGCGAGCTCAAGGAGATCATCCGCAAGTACCCGTCGCCGCGGCGCACGGGCATCGTCGCGGCGGAGAGCGTCACAATGCTGCCGACGGAGGACCTTGTGCCGGATTACCCGGTGCAGCTGTTCCTCTCGCGCGAGGGCTACTTCAAGAAGATCACGCCGCAGTCGCTGCGCATGAGCGGCGAGCAGAAGTATAAGGACGGCGACGAGCTCAGCCAGAGCTTCGGTGCGACGAACCGCGGGGAACTTCTCATCTTCACCGACCGTCAACAGGTATATAAGGCCAAGCTCTGCGACTTTGCGGACACGAAGGCGTCCGTGCTCGGCGTGTACCTGCCGACGGTGCTGTCCATGGACGACGAGGAGCACGTCCTATGCATGGTCGACCCCGGCGACTATCGCGGAGAGCTCCTGCTCGTGTTTGAAAACGGCAAGGCCGCGCGCATCCCCGTGGCGGCCTATGAGACCAAGACGAACCGCCGCCGCCTGACCGGCGCGTATTCGGACAAGAGTCCGCTCATAGCCGTGCTGCCGCTCTACGAGGGCAGCGAGGTCGCGGTCTTTGCGTCCGACGGGCGCGCGCTGCTCTTCCCGCCGGAGGCGATAGCGCTCAAGGCGTCGCGCACGACGCAGGGCGTCGCCGTCATGGCGCTGAAGAAAAAGGCCGTCGTCACGCAGGCGCAGTTTGTGCCCGATACGCTCATCCACAACCACGCGCGCTACCGCGCCAAGAGTCTGCCGGCAGCCGGTGCGCTGCTGCGCGAGGACGACCGCGGTGAGGAGCAAATGAGCCTGATCTGAGGAGGAAACTATGGAGCTGCATCGTTTTTCCGCTTTTGACTACATGAAGCTGATCGTCGGTTCGGCGCTCGTGGCCGCGGCGTTTCAGTTTTTCACCTTCCCGAACAGCATCGTTTCCGGCGGCGTGACCGGCATCGCGCAGATCATCCATCTGCTGACGCGCATCCCGGTCGGCGTGCTGTCGATCCTCATCAATATCCCGATCTTCTGTCTCGGCTGGCGGCACCGGCTCGGCACGCGCCGGCTCATTCTGGCGCTGTGCGTCATGGCGATGATCTCCGTGTTCATCGACCTGCTTGCGGTCACTGAGCTTGTCGCGACGGATGAGCCGATGCTCGGCGCTGTCTACGGCGGCGTGCTCAACGGCGCGGGCTACGGCCTGATCTATACCACCGGTACGACCGGCGGCGGCACGGACATTCTGGCCAAGATCCTGCGCCGGCGCTACCCGTACATAAATTTCGGCACATTGCTGTTCGGCATGAACGTGCTCGTCGTGCTGACGTTCGCGTTCCTGTTCAAGAAATACGACAGCTGCATGTACACCATGATCGAGATGTTCATCAGCTCGAAGGTCGTCAACCTTGTCCTCTACGGGCCGGGTGTGTCGGAGGTGTGCTACATCATCAGCAGCAACGTCGGCGCGATCAAGAGCGCCATCACCTGCACGATGGGCCGCGGCGTCACGCTGCTCAACGGCGAGGGCGCGTGGTCGGGCAGAGAGATGCAGGTCATCCTCTGCGTGGTCAAGCGGCCGGAGATCGCGCAGCTGCGCGAGGTCGTGCGCTCGGTGGACGGAAAGGCATTTGTCATCGTGTCCGAGGCCAAGGACGTCTTTGGCCGCGGCTTTGGAAACATCTACGGCGACGATTGAAAGGAGCGGGGTATGCGCAAACGCTGCATCACCGGCATCCTGCTGGCGGCACTGCTGGTGTCGCTGTGCGGATGCACGTCCGTGTTTGACAAGGAATATCTGTCGGTGCGCCCATATGAAGAGCCGTCGAATCTGCTGACGGATGCCGACACCACGCAGATCCGCAACTATGCGGGTCTCATGCGCGCGCTCAATGCGATGGCCGCACAGTACGAGCGCTCGTTCGTGCTGGCCTTCGGCGACTATGACGGCATCATTGCCGACGATCTGGCCGCCGCTTGCGAGGAGCTGCGCACCGGTACGGCCATCGGCGCGTACTGCATCGACAGCGTCACCTATGAGACCGAGCAGGTGGTCGCCTACTGCGAGGCGAGCATCACCATCGCCTACAACCGGCCGGAGAGCGAAGTGCGCTCCATTTACAGTGCCCAGACGCAAAAGAGCATCCTTGACTGCGTGGTCGATGCGCTCGACCGGCAGAAAACGCAGTTTGCCATCCAGATCAGCACCAGCACGCTCGAAACGGATGACGTCGCGGCGCTCGTGCGCTCGGCGTGCCTGAATCAGCCGCAGCTCGTGGTGGATTTCCCGGCCATCGACGTCACGGCCTACAGCGGCGGCAGCAGCCAGAAGATCTTCGGCATCACGCTGCGCTATGACCTTGGCGCGTCTGTGGTCAATGACCGCCGCACACAGCTTGACGGCCGTGTGCGCACGCTGATCTCTTCGCTCACGGCAGGGGAGAAGGAGACACCGCTGCAGGCGGCCTTCGTCGTCATGCGTGCCTGTGAGCAGCGCACGACGAACGTGCGCACCGCCTATGACGCACTCGTCAACGGCTCGGGCGACAGCTGCGCGCTGGCCATGGCATACAAGGCGGTGTGCGACGCGCTCAACATTCCGTGTCAGGTCGTGAGCGGCCGCTTCCAGGGCATTGACCGCTGCTGGAACGTGGTGCAGGTCAACGGCAATTACTATCATCTCGACCTGTCCATGCAGTCGGAGACGCTCTGGCTGCGCAGCGATGAGAGTATGCGCGGCACCTACCAGTGGACGGCTGACAGCTGCCCGACGTGCGCGGCGCAGTCGTTCATCTGGCGCGAGGGCGAGAAGCTCTGACACGATAAAATCAGAAAAAAGAGAAAAAACGCTTGACAAGCCGTCTTTTTGTGGTACAATAACGCTTGCATTCACGAAATGCGGGCATAGCTCATTTGGCAGAGCGCCACCTTGCCAAGGTGGAGGTAGCGAGTTCGAATCTCGTTGCCCGCTCCAGATTGAGAACCACACACAGCAAAAACACCGCACGAAGTGCGGTGTTTTTGCTGTGCTTTGCTGCGTCCGCAGCGCGTGGATATCAAGGGACGGATCACAAACACCGATCGGATCAAATTAAGGAGGAACCCTTCATGAACGCAGATGTTGTTATCGTCGGCGCCGGTCCTGCCGGTATTTTCACGGCGCTGGAGCTGCTGCGCCGCGGCGCTCCGGAGAAGATCGTCATGATCGAGCAGGGACAGGCCATTGAAAACCGCCGCTGCCCGAAAGCTAAGACCGGCAAGTGCATGAACTGCAAGCCGTACTGCCACATCACGACCGGATTCTCCGGCGCGGGCGCATTTTCGGACGGGAAGCTCTCGCTGTGCAGCGATGTCGGCGGTGACCTGCCTACGCTTGTCGGCGAGCAGAAGGCACAGGAGCTCATCGATTATGCCGACGGCATCTATCTTGAATTCGGCGCGGACGAGCACGTCGAAGGGCTGGAGAACACGGAGGAGGTCAAGCAGATCCGCACGCGTGCCATCCGCGCGGGCCTGCGTCTGGTCGACTGCCCGATCCGTCACCTCGGCACGGAAAAGGCACACGAGGTGTATCTCGGTATTGAAAACTACCTGCGCGAGCACGGTGTGGAGATGCTCTTCGGCTGCACGTGCGAGGATGTCATCGTGCGCGACGGGTGCTGCTGCGGTGTCGTGGCACACGATGGGCATCAGGACTATACCATCGAGGCCAGGCACACCGTCATTGCCACCGGCCGCCGCGGCGCGGACTGGCTGGAAAAGGTCTGCCTCGAGCACGGTGTGGAGCACAAGCCCGGCACGGTCGATATCGGCGTGCGCGTCGAGGTGCGCAATGAGGTCATGGAGTCTGTCAACCGCGTGCTCTATGAGTCGAAGCTCATCGGCTATCCCGCACCGTTTAAGAACAAGGTGCGCACGTTCTGCCAGAACCCCGGCGGCTTTGTCTCGCAGGAGAACTATGACAACGATCTCGCCGTCGTCAACGGCCATGCGTATAAGGAGCTCAAGTCGCCCAACACGAACGTGGCGATCCTCTGCTCACATAATTTCTCCGTGCCGTTCAACCAGCCGATCGCCTACGCGCAGAAGGTCGGCGAGCTGACGAATATGCTCGGCGCGGGGCACATCATGGTGCAGCGCTTCGGCGATATCCTCGACGGCAAGCGCACGTGGCAGAAGGAGCTCGCGCAGTCGAACGTCCGCCCCACGCTGCCGGACGCCGTCGCTGGCGACATCACGTCCGCCATGCCGTACCGCGCCATGCTCAACATCATCAACTTCATCAAGGCCATGGATGAGGTCGTGCCCGGCTTCGCCGCCTATGAGACGCTGCTGTACTCCCCGGAGCTGAAGTTTTACAGCAACCGCATCGCCATGGACGACACGCTCAATACGAACGTGCCCGGTCTGCACTGCCTGGGCGACTCCTCCGGCTGGACGCGCGGCCTGATGATGGCCTCGGCCATGGGCGTGCTCATGGGGCGCAGGCTTGCAGATATGCTCTGATGTGCGGGTGAACGGAAGGATTGTCAACTTTTGCACAAAACGCTTGACAAATTCCTGTAAATCAGTAGTATAAGAGGGATGGGAAATTGATAGATCCGCCGGTGCGGCGGAGGGAAGGAAACACATTATGGATGGATTGAAAAAAGCTTATTACCGCACCTACCAGCAGGTGTTTGACATCGGTATGCGCTGCCTGCATTGGCGCAAGCCGATCGTGTTCTCCGGTGCCGGCTGTCTTAAACAGGTACCGGACGTGCTCGGCAAGTGCGGTGTGGAAAAGGTCATGGTCGTCACCGGTTCGCACGTGGTCAAGTCGCTCGGACCGAAGCTGTTTGCTGCGCTCGAGGAGGCCGGTATGCCCTACGAGGTGTTCAGCGAGGTCGAGGCCAACCCCTCCGTGACCACGGTCGAGAAGATCCGTGCGCAGTACGTGGAGACCGGCTGCAGCGGCTTTGTCGCCCTCGGCGGCGGCAGCCCGATGGACGCGACCAAGGGCGCGGCTGCGCGCGTTGCCTGCCCGAAAAAGAGCTGCAACGACATGGCCGGTGTCATGCGTGTCGGCAAGACCGTGCCGCCGATCGTCGCCATTCCGACGACGTCCGGCACCGGCAGTGAGACGACAATCGCCGCCGTCATCACCGACAGCGAGACGCACCACAAGTACGCGCTCATGGACCTCAAGCTCATGCCGCTGTATGCCATTCTCGATCCGGAGCTGACCGTCGGCCTGCCGCCGCGCACGACCGCGACCACCGGCATGGACGCGCTCACCCACGCGATCGAGGCGTACATCAGCTGGACGTACAACACCAAGGAGAGTCTGCGCCTCGCCGAAGAGGCCGTTAAGCTCATCTTCGATAACCTCGAGGTCGCCTATGCGCACGGCGATGATCTCAAGGCCCGTGAGAACATGATGATTGCCGCCTTCAAGGCAGGCTTCGCGTTCTCCCGCGCCGGCGTCGGCAATGTGCACGCCATCGCGCACACGCTCGGCGGTCTGTACAACACCCCGCACGGCCTTGCCAATGCGGTCATCTTGCCGATCGTTCTGGAGGACTACGGCGAGGCCGTATATCCGAGACTTGCGCGCCTGAGCGAGATCGCCGGCGTCAAGACCGACGGCACGGATGCCGAGAAGGCGCAGGCCTTCATCGCGGAGATCTATGCCATGAACGAGCGCATGGGCATCCCGAAGGGCTTCGACTTCATTCAGGAAGCCGACATCCCGCAGATCATCGATTGGGCGCTGGCCGAGGCCAACCCCAACTACCCTGTGCCGGTCGTGTACAACGCTGCGCGCTGCCGCAAGGTCATCGATGATATCCGCGCCAAGGCCGCGGAGAATCCGCCCGCCGAAGCATAAGAGCATAGCAAAGCCCGCCCCGCACAGCCGTGCGGGGCGGGCTCTTTCTTTCGGCGGACTCAGGCGGCCTGCCGGTCTTTTTTGCTGCCGATGCCGCCGTGCAGGACGAAGCGGCAAAAGCCGTTGTCCGGGTGCGCCGACACGATACGATAGATCAGCAGCGTGATCGCATAGGCGATCGTCGCCGCGATCAGCCCCACGATCATTCCGCCGAGCACGTCGGACGGGTAGTGCGCCATGAGATAGTTGCGCGCGATGCCCATCACCGGCACGAACAGAAATGCCCAGTAGCGCGCGGGCTTTTTGCCCGTGAGCACGAGCGCGGTCACACCGGCCATCGCGGCCGTTACATGGCCGGAGGGGAAGGAGTATTCACTCTCGGCATACGCGCCGGCGGCCTGCCACCAGGTGCGGAAGGGCTCGACCGTCAGCGGGCGCGGCCGGGCGACGAAGTCCTTGAGCCAGAAGTTCGTGATGAGCGCGCCGCAGCACACGGCGCCGATGATGCACACGCCCATCTTGCGCGTCTTGGGAAAGAGTATCAGCGCGATGCCGAGCGCGAGGAAGAGGAGACCCTTCTCACCCAGCAGCGTGATGATGTAGCACAGCGGCGTGAAAACCCCGCCCGCGGCCTCGGCAAGTTTGTGCAGCGCCTGCAAAATGGCGTAGTCATAGCCCGCAAACGCGGTGTTGAGCCACTGCGCGATCGCAGTCAGTTCCATAAAGAATCACCGTCCGGATAGAAAGAATAGCTTTTGAAAAAGGCGAAAAGCTCGCCGGAATGTAAAATGCACTTAAAATCTGTGTAAAGTGAAAAGTGACTTTGTCATCTTACACCCCGTGCATGCGTTTTGCAACCGTTAACATTCGCGCGGACCCTTAAAGTTTTGAATGAACGATTTTTATCAAAAACAAAAATGGAACGTTTTCTGTATTTTGAACCGGTTATTCTGCTGCGGGGCTTGACTTTGGCGCGAAAAATCAATATGCTGGTAAACGGAAATTCAATCTTTAGATAGGAGCGATTTTTGCATGATTCTCGATTGCAGCAAGTATATCGGCCCTTGTAAGTGCGGCCGCGAGCACACCCTGGAGACGAAGAAGGTCGTTGTGGAGTATGACGCGCTCGACAAGTTCGACCAGTATATGGACGAGGTCGGCCTGACCGGCAAGCGCGCTGTCATCTATGACACGAACACGTATAATCTTCCGACGCTCAAGCATGTGCGCGCCGATCAGGAGATCGTCCTCAACGCCGAGGGGCTTCACTCCGAGAAGGGGATGATCGAGGACATGATGCGCCAGCTCGACCATCCGGACGTGATCGTCGCGGTCGGCTCCGGCACGATCATGGACTTCGGCCGCTACCCGGCGTACCATCTCGGCATCCCGTTCGTCGCCGTGCCGACGCTTGCGAGCTCCGACGGCTTCACGGCCAACATCTGCTCGATCATCATCGACGGTCAGAAAAAATCCATCCCCATGCAGGCTGCGGCGCTCGTCGTCTGCGACCTGAACGTGGTCTCCGGTGCGCCACTGTGGCTGACTGTGAGCGGCATTTCGGACATTCTGGCAAAGTACATTTCGCTCGCGGACTGGAAGATCGCACACCTCGTCTCGGGCGAGTATTATTGTCCCATGGTCGCCGATCTCGCCGAGGAGGCGCTGACCATCATGCGCAAGGCTGCCGATGATATGGCGGCCGGCAGCAAGCCGGACTTTGAGGCCATGACCATGGCGCAGATGATCTCCGGCCTGACCATGCAGCTGCTCAACCACTCCCGCGCCGCGTCCGGCGCCGAGCACCTGATGGCGCACCTTGTGGAGATGAAGCCGCCGCGGTTTGAAAATGCCCACGGCATGCACGGCCAGTGCGTCGGTGTGGGCACGTACCTGTGCGCCAAGGAGTACCATTACCTTGCCTCGCTCCCGACGCCGAAGGCCAAGCCCTTCGAGCCCCTGACCCGCGCATGGGTGGACGAGAAATTCGGCTCCCTCGCCGACGGCATTATGAAGGAGAACGAGAACGACGTGCTCGGCACCTTTGATCCGCAGAACATCGTCGACCACTGGGACGAGATCCGCGCCATCATCGCCGAGATCCCCTCGGCCGAGGAGCTTGCCGCCCTGTGCGAGAAGCTCGGCGCGTTCTACAAGCCCGAGCAGATCGGTATCGACCCGGCTCTGTCGGAGGATATGCTCAGCGTTTCGGCTGCCATCCGCAACCGCCTGACGCTCATCCGCATGCGCCGCGTGCTCGATTTCGGCGAATAATTGCATCAGCATGAATGCGTCCGGAGGCGAGAGCCTCCGGACGCATTCCGTTTGTCGAAAAACCTCGTAGAGTTTGCGCCCGCAGGCGCAAAGAAAGACCAATCATTTTCTTCGGCGACATGCGCGGCGAAGAAAATACTTCTCGGCCTGCAAACGTGCGCGCCGTCCGCTTCCGGCGGACGGCAAGTGCGCTGCAGTCAGGCCGCAACCCCCTTTGTCAAAAAGTAATACTTTTTGACAGCCTCTATGTGTCCGGAGGCGAGAGCCTCCGGACGCATTTGTTTTGCCCGGTTTTGCTTGTGAAACAGGGCGTATGGTGGTATAATATTCTGATTCTAATTTTGTAAAAGGAGGCCGTGCCATGCCGGATTTTGAAGTCGTTTCGCCCTACGAGCCGTCGGGCGATCAGCCCGAGGCGATCGACACGCTCGTGCAGGGGCTGGAAAACGGCATCGACGAGCAGGTGCTGCTCGGCGTGACCGGCTCCGGCAAGACGTACACGATGGCCAAGGTCATCGAGCGTGTGCAGCGGCCGACGCTCGTGCTCGCGCACAACAAGATCCTCGCGGCGCAGCTGTGCAGCGAGTTCAAGGAGTTTTTCCCGAACAACGCCGTGGAGTATTTCGTCTCCTATTACGACTATTATCAGCCGGAGGCATACATCCCGCACACGGACACGTTCATCGAAAAAGACGCCTCCATCAACGACGAGATCGAGCGCCTGCGCCACTCGGCCACGTCGAGCCTGTTTGAGCGGCGGGACGTGATCGTCGTCTCGTCCGTGTCGTGCATCTACGGTCTCGGTGACCCGATCGACTATGCCAACATGGTCATCTCGCTGCGCACCGGTCAGCAGCGTGACCCGGAGGAGCTCATGCGCAAGCTCATCGACATCCGCTATGAGCGCAACGACATCGCCTTCGCGCGCAATATGTTCCGCGTCCGCGGCGATACGATCGACATTTTTCCGGCCTATTCGTCCGACCATGCCGTGCGCGTGGAGTTTTTCGGCGACGAGATCGACCGCATCTCGGACATCAACGTCGTCACCGGCGCGCCCATCCGCACGCTCAGCCATGTGGCGATCTATCCCGCGTCGCACTATGTCACGACGCATGAAAAGATGGAGCGTGCCATCGGCGAGATCCGCGCCGAGTGCGATGCGCGCGTGAAAACGTTTGAGCAGCAGGGCAAGCTCCTCGAAGCGCAGCGGATCCGCCAGCGCACGGATTATGACATTGAGATGATGCAGGAGCTCGGCTACTGCTCCGGCATTGAGAACTACTCGCGCATCATCAGCGGCCGCGCCCCCGGCAGCGCGCCGATGACGCTGCTGGACTATTTTCCGAAGGATTTTCTGCTCTTTGTCGACGAGAGCCACGTCACGCTGCCGCAGGTGCGCGCCATGTACCGCGGCGACCGTGCGCGCAAGGATTCGCTCGTCGAGTACGGCTTCCGCCTGCCGAGCGCGTACGACAACCGTCCGCTGAAGTTCGAGGAGTTTGAGCAGCGGGTGAACCAGGCCATCTACGTCTCGGCCACGCCGGGCGACTATGAGCGCGAGCACGCGGGGCAGATCGCCGAGCAGATCATCCGGCCGACCGGCCTGCTCGACCCGCAGATCTTTGTGCGCCCCATCGAGGGGCAGATCGACGATCTCATCGGCGAGATCAACGCGCGCATCGCCAAAAACGAACGCGCGCTCGTGACCACGCTCACGAAGAAAATGGCCGAGGATCTCTCGGCCTACCTCACGAACGCGGGCATCCGCTGCCGGTATCTGCACCATGACATCGGCGCGATCGAGCGCATGGAGATCATCCGCGACCTGCGCACGGGCGCGTTTGACGTGCTCGTCGGCATCAACCTCCTGCGCGAGGGACTGGATCTGCCGGAGGTGTCGCTCGTGGCGATCCTCGACGCGGACAAGGAGGGCTTTCTGCGCAGCGAGACGAGCCTCATCCAGACGATCGGCCGCGCGGCGCGCAACGCCGAGGGCACGGTCATCATGTACGCGGATAAGGAGACGGCCGCCATGCACGCGGCCATCATGGAGACCAACCGCCGCCGCGCCAAGCAGGCGGCCTACAACGCCGCGCACGGCATCGTGCCGAAGACGATCGTCAAGGGCGTGCGCGAGCTGCTCGAGATCTCCGGTGACGTCGATAAGCCCAAGCGCGCCGACGGTGTGAAGATGACGGAGGCCGAGCGCCGCGCCGAGATCGCGCGGCTCGAGGCACAGATGAAAAAGGCGGCCGAAATGCTCGAGTACGAGTATGCCGCTGTGCTGCGCGACCGGCTCATTGAGCTGCGCGGCCAGTGACGCGCAAGGAGGACACCCGAATGAAACTTATGATTCTCGACGGCAACAGCATCATCAACCGCGCCTTTTACGGCATCCGGATGC
>ENA-OQRB01001275-OQRB01001275.1-human-gut-metagenome-genome-assembly--contig:-NODE-1275-length-14913-cov-13.968300_pt1 | contig 14913 bp, 14 predicted proteins | sample MGYA00243235_ERZ505100 | MGnify/ENA primary metagenome ERZ505100 (study PRJEB26097, sample SAMN02712145) | human gut metagenome | biome: Gut microbiome | host: Homo sapiens | place: Denmark...
TTATTGATTGTCAACTATAAAGGTACTAAAAATATTCCATTCCCACAATTTTTTTATGCTTTTCTTATGCCGAACTCACGTTATTTTACCAGTACTTTCTTTCCGTTGATAATGTTTATTCCGTGTTGAGGAGCATCCAGTTTACGTCCTTGTAGGTCGTATATCTTGTTTTCTTGTACGCCGTCAACCGTTATGTTCCCTATTCCGGTATCAGTGGAATATTCTTGTAAATTCCAAAAGTTTTTCCAAATATCCGCTGTCTGGTATGCAGCTAATGAACCTTTTGCTACGTAAACGTTCATGTTAATATATTGTTTGTTCGTAAATTCATCACTTTCAAAAGTTGGAGGTGTTGGATTCAACGAATAAATTGTAGTCAGGTTTTCACATCTTGATAATACGCCTGAACCAATTTCTGCTACTGATTTGCCTAAGGAAATTTCTGTCAGGTTTTCACAATCATTAAATGCTAAATCACCAATCTTTGTTACAGAATTAGGTAAAGATATTTCAGTCAGGTTGTCACAATCAGAAAATGCACTTTTACCAATCGTTGTTATAGAATTACCTAAAGATATTTCCTTCAGCTTACTGCATCTAAAAAACGAATAGTTTTCAATTTCTGTCACTGTATTTCCTACTATAAGTTTTTTTACTGATGAATCCATAAATAGTCCATGAGATTCTATTGTTGTACATTTAAAATTTCTACCTATGTAGAGCGAGTCTATTGGACAACCGTCAAAAATAGCACAGTTATTGTAGTAGTAGTATTCCCATTCTAATGTCTTGTCACCATCTTCGAATACAATATTATTTAAACTTTTACATTCATTAAAAGCCATTCTTCCAATGTATGTCACAGAGCTAGGGATTGTGATGCTGGTTATTGCTCCGCATTCCTCAAAAGCTTCAGAGTCAATATAAGTTACAGTATTTGGGATTGTTACACTTGACAATTCAGACCAATGATAGAAAGCGTAACTATCAATTCCAACCACAGTTAATGTCTTATTATTGTAAGTGACTTTTTCTGGTATTACAAAATGGCCACTGTGTATGTCTCCATTATCATTATAAGTTATCTCGCAGGTCAAGTCTTCCAATGACACTATGTTGTAATATAAACCGTCGACTGTAAAATCGTAGGCGGATACGCTGGCGCAGAGCGACAGGAGGACGGCTGTCAGTAAAGTTTTTATTCTGTTTGTTTTCATTTTTTTGTTGTATTATACGGTTATTTAAAAAAATAATGTTTTAGGCTATGCCGTTCAAGATGAAATACGGCATGGATTGTTGTTTGTAAGATGTGAAATTGTTTTGCTAAATAATGTGATATGTTTTTATCTTAAAATTCTAATCGAGGTCGGGATCTTTGCTTTCTTTATATCTTTAACAGGATGTTATTCCCACTCAAAGCAGTAAGTCCATACGTATTCATCAGTCTTAACCTTACAAGATGTGGGATAGCCCTTTTTGTCTAATGTCCAGTTATATGTATCGTCACCAACTTTCACGGGGAGATGCTTTGTCGCCTTTCCGTAAATTCCGAACCAGTAGTAATATTCCCAATCCCCCATAATGTTCCAGTCAGACAGTAGCATAATGCCGCCCTTGTTCTCGATAGGTGAGGTTACAGAATCATTAACATAGACAAATGTTTTGTTGTCGCCATAAGAGGGATAGATGCGGGTTATGTCACCATTCCCGTCATAAAAAATATTGCAGCACTCGTTATAATTAGGATAATCAGGGTCTTGGCATTCCCAGTGTGTCATCTGCCCATTTTCATTATATGAATACAGGTATTCATAGCCGCCAAAGTATGCTTTAGTGGCAAATCCTTTGTCGTTAAGCTCTATCGTGTATCTATTTATATATGCAGATTCGCCGCTGTATGTAATACTCATGCGGTTTGATTCGTCAGACAAGTCTTCACCGTCCATGAATGATATTATTTTGTTCCCGTCCCATTGTGCGTTGGCAAAATAATAATACGGATAGTTGCCGTCTGTGTAAATAGCCTTTAGTCTGCGGCCTTGATTGATACTTGGGGTGCTGCCTTGGCGGTCGTCGTCATCATCGCTGCACGATGAAAAATTAACACATGCAGTCATTGCAAGCAGGCAGATGCCTAAAAATCTAAATTTTTTCATTGTGTTTTTTCTTGTTTTTACCGTGCAGTCCCCTTCGCGGCGTTATGTTTTTGAATATGGTTTCAAGTAAAGGAACAAAAACAAAAGGCGTGGGAACTGCACTCGTCCGCTCGTCCCACGTCATGAGGCTCTGGCATCGCCCTTCTCGTCAAGACGAGCAACGCTGAAGCCCACGCCGGTATGTATATATCCACAAAATGGCAGCCGGATACAATTCAGGCTGTCATGTATTGCGGCATGGTATAACATACCCACATAGGGCATCTACCGTTGCTTTGCCCATTGACGAGAATTTTGAAACTGCCAGATTTCATGACGTCAAGCACAAAGCGTTACAAAGTAAACGCCTTTCAATTAATGTCCGCCACACCCGCTTGCCCTTTGCAGGCTTCAGCGTATGCGACAATGCAAAAATAATGAATTTATCTGAAAGCCACAAAGTATTGGCAGTAAAAAATATTCCCGGTAAAAAAGCAAAGCATGAAACATGGGCTTCTGGCTGTAAAGGAGATGCAATTTGTGAATCTTGTCTATATTACCAATTTGTAAACAAACGTTCCGTTTTGCTTTCTTCCTGAATATCCTTGACGCTTCCAGAACGCGACTTTTTTAATTTAAAGTCTGTTGGCCATGAAAAACGGGCAAAAATGCGTGCAAACACAAGTACTTGTGACATAAGTCTTTATGAAATTCATATATGGTAGTGTGCAATTATTTCAGCTGAAATAATATGAAAAACCATTGTTTTATGGTTGAAAAAGACGGCTGTTTGCATGATGAAAAGCGGTTGATTGCGCCGTAAAAGACGGTGAATTGCAATGTGAAAGGCGGCCTTTTGCATGGCAATGTAAGTTTATTTTACCGTAAAGACGTGATTCGCTGCCCCTGATTTTCTATTTTGTGTAAATACACGAACATTTTGCTTATGTCACTTTTGTATGTGTCTTGTCCGTAAACAAACAATTTGACAGACTATGATTTCTGAAAGATAATTACACGTATGATTGTTTTCTTGAATAAAAACGTGTATTTTTGCATCATTAACTGAATGGAAAACAAATCAGAGGCTTATGACTATAAATGAATTTCTGTCCCTATACAAGCAGGCCTTCGGTGAAGATGCACCGCTTCCTATTGCTTTTGGATACAGTAATACGGCCGTGACTGATGTTAAGAAGATACCCCGCTGCATGATTGGTGCCATACGCAAGGTGTGCGAGGGAGGGGCGCTTACGCTCTCGGCAGACAACGTGTTATGCGGAGGAGGTAGGCTTTATACGGCATTTGCGCCAATGCCTGACCGTGTGCCGGCGTTTGTTTCCCGTGAGGAACACTACAAGCAGACCCCCGACCAGGTAAAGGACTATATAGACCGGCTGGATATTCATATCACGGCCAAGCCGTATCTGAACTTTGTCCGCATGGACGGGCTGGCTACTTTGGACGATGTCGAGGGCATCATCTTTTTTGCCACTCCAGATATCCTTTCGGGGCTTTGCTCGTGGGCGTTTTATGACAATGATGCCGACGATGCCGTGAGCACGAAGTTTGCTTCAGGCTGTTGCAGCATTGTAACGTTTGCCGCTAAGGAGAACAGGGATGGTGGCCGCAGGTGTTTCCTAGGCATGCTCGACCCATCGGCGCGTCCCCTTGTACCAAGAAACGAGCTTACGTTTACCGTCCCATTGTGCCGTTTTAGGGAGATGATGGGCACAATGGAGCAATCGGCCTTGTTCCAGAAAGCATATTCGGTGGTAAGAAAGCGCATAAACGGAGAAATACAAAAGGATAAGTAATGAGGATATTAGGCAATTTAATATGGTGGCTGTTCGGTGGGCTTGAGGCCGCCATCGGTTATTTCACGGGTAGTCTGGCCTTGGCTTGTACAATAGTAGGCATACCTGTGGCTTGGCAAACATTTAAAATAGGACTACTGTGCCTGTGGCCTTTCGGAGCCGAAGTCCGCGACACTGATTCACCGACCGGCTGCATACGCATTCCGCTCAACATTCTGTGGATTATCTTTGGCGGATTGTGGGCGTGGTTCATGCATGTTGTGTTCGGTGCCTTGCTGTTCATAACTATTATTGGCATACCTTTTGCTAAACAACATTTCAAGATGGCAGGGCTGTCGTTGGCTCCGTTCGGTAAGGATGTTACATTGAACTTATAACGATTGACGGCTACCTGGCATCTTGATAAGGCCAGTTATTGATAAAACAGTTTTGAACTAAAGCGTAATGACTATGGAAACTTTTGAAGATGCAATATCAGACGACCGGTTTGTTTTGGTTGATTTCTTTGCTACCTGGTGCCAGCCTTGCCAAATGATGCACCCCGTATTGGAACAGGTAAAGGCCGTGCTTGGTGACAAGTTGCGCATAATCAAGGTTGATGTCGACAAACGGCGCATTACTGCCGCCCGCCATGGGGTAAGGTCGATACCAACATTGGTACTGATGCGTGGCGGTAAGGAGTTATGGCGGCAGAGCGGGGCGATGTCAAAAGCTGACCTGCTGGTGGCGCTCGAACCGTTATTGAAGTGATATGTTTTTTGTTGGATTTGATAAAATACGATGATACACCAGACTACATTCTCATTAACGCCAAAACGGCGTGGCTGCCACTTGGTGACGCGTGAGATATTGGAGCATCTGCCGAAGCCGCTGCCTGAGGCCGGACTGCTTAACCTCTTTGTGCAGCATACTTCGTGTGCGCTGACCATAAACGAGAATGCCGACCCCGACGTGCGGGGCGACATGGGGCGGATAATGGACAGGCTTGTTAAGGAAAACGAGCCATATTACGAACATACGCTTGAAGGTGATGACGACATGCCGGCACATGCAAAGTGTTCGCTTTTCGGCGTGAACCTTACCATTCCCATTACGCACGGACGCTTGAACCTCGGCACATGGCAGGGCATATACCTATGCGAGTTCCGTAATTATGGCGGTGAAAGGAAGATTGTTGCAACTATTTACGGATAAGGCATGTATCAGAAGTTTATTATTACAGATGACGGTGTGCTGAAGTTCGGAAACGTCTATCTGCACAGGGAGTTGCTTGAAGTTGGCGAAGAGTGTGTTTATGGCGGAGGATTGTGGAAGGTTGACGAAAGTCGTAACGCAATCTTGCTCTACGGCCGCTCGTTTGATTTCGGTCCACCTGATTTTGATTATGTCCGCCGTATCGAATGGTCCGGTGTAGGTGGCAGGCCGGCTCCGCTTTTCTTTCTGCCTGATTGGCCTAATGAGGATATGTTGATTCCCGATGCAGTATGTGTATATCGTTGATTATCAATAGTATAACGCTCTAAAAGGTACAACCAGCAGGTTGGCAAGTATCTGAGAATGTGTAAGTTAGTGATTTTTAGCACCATTCTCGGCTTGTACCTCAATTTTGGAAAGTAAAAGTAAGTGTAATTTCTTGAATATCAAAATGTGCGGTACAAAAACTTGTGAAAAATGCCGTTTTTTGATGAGAAAAGGTACAAAAATAGCTCTGTAACAAGGGGGGAACATTATGATTATTTAGCGAAGTATTCAGTCTTCATTTAATAGGCATAAATCGGGGCCTGTAACTAGATTTCATCAGGCTTATTATCCAATATGTCATTCTTGATAAGGCTAGCCTTTGAACTGGATATTGAGGTTGTTGAAGAGATTTGATAGCGGGCATCACTTCAGTTGAACTGAGGGCCTTTTCTCCGGCAGTAAGGGCCTTGAGATTGTTCAGTTGCTGTGTGGTCAGTGTTTCAGTGATTGTTACAAACAACAGACTTATGTGACAGCGGTCGCTATTTTTAAAGATTGCCTTAGCAGTAATATTCTGAACAGAAAAAGAAGTATTATTTCTTTTTCTGTTCAAATTATTGCTTTCTTTCTATAAATAATATATTGTTTGTTATCTGTAAAATATCAGCCTTATGAATAATATAATAGCATTTAATATCTCCAACGCCCAATAATATGACCAAAGCAGATTTTAACAGGAATAAATTCAAAAATTACCTCTGTAACGCATCATAAAATAAAGTAAAACTGCTATATTTGCATATTATATGATATGTTGAGCCATGACAAAAAGTACAATGGGTACCAAGTTGCCAAGAAAATTGGATCAGAGGATGCAGATAGTAGGTGAGCAGATCAGGCTGGCCAGACTACGCAGGAATCTTAGTATTGCCCAAGTCGCCGAACGTGCCACCTGTTCACCTCTGACGGTTTCACGCATAGAGAAAGGTGTACCAACGGTGGCAATAGGCATTTATCTTAGGGTGCTTTATGCTCTTCAGCTGGATGATGATATTCTTCTGCTTGCAAAAGAAGATGCAATGGGAAAAGCATTACAGGATTTAAGTCTTAAACAGCGGGAAAGGGCATCCAAAAAAGAATAAGGTATGAAAGAACTCTATGTATTTGCTGATTTTGATTGGCTGAAAGAACCAAGGCTAATTGGAGATCTGAATTACGAATCCCTTTGTGGCTCTGACAGCTCTGGATTTTGCTATAATGATGAATGGCTCAAGGACTATGGAGGTCTGTTTCTTAGTGATGACTTGAACAACTATCCTAGTCAGCAATACACGGCTCCCGGCAAGGATATTTTCGGATGTTTTTCTGATGCCCTTCCAGACAGGTGGGGACGTACATTGATAAATCGTTGGGAGCAGATTCTAGCAAAGGAAGAGAATCGTCCGATGCGTCGGCTTTCTTCATTCGACTATCTTATCGGGATTGAGGACTTTTCTCGCATGGGGGCTTTTCGATTCAAGGAGTCTATAAATGGAGATTATATCAATGCAAACGAAATCCTGCGCATACCACCACTGACAGATATTCGTGAGTTGATTGCAGCTAGTTCCGAAATAGAGAAAAGTGAAGATGAGAACAGGTTACCCGAAATGCGTTGGATTGCTCAACTGGTACAACCTAGTTCTTCTCTTGGCGGAGCGCGTCCAAAGGCAAGTGTAATTGATGAAAACAGAATTTTGTGTATAGCAAAATTTCCGTCCCGTAAAGATGATTATGATGTTGGACTTTGGGAACATTTCTCACATCTGTTGGCCAAGAAGGCTGGTGTCAATGCTGCAGAAACAAGAGTAATCTCTACAAGCGACAAATACCATACTTTGCTTTCCCGGCGATTTGACAGAAGGGAAGAAGGTAAGCGCATACACTTTGCTTCAGCCATGACTCTTTTGGGCTTAAATGATGGTAATAATGCTAATACCGGCCATGGCTATCTGGATATTGTCGATTTCATACTTCAGAACTGTACCAACGTGGAGGATAATCTGCAAGAACTGTATCGCAGAGTCGCGTTCAATATCTGTGTTGGTAATACAGATGAACATTTCCGCAATCATGGTTTTCTTCTGACTGCCAAGGGGTGGACTTTATCTCCGGCATATGATATGAATCCCTCTCTGAATGAGTATCAGAGCCTGTTGATCAATAGCTCTAACAATAAATCGGATTTGAATGAATTGCTGAATTCTTGTGAGGAATATATGCTACAGAAACAGTTAGCTCAGCAAATCATTAGTGAAGTACTGAATGCAGTCAAGAAATGGCGATTATTGGCTACGCGACTAGGTATTGTGAAAAGCGAACAGGAACGGTTTGCTACTGTTTTTGAGCGACAGATTCACTTATATAATTCGCAGTAATGAAATGGGAAAAACTTACTCCTTATGTATTTGTAGCCTAGCTTAGAATCTTTTGCTGCTTTATAGAAATAATCACCTGATAAACAACTTTTATCAGACAAGTATAAGTTTTCCCAAAAAACGGTTTATATGTACTGCTACTAATCGATGATACTAAGGGCCTTCGCATAACTTCACTCTATGTTAACATAGGATCAGTAAAAGAGTATCTTTCTGTAGTGGGGATGGAAGCTAATAATTACATTCAGACAAAAGTTTAAAATATTAACTTTTTAGGTTGCTTGTTTGTTGGGATTCATAGAACTAATTACAAATTATTAAAATTCAATATTATGTCAAATAATATTCTTACAGAAGAACAACTAGAAAACAAAAAGAAAGAAGCTCGCGATAGTGAGATAAGACAGAATCTAAAAAGCCATTGTACTAAAATTCGCGACGGCATACAAAAGAATGGAACGGCAAGTGCCCATCGAGCTATTTGGGAACTATTTCAAAATGCGGGAGATCTTTCAGAATGTGCTGAAATTAAAATGACAATCGAAAAAAATGCTTTCATATTTGCACATAAAGGGAAGTCTTTTACCTATGATTCTCTGTGCTCTCTTGTAAAACAAGTTAGTTCGGAAGAAAAAGAGAGTGATGATACCGTTGGGCAATACGGAACAGGTTTTTTGGCAACACATACATTCGGCCTAAAAATAATAATTAATGGCAGTATGTGTATCAATCAGGACCCTCCTGTTTATGTTGATATTGATAATTTTAAAATTGACAGAACGAATTTTAATAATATACCAGCTTTTATTGGAGATATGTTTATACAAATAGAGGCTGTTAATGCCCTTATGGATGCGCCTCAAACTAACCAGCCACGTGAATGGACTGAATTAATATATAGTCTTAATGAAGAAAGGTTGTTAAAAGTTCAGAATGCTATAGACGAGTCGATTAAGCTAATGCCCTATGTGCTTACATTTAATGATAATATTGGAAGCTGTTGTATTGAAGATAAAAATCGAGATTTTGTTATAAAGTTTTCAAAAGAAAAACTTCCAACCTCCACAAATGATTTACATTTAGCAAGAATATGGATTTCAAAAAATAGTGATAGCCCTAATCCTTTTGATTGTTATTATCTTCAATTGCATGATGGTGAAAGTCGGATAATTCTTCCACTTGAAAGTGAAAATATTGTGAGACCAATTCAGAATATTCCACATTTATTTGTTCATTTTCCGCTTATCGGATCAGAATATTTAAATGTTAGTTTTATTTTTCATTCGCATAAATTTACTCCTGAGGAGGCTAGAGACAATATTATTGTTCCTAAAAATAATGATGCTGTAAAAGACATAGCGGAACGGAATAGTAAAATTCTCGAAGAAATGACACATTACTTATGGGCATTTTTAGAAACTCATGTAGAGCATTGGAAAGGAACAATGAATATGGCTGCTCTTCCGATAAAAGATTCTGGATATACAGAAAGTGAGACAGAAGAATTCTATAAAGACTTAAAGAAAAAATGGGTTAACGAATTTATTAAATTGAAGATTATAGACATAGAGGGCATTCGATATGCAATGAAAGATGAAGTACATCCTTTAGTCCTTGAGCCTAATCTTGTAGAATTCTTTTCTGATGAAGAAAATGTTGAATACTTGCCAACTCTTTATACATATGCTAAATCTGTGGCACTTATCCCAATTCAATAAGAATTATTGAAATGGTCTAAAATTATAGCAGAATGGAATCTTCCGGACAATACATTTTATCTAAAAATTGAAGATATAGTTGCTTATATAAGTAAGAATAATGATGATGGCATATTGTTGCATAGTATGTTGGAAATGCTTGTAAAATCTGGATATGATGCTTTTTTCACAGATTATGCTTTACTGCCAAATAGGAATAATGAACTAAGGAAACGTGAAGAACTTCGTGATGCTATTTCAATTACGGAAGATTTATATATTTTGGTTTCTGCCTTAGATCCGACTATCTGTAAAAAGTTTGTTAATACAAAATTTGCGGATATTGTAAAGCTGTCTCCATATACTCGGAGTAATCTTCGTGATGAATTGAATTCATCTGTTAATGCAGAAAAAAATGCGATCCATTGGAATGAAGGTAATTTGTTAAGTGCAGATTTTGAATATAATCTGATTAGACTGTGTTCTGCATTCACTACACAAAATGGTGATTCTAAGCGGAATCGTATTATGCCTATTATATGCTCATTTGAAGATCTTGAATATAAAGAATTATATATTCCAGCATGGAAAGATGATGATAAATCTTTAGATATATATAGACAAATATTTATTACTCTTGTAGAAAATCAGATGCGGAAAATTTCGACAAAAAGTACAGAATGGGTAAAAATTAATTTTGAGGCTCTCTCTTCATTTGTCGATGCTGCTCGTGGAGATGATTTCAAAAACTTTTGCACTCAATATGCAATATATCCAGATATGAATTTAAACCTGCATGTACCTAATGACCTAAAAAGAGATGTTGATTTGAATGAGGATCTTTTTAAGTTATATTTAGAGGTATTTGGTGAAGACTTACATGATAAATGCGTACATCCCGATTTTGAAAAGTATTGTGATTGTTTCAATAATGACGAATTCCAAAATACAGCTCATTCTATTGCAAAAGAAATTCAGAATAAATTGAGTGGTGATAAATATAGTAATGTAATAGTTCTGGATATAATAGAATTAACTGAAAAGGAAGGGATTGTAGGTAAAAGTTGGCAAAGTTTATTTGGAGACATTTATAATCAGCGAGAGTCAATCCGTTATAATTTAGGGACAGCGACTGAACGATCTGCAATAAATCGTATGATGAAGCGGCGTAATCCGAATCTTTTGGAACAGATGGCTGATATTTCTGAGCGTGAAGATGCAGATCAAATTGTTCTTCGGGTACAAGATGCTATAGCTGAAAGTGAACATGAAGCATACATCAAGATGCTAGGTGATTTTGTAGAATCTCATATTCAGTATTATATCAAGAGTGCATTAAGTGACATAGGCGTTTCTGTAGAAAATGAACAAGGCGGACAAGATTTAATACTTAGTAAAGAGGGTTATACTAATTATTATATTGAGATAAAGTCGAGATGGGTAGACAAAGAATCTGTTGTCATGTCTCAACAACAATTTCAAAAAGCTGTTGATAATCCCGATAATTATGCTTTGATATCTGCTCAAATGTGGACTTTTGATCAAAACAGAGTTCAGAGGAAAGAGAATGTCTCTTTAGATGAAATGCAAAGTCGTATAAAAGTTTTAGATAATATAGGGTATTTAGAGGCTGATTTGCGTAGACGTGTTGATGACGCGTTTAGAGGTAAGGATACAGATATTAGAGCTGTGGGTACTTATGGAGTCCATGTTCCACAAAATGTATTTCCTGCGAGTGGATTTGGTGATTTTATAGAAAAATTGAAACGTTACTTTCAAACATCTATTTCATGATATGCAGAAAATGTAAGAATCTCACTATATTTGTGCTCTGTAAAATAAATAATATGTTGCTTATGTAGTTAAAAATGCTTAATATGCGCATATAAATATACGTTTATTCAAGAGAAACGAGCTTTTCATAACAATACTTGTTTTGAAAACTCTTAAAATCCTTTTTATGTAGCCCCTATAATGGCACATGTAATTGCGAAATAAAAACGATTTTTATGTCAAAAGAAAAATATCCGATAAAGGCTACGAGTTACATCATAAATTTACTTGGTGATGAACTCATTGGAAGTGACAGTCTTGCGATTTTTGAGTTAGTTAAGAATGCTTATGATGCGGATGCAACATTAGTTACCATATCATTTAATGATTTGGATTCTCCTAATCGTAATATAGTTATTGAAGATAATGGAATAGGAATGACTTCTTCTGTAATTCAGAAAGTTTGGCTGACTATTGGAACTGACTATAAAAAAAAACAAGCGAAAATTAGCAAAAAGTTTCATCGTATTTCATTAGGGAATAAAGGTGTAGGGCGTTTAGCCGTGCATCGACTGGCCGATGAAATATTTCTAGAATCGCAATCTGAAGGAGATTTATTTGGCTCAAGTTTGCATATAAATTGGAAGGAGCTTATTCAATCAGAAGAATATATTGAAGATCTTTCAGTAGAGGTAGAAGATGGCATTTCAAAAGAATTCCCAGACAAGCATGGAACCAGAATAACATTAACAAGCCTAAAAACGAAAAGGTGGACGAAAGCTATTCTTAAAGAACTGGCGCGAAAGATTGTATCAATTAAAAATCCTTTTTGTGATCTTGATTCATTTGAGATTAAATTAATTTCAAATGAACAAGAAAAACAACATTGGTTAGATGAGGTTCAATCTCCCGTTTGGATTTTGAATAATAGTTTATATAATTTTGCCTTTAAGATTGAGCCCTCAACACAAAATGAATTTGCTTCTTTTCATTGGAAATATTCATTTAATCCAATTAATTTTCCTGGTAATAGTGGAATAATCACTGAATCTAAGGAGTCATCTGATGATACACGTTTAATACTGAGGGCGGATGTGTTTGATGAACAAGTCGACCAGAATGGAGAAAGAGGTCGACATATCCTTCAAAACAAAGATTTGATTGGTATTGGACCTATTTCCGGAGTCTTCCATGTATTTAATCAAAATGGGCGAATTTTGGATCTAACTTTCGGAGCCGGAAAACGTTCTGCAATAAAAGATTTTATTAAGGATAATTGTGGCGTTAAAATATTTAGGGATAATATTCGTGTATACAATTATGGCGAACCGTCTGATGATTGGCTTGATTTGGAATTGGCTAAAATTCAGAAAATCGGAGATCATTTTAGTAAGAAAGTTACAATAGGGGCTATTTTCCTTAGTTTGGAACAAAGTGAGGATGCTTTAAAAGAAAAAACGAATAGAGAAGGTTTTACAGATAATGAAGCATACCGGTTGTTAAAGTCCATTGTACAAGAAACATTTGCGGTTTTTGAGAGAACAGCCATATCTAATCGAGATGCAATCGAAGCTTTCATAAAAAATACATCAGTAGTAAGAAGAGTAGGATTCTCAACAACTATCCAAGAATTAGAGGCTGAATTAACTAAACGAGGACTTCAGCAAGAACTCTCACCTTTACTGAAAAAGGTTGAGAAGGATTATAATGATATGAGAGATGTCATGTTGAATTCGGGAATGAGTGGACTTAATTTAAGCCTTATTTTTCATGAGATTGAACGAGAAATTCGAAATCTGAATCAAAGCTTAAGTTTGGATGAAATCGACTCTTCTGGTTTAAAACATCGAGTAAAATCTCTTCTTTTACTCATTGAAAACTTTGCTCCAATCGTTAAACAGAATAAGAAATTAAAATTAAAGGCATCTCAATTAATAGAACGTGCGAAACAAATTCATGAAACTCGATTCAAGTATCATGAGATAATTTTTTCATCTCCAGTTTTAACTGGGGATGATGATGATTTCAATATAGTTGGTCCTGGTAATTTATTATTGAGTGCGTTGTCTAATATCATAGATAACTCCATCTATTGGGTTAAGATTAATTCTGAACTACGGAAAGATCCTCAATATCGTAAAGCTATATATGTTGGAACAGATATTAATTCTTTTGATGGTCCAGCAATTATGATTGCTGATACTGGAACCGGTTTTCAAATGGATCCAGAAGACATGATTCTTCCTTTTCGAACAATGAGGCCTGAAGGTATGGGATTGGGGCTTTATTATGTGAATTTAGTAATGGAAACAATCGGAGGAAAATTATTGTTTCCCGATCGAAATGACTATAATATACCATCTGTATATGATGGAGCTTTTGTAGTTTTGGTTTTTCCTAAAATAGAAAACAATGATAGAAAATAATAGAATAATAATAGTGGATGATGCTGACGAAGATCTGCAAAAATTGAGTGATGTTTTTCATAAGTATGGAATTGGATGTAAAACATTCAGATATGATGGATTCAATTTTCCAGATACACCTTTGAAGGGAGTTCGCTTTGCTTTTTTTGATATTCATTTGGCTCAAAGTCCTGAGAATAAAACTATATTCTCAACATTAAAAGATGCTATATCTAAATATATATCAAAAGAAAATGGTAAATATGTATTGATATTTTGGTCAAATCGAACAGAATTGATTCAAGACTTTATTGAGTTTATAAATAGAACTGATGATGAATTTAAAGAAAAATTAAAACCAATAGCTCTCGAGATATTGGATAAGAATGAGTTCATTAATTCTGATTCAGATTTGGAAACAAAATTGAATGCTATTCTGTCTAATGATATTGTGGAGTGTCTGATAAAATTTGATGAAGCCGTTTTATTAGCGGCAACACAAACTTTAGACAATATATTATCAATAATTCCCTTTACGGATCAATGGGGTAAGACTGATCAGTTCAGCAGTGATTGTAAGGCTGTTTTTTCCAAAATAGCTGAAGCCTCCTATGGGTTTACGCAAGCTCAAAAAAATCCGGATGCTGCAATTAAAGAAGCTATTACACCTGTTTTTGAAAGCATTTTAAAACAAAACAATGACTCGTGTTGGAAAAGATTCTTAACACCGTTGAGAGATGCTAAGAATTCTTCTGAATTAAAATTCCCGATGTCTGTTTCTACAGCAAAGTTGAATTCAATATTTCACATTGATAGTTATAATATAGATCATCGCTTAAAAACAGAGCGTGGCGCTGTTTGTCCAATTACTCAAGAGAGTATTAAAGATGTATTTAGTAATATCTTTAAAATTGAATATCATGAATGGATTGAATCTACTTTTAAATTTAAGAAAGGTACTAATATAGAGGAACTAATAAGTACATCATGCCCCATACTTATAGAATTCAGTGCATCTTGTGATTTTTCTCAAAATAAAAAAAGAACTGAAAAATATTTATTGGGAGTTATAATAGATGCAAAACCATTACTGTCCCGTAAAAGTGGATAAATAGTTCTTTGAAATTATTGAAATATAGTCAATTACACGTTTTTTTGAAATGAAACGGACTTGATTTTGCAACTTTGCAGTCTAATACAAATGGCTG
>ENA-OQRB01001286-OQRB01001286.1-human-gut-metagenome-genome-assembly--contig:-NODE-1286-length-14850-cov-7.185265_pt1 | contig 14850 bp, 14 predicted proteins | sample MGYA00243235_ERZ505100 | MGnify/ENA primary metagenome ERZ505100 (study PRJEB26097, sample SAMN02712145) | human gut metagenome | biome: Gut microbiome | host: Homo sapiens | place: Denmark...
TAAGCGAGATGATGTACAAAGTATAAGAATCGAGTAGGAGTCAGCCTACTCGATTATATACGATTTTTGTGTATACAATGATGTGGAATGGTGTACAAAGTATGCGGAGCGGCAGCTCCTTCTGCAAAGCTGCACTACAGCAGCAGATCATCTATCTTCACATAGTCTCCCATCCGGTATGCTTCAATTGCATTTCCATTGATCACATAGAACTTTTCGTTTGCATACACACCGCGGGTTCCAAGGTAAGAATTACCGTTGACTTCCTCCTGCATCTGTACCTGGAAGCCCTGATCTTTATCGTAAGAAAGGATCACATACTGGTTGGCAGATCCGGAAAGCGGAAAGCCGATCAGATTCTTTTCCGGATCAACCAGTGCTGCACGGTAGTCAGAAAAAACATCCGAGTAATAGTACTGATCCAGTGTGTACTTGCTGACTTCCTTCACATCCGAAGGATCACTGATATCAAACATGGAGATCTTTACCCCGTTTGTAATGCCATTTTCATCGGTATCCATACCGATGCCAAGAAGCAGGTTATCACTGTAAAAATGCAGGTATTCCGAAAAGCCGGGAATTTTCAGCTTGCCAAGGATCTTCGGATTCTCCGGATCGGAAAAGTCTACGGAGAATAAAGGATCTGTCTGTTCATAAGTTACAAAGTAACCGGTATCGCCCAAAAATCTTGCGGAATAGACCTGTTCATTTTTGGCAAGATCCTCGATCTTACCGATTGTTTTCAAATCTGCATCCAGCACATAGACTGAATTGGACTGTGAAGAGCTTCCGACATTATGCGTAACCGTTGTCACCAGCCGCAACGTATTGTCATACTCATCAATGCTGAAGGAATCGTTCAGATATCCTTTTACTTTGCCCTGGGCAGAGCCGGAAAGTTTTCCTTTATTGTAAGACAGCTTGCGGAGGATCGTCTGATTCTTTGCCGCAAGATTATCTGCGAGGATACTGCTGTTCGCATACTCATAAATATAAATGTTGTTCTCACTCACATAGACTTCGCCATTCTCAGACATGACTGCTTTCTGGTCTGCTGCCTTATCCGGACTGGAAGCGGAAACGGAGCTGACAACAAGGTACTGGTCTGCTGCATGGTTCGTCGGGAGATAGATATCCGACTGCTTCAGAAGATTGTCACCAACAAGCGGAACATAGGAAGGATAATCTTTTTTGGTGATCGTATCGTAAATATAATAGTCACTGAATACATACAGGTATCCGTCTTTAAAACGTGAAGTGCGGTAGTAACCACTCTGATCCACGGTTCCGATGGATTTCGGATTGTTGATATCTGCCAGATCATAAGTCTGGATACGGGTACAGCTGCCGCGGTACAAGGTTTTACTGTCAGAATCAACCTGCGTGTTCTGCATGTTGCCAAGGACAAAAAGCTTCTGGTCACTCAGGTAAAATTCGGATGCCTGAAAATTCTCATTCAGCGAAATACCGGAAACAACCTTCATCTGATCAGACCGGATATCTACAATGGAAATTTCCTGTGAGTTTGCTTTCAGTGTATAAAGATAACTTCCATCCGTTTTTACAATGTCTGCTTCACCGACGCTCTCTGTGCGGACGTTGGTATCGGAAAATGAAGTATCCACAGCACGTGCAGAGGCTGTTGAAGAATCCGAAGAGGAGCTGGAACTATCGGTACGTGCACCATTGTCGGCTGTTTCAGTTGAATACATGACAATTCCGCCGTCGGTTGAACCGGTAACAGATGAAGAATCCAACTCATCCTGATAAGATTGCAGGTATGTGTAGACTTCATCATAATCGGTTGCCGTCTCTAAAGTATCGGAAGAGGCAAGCTTACCGGAGGATGTACCGATTGAAGAACTGCCTTTTGTGGAAGAAGTGGCTGAGTCTGAAGAAAGATTCTGCTGGCGGATGTGGGCTCCAATGCCGACAACCAGTATCAGTGCGGCAGCGATAAGTCCTCCGCGCATCCATTGGCCGCGAGAAAATCCATGCTTTTTCGGGATATGTCCGGAAGCCTGAGTGCTGTTATGCTCTTCCAGCATTTTCATAATCTGATCCGGTGCAAGGCTTTCCGGAACAGGAGTTTTTTCCGTAGATTGTTTTATTTTATCCAGTATTTCTTTTTCGTGATCTGTCATATGAAACACCTCCTATTACTCTTTTATCCTACTCTTTCAGAAGCCAGCTCATCTTTTCGAGGGCACGCTTTCTGCGGGAGCGGACTGTATTCGGGTTCATCCTTAGCATTTTTCCGATCTCTTTACTGTTGTAACCGCCATAGACGGATAAGCCGATGATCAGTTGATCGTCTTCATCGAGAATAAGAAAAGCACGCTCCACATCTGTGCGGAGTCCGTCACAGTATGTGGCAGAAGCATGATCTTCTTTCAGCTCGGTCTCGGTCCGTTCACGGCTCTTTAACTTCCGGCGGCACACATTTGCCAGAATCTGAAAGATCCAGGAACGGAATGCTTCTTCTTTGCGTAATTTATGTATGTTCTCATAGGCGGAAAGAACGGCTTCACTGACGGCGTCTTCTGCATCCTGCGGATGATGCATCATGCAGAGCGCAAAACGATACAGATCCTGATAAACCGTCTTATATAATTCTTTAAATGCAATTGCATCGATCATAAAGTCCCTCCTCTCAAAATCGGTTCTTTGTATATAAGAGTATAAAAAAGTCGGAAGTGTTGCAAAAAGGGACAGAAAAATTTCCGTCCCTTTGAAATCATATCATTTTCTGAGAAAAATTAACCTCTGTAATAGTTGATCAGACATCCTTTGAGGATGATCTCACGTTCTGCATCCGTCAGATCACCGAGCTTCAGATCGATCTCCTTCAGATCATCGCCTACGACATAAGCCTTGATCGTGGAAGCTTTATCTTCTACTGCTTTGCGGACATCCGGCACGAAGAGATAGTCACCGTTCCTGAAAGAAAGCTTTGTGTGTTCCTCTTCGGTAATAAACGGAAGCATGCCCCAGTTGATCAGGTTCGAGCGGTAACGTTTGGTTGCGTACTCATTCGCGATATTCGCCCAGCCGCCGAGGACCTTCTGGCAGGAAGCAGCCTGCTCACGGGCAGAACCATCACCAGGTTTGACCGCGAAAATGGTACTTCCGACACCGATATTTCCTTTGCCGACTTCCGGATAAGACTTCTGGATTGCTGCCATCACCGGTTTTAATTCATCCAGTACATCCAGTGGACAAGTACCTGCTTCAATCGCTTTCTGGGCTTTCTGGACCTCTTTCGCGCGTCCTACATAGGCAGGATCCTTTCTGGAAAGTGCAAATTCAGCAAGTCCAAGCGGGTTGGAACGATAAGAAGAAGTCTCGCCGGACGGGATCAGTTCGTCTGTCGTTGTAACCGGATCGTGGATTTCAGATACGACCTTCAGGATCAGATTCTCAGGAAGAGCGCTCATTGCCGGCCAGTCTTTGATGTTCGGTCCGAATTTGATCTCAACCGAAGGATCAGCAACGCCGTGGCTGTCAAATACACGGTTGGCGTAAATTCTGGAATCAAAGTGGTAGGTCGGGTTCTTGTATTCAATATCAAAATCTGTTGCCGGAGTAAGGAAACCTTTGTTCGCAGCAGTTGCGGCAATGGAACGTGCATCCATAAGGGCAACAGATGCGATCTGTCCACTCTGCAGCTTGCTTCCTTCACGGTTCGGGAAGTTACGGGTAGAGTGACGGATGGAAAATGCATTGTTTGCCGGGGTATCCCCTGCACCGAAGCACGGTCCGCAGAAGGCTGTCTTCACGATCGTACCGGCTTCCATCAGGTCAGCAACCGCACCATTTTTCACAAGCTCCATGTAGATCGGTGTACTTGCCGGGTAAACACTGAAGGTAAATTCATCTGATCCGATGTATTTGCCACGGATGATGTCTGCGGCAGCACAGATATTTTCAAAACCGCCGCCGGCACAGCCTGCGATGATACCCTGATCGACATAAAGCTTACCATTTACGATCTTGTCCTGAAGAGAGTAATCCACAGCACCGTCCAGGCTTACCAGCGCGCGCTGCTCTACATCGTGGAGAACATCTGCAAGGTTGGCATTGACATCCTCGATGGTGTAGACATTGGACGGATGGAACGGCATGGCGATCATAGGCTTGATCTCGCTCAAATTGACGTATACAAGACCGTCATAGTAAGCGACTGCGCCAGGATTTAGTTCCCTGAAGTCATCACTTCTTCCGTGGATATCGTAGAACTCTTTGATCTTGTCATCGGTTCTCCAGATAGAAGAAAGGCAGGTTGTCTCTGTCGTCATAACATCGATTCCGATACGGAAGTCTGCACTTAATTTGCCAACGCCAGGTCCGACAAATTCCATGACCTTGTTATTGACATAGCCATTGCCGAAGGTTGCGCCGATGATCGCAAGGGCAACGTCCTGCGGTCCGACACCTTTCACCGGTTCGCCGTCCAGATAGATTCCGACAACGCCCGGCATCTTGATATCATAAGTCTTGTTCAGAAGCTGTTTTACAAGTTCCGGTCCGCCCTCTCCCATTGCCATGGTACCGAGTGCACCATAACGGGTGTGGCTGTCAGAACCAAGGATCATCTTGCCGCCGCCTGCGAGCATTTCACGGGCAAACTGGTGGATAACGGCCTGATGAGGCGGAACATAGACACCGCCGTACTTCTTCGCACAGGTCAGTCCAAACATGTGGTCATCTTCATTGATCGTACCGCCGACTGCACACAGAGAGTTATGGCAGTTGGTCAGAACATAAGGGATCGGGAATTTCTCCAGTCCGGATGCTCTTGCAGTCTGGATGATTCCGACAAAGGTAATGTCGTGCGAAGTCAGCTTGTCAAATTTGATCTGAAGCTGCTGCATATTACCGGAAGTATTATGCGCACTTAAGATCCCATAAGCCATTGTCTCTTTTGCAGCAGCTTCTTTTGTTGTCTCAATCCCTGTCTTGCTTTTTACGGCAGCAAGTGCATCGGGTGCATCTGCAATTACCTCAGTACCGTGTAAAAGATAGGCACCGCCTTCGTATAATTTCACCATATCATGTCCTCCTATTTTCTGTTTTCTATGAATTTCATGTGGTCTGCGACCATCAGAGCAATCTTAAATGTCAGGGCGTCCTCAAAGACTCTGACATCCAGCCCGGTCTGCTTCTGGATCTTCTCCAGCCGGTAGACGAGCGTATTCCGGTGGACGAAAAGCTGTCTTGCTGTCTCCGAAATATTCAGGCTGTTTTCAAAAAATTTATCAACTGTGGATAAGGTTTCTTCGTCAAACTGATCAACGGTATTTCCGGCAAATACTTCTTCCAGGAACATCTCGCATAAGGAAACGGGAAGCTGGTGGATCAGCCGTCCGATACCGAGTTCGCGGTAGGATAAAATATTGCGTTCCGGATAGAAGATACGTCCCACATCCAGAGCCATGCCAGCTTCTTTGTAAGACTGTGAGACCTCTTTGAGTTCGGGAATGATGGTTCCGAAGGAAAGCCGGACATTGACCATAGCTTCGGTGTTGATCGCATTCACCAGCATATCGGCAGTCGAACGGATCGTATCATAATCATCCGTACTGTCAAGGGACTTGATCAGAATAATATGTCCCTCATCTACGGCAGTAACAAAATCACCGGTTCCCGAGGAATAAATTCCACGGATCATATCCAGGACGATCGTGTCATCCGGATTCTTCGGTTCGATCAGATAGACGACTCTGCGCTGCTCAACTGTAATACCAAGCTTTTTCGCCTGATTGTAGATATCTACGAGAAGCAGGTTATCCAGGAGCAGGTTCTGGATAAAACGGTTACGGTCAAGACGTTCGCTTCCGGATCTTAAAAGGCTCTCCAGCTGGCAGACACTTAAGCGTCCGCTGGTATGCACATCAATCTCATTATTGTGCTCGATCACGAAAATATAAGTCAGTTCATCATCATCATAAACCGGAAACAGACCATAGCATTCATCCAGGTGCTCCTCCGATACGCCGGTAACCTCCAGCTCTTTTAAAAATGAGCAGACAGCTTTTTTTACTGCAGGCTTCTCCTTACCTACAGCTGCAAGCATCACTCCGTCTGTGTTCCAGATGGAACAGTTACACTCGATGATATCCCCTATTTCATTGATTGTTCTCTGTAAAATCTGGTTGGATAACAATCCATTCACCTCTCCATTCTTTTCAATATATGACAAATGGGAGAATTGTGAAATTCCCCCATCTTCTTCTGACAATACAATCTGATATTATTTTAGCAAATGTTTCACACTTTAGCAAGCTAAAATGAAAAACGTTCTCTCTTATTCGTCTTCGTCATCGCGTCTGTCAAGCATGGCAGCAACGATTTCAAGAATCACAGCAAGACCGATCATAGATGCAGCGGCAATCTTGCCGGATGTACCGGTGGCTGTCTGGGCGATGCCGCCGACAACCGGCACAGAAAGCTTTACTTTTCCGATGTAGTTGTTGTAAGGGATCGGATTCATATCTTTTTCCTCATTGGCATCCCCTTTGGTGATAAACTGTCCCATCGCCGGGCTGTTGGATACTACACGGTGGGTGATGATCGAGCCGTCTGCATTGTTGCTGTAAAAAGCAATGACATCATCTTTGACGATCGTGTCTGGTTCTTCATACCGGACATAGACCAGGCTTCCCGTCGGGATTGCCGGTTCCATGCTCCCACTGATCACGGTGTACATCTGAAAACCAAAAGCTTTCGGAAGCGTCAGCGGAATACAGGCAAGAATCAGTACTGTCAGTAAAACAGTGCCCAGTGCACTGCAAAATGCAGCCACTGGGCTTTTCTTTTTCTTCGTTCTCTTCAAAAAAGACTTCTCCTTTAGTGCCGCGCTTTTTTTATTTTGCACGTTTTTTCAAGAATACGATCAGTCCTGCGAGAGCTGCTACCGCAACAACGATAATGCCGATTCCTGCTGCGATCGGAGTCTTGCTCGTCTTGTCTTTCGCATCGATATTTCCTTTTGGAGTGTCTTCATCATCCAGATCTACCAGAGACTTTGGTGTCTGTTCATCCGGTGCGGTGGTCGTATCGTCTGTCGTATCCTGAGAATTGTCTGCATTCGTTGTACCACCGGCAGTACCGCCTGTTGTAGTACCACCCGCTGTAGTACCGCCTGTTGTAGTACCACCCGCTGTAGTGCCACCTGCTGTAGTACCTGTACCAGTACCGGCGGCTGCACCTGTTGTACCGGCAGCTCCGGTTGTACCTGCTGCACCGGCAGGAGTTGCGGTTCCAGGAACTGTTGTTGTGACGGTAGTTGTTGTCTCAACGATACGGTCTGTAGCTCCCGGTGTGTAGGTAAACGTAAATACATTCTCAGATTCATTATCACTCAAAGTCTTCGTAAGTGCAAGAGCATCCGGAATATAATTTTCAACGTAACGGTAAGCAACGACCGGCTTGTCGCCGACGTTTCCGTAGAAGGTCTGGCTCTCTGCCAGTGATTTACCGGATGCATCCTGATAATTTACGGTATAGGCAACCATGTTGCCTTTGATTCCGTAAGCGACTACATAGTCGGCATCTTTATCAACGGTAAAGGAAGGAGCCGCAAGTGTTTCGTTATTGTCACGTCCGCTGAGATGGATTCCTTTGACATAATACTTGTCGTCTGTTACCTGGATGTCATTCAGATTGAAAGTAACGGTAGAACCGGAAGCAATGTTTGTCTGCTCGATCTTGTTCTGTCCGTTAATTGTTCCTTTGTTTCCTGCGGATAATGTTACCTTGTAGGTATACGGTGTAGTATCATCTGCCATAACGCTCATTGTGGATGCACCGAGTGTCATGGATACAGTCAGAAGAGAAACCAGTAATCTTTTCCATTTTTTCATCTGCTTACTCTCCTTTCTGTCTGCGTCTTTTTGTGTTCTTATTGAGTGTGTAGATACCGTATGCAAGAAGGATCAGTCCACTGATGAGTGCAAGCACACAGAAGAGAAGAACTCTTGCGGTATCACCGGTCTTAACGGTGTTGGTTGTCTTAACAATCTTATTCTTGGTGATGGTTTTGCCGGCTGAAACCTTTTCTACTGCAAAGTTCATGCGGAGCTTTGCGAGTGTGAGCTGATAACCGTTGCCCTGTGTCTCACCTTCAACACCGACGGTAAGGTGTACCGTTCCGGTATTATTGGAAGCAAGTCTTCCGAGGTAGAAATATTCTTGGGTTGAGCTATCGATCTGCTTCAGACCTTCTCCTGCTTTGGAAGCACCTTCCCCTCCGACAGTTGAGCTGTCATAGAGTACCTTTTCGGCATTGTCACTTCCAACATAGGTCAGCTTGTATTCGTAAGCACCACCCTCTGCGGAAGACTGTGCATCCTCCAGCGTCTGGATCACTTCGTTGGTCATGTACCAGTCGGTATCCGTACTGTCGGAGTTCTTAAGCTGAACCTTGAGCTCGATGCTGTCGCCCGGCTGGATATTTGCCAGCTCGTCAGTCACATCGGAGCTTTTAAAATTACTTTCCATCTTGCCGCCGGTGAAATTAACCTGCCATCCGTCGGCTCCCTGATAATCCTTTGCAAATGCAGTTGTGTGTACCCCTGCTGCCATTATCACTGTCATGGCGAGGCACAAAATTTTCTTTTTCATACTCTGTACCTCCCTACTGTAAGCTCATTGTTGTTTCGTCGTCTGATACATTTACGTCCACGCCCCAGGCACTCTTGATCGCGTCCTTTGCGTTGTGTGTCTGAACTGCATCCACCTCTGCGTCAATGTGGAAGGTGTAACCATTGTACTTGTAAGTATAAGTGATGGTTTTACCTTTTTCAGATTCTTTTTCAGATTCGGGTACAGGCTTTGTTACATCCGATGCAATCGAAGGATTGATACGGAGTGTATCAGATAATGCCGGTGTCGGTTTACCCGCTTTGAGAGCTTTGGTATAATAAAGAACGGTACGCTCTCTCGTGGACTGTGCTTTTGCAACCTGCCATCCGTTGTCTGTGAGGAAGTTCAGCTCGATCAGATCCGGTGAAAGGTTCGTGTCCTTATTACCTTTTTCGTTCTGCCAGCTTTTTGTGATGATCACACGTACAAAGGTGTCGATCGTACCGCTGTTCTTGACGCTGATTGCTTCGTTATATTTCTTGCCGGGTGTAAATGTCTCATCCTTTCCAAGAAGGTTTGTGAGAAGTGTACCCTCTGAGGTTCCCTTCCATTCATTGTTCGATACATAATCCCGGCTGCTGACTACTTTGTCATTTTCCAGAAGAGATACGCCGATACTCTGCATATTCATCTGTGCGGAATAATTCTCACTGTAGTAAGTGAGTGCGGCGCGTGTACTGCCGACAGTGCTTCCAACCAGCAGGAGTGCTGCGGCTGTCAGGACCAGGGCAGGTTTCTTTGGAAATGATTTCTTTTTCTTTTTCATTCTCATTACCTCCTACTCTGTCGTCTGTGTGCTGTCGTCTTTGATTACGTGATTCCAGTCGGCGTATGGTGTACCATCTTCCTTGTAAAGAACCGGTGTGCATTCCTGGATAACTACGATGTTGAATTCTTCCGGTTTGTCATTCCCTTCCGGGAACTTATAAGTGATATTGAGTTCCTGTTCGGTTGTCTTGCCTGCCGGAAGGACATCGTCGTAACACCAGTAGGAGACATTCTTGTCATTCTCGTCGACCATTTCGGTCCATCCGCCGTTCGGAGCGTTGTATGTAAGTGCTACCGGAGCGAATGCCGTTACTCTTACGAAGCAGTCATAATCACCGATATTGCTGATCGTGACATGCTTCCCGTTTTGATCTACTGTTTCATTTGGGATGGTTTCTGTAAATCCCATATTCATTGTTACACCGCCACCGGCTGTCGAATAGGTTGTAAAATACGCCATCGCGCTTCCAACTGCCAGGGTTCCGGTAAGAGCAAGTGTTGCTGCTGCCATGATAAGTGGTTTCTTATGTAACTTTCTCATTCCGACTCCCCCTTCCTAGTTCTTTTCTGCCGGTTCGGTGTACTGATACTGACCATTTTCGTCCAGTTTGAAATTATTTTTTACACCGTAGCCGCCATTGGTACGTCCATCGTGTTTGTTGATAAATGAAACCTCTGCCGGTCTGAATTCTACTTCGGTTTCTTTTTCAGGATTAGCAATGATGTCTGTTTCCTGACTTTTAGCAGAAGCGAGTTCATAGCTTGCACCGCTGTAAACCTCCGTTACCTTGACATGAGATCCAGCAGGAATTTTTTCGATCGTTACAGAATCGCTACCTGCTGCATTGAAGGTAAGCTCTTCGATTCTGGTTTCGGTCTTCTTATCCAGTGTTGTGATATCGATCTGGAATACGAACGTTGCATTGTTACCGAAGGTAGCATTGTGATCTACCAGTTCCTTATTGATCACCAGATTACCGTATCTTACGTGCTGTTCCGGTTTCAGACCAACTGCACTGTTGTATTCTTTGGTCAAATCGTAGATCCAGTCATCACTTGCACCGTTACCACTGTAGTAATTATTGGTCGGAAGTGATACAAGGTAAGGAGTAAAGGTATAAGTATAATTGGTTGTAATCACTTTTGGTGTATCTACAAGGTAAAGTCCGGTATCCAATTTATCTTGGTAGCCTCTTCCGTTCTGCAGTGTAACAGTTTCGGTTGGATCAACAACCGTATTTCCCTCAGAATCTGTCAACTTACCTTGTGCTTCTTTGGCACGTTCTGCCCAGGTAGCAGCTGCAGTATCCAGGTTATCAGCACTTACGGATGAAAAATCCAGTTTTGAAAATGCACCGGTTGCGGTATAGTTGCCGGATACATCAACTGATGCAACTTTGTACAGATTGACCTGAACAGTAACGTCGTCATTTAGAAGTTCACTGTTTCCACCAATGTCAAATTGGATGGAACACTCTGCATCGGTATCGATCGCGCTTGCGGCTTTCGCACCCGGAAGAGTGAGCAGTGGAAATGTAAGAGCGACAGCTAAGAGAAAAGTACTTCCCTGTTTTAATCGTTTATTCATCATCGCCTCATGTCCTCCTTAAAAATCTTGGTTATTCTTTGTGAGCTTTTCTCTTGGAAAGGAATCGCAAGAGAATGATCACAAGAATCGTGATTGAAAGTCCTAAAATTAAATAGAGCATATAATAATTCTGAATGGCTTTTACCATAGAATCTGTAACTGATTCGGTAGCATCCTCTTCGCCGTTATATGGAACTCTGGTTCCTCTTACGAGAAGACGATGGGAGTTGACTCCGTATGGTGTACAGGTAAATAAAGTTACCTGATCTTTTCCTTCTTCAATCTGGAGTGCTTTCTCCAGTGTTTCATGATCGTCTTTGTCTACCATCGGAAGAATCTGGTCTACCTTGTAGGCAAGGACTTCATCCAGTACATGGATGTAAAATTTATCGCCAACTTTGAGCTGATCGATATCGGTAAAAAGCTTTGCGCTTGGAAGTCCACGGTGAGCTGCGAGAACACTGTGGGTACTCTCCCCTCCGATCGGAAGCTTTGTGCCGTTCAGATGTCCGACGCCGGTCTGCAGATCCTTGTCACCGGTGCCATGGTAAATGGCAAGCTTGATGTTGATCTTCGGAATGGAAAGGTATCCCATTACTCCGTCATCTGCAATGTTCAGGATCTTCCAGTATTCGGTGTCTTTGATGTCATTTTCATCTTCACCAAATACATCTCCGTAGAGGTTGTTCTGCTGAATGGTATCATTGAAAGCTTTTGCCTTTTCCCACTCAGAGGTGAAGTCCTCCGGTTCCATGTCCTGTATTGTATTGTCATAGCTGCTGATCAGCTGATTCTGTCTGTAGGTGTTCCACTGGTTGGATACCATCGGATAGATCAGAATCCCAAATCCTATCAAGAATAACAGACCGAAAAGGAAGGTTGAGATTTTTCTTTTCATAGGCATATTCCCTTTCTCGTTCTTATTCTCTTTTTAAGAAGTCTCATTTTTCTTCTTTTGAAGCTTCTTCTCCTTTAAGTATAACACAAGGATGAAGATTGTGGTAATTACAAGACCAATAATTACCCATAAAAGATAATTTGTATGAAGACTGATTCCACTGAGTGGTGTCTTCTCATCGGCAACTTCCTGTTCCACATAAGGTACTCTGTGACCACGGACTAGAAGCCGCTCGGTATTGACTCCGTATGGAGTACAGGTAAGAAGTGTTACAAGATCTTTTCCTTCTTCTACTGCAAGAGAGGAAGTTTCTTCCGGTTTTACTACGGAAATCTTGTCGACTTCATAACATAATGTTTCGTTTAATACATGGATCAGAAAATGATCGCCTTCTTCCAGCTGATCCAGATCGGTAAAAAGAGACGCACTCGGAAGTCCACGGTGTGCGGAGATAACGGCGTGTGTACTTTTACCGCCGATTGGAAGAGAGCTTCCTTCCAGATGTCCGGCTGCCTGTTTGAGAACATCTTCGTCGGTAGTGTGGTAGATCGGAAGCTTGATGTCAATCTTCGGGATCTCCACGATTCCCATCATCTCGTCACCGGCAATATTCAGAGCATCCATGTAGGACTGGTCTTCTTTGTCACTGGCTGCGGCTACTGCAAATGAATCAGGAAGGATACTTGGAAGTAAGGCTTCATTGTAAGCTTCTGCTTTCTGCAGTTCTGCATCATAATCAATCTCATGTGCTGCATCCTTTTCCGATACAGTCTGTTCATAACTGCTGATCAATTGCTTCTGCCTGTAGTTATTCCACTGGTTTGCAACGAATGGATACAGCAGTAAGGACAACCCGGCTAAAAATATGATGCCAATAATAAGTTTGTTTGCTTTGCGTTTCATCCGAACTCTCCTTGCTGTTGTATTATTTTTTAGGAATCCGGGGCGACCTGCCCCGGATTCAATATCTGATTATAAATAATTATTGCAATTATTTGTTGTCTGATTTCTTGCGGCTTGCGAAGAACAGACCAGCTGCTGCGATCATGATAACGCATCCAGCGATTGTGAAGATTGTTGTACCGATACCACCGGTTGATGGAAGAGCGGAAAGTTTTGTATCATTTAACTGACCTTCATTATATAATTTAGCTGTAGCAACATCTCCATTTACAGTAAGTGTAAGAGTTTTACCATCTGTATTGATAGAATATCCTTCTGGTGCTTTAGTTTCTTCGAAATGATAAGAACCAACATCTAAACCTTCTACATCAATCATACCGTTTTCATCTGTTACAAGTGTTGCTGTAGCATCTTCTGCATCCGGAGCATATTTATATTTTCCATTCTCCTGCTTTGTGAATGTTAATGGTACTTCTTCGCCATCTTTATACAATACGAATTCAGCGTTTGCTAAAGCATTATTTACATTGCCATCACCATATTTCAGTAAAACAAGTTCTCCAGTAAATAACTTAACTGGGACATTATCAGCACCGTAGTCTACACCAGCTGCATGACTACCAGCTTTGTTTTCTACTGTTGTTTTGGTTACTTTTGCAGTATAGGTAACTGTGATTTTCTTTCCAGCGTTCGGATTGTCTGTATCAGCAACTAAAGTGTTTAAATTAACGGTAAATCCTTTACCATCTTCATTTACTACGATTTCTCCAACTTGCCCATCTTTGCCTTCCATAGTTACACTATTAACTGCATTTGGACCTGCTAAATAATATTCAGCACCTTTAATTTTATCAGTAATTGTAAATGTTCTGTTTTCAGTATTAGCTGCATCAAGAAATGGTACATATGCTTCAATTGTATAAGTTACGATATCTCCGATTGCTACTACATGATCGTCATCAGCTACTGTTTTGTCTACAGTTGTTGGAGATTTTTTAGCTGTTACTTCTGCATTTGTTAATGCTGGATATGGTTCTCCAAATCCTACATATGCTGTTGCTGTTTTATAAGTAAATCCTGTTTCTTCTGCTTTGATTGCATAAATACCAGCTGCGCTTACTTCGATTTTTGTTTTATCTGTTGATTCTGTGAAACCATTAAGTGCTGCAACTTTACTTAATGCTAAGTCAATATTTGCTGCTGTTACATTTGCTGCTGTTACGCCAGTTGGTAAAGCAACATTATTATCTTTAAACTTAATTAAACCCCAGATAACTTTCTGCTGTGCATCAGCGGAATTGGTCATTCCTAATGCTTCTGTGAAGCATGCTCCTGCTCCATTCACAAATGCCCAACCAGAAGTTGTGCTCTCATCCTTTTGAATGATCTGCATACACTCAACACTGTCTGCCGTATTAAAACCTGTAAGTTTAATTGTAGCATTTCCATCTGCAAATACCGCTGTGCACATAGACAGTACCATAACCGCTGCCACTAATAATGCACCAATCTTTTTTAATAAATTTTTCATAAGGTTTGCTCCTTTCTTTCTCTGCATTTTTCTTTTTCGCCCTTCATCGGCCATTTACAATTAATGTGTTACGATCTCTTTGCTTCTTCCTCCCTTCGTTTATTCTTTATAAACAACAGGAGTGCAGTTGCAAGAATCGCTACACCACTGATTGTAAATCCATAGGTTCCCGGACCACCGGATTCTGGTAAGGAATAAAGTTTAGCATTTTTGATTGTTAAAACTTTATTCGTTTCATCCAAAGTCCACATCTCACTACTATTTGCTGCCTCACCATTTTCATTAACAAGTTCTACTTTTCCTAATGAGATTTTGAAACAAATACTGCTACCCAGTATTGAATATCCCTTCGGAGCGATAATCTCTGTCAGCCTATAAATACCCGATTTCAATTTGGTCAGTTCAATATCTGAATCCCCATTGATTACTTTTATACCATTCTGAATAGTTTTCCAATTATCACCATTTTTTATTTCCAAATTAAATTCATTTCTTTAAGAATCTACTTTAATCCTA
>ENA-OQRB01001301-OQRB01001301.1-human-gut-metagenome-genome-assembly--contig:-NODE-1301-length-14753-cov-4.107362_pt1 | contig 14753 bp, 10 predicted proteins | sample MGYA00243235_ERZ505100 | MGnify/ENA primary metagenome ERZ505100 (study PRJEB26097, sample SAMN02712145) | human gut metagenome | biome: Gut microbiome | host: Homo sapiens | place: Denmark...
TGCCGCCATTTTGCGCAGTGCCTGCGGGTTCTCCAGCATCGGGCAGGGGCGCAGCATATTTTTATTAAAGGGCTGACCCTTGTAATATTCCTTGAAAAGAGGAGAGTTTAAGCATTCGATTATCGATTTTTCTCTTATGTTTGAATCCGAATAATGAATGAAAACACAGGGCTCAACATCGCCCTCGGAATTAACATGAAAATAATTTCTTCCGCCTGCAATGCAGCCGCCGACAAATTCGGCGTCGTTTTGGAAATCAACCGTGAAAATCGGTTTGCCGTGCTTCGAATCACGCCTGTCGCGGATTGCGCGGTAAACATGCTCTCTTTGCTCGGGGGTGAGCAGCAGGGAAGTGTCGGCATTTGCGCCAACGGGCATATAGTGAAAATACCACATGTATTTTGCACCCGCTTCAATCATTTTATCGTAGAATTCATCGCTTGTTACGGCTTCATAGTTTGCAGAGGTATAGCAAACAGAGGTGCCGAAAAGGCAGCCGTGCTTTTTAAGCATTTTCATGGCGTTCATCGTTGTTTGGTAAGCGCCGTCGCCGCGTCTGCCGTCGTTCGTTTCCTCTGTGCCCTCTATCGAAAGCGCGAGGCCGAAGTTGCCGCATTCTATAAGCTGTTCGCAAAATTCATCGTCAATCAGCGTTGCGTTAGTGAACGCGAGAAACATACAGTCGGGATTTTCCTTTGCAAGCGAAATTATATCTTTTTTTCTGATGAGCGGCTCACCGCCGGTAAACATGAAAAAGTGAGTGCCGAGTGCTTTGCTTTCGCTCACTATTTTGCGCATTTCATCCATGGTGAGGCTTGATTTGTGGCCGTATTCAGCGGCCCAGCAACCCTTGCATTTTAAGTTGCAGGCGGAAGTGGGATCAAGCAACACAACCCACGGAATGTTGCATTTTAATTCGTCGCGCTTTTTTCTCAGCGTTGATGTGCCTATAAGTCCTAAGTCGATGCCAAAGGTCAGCACGGCTCTTCGCAGCAAATCATGATTAACCTCATCAATTCCTCTGAAAAGAAATTCATGCCAAACATTGGTTTCGTCAGTAATTATTTCAATTGGCTTAGTGAAAGTGCTTTCGGGATACATTTTTCCTGCAAACACCTTGCCGAGCTTAACAAGCTTCAGCATATTGCGCCGAGGATTTTTGTAAATGTATTTAAAAAGACTGTTGCCAACCGAGTGAAGCACTTTGCTTTTAAAAGATGCCATGTTTTTTCCTCACTCTCATTTTTGTTCGCCGTTTATGTGCTTTTATTATTGTTACATGCTTTCGGGAGCGGAAATCTTAAGCATGGTAAGAATGTTTTTAATGGTGTCTTTTACCGCAACGCAAAGATAAAGGCGTGCCTGCATAAGTCCTTCGTCGTCGGCAATAACCCTTTGTGCGTTGTAGAATTTGTGGAAAAGCGTTGCCAGCTCGATAACAAAATGGGTTATTCTTGCCGGATCGTATGTTTTGGCGGCGGTGATAACCTCGTCCGTCAGCGAAGAAAGGTGGCGGATAAGCTCCGTTTCCTCGGGCGAATTCAAAAGATCGAGTTCTTCATCGGTAGGTGTGCGAAGCGTTATGCCGCTGCTCTGTGCTTTTTTAAGGATAGAGCATATTCTTGCGTGCGCGTATTGCACATAATAAACGGGGTTTTGGCTTGTTTCCTGAGCCGCCAAATCAAGGTCAAAATCAAAATGCGAATTCGGTTCGCGCAGATTAAAGAAAAATCTTGCTGCGTCTATCGGGATTTCATCCAAAAGGGTGGTAAGAGTTATTGCCTTTCCCGAACGCTTTGAAAGCTTGATTGTTTCGCCGTCTCTTACAAGGCGAACCATCTGCATAATCACACAGTCAAGCCTGTTTTCATCAATTCCAAGGGCGGAAAGTGCCGCCTTCATTCTCGGCACATATCCATGGTGGTCCGCGCCTAAAACATCAACGGCTTTATCGTAGCCTCTTGTAACCAGCTTGTTATAATGATATGCAATATCGGGCACTATATATGTCGGTATGCCGTTTGCACGAATAAGAACAACATCTTTATCGTTGCCGAATTCGGATGCCTTAAACCAAAGCGCACCGTCTTGCTCGTATGTTACGCCAAGCTCTTTGAATTTTTCTATAATTTTTGTAACGGAGCCGTCTGCGTGCAGAGTGCTCTCTTTAAACCAATTATCATATTTGATTCTGTATTGCAGCAAATCCCTTTCAAGGCCTGCAATGTTTTTGGGAAGCGCAAAATCAACGAGCGCCTTGCGCCTTTCGCCGTTTTCTGCCTCAACATATTTATCGCCGTATTCTGCGGCAAAGCTCTTTGCGTGCTCGGTTATATCTGCGCCCTTATAAGCGTCCTCGGGCATTTCAATGCCGTCTTTGTAAAGCTGAAGATAGCGCACCTCAAGCGAAGTGGCAAATTTTTCGATTTGGTTGCCGGCATCGTTAACATAGAATTCGCGGCTGACATTGTAGCCGGCTTTTTCAAGCACTGCGGCAAGGCAGTCGCCGATTGCGCCGCCGCGTGCGTTGCCTATATGCATGGGGCCTGTGGGATTGGCGGAAACGAATTCCACCAAAACTTTTTTGCCTTTGCCGAAATCCGAGGCACCGTAATCCTCGCCCCTGGTTATAACATCTTTAACTATTTCCGAATAATATCTTTGCGAAAGGTAAAAATTCAAAAAGCCCGGCCCCGCAATTTCAACCTTTTCAAAAAGCGTGCCCTCCAAATCAATGTTATCCGCAATACTTTGGGCAATCATTCTCGGTGCTTTTTTGAACGCCTTTGCTCCCGCAAGCGCAATGTTTGATGAAAAATCGCCGTTTGCGCTGTTCGCCGGCTTTTCAATGTTGAATGCCGGCAACGGCTCTGCCGGCAGTTCTCCGTTTGCAACGGCTCTGCCGAGTGCGTCCAATATTTTTTCCCTTAATTCCTTTTGAGTTTCTTTAACAAGTAATGACATTTTTGATTTGCTCCCGTATATTAAGCTTTGCGGCTTTGCTGAAAAAACCGCGTTTTATGTTTGCCGTTATTGCTCGGCCTTTACTTCTTTAATCTTTCTCGGGCTTTGTGTTTTTGTAAGCTTCATTCGCACCTTGTTTTGCGATGAAACAGAGCCGTTAAAATCAATATCGTATTCAAAATTGAAAAGCCCGTCTTCGGCATTTGCCTCGATATCCTTGCCGTATATTCCCATGAGTATGTTGCCGAAATCCGTGCCGTAGCTGCAAAGATTGCGCTTTGCTTTTTCAATCGTAAGGCAGGCATGGCTTCTGCCTGATCTCGTCATCTCAACAAAGCTTTCATCCTTTTGCACGCGCACGGTAACACAAACCGTTTCGCTCGGGTTTTCAAGCTCTTCGTTGTATTTGATTATGTAGGCGGCGCCGTCGTCGCGCAGGGTGCCGTATGTTGTTAAATCGGTAACATCCGTATCGTGCCCGTATTGCTGGGTGGCTTTAACCTCCACCAAAACCTTATCCGTAAAATTCACCGCCTTAAATTTATCGCATACCGAGTTTTCGCTATATTGTATCATATAAAAATAATAAATTCAACAGTAAGCATATTATTTATAACAGTTATTTAACAAATTAGATAGTGACAAATGCTTTGCAAGATGTTATAATACTTAATCGAAACAGTAAATATGTATAAAACAGGAGTTTTCAAATATGGAACTTATCGAAGCTTACAGAATTATAGATAAATATCTTGAACCGCGTATTCAGCCGCTCGGCTTTTCAAAGGCCAAATCCGAGGATGAAGCCGCAGTTCACTATAAAAGTGAAAAAGGCCTTTTTAGATTTAAATACGAAAAAGAAAGCAATATTCTGCTCTTGGAATGTGCTTATGAAGATAAGGGTGAATCCACGGAATACGAAACTATTTCAAAATCCCTTTTCACTCTTGCCGATGCGGATGAAAGGGATTGCCGCTCCGCCGCAAACGAATTTGCCTACGAGCTCGAGCCGCTTTTTAAAACAAATAAGAAAAAGGACTTGGATAAAATCAAAATGCCAAAGGCGGTTTCCCGCTCAAAAGCAAAAAACGGCGTAATCAGTTATGATGTTGATTCGCTTGCAAATCGCTTCGGCACGCTTTATCCCGAATATAAAGATGCAATTAAGCAAAACATTTCCGATTACGGCGAATTTTTGCCCGAAACCTTTTTTGAGGAAGTGGGCACGCAGAAAGTGCTTGATGTTATCAAAAACGGCACCGAGCAGGAAAGAAAAAAGCTTTTTAAAATGCTCGGCGATGTTTATGAGGATGGCACTAACGAAGTGCAGGATGTTATCGGCGTAACGATCTTGGGCGAAATGAAAAACGATCCCGATATGATGGCCGTTGCCGATAAGTATATGACGGAATATATGGCAGGCCCCGTGCATGAAATAAATAAAATCATGGCAAAAAGCAACAGGCTCACCAAAAAGCTTGCAAATCCGCCCGCGTATAAACCCAAAAAGAAGAAAAATGCAGGCATACTTCAGAATGCACTCAATCAGCAGCGATAAACTGCGCGTGTTTGGCATATATAAATAAAGATGATTTAATCACCCAACGAAGTTTAAAACTTTTGGGTGATTTTATTTTGGAATGAAACAATAAGCTTGAAAAGAATAGTTAAAAATTTAACAAAAATCGCTTCTTTCCGATAAAGTTTTGCTTAAAGCATTGACAAAAAGTTAAACATCTTTATAATATTAGCTATATCACAATTAAAAATGCGAAGGAGAGGCAATTAATAATGTCCAGAGTTTATAATTTCAGCGCAGGTCCATCAACCCTGCCGGAGTCCGTGCTCGAAAAGGCAGGCGCGGAAATACTTGATTACCGCGGCTGCGGTCAATCCGTTATGGAAATGAGCCACCGCTCAAAGGTTTTTGACGAAATTATCAAAAACGCCGAAAGGCTTATGCGCGAGCTTTACAAAGTGCCGGATAATTACAAGGTGCTCTTTTTGCAGGGCGGCGCTTCCGCTCAATTCTCCGCAATTCCGCTCAATTTTATGAACGGCAGCGGCAAGGCGGATTACATCATTACGGGACAGTGGGCTAAAAAGGCGTTTCAGGAGGCGCAGAAATACGGCGATGTTAAAGCCGTTGCCTCCTCGGCAGATAAAACCTTTACATATATTCCTGAAACAAAGGCAGAGGATTTCCGCGAGGATGCCGATTATGTTTACATTTGCATGAACAACACCATTTACGGCACGAAGTATCGCGATTTGCCTCCCGTCGGCAACAAGGTGCTTATTGCCGATGTTTCCTCATGCGCGCTTTCCGAGCCTCTTGATATTTCAAAATTCGGCATGGCTTATTTCGGCGCTCAAAAGAATGTTGCTCCCGCAGGCCTTGTTGTGGCAATTATTCGCGAGGATTTGCTCGGCAACGCAAGGGATATCTGCCCTGTTATGATGAATTACAAGGTGCAGGCGGATGCGGATTCGCTTTATAACACGCCTCCGTGCTGGACCATTTATATCTGCGGCCTTGTGCTTGAATGGATCAAGGAAACCTACGGCGATCTGGAGGGCATGAAGGCTCATAATGAGAAAAAAGCAAAAATTCTTTATGATTTTCTTGATTCAAGCGAAATGTTTAAGGGCACCGTCGTGCCGGAATACCGTTCGCTTATGAATGTTCCGTTTGTTACGGGCAGCGATGAACTCAATGCCGAATTTATTAAGGCGGCGGACGCTGCGGGCTTTGTTAATCTGAAGGGCCACAGAACAGTGGGCGGCATGCGTGCATCCATTTATAACGCAATGCCGATTGAGGGTGTTGAAAAGCTTGTTAAATTCATGAAGGAATTTGAGGAGGCTCATAAATAATGTTTAATGTTAAAACTCTTAATAAGATTTCATCCGTCGGTCTTGCCGAATTTGATAAATCAAAGTATGCTTACGGCGATGATATCGCAAATCCTGATGCGATTATGGTGCGCTCCGCCGCCATGCACGATATGGAAATGCCGAAGTCACTGCTTGCAATCGCAAGAGCCGGCGCAGGCGTTAATAATATTCCGATAGACCGCTGCACGCAGGACGGCATTGTTGTTTTCAACACCCCCGGTGCAAATGCAAATGCGGTTAAGGAACTTGTTATATGCGCGCTTTTGCTTTCAAGCAGAAAAATCACCAAGGCAATCGAATGGTGCAAAACGATTAAAAACGATGAAAATGTCGGCAAAAGCGTTGAAAAAGGCAAGTCTGCTTTTTCCGGACCCGAAATCAAGGGCAAAACCCTTGCCGTAATCGGCCTCGGTGCAATCGGCAGATTGGTGGCAAACGCCGCCGTTGATCTCGGCATGAAGGTTGTCGGTTATGATCCGTTTCTTTCTCCCGCCGCGGCCGAAACGCTTAAAAAAGATGTGCAAATAATAAATTCGCTTGATGAGATTTTCCCGAAGGCTGATTATGTTACCGTGCATGTGCCGCTCACTCCCGAAACAAAGGAAATGATTTGCGCCGAAAACATAGCAAAGATGAAGGATACGGTTAGAATTATAAACCTTGCAAGAGGCGATCTTGCCAATTCCGCGGATGTCGTTTCTGCTCTTGAGGACGGCAGAATGGCGGCTTATGTAACGGATTTCCCGTCTGCCGATCTTATTGGGGTTGACGGTGTTATTGCCATGCCCCATCTTGGTGCTTCCACTCCCGAAAGCGAGGAGAACTGCGCCACAATGGGCGCCGCTGAGCTGATAGATTTTCTTGAAAACGGCAATATCATAAATTCCGTTAATATGCCTGCGGTTTCCAGCCCGAAATGCGGCGCGGCAAGAATAACCGTTATTCATAAAAATCAGCCGAATATGATTGCCACCATAAGCGACACGATCAGTAAGGACGGAATAAATATCGCAAACTTCGTAAACAAAAACCGCGGCGAAATAGCATACAGCATTTTGGATGTTGATTCGGATGTGCCGGGTGTTGTTCTCGGCGATATCGAAAAAATTGCCGGCGTTGTAAGAGTTCGCGTTATTAAATAATATAAAACTATATTATATACGCGTATATGCGGCTTTAATATGCTTTTCAGGCGGAAATGCTTTGCATTTCCGCTTTGTTTTTTTTGATTTTCTGTTGACAAAGGAATGCGCACCTGTTATAATACCACTAATCCGCTTTAAAGCGATGGGACTTTAAAGCAGTAAAGTGATATTACTGCGAACAGGAGAGGATATTATGGCACCCAGAAAAGGTAATATGATGACCGTGCGCGCCGATGTTAAGGTGGTTGACGCCACAATCAGAGACGGCGGCCTTTGCAACAATTTTGAATTTACGGATGAATTTGTTACCGAGCTTTATAAAACGAATGTTAAAAGCGGCGTGGATTATATGGAATTCGGTTATCGTGCCTCCAAAAATCTGTTTGATGTTAATAAATTCGGCAAATGGAAGTTTTGCGATGAGGCGGATATTCGCAGCATAGTCGGCGATAATGTTTCGGATATGAAAATTGCGGTTATGGCTGATGTGGGCAGGTGCGATTTTAAAGAGGATTTCGTGCCGAAAAGCGAATCGGTTATAGACATGGTGCGTGTTGCCTGCTATATTCACCAAATTCCGGCGGCACTTGAAATGATTGAATATTTTCATAATCTCGGCTATGAAACCACCTGTAATATCATGGCGATCAGCCAGGCTTCGAGCGAGCAGATTGAAGAGGCTCTTGCAATGATAGGTCAATCAAGTGTTGATGTTATTTATCTTGTGGATTCTTACGGCTCGCTTTACCCTGAAACGGCGGGCGCACTTGCAAAAAAATATCTTGAAATCGGCGAAAAATACGGCAAGGCAATCGGCTTTCATGCGCACAACAATCAAAATCTTGCTTTTGCAAACACGATTGAAACTCTTTCTTACGGTGTTTCTTATCTTGATGCCACGGCGGCAGGCATGGGAAGGGGAGCGGGCAACTGCGCAATGGAGCTTTTGCTCGGATTCCTTAAAAATCCGAAATATAATCTTTACAGTCTGCTTACCTTCCTTGAAAATTACATGATTCCGCTCAAGGAAAGCGGCGTAAAATGGGGCTACGAGGTGCAATATATGCTCACGGGTCAGCTCAACCGTCATCCGCGCGAGGCTATGGCTTTTACAGCTGAAAACAGAACAGATTATTGCGAGTTTTACAAATCCCTGCTTGATAATTTCTAAATTATTTTGCGGCGCAGGCGATTTTTTGCAGTGCTTTTCACTGCACTCTCTGTCTTTGTAAAAAGGGCTCTGCCGTTTTGATGCGGTGGAGTCTTTTTGCATATTGAGCCAATAAGAGTTTTTCTGTTCATAAAATGTTAAAATATGTCCAAAGCAAGGCTTAATTTAGCGCTGCCGTTTGGGCTAAATTACGAAATTTTTAATATTGTTTGACAAATTTTAATTTTAGTACTAACATTAAGTTATAAATTAAACAGCCAAATGCAATGAACAGGAAATGACCCTGCGCAGCACCGTTCACAGAAAGCCGCCGGTTGTGGAAGGCGGTAACAAGGCGCGTTCGGCCCTCACCTGCAAGCAGCTTTGCCGAAAAGCAATCAGTAGGCAAAGCCGGGTTCCACCGTTATATGGAAACACTTTCCGAAATTTTGCTTTCTGCGGATTTTGGGCGGTGATTGAGCGGTCGGATTCGTGCCGGCAAGCAAAGTGGTAACACGGATGCAGTTAAACTTTATATTTAAGTTGATGCCTTCGCCTTTGCAAAATCTTTGATGATTTGTGCAAAGCGGGGGCTTTTTTATTTGCCGGCGGCTGTTTGAAATAAGAAAAGGAGATAGATTTTATGAACACATTGGTAATTGTTTTAATCGCCGTGGCTGTTCTCGGTGCGGGCTATGTGCTTTACGGCCGCCGCATTGCAAAAAAATGGGGCATTGATCCCAAAGCGGAAACTCCCGCCGTTAAATATAACGACGGCAAGGATTACGTGCCCACAAACGGCTGGACGGTTTTCAGCCATCAATTTTCGTCAATCGCGGGTGCAGGCCCCGTAACCGGCGCAATTCAGGCCGCCGTGTTCGGCTGGCTTCCCGTTTTGCTTTGGATTTTAATCGGCGGCGTTTTCTTCGGCGCGGTAACGGATTTCGGCGCGCTCTATGCCTCGGTTAAAAATCAGGGCAAATCAATGGGCATGCTGATTGAAAAATATATCGGAAAGCTCGGCAGAAAGCTTTTCACAATCTTTTGCTGGCTGTTTTCACTGCTTATCATAGCTGTTTTTGCCGATATGGTTTCGGGCACATTTAATGCCTTTGACGCCACCACCGGCGCAAAGCTTGCCACGGCGGGCACAAACGGCTCTGCCGGCATGGTTTCGATCATGTTCATGCTTTTTGCCGTTATTTTCGGCCTTATTCAAAAGAAATTCAATTTTTCCGGCTGGAAAGAATTTCTTATCGGTGTTGTTTTCATTATAGTTTCGTTTGCAATCGGCATCAAATGTCCCATCGTTCTCGGTAAGGACGGCTGGAGCTATATCGTTTTTGCGTATATTTTTGTTGCTGCAATCGTGCCGATTTGGCTTATGAAACAGCCCCGTGATTATATGACCACGATTATGTTTGTTTGTATGATTCTCGGTGCGGCGGTCGGCCTTATCATCGGCCACCCCACAATGAATTTGCCTGTTTTCACGGGCTTCACAAATGAAAAGCTCGGCACAATGTTCCCGATTCTTTTCGTAACGGTTGCCTGCGGTGCGGTTTCGGGCTTCCACAGCCTTGTTTCCTCGGGCACTTCGTCCAAAACGATAGCAAATGAAAAGGATATGCTTAAAGTCGGCTACGGCGCAATGATTCTTGAAAGCGTTTTGGCGGTTCTTGCGCTTTGCGTTGCAGGCGCGGCAGCGGCTAAGGACGGCACCCCGGCAGACGGCACTCCGTTCCAAATCTTCAGCCGCGGTGTTGCGGGCTTTTTTGAAAAAATGGGCATGCCTGTTCAGGTTGCAACCGTGTTTATGACGATGTGCGTTTCAGCTCTTGCGCTCACCACGCTTGACGCCGTTGCGCGTATCGGCAAAATGTCGTTCCAGGAAATCTTCAGCGTTGATGATATGGAGCATGCAAAGCCTTGGCGCAAGGTGCTTTGCAATCCTTATTTCGCCACGATTTTCACGCTTCTTTGCGGCTTTGTGCTCACGAAAATCGGCTATGAAAAGGTTTGGCCGCTCTTCGGCTCCGCAAACCAGCTGCTCAGCGCGCTTGTTCTTATCACGCTTTGCGTATTCCTTAAAGTAACGGGCAGAAGCAATAAGATGCTGTTCCCGCCGATGATCATTATGCTTTGCGTAACCTTCACGGCACTTGTTCAGCGTGTTATCGCCCTTGTTAAGGCTATTGCCGCAGGCACGGATATCTTCGGCTCCGCGCTTCAGCTTGTTGTTGCCGTTTTGCTTATTACGCTCGGCCTTATCATTGTTGTTAATTCGTTTAAGAGCTATGTTAAAAGTAAAAAGGGCAGTGAGCTTGCCGAAAATGAAGAAAGCGAAAACGCAAAATCAGTTGAGGCTTAAAGCTTAATTCTTTACTCTGTAATAAAAAGGCGCTTCGATGTATCGCATATCGTGCGAGGCGGGGCGCTTTTTTCTTTTGGCTTTAAGCGGGCAAAAGCCGAATGCGATATGTGATAAGCGGAAACGGAATATCCGGCCGGATTTTAACATAACCCGTGCGGCGATTTCACGCAGTTTGGCGCATTTTGTTGACTGCGGCAAAATTTTGTAATATAATGTTTTAAATTAAAATTTAAAATAAGCGGGGTTAAAAAATGTTTTATCATATTCTCGGCAATGCCGCAGGCTCGGCGAAATATATTGCGTGCGCGTTTTTGGCGGCGTTTGCGATCTGCTTTGTGCTTCTTAAAATCAAATTGCCGTTTTTGCCAAAGGATAAGGGCAGGGCTTTTGCCGTAAACGGAGAAAAATCAAAGGGCAAAATCAGGGGAGTAGGCTTGGTAATGATTGCCGTGTTTGTGCTTTGCTCCGTATTTTTAATGCCGGTTACGCCCGAACTGATATGCTATGATGTTTTGATTTTTATTGAAATGCTCAGCGGTTATTTGGACGATGCTTCCGATAAGCCTTGGTCGGATTACAAAAAAGGCCTTATCGATTTGATTGTGTGCATTTTGATTTCCGTTGTGTTTGTTCTCAATAATTCCACATCGTTTGTTATTTTTAATCACGGCTTCAACGTTCATCCCGCGGTTTTTGCCGTGCTTTCCACAATATTGCTTTGGATCGGTATAAATGTTACCAACTGCTCCGATGGGGTGGACGGGCTTTGCGCTTCACTCGGCACAATATCACTGCTCAGCATTATATTTGTGTTTTCAAAGCAAATTGCGGCACCGTATTCGGTGTTTGGCTTTATTATGATCGGCGTGCTTGCAGCATATCTTTGCTTTAACACAAGCCCCAGCTCTCAGCTTATGGGCGATGCGGGTTCAAGGCCGCTTGGGCTTATTATTGTGATTATGATTTTAAAATCCGGTCATCCGCTTTCATATATTCTGCTTTCCGCCGTTTTGCTTGTGGACGGAATTGCGGGTCTTATTAAAATCTTCTTAAAGCGCTTTTTCAAGATCGAAGTGCTTAAAAATGTTCGTACTCCCATCCATGATGAAATGCGTAAAAATCACGGCTGGTCGGACACACAGGTTGTTTTTGGATTTTCGATTGTTCAGGTGCTTTGCTCCGCTGCCGAGTTTCTTATTTGCAAATAAAATATTTTAATATGATAAAAGCCCTTGAAGCCGTTAAACGCTTCAAGGGCTTTTGCTGTGTGAAATGATTTGTGATTTAAAGCTCGGGCTTATTCTTTGCCGCTCGAATGCTTTTCTCTTAGTATTGCAACATTTTCCTCAACCTGCTTTTTGTGAAGCGGATACCAGAACCAAAGTATAAGCGCAAGAATGATAAAGCTTGCTGCGGGCACAAGTGTTGAAATATCGAAAATGCCCTCTTTAACTTCAGGCATAAATGCCGTTGATTGGTCGTAGCCTATAAGCGAAAGCAGTGCGCCGGTAAGGCCCGCCGAAGCCGCCTGACCGAGCTTGCGGGCAAAGGAATAAAGCGCGTAAACAGAGCCGTCCTCCCTGATGCCGTTTTTGATTTCGGAATAATCGATAACATCCGTGATAAGTGCCCAGGTAACCATGGAGAAAACACCGAGCCCAAACCAGGAAAGAAATTGGAAGGACACATAAACCCAAACATTTTGCGGCCTTACGAAATACAAAATTATGCAAACAACGCCTGCAAGCATATTTGCGATAACGCTCATTTCGGCCTTGCCGATTTTCTTTGCAAGCGGCTTTGCTATAAGTGCCGCCACAAGCATTCCGCCGCCCATAACAACCATTGAAAGGCTTTGTGCTTTTGCATTGCCGTAATAATTGGGGAATACATAGTTTGCCATTTGCTGAATGGTAAGCTGCGAAACCAGCATGAAAACGGAAGCGACTATAATTGAAATAAGCGCTCTGTTTTTAAGTGCGTTTTTGAGCATGTTCCCCACGCTGTTTTGCCTCATTGCGTCGGCAGAAGCTTCGGTTCTAACTCTTTCGGTGGTGAGCGAATAGCAAAGTATATAGCAGATGAATGCCAAAATCGAGCAAACGCCTGCGATTATCGTGAATCTTTTGCCGTTTAAAATATCGTTGCCGTTAACCTTATCATAAATCATAAGCGGCACGCCAGCCATAATGAATGCGCCGGCAAACATTCCGCCCATTGTTCTGAAGGTGGAAAGGGATTGCCTGTCGCCGGGGTCATCGGAAATGGCAGATGCCATTGAGCCGTAGGGAATATTGATTGAAGTGTAGAAAACAGAGCCCCATAAAATATAAGTTATTGTTAAATAAACTATTTTAGCCCATTGGGGCAAGCCCGAAAGCCCACTTTGATACATTAAAAACGAAACGATAACAACAGGCCCGCACATTCTGCGAATCCACGGCTTGAATTTGCCCACGGGGGTCATTTTGCTTCTGTCGCAAATTCGGCCCATGGCAACATCGGTGAATGCGTCAACAAATCTTGCCACCATCATTATGATTCCCACTATATAGCCGTCCACGCCCATAACATCGGTGTAAAATTTCATCAAAAAGCTTGAAGAAAGCAAAAATGTGAAATCGTTGCCGAAATCGCCGAACATGTAGCCAAGCTTATCCCGTATGCCGAAAGGCTTTGTTTTTGAGTTGCTCATGGCATTATCCCTCTCAAATGAATAAAAAATATTTTTGCAAAAGCAAATATTTTATGCAAAAAGCACAAAACTTTTCTTTATTATATCATAAGCGGATATAAATTTCCACGCTTATTTTATATTTATTGTTATTGTGTGAAAAACGGGAATAATTATTCCGTGCAAGAAGGCAAAAAATCCGCGTTGCCTTTTTGGGCGTCGCGGATTGCAGATTTTTTAAAGATTTTATATTGTTTTTATTATGATATTTTCGCCAGGCGCTGTTTAACCTCTCTGTATTTTTTCGGCACATCGCTGCATTCGCAGGCAACACCATTTGTGGTGCCTTTTTCTTTTGCCGTTTCATAAAACCAAATTTTATAGTCAATCGTTTCAAGCGTTTCCTGCAGTTCCTTTATCTGCTGCTCGGTTTCCCGCTTGCGGCGCAAAAACATTTGCAGGCGGGCGTCTATTGTTTCGTCGCCCAGCATTGCCATGTTTATGTATTCCCTGATTTCGGTCAGCTGCATGCCCGTCTTTTTTAAACATTCGATAATGCCGAGCCATTCCATATCCTCGTCCTGAAACATGCGGATTCCGCTTTCCGTTCTCTTAACAAACGGAAGCAAGCCGATTTTATCATAATATCTTAAAGTAGATGTGGGTAAATTCATCATTTTTGCCGTTTCGCCTACCGTGTAATTCATAATGCTTTCAACCCTTTCGCTTTGCGGATAAATTTTAAAAAAACGCTTGACTTAAAGTTTACTTTAACTTGTATAATCTTCGTGTAATAAAAAGTATAAATATTTTTATTAAATTTGTCAATAAAGGAGAAATAAATATGTATCTTGAAAATATCAATTCACCGCAGGATGTTAAAAAGCTTGATTTCGCTCAGCTTGAAGTGCTTGCCGCTGAAATGCGCGAAGCCCTTTTGAAAAGGCTTTCCGTGCACGGAGGCCATTTCGGCCCGAACATGGGATTCGTGGAGGCAACCGTTGCGCTTCATTATGTGTTTGATTCACCCGAGGATAAAATCGTGTTTGATGTTTCGCACCAATGCTATCCGCATAAAATGCTCACCGGCAGAAAGGACGCTTATTTGGATCCCGCAAAATATGATGATGTAACGGGATATACAAATCCGCTTGAGAGCGAGCATGATATGTTTAATATCGGCCACACCTCCACCTCCGTAAGCCTTGCGTGCGGTCTTGCAAAGGGCAGGGAACTTTGCGGCGGCAAGGAAAACATCATTGCCGTTATCGGCGACGGCTCTCTCAGCGGCGGCGAAGCGCTTGAGGGCCTTGATTTTGCGGGCGAGCAAAGCAGCAATATGATTATTCTTGTGAACGACAATGATATGTCCATCGCGGAAAACCACGGCGGCATTTATAAAAATTTGCGCATGCTTCGCGAAAGCAGCGGCAAATGCGAATGCAATCTTTTCCGCTCCATGGGGCTTGATTACAAATTTGAGGCAAACGGAACGTCGTACTCGAAGGCTTCGTCCAGTTCTTCATACTGCGGGTCGATGCGGTGGTT